>Ga0315296_10000316_pt1 | contig 44622 bp, 37 predicted proteins | sample YL17G14_18_MG_FD_203921 | JGI IMG/M metagenome (GOLD analysis project Ga0315296, IMG submission 203921) | Sediment microbial communities from Yellowstone Lake, YNP, Wyoming, USA - YL17G14_18 | ecosystem: Environmental > Aquatic > Freshwater > Lake > Sediment | place: USA: Wyoming | collected... | reverse complement strand
TCATACTTACTGGATCAACATGTTTCAGGTCTATTTCCAGCAGATTATCAAAATTGGTCCCCTTGCCCTTAGCAATAGGTAACCCCTTTGCCCAGTGACCACTACAGGCAGCTATACCCATTGTTTGCGGATGCTGCCCCTGTATCAGTTTTAGTGTTCCCTGCACCTTGCGTCCAGAGACAGATTCTATCTCCACTATATCCCCTTCCTTCAGTCCCTTCTTCATGGCGGTGTCCCTATTCATTGTAATATTGTATGTGTAGGGATTCATTCCGCTGGCTTCCTCTATCCAAGGTTGCTCCATAGTGCTTGACCCCGTATGCAGAACGTCACGATACGAAAAGCAGTACAAATCGTATCCGGGCTTATCTACTTGGTGGATTGAACAAGGAGTCCAAGAAATAAACGGGGTATACTGGCTACAGTCCACACCGAGGTCTATTTCTTCATTTATTTTCCTAAATCTCTCGCCTATGTCTACCATATGTTCAAGGTAGATTGGCGTCCGGGCATCTACAAAATATCTCCAATATGATTCTTCTACCTTCTTCGGCCAGCTGATAAAGCCGTGCTTCTTGAACCATTCCCAGTCATGCTCTGGGCCAAATAAGTTCTTCACTACCCTGTCAGCTAATTGCTCCATATTGAACTTCTCGTTGGGCCCAAATTTGTTATCTCCCTCGAAGCCGAAGGTGTAGTTAATAAACCTGTTGAGTTCTTCCCTCCTACCTAATTTGTCCATCAATGCCCACATTACTTCTATATAGCTCCTTCTGCTCCCTCCAGGCTTCACTACTGGCTGAATTATGTGATAGCACCAGTCCTCACTGCCAAAGGGGTAGTTAAAGTTTTGAGCCTCGGATTCCAAAACACTTGTTTCCTCCAAGTAACAAGTATCTGGTAGCACTATATCAGCAAAGCCCTCCGTTAATTCAGTGTTGAAAAGTTCGAAGACCACAATAAACGGGATCTTCTTGAGAGCCTCGGCTACTGAATCCCGACTGGCAACACTCAACAGCAGGTTACAACCATAAGCAACCATCATCTCGAATCTTTGGCGTAGCCCAACCTTCTGCCATAACTCCTCCTGGTCGGATGAGACAAAAGCGAAAGGACCCAGACCCAATGGGAAGATATCCCTTAACCCTGCATGATGTTGCAACTCAGGTAAATGAGGTGGCCATGGTCCCCTTCCCATAGCAAACTCAAGTTCTTCAAGTTTCGGCGGGGGCCAACGAGTCGTACCACTGGGGCCGAAATTTTGAGTCTGCAGAATGCCATCAACACCTGCGTATGGAGACCAGGCGATTTTACCAGTAGCGGGATAGCCCAAGCCCCTGGCTGGCCAACCTAGCGTTCCCCCGGGCACATCACAAGCGCCTACTATCTGGTTAAGTAAAGACACGGCAAAACAGGTGTGCATAGAATTCTGATGTCCTTCCCCACCGCGAAAAATAACTGCGGAAGCTGGTCTATAGAGCAATTGATGACCATCAATAGTGATGCTGCTACCCACACAAGCAGCTTGAGCAAACTCAACAGCAATCCTGTGAATCGTCTCTGCCGGAACGGTGCTCGCCTTAGAAGCCATCTCAAGCGTATACTGCTTAAGGTACTCCTTGACTAGTTGAAAAGCTGGCTGACATTTAGCGCCATGAACCTCATACATCCCTTCCAAGGCATAGTCCTTAGTAGTAGAGTCATCATAGACTTTAGCTTTTCCTTCAACGGCGTCCCACACCTGTGGCTTGTTAGTCTCTTTATCCCTAACATATCGCTGATCAGCCCCTATAAGGTAGGGGCTGTTGCTCTTAAGCTTAATATAAGCTTCGTCCCATATACCTAATTCGTTAACAATAACATTACACATCGCTAGAGCTACAGCACCATCAGTGCCAGGAATGAGGGGAATCCACTCTGTTGCTTTGCCACCAGCAAAATTGCACATTGGGTCAAACACGATAAGTTTCATACCCCGTGACCTAGCCTCAGCCGCTAGTCTGGCGGTTATCATTGATGAGTGACCAGCGCCGTGCCCCTTGCTAGCTCCAAAGTATATAGCATAATTGCAGTACTTAAAATCAGGAACAAGAGACCACGCGCCGTGCACGATACCAGCAACTTCATGGGCACCATTACCGCAGTGAAGGCCACCCCCACCTGCGAAGTAGTTACCCAGTTTCATGCCTCCGAAAGTCGCGATGCCGAATGTGGCAATTTGAGGCCTTATGGTCGTAAAAGCCCAAAGAACCCTCCCCGGATCATCTGCCAGAATCTTCCCGAGCTTCTCTGCAATCTCGTCAAGTGCCTCATCCCACGTAATCTCCTTCCATTTGGGGTCAACAAACAACCCCTTCTCTGGATTTGTCCTCCTGAGTGGCACATTTAGTCGGTTGGGGTCGTAAAGCACTTGCAGACCAGCCACACCTTTACCACATAAGCCACCGGCGCCACCCATCGCCGTATCAGGGTTCCCCTCTATTTGGACTGCCACTCCATTCATACGGTGAACCCGTATGGCACAGTTAGAATAGCACCGGCAACATGCCGTAGGTATCCAAACATCGTCATAGATTTCTGTTGACATAGTACATAATCCCCCTCGCTAACTCACAAACCATCAATTCTCCTGCACTGTGTCAATGTACCCACCTCGAACTCCGGCTCCGTTCTATTAAGCCTCACTTGGTTTTTTGTAGCGAGCAAGCCATCGCAATCGATCCCATTTTTCGTCAGCATCTTTCTGTAGCTTAGCTATTTGCTCAGAGGTTAAATGCTTATACCTGCCTTGGATTCTGACGTACTCTTCTACCGGTATTCCTTCTGGTTCCTTATTTATTGTGAAGACGACCCCATCTTCAACCTCAAAAAGAGGGAATATTTTTGTTTCTACGGCCAAGCGTGACAACTTGACCGTCCACTGTGAGGGGAACATCCACCCTGTAGGACAAGGTGTTAAAATATGCAAAAATCTAAATCCGCTGATATTCCTAGCCTTTTGCACTTTCCTGATAAGGTCGTCAGGATAAGAAACAGTGGCAGTAGCTACGTAAGGAACCGCATGTTCCGCCATAAGCATTGTAATCGCCTTTTTACGTTCCATCTTGGGTGCCGGAATAGGGTTGGTAGTAGTAATTGCTCCCCATGGTGTGGCTGAACTTCTCTGGTTCCCAGTATTCTGATATCCTTCATTGTCATAGCATACATAGATAATGTCTTCATTTCTTTCAGCAGCCCCAGAAAGACCTCCGAACCCTATATCAAAAGTCGCTCCATCTCCAACCCATACTACCACCTCAATCTCGGTTTCGCCCCTTGCCATAAATGCTGCTTTTAACCCTCCAGCGCAGATTGCAGCTGACCCAAATGGAACCCAAAGCCACGGAATGTATTCCCCATCATGTTTAGTAATAAGTTCCGGGGTAACAGCAACTGGCATAATACATCCTGGTGCGCTCACGAAAGTAACCTTTTCCCCAATTGCTCTCATAAACCACCTTAGCGCTAGCACCATAGCGCACCCTGGGCAAGCCACGTGCCCCCCCCTAGCGGGCTGAATGTATTCTTCTTTATTACGATATTTTAATGGCGTTTCGGTCATATTCATCGCCGCCCCTTTGTTGTAACCCCAGCCAAATTACTTCCTGCCTAGGCGGTTCCGCCTTCATAGTGTATAGAATAGCTTTCTCAATTAAGTAAGGTGTTATATCTCCCACATGCTCTCCTAAGCCGCCGCCTAGGCCGCAAACAAACGGGTATATGGGCACAAACTCGCTCCTCACGTTGGCGTTCAGCGCCCACTTAATCTCTTGGCAGAGGATACCCCCTTGCCCAGGAGAAAGATCACGCTCAATAACAGCAACCTTCTTTCTTCCCGACAAAACCTTTCTTATGAGTTCCCTAGGAAAGGGGCGGAACATTTTCAACTTAACCAAGCCGACTTTGTGCCCGTCCTCTCGCAACTTATCAACCGTGGTTCTACATGTCCCCACGGCACTGCCCGACATTACTACCACTACGTCAGCATCTGTGCATCTATATTCTGCCACTGGGAGATACCCACGACCAAAAAGTTCCTGGAATTCTTTGTTAGCTTTTAAAACGGCATCCAGAGATTTGCTTTCCCACTTGTGCTGTTCGTATCGGCTCACCATGTGGTCTGCTCCATGGTCGGGCGGGATCTCGGAGGGATCTTTGTAATATATTTTCCAGCCCCAGTCAGGTATTCTGAATGTAGGCCTATAGGGTGGTAGATACTTATCTACCCGCTCCTGCTCAGGAATTTCCGTGCTTTCTAAAATATTGGAAAGATAGATCCCGTCCAAGCACACCATAACTGGCAGGCTTACGGACTCGGCCACCTTGTAAGCCTGAATTATCGTGTCAAGGACTTCTTGGTTAGACTCGCAGTAAAATTGTAGCCAGCCAGTATCCCTCTGCGATAAACTATCAGATTGATCGCACCCCACCTTCGATGGTGCTCCGAGTGGTCGATTGACGTTAGCCATTACAATTGGTAGCCGTGCCCCTGCTGCCCAATGAAGTTGTTCATGCATCAGAGCCAAACCTTGAGAAGAAGTGGCAGTGAATACTCTTACCCCACCTGCTGAAGCCCCCATCACATATCCTAATGACGCGATCTCGCAGTCAACGTTTACGAACTTTGCTTTCATAAGTCCTTGTGCACACCACTCCGAAATTAACTCAGGGATACGCGACTGAGGAGTAATAGGATAGGCACAAACAACCTCTGCCCGGGACAGCATCACCCCGTAGGCTGCTGCCTCATTGCCAGTAATAACCTTTCTCATAAGGCCTCTCTCAACAAGTTATTACGTTACGAGGACATTCCTCTGCACATATGCCGCATCTCTTGCACAAGTCATGGTTAACGGTGAAGGAGAACATCTTCTCATCAAATGTGATAGCAACATCAGGACAGAGGATGTAGCAGTTCTCACATAGATTACAAAGTCCGCATTGAAAACACCGTCTAGCCTCTTGTATTGCCTCGTCTCTAGAGAGTCCCAAGTTAACCTCGTCAAAATTCAAAGCCCCAGTTGTCCGAGTGGGCTTGGACACTTGGGCCCGAGGCGATCTAGAGAAGTAACCGACATTTAAGTCTGCAAAAGAAACTAAGCTACTATCCTCAGCATAACGATTATGGTTCTCGGCCAAATACTTACCCATAGATATAACATTGGTCTGTCCTCTTTGAACAGCAGCAAGGATTCTCTCTTCAGCACCTTTAAAAAAGATATCAATACCTAAAGCAGCTCTTTTGCCTGAAGCAATGGCCTCCACCACAGACCGAGACAATGTCGTCACATCACCTGCAGCATACACACCCGCCATGGATGTCCTGCCCAAGCGGTCTATTTTGATTAGAGAGCCATCCCTTTCAATGGCGGCAGGTAAGAAAGAAACTTCCACCGTCTCGCCTGTGGCAACTATGACGGTGTCCACATTCAACACAAAGTTGGTGCCTTCAACCTTCTGTGGCCGACGCCGGCCACTCTTGTCCTTTCTGCCCAGTCTTGTCTCCACGCACTCCAGGTTATTTACTCGGTGGCCCTCACTATAGATCTGAACCGGCATAGCCAGATATAATATTGTTATTCCCTCTTTCTTCGCCTCCCCTACCCCCTCTGTATGAGCTGGCATCTCCTGAGCCGAGCGCCGATAGATGATTGATACTTCTTGTGCCCCCAGCCTCTTTACAGTTCTAGCTGCATCCACTGCTGTATTGCCTCCACCAATTACAGCCACCTTTGCCCCTATATCGAGCTGCTTCTCCAAAGCAACGGCCTTCAAGAGCTCAAGCCCCGAAATCACCCCCTTCGTATCTTCACCTGGGATATTCAAGCGCATAGATCTATGGGCGCCGGTAGCAATAAGACAGGCATCAAATCTGCGTGTAATGTCTTGAAAGGAAACGTCTTTTCCCACTTCCGTGTTGGGCCTAAGGTTGACGCCTAGTTCAACAACTTGTCCTATCTCTTTATCAACCACATCTTTGGGAAGACGGTATCTTGGTATTCCTACTCTGGGTATTCCACCTGGCACTGGCAATGCCTCAAACACAGTGACCTCATGACCCAGCATCGCCAAGAAATAGGCACCAGTCATTCCTGCTGGCCCTGACCCAATTATTGCTACCCTTCTCCCTGTCCTCTCTTTCTTTGTGGGCTTCCTTACCATGTTCATGTTCACATAATCGAATGTAGCTCTTTCCAGAGCGTTAATTGCTACCCCCTCATCATACTCACTTCTGTTGCAATGCTCCTCACATGGGTGGAAACAAACACGTCCACACATGCCAGGAAAGGGGTTCTCACTCTTTATGCATTCTACCGCTTCCTCAAATTGTTTCCTTTGGATTAGAGAGATGGTTTCTCGAATTGCACAGCCTGCTGGACAATTAGCCTCACACGGAGACATCTTCACTTGGTACTTGGGGTACCGTTCTACAGAAACCTCTGAGATTTCTTCTTTCCTGACCTTTGCAATGGTAGCGCCTGCCGCTTGTGACTTCACCATTTGATAGGCTTCCTGAGCGGCTTTCACGTTCTTCTCCGGGTTAGGGATTCCCACGTTCTTAATTGCCTCTGCTAAGTTGTGAAAACCAACCAATGAAATCATTCCTTCAACAGCTCCTAGTATTGCCGTATTAATGATCGGCATGCCACTAGGTAGCTTTAGTCCTGCATCCACAGCAACTCGATCTGCGTCAATAGTGAGTATTCTGAAATTTCCTAAGGACGAAAAGTTCTCGGAACGGTAGGGGCTATTTATGAGTAGAGTTCCACCTTCCTTCAGATCCGATACCGCCTTTGGATTCCTGGCAAAATCTTCACTCATTAGCACTATATAATCTGGCTGATATATCTCGGAATGAAGTCGGATCTTCTCCTTAGATATCCTGACAAAACTTGCTACTGTACCACCACGCCGCGCGTATCCATATGACGCAAACGCCTGAGCTTCATAGCCACCCTCAACGGCTGCCTCTGCTAAGAGCTTGCCAGCAACCACTGCACCCTGCCCACCAGTGCCAATAAGCTTAATCTCTATCATTCCCAATGTATTCATTAATCTCTCGATTGACCTCCAGTGCATTCTGATTAAGTGGGCTTAGCATCGTGGTGCACTTGTCATAATGACTCTCTTGACCTGCTCATCAATCACATAGGCCACAGATGGAGCTTCAAGTTCTGGGACTGCTTGACGAAGACAATTATCTTTAACTCCTTAACAAACCCTTATAGACTGCTCGTTGAACCTAAATTGAAAGTCCTCCGGATTTGAGAATCACCCCAATTAAACACTAAAGCGCAGCGCACCCCCATGACTCGGGCTTAGTAGGACCCTTTTGTTGGAATCATCCTCGGGATTGCTTCGCAACAGAGACGCCTATACATTCTATCCCTTCACCCACTACTATTGCGTTCGAGGCTATCAATCTTCTCGAGCAAACTCTTTCTGATGGTTCTAAACATAATAAGCAGTGTATTTATTTCTCCACTATCTAAGCAAGAGAGTATGTCGCGACTTATATCTTGAGCCCACGGGGTCATATTATTGGTTTTCTCCCATCCTTTATCTGTGATAACTACGTTCACGGATCGGCCGTCATTGTCGGATGGTACTCTCTTAACAAATCCCTCCTTCTCCAGCATACCCAGAACAAAAGTGATAGCATTCTTACTTCGAAATGTCTCCGCAGCCAGTTCTGTCGGGGTGAGTCGGCCACCATACCTATAAAGGGAGTTCATCAGGGCAAACCTAGTCACGCTAGACCCCTGTTTTTGTAGCTCTAGTTCGAGGTATCTCTCGAGCACTTGCCATGTTCGGACAAGGGAAAAGAGGATGCTCAACGGTGTCCTGTCCGGCTTGAACGCTTCTTCCATCAGTTTTAATTGCCTTTCTAGGTGATGCCATTTAAAGAGAATCAATTCTAGTTGGAAATACTATATCAGAAATCTATTCGTTTGTCAATAGATAACTGTTGACAATTGCTTGGTTCAGGCGTATAATTTAATATAAATTCGAACTAATTGGCTAGCGGGGCTCCCCCTGCTATTGCGACGGAGTCTCAGTTTTGGCTTCAATCAGAGAGGTAATCGGGTTTGCGGTAACTACGTCGATGAAGGCAACACAGTTCGCTTTGTAATCTGGATCGAGGGGAGTCAATGAGGGTACTCCCTGTGACCTTGTGGGGACGCCTTAGTTGCTGTGACTCCAAGCACGAGAAAGTTAAAGCACAAGTCGCCAGACCAAGCAGGTATGCATGGGAAGATAAGTAGATACTTCAAGAGCGGTGAGTGGGAAACGGTAACTATGTCTCATATTTGGGGCAGCAAGGTTCTGCGATATCCCAAGAAGAAAGCTATTGAAGACCTGACGAAGGTCGTCACCTGGGAAGCCAAGATTTGGATAGATCGGGTAACTCCGCGATGTAGTTGTAGCGGATGTGCCTGACCCTGTGTGTGAGAAGGCGTGTGTTCATATCATACCCAAGGGTAAGGAAGATACCAAGGGGTCAGAAAGCGTAGACGAGTTTCTATTAGTATCCGACGGGCAGAAAATAGACAAGAAAGCGCTAGCGCTGGGTATAGCACAAAAGCTTAAGCTGGAAAGGACTAAGGAGTGAAAATAGACATCTTTGCCCACATCATACCGGTGAAATACAAGGAGGCTTTGTATAGAATAGCCCCAACTGGTTTCTATCTTGAGGATGTCATAGAGACTTTACCAACACTATTCGACTTGGAACGTAGATTTCGCATAATAGACAAGTACGAGGGGTTAAGGCAGGTCTTAACGTTAAGCTTGCCACCTGTTGAGTACATAGCTAACCCACAAAATGCTGTTGAGTTGGCCAGGTTGGCCAACGAAGAGATGGCAGAATTAGTCCTCAAATATCCCGATAGATTTATGGCCGCCGTAGCCTGCTTGCCATTGAATAATATGGAGGCTGCGTTGCAGGAAGTAGATAGGGCCTTAAATGACCTCAAATTGAAGGGGGTTCAGGTATTCACTAACGTAAACGATAGGCCCTTGGACTCGCCTGAATTTATGCCGCTTTACGAAAAGATGGCTCGGTATGATCTGCCAATATGGATTCATCCTACGCGCACTGTTGACTTCGCAGACTACAGAACCGAAAAAAAATCCAAATACATGATATTCAGCAACTTTGGTTGGCCATACGAGACTACGGCAGCCATGACGCGATTAGTGTTCGCTGGGGTGCTGGAAAAATATCCTAGCCTGAAAATCATTACCCATCATTGCGGGGGCATGGTGCCATTCTTTGAGCAAAGAATAATCGGGGCGTATGACCATGCCAGAATACTTCGCCATGCAGACTATACCGAGACACTTTCGAAACCACCGGTTGAGTACTTCAGGATGTTCTATGCTGACACAGCAATTTATGGTAGTATTCCCGGGTTAATGTGCGGCTACGCCTTCTTTGGGGCTGAGCATATGCTCTTTGGAACTGACATGCCGTATGATAGTGAATTCGGCGACAGATACACAAGACAAACGATTCGATCAATAGAGCAGATGGATATTAGTGACCTAGAGAAGAAGAAGATATTCGAGGATAACGCTCGGAGGCTTTTGCGCTTACCCATTTAGAACCAATTGAAAAACTGTATACGTATCAGTTGAAGGTAGCCTGCACTTACGGTGGAAGGCAGCCTCACTCCCAAACTTCTACGCGTAAAAAACGACCGTGCTAATCTTCATCGCGAGAGGTAGGATTGGGCGTATGGTGACCAGCGACCCCTCGCATGCACGGGTAGGCCTTCACAACTTTTCCAGGATTTCCCTTTGCCTTGACAATAGAAGCTCCATCTCTTTCATTAGCCTGCATGCGGTAGTGTAGCTGAACCCTCGACTTCAGCCATACCCACCGGCGACGCACCATTGGTGGCAGTTCCTACATTATCTTCACAATGCCTATTTTTGTACATCTCAACGGTATATGTTCCCGCCTCCTGTGCCTTAGACTACCATCCGTCTCAGCCGCTCTCGCTCTTTGTCCTGTGTAGCTTCCTAGTGCCAACGTTGTGGCAGGTAGCTTCTTGCTACCTGCCAAGAATCGCCTTTTCCAACGGTAGAAGAGACCTGAGTTTCACTTGATACTTTCGGCGAGTTCGGAAATCCTGCTCGGGTTGCTCGATCTGGGATTACCAGCTAGATTTCTGTTCGGGGGCTCACGCATCTTTCCCATTCCTTTCTTCTCGTCTTTGTAGGCTGCCCCTATCATGGCTCACAGATGTCCCCTATCTTTGAGACGGAGCAGAGAGGATCGATTCATCCACTTTCGCTCACCTAGAGACGGGCTAGCTGAGGAGCGCTGTGGCAGAATCTTTAATGACATTGCGGCACCGATACCCAAAAAAGAATAGGAGGCTCCGCTCTTTGAGCAAATGCCGGGACAAGCTAAAAAATAGTTCCAATGCAATGGGAACCAAAGATACAGGAAAACTTTCCTGAGAGAAACACGTTTGAAGCAGTTGAGGACACACCCATTAATCGAGATTGGCCAAATGGCTGTGCAGTTTCGTCATAGTTCTTGAGGTAAGTCACACTATGGAGAAAGGGGACCGGGAAATAATTGTGCCTTTCGCCGTGAGTACGGGAAGGAGGGTTAGGAAACCACAGAAAGGCTAAACGGTGGCCGCATCGCATTATCTTAGACAGAGGCTAAAATGCATAGCTATTCGACTAGAAAGGGCATTTAGATGGACAACTTCTCAGCAGTCTCATAATAGACTGTCCCAATCTAAGCGAGTGCTCTAGCACCGCATCCTAGGTGCTCACCAACTTCCTGTTCATACTTTGCTGCCTTTTTAAGAACCTCGGATATCCTGGTCAGCCTCTCCCTAAGTGCTCCCTCCGAAATTGACCGCTGCGTCATTAGATAATCAATCTCCGCCAGTCCCTGCTCATAGCAGAGCCCTATTACCCCAAGATAGTATGACGCCTTGTACAAATCTTCACTGTCTGTCACCGAGGCCACACCTGCTATGAAGGCATGAGCGTCCTTTCTATATGAACTCCCGATAATGAAGACTATAGAGCGTAAGGCATCTATGGTTTCAAAAAAATCTCCCGGTTCGCCAATTAACCCAAAACCTTTTTCTAGGTCGCCCGCAAACTCCATGAGACCCTTGGATCCAGATATACTGTTAGTGACAGCGTGCTTTCCAACAACTTCCTCAACCTGACCAAGGGTTAACTTGGCATTCCTGGCAATTACCTCGGACCAAGATATGTTGGGCTTTCTGTTGGGTGGTTCAATCACACACAGCCCATTTTTCCTATCCCTTCTCTTTAGGTGGCAGGCTTCCCTAAAATCCTCAATCTTGAACTCTGCATAGCTACCTGATTTCCCACGAGGTAGTCCGTTCGAGGGCAGGTATCGGATTCCTTCTCCTGCTTCCCCCAGAGCTGGGTCATGAATCATCACGACTCCTTTCATCTCATCATAGCCACATAAAACAACGACATGCGGTATAGGCCGTGATGTTCTCCAAAGGTGTTTCATATTAAGAAGAGGCATATATACAGGTATGTCCTGAGACACATATTCCTTCAATAATTTCCAAGTTTCCTCCCACGTCCTATCCTTAATGAAAGTTGTTTTACAGCCCAACTTTTCGAGGGCATAAGCCATAAAGGCCCATGAGCCAAAAGAAGATTCTGGGCAAGCAAGCGCCCTGTTTCCTTGCTCATAAGCCGTGTTTCCTTGCTCATAATACGAGAACCCGTAGTTATAACCGGAGAGGTTCATTAGGTAGGATTGGGAATACTCCAAACCGTAATATTGCAAAATCATCATTAGGGAAGTCACATGACAGCGCGGTACGATTCCCTGGTATATATAAGGCAGGTTTGGTATGACATGCTTCAACATCTCTTACGTTCCCCCCCTCTATTTAGTACTGAACACCTAGTTTCCACCTTTGCGTCGCCTTTCCGCCCTATTTCTTTAAGCAGACTTCAGCAAATTCCCCCCGACATTACTGTGTTCATGGTCGACGGCTCCGAGGCCTCATCTCGCATCTACCTGATAACATCTGCCATTCTTCGTATTTGTCACGGGCTCGTCTGACATGGACATTCAATATGATTAGGTAGAAGTACAGCAATCCAGAACTCAATGCCTAGTGTAGTCTGAACGCTGTCTTACTGTCGACACCATAGCACGATAGCGGCATTGTATCTCACCGTTGAGTATCTGTCAAGAACGAGTGAACGGATTGGCTCCGGTAGCGTCTTGTCAATTCATGCTTTTTGATTAACATGGTTGGTGTCTCATGATGGCTTTTGGTTACATGTTAGATGATTTAAATCGCTAGCTTGACAAGAATTGAGGCAGGGGTATAGACTTGTGTCATCATCAATTTGTCCGAAAACGACTGAACCACTATAAATTTTGTCACTTTTCAAACTCATAATGTCAAACGGGGAAAATTCATCTCAAAATCTAAAGTAAGAAAGCAAGGTGCGGTAGTCATGTAGAGCGGAGTTATAGATATGGCAGAATATCTAGCTGAGGCTAACGTAATCCTCCATAACGGCAAGATTATTACTGTTGACAAAGAGTTCACTATAGCTGAGGCTGTTTGCATCAGGGATGGAAAGTTCCAAGTAGTAGGGAGTGGGGAAAAAGTGATGGCATATACTGGTCCTAACACAAAGACGCTTGACCTGAATGGTAAAGTTGTAATCCCGGGCATTATTGATTCTCATAATCACATGCTAATGACTGGTTTGCAAAAACAAATGGTATCGCTTGAGAATGCTACCTCCGTCGCTGACGTACTTGATATTATACGAGATGCATGCAAAGCAAAAGAGCCAGGCGAATGGGTCATAACAAGGCGAGCTGGTTTTGCCTCTTCACAACTTAAGGAAAATAGAATTCCCACCCGATGGGAACTGGATAGAGTTTGCCCAAATAACCCTGTATTCCTCGTCAAGGGAGCACATTTCGGTGTGCTCAATAGCTACGCTTTAAGGCTGGCGAATATAACCAAGGATACACCCCAGCCAGTAGGAGGGGTGATTATGAAGGATCCAGGGACTGGCGAGCCAACGGGTGCTCTTGGTGACCATGCCTTAGACCCAATAAGATCGCTCTTGCCAAAGCCTACCCATGCAGACAAAGTGAGAGCACTGAAATTGGTAACGAAGGATTACAACGAGCTTGGGATAACTAGCGTTATAGACACTCACCTTACTTTGAAAGGTGTAAAAGCTTACCAAGAGATTTGGGCCAAGAAAGAGATGACGGTGAGAACAAAAATTTGGGTTACCCTGCCAATGGAGGGTATAACCCTTGGCCCTAAGGCTATATCTAGACAAGCTGGTCTTGGGGACTCTGGAGACAATATGCTGAGGATTGACGGATTGAAGGAGTTTCTCGATGGTGGCATTGAAACAGGTTTTCTGCGCGATCCCTACTTGACGATACCTGGAGAGCAGAGGGACCCCAGCTACTGTGGTGTTCTAATGATGGCCGAGAGGGAATTTAGTAAGCTATGCAGTATTGCAGCCCGAAACTGCTGGCGTCTGGGGATACATGTTACAGGCGATAGAGCAATTGATATCCTTCTGGATACATGGGAAAAAGTAAATAGGAAGATGCCAATAAGGGATAAACACTGGGTCATCCTACACGCCATATTGGTGAAGCCAGAACATTTGGAAAGAATCAAGAGACTTGGGGTCTATGTGGCTAGCCAGCATGCTCATACCTATAGTAATGGCGATAGAATGGTGGAGTGGTGGGGGCGGGAGAGGGCGGAGCACTCAAATCCGATAAAAGAATACTTTAACAGCGGCATTACAGTGGGAGGCGGTTCTGACTGCCCCTCTTGTGAGTGGCGACCAAGCATACTCTTTTGGTTTGACCTGACCAGGGCAGCAAAGAGAGTTGGAGTTCTCGGTCCAGAACTAGTGCTTACCCGCGAGGAGTCGCTTAGATACCATACAATAAAGGCTGCTCAGATCTCAGATGATGAGGATAAGCTAGGTTCTATCGAACCAGGTAAGCTAGCCGATTTAGTTGTTCTCTCTGATGACATACTCACCTGCCCGGTGGATAAAATAAGGCAAATACAAGTGCAAATGACCATGGTTGACGGTAACATCGTATATGACCATTTATTAACCTAGGTACACTGACCAAAGCGCAAAAGGTCCAAACGGAGCATAGTTCCTGTTTACGAAATCTCGGCAAGGGAGGTGATATGTGCAGCAATTAATGGCATATCAATCTTGGCAAACTAAACCAAGGGGGTAGTATTGTGAAAAGAAACAAAGTATTAGTACGGAGTATATGTTTATTCTTATGTTCGCAGTAGTGCCTTTCGCAGTGGGTGGTGCCAAGCCAGCGCCAGAAGAAGCAGAAGCCGGTGAAGTAATAGAACTCACATTCGCCCATTCTATTCCTCCTATAAAGCGATATGGGGAGCTTTGTACGGGGGATATTGACTGGCAGTTTTGTGGTAAGGTAACCCCTAGGAGTCGTGGGAGAATACATGTAACGTATCACGCCGATGGTGCCTCAGGTAGGCTCTCAGAAATGGCAGGGACTCTCTCATTGTAGGTGGTACTAAAAATGGGGGCACCCCAATACGATGAATTAATTAGTAGCTGATTGGACGCTGGTTCATTATCAGAATAGCTAAGGAAGCATCAGCATGATAAAGAAAAAGACGATCGTAGTTATAGCAACGCTTGACAACAAAGGGCCCGAAACTAAATATTTGAAGGAAAGGATAGAGAGTAGGGGGGGTAACAGTATTGTGATAGATACTAGCACTGCAGGTGAGCCATATTTCGTCGCTGACATCACGAGGGAGCAGGTGGCGGAGGCCAGTGGCACTAACTTGGCACAGGTGCTAGCTATTCGTGATGCAGGCGAAGCTCAGCTCATGATAAGACCTGGCACCATAACAATAGTTAAGGATCTATATAGTGCTGGTAGGCTGGATGGGATAATCTGTTTGGGTGGCGGTATGGGCTCTGCCTTGGGTATAACGGTCATGAGAGAGCTGCCAATTGGCGTGCCAAAGATTCTGGTTACCACTGTGCCTAGAGGGAAATTCGTTGGCACTACAGACGTGACGACGATGCCCACTGTAACTGATTTAGCTGGCTTGAATAGAATAACGATGAGGGTTCTTGCTAACGCGGCCGCTGCTATTGTGGCTATGGCAGAGGCCAGTGAGGAGAAAATATTAGAAAAACCCATCGTAGTTATGAGCATGTTAGGCTCAACTAGCAGGTGTGCAATGCAAGTCAAGTCTGCCCTTGAGGACAAGTATGAAGTCATGATATTTCATACCACTGGCCCTGGTGGAAGGGCGTTGGAGGATCTCGTAAGGACCGCGACCTCCATAGTAAGTGTTATAGAACTCGGGCTTGGTGAGATTGCCAGTCATATGCTTGGTGGAATTTCAATGGCTGGGCCCGATAGGCTTCAAGCAGCCGGTGAAAGAGGGATACCACAGATTATTACACTTGGTAATGTTGACTTCATAGTGTTTGGTGAGATTGGAGGTGTGCCAAGTAAATACAAGCGTCGCAGGTTACATTCCCATAATCCTTACGTAACACTTATGAGGTTAAATGTTGCTGAATCGCGAAAGCTAGGCAGGATAATAGCAAGAAAATTAAACAAAGCTATTGGGCAAGTACATGTTGTAATCCCTACTCGTGGCTTTTCACAATTTGACGCAGAAGATGGGATATGGTATGACCCTGAGACAGATAAAGCGCTTATTGCTACATTGAAGAGTACACTTAATAAATCGATTGTGGTGAAGGAGATTGACGCAAACATAAATGATCCAGGGTTTGCTGAAGTAATAATGAAGGATTTTTTCGAGATGATTGAAAAAGGAAAGAGATGATTAGCAAATACAGAGGAACATTATGTTATCATGAATGTCTTCGCGCTCTCTACTGACAGAGGATAAGCTTCTTACCAGCAGTAGATACCATCCCCTTGTTGCTCCTAAACCGATAAAGAAAATCATAGTGGTTTCTCAAGTGGGTTTTGATGATACAGCGAGGCAACGAAAATTTGAGATTCAAAACACAGAAGGGATAGAAGTATGCCTAACAACTCCAGAAGAAATGCTGAGGTTGGAGTCGCTTTAGATAAGGAGCATATTATGGGCAAAATGAAGTTTAATATGGGGGACAAAATAATTGGGAATAATAAAAAGGCAGACTACTGGGATAAAAAAGGTATAGTCATTGGCTATAACCGAGCGACAAGTGAATATCAAATACGGTTAGAAAATGGCGAAGCCCATTATGTATCCCCAAGATGGTTTGATAAATTAGACTAAACTGCCGCCAACCTCAACCGAAGAGAACCGGAGCTTACGGCAGCTTGACAAACTTGATGTCAGCCAGGACGACCTAAATCTAATTCTGGGTGGGAACGCAGTTAGACTGTCTAAGCTGAAAGTACCTTTTACGAGGCTATTTAGGGAATACTCTGAATAGACGGCTCCAAGAAGGTTAAGATAAGAGACATCTTTTGGTAAGATAAAAACAGGATCGGAATGCAAACTGAAGATAGATACCTTCTCCTAGGTCCTGGCGGCAAAATATGAAGGGGCTCTTACAAGGGTGTAGCAAGCTAGAAGGTGATTATTACTACGACGGCAATAGACACCAGTACCACTAATACGACCTGCAACACGTGGACCCGGTGTCGATGAACATCGAAACAGCGACACGGGTCAAAGTCAAGAAAATTGAGCGAACGGAGGGTGCGTAATGAGATGGGGCATGGTTATTGACCGAAAGAGATGCATTGGTTGCTATGCTTGCATGATATCGTGCAAGCAGGCGCACGCCCTGCCTCCCGAGGTTTTCTGGAATAGGGTACTGATCTCTGAAACTGGCACCTACCCAACGGTAACCAAGCAAATCCTACCGGTACTCTGTAATCATTGCAAAGAGGCGGCTTGCGTCAAAGTGTGCCCGACTGGCGCCACCACCAAGAGGGAGGACGGCATCGTCTATGTTGATGCCAACCTGTGTGTCGGCTGCCGATACTGCGGCATCGCCTGTCCTTACCAGATGCGGACTTACCACGCCGACAAAAGGAAGGAATACTGGCCAGGTCAGGGACTAACCGAACTCGAAAAGGTAGGGCGAGAAGTACTCTATCCCCTCCAGCCGCACACCGCAATCAAGTGCAATTTCTGCATGGAAAGGGTCGATGAAGGAATTCGCAAAGGTGTCAAGCCGGGGATTGACCGTGACGCCAGCCCGACCTGTGTCAACGCCTGTCCGGTCAAGGCCAGAACCTTCGGCAACCTTGATGACCCGAATAGCAACGTGTCCAAGCTCATAAAGGAACGCAAAGGTTATCAGCTTCATCCCGAGTTTGGTACTGAACCCTCAGTCTATTACCTAGACTAAGGGTCGGTACCAAAAATAGAAACAAGGAGTTACAAAGAACATGAAATTATATGAATGGATGGTAAAACCGACGGCCCAGAAAGAGTGGATAGATAAAAGAGGCATCCTCTTCTGGATTGCTTTCTTTTCCATTGAACTCGGAGCCGGGGCTTTCTTTGCCGCTTCATTTGTCGGCTCTTTGCCAGCAATGTTGATTGGCTGGCTCGTTTGCGCGGTCATCGGTGGCAGTGCCCATCTTTTATACTTGGGCCACCCACTTAGATTCTGGCGCATGCTACTGAAGCCAGGTACTTCCTGGATTTCCCGCGGCTTGATCTTCATCGGCTTTTTCCTCCTCCTCGGGTTAATCTACATGGCCCTAGCTTTCTTCACCGGCACCTCGCCTACCGCCCTCCTGGTAATAGTTGACATCTTCGCCTTCCTGGTAATCATCTACGGCGGCTTTGCTATGAACTACGTCAACGGCATACCCCTCTGGAATACTGCCCTGTTACCCATTCTCTTCGTCGTCAGTGGTATCTGGGGTGGTGCCGGAGTCGGACTGGGCGTAGCCCTGGCCACTCAATCATCAGCAACAGAAATGGTCCTGGAAGAGTGGATCCGCATCCTGATGATTGCCTATATCATCCTGTTCGTGGTGTACCTGGTAAGCGTGAGATACAACAATGTCATCAGTAAGTTCTCAGTCTATGAGATAGTTGCCGGCAAATATTGGTTCCTCATGTGGTTCGTAGTGGTCGTACTTGGCCTAGCTTTCCCGCTCGCCATGTCTATTACCAGCTACGTCATCGGCCTAGAACACATGGCCGTCGGCCTCTTATACCTCTCGATCTTATTGGAACTGATTGGTGATATGACGACCCGATACCTCGTCTTGAAGAACGGCTACTATGCTCCACTGATTCAGTCTTTGGGTTTCGCTGCTTCGTAGGTAAGCCATGGTATAAACTATACTCTATGGGTAGGAGAACGACCGAAGCATCTTATACCGCCTTGCGAAATGGTGTAACAATCAGCCAATTTGTTATCCTACGGATTATCAGGCCAACCCCTGCTCCATATCGAACCTCCTGAAATATAGGTCTTCTCCTTATACTGTGTGCTTCGCTCTATGCTAAAATATGATTGAGGCTCATAGATAAAGAGAAGCGGGTATGGTTACATTAGATACAGAAGGCTGCCGGATACGCGAGGTGGAGTGTAAGTCAGTGCTCAATAAATCGGGCCTTGCCGACTACACCGTCAATTGTTATGCAGGCTGTGAACATGGGTGTGTTTATTGCTACGCTAGGTTTGCCACGAGGTTTTCTCACCCCAGCGAACCGTGGGGAAGCTTTGTCGATATCAAGGTAAACGCTCCACAGGTTCTAGCGCACGAGGTCAGACGAAAAAGCGTTGGAAGGGTATTTGTAAGCTCAGTGTGTGATGGCTGGCAACCCCGGGAAGCCAGCTACTGCCTAACGAGACAGTGCTTAGAGATACTGGTTCATCACCAGTATCTCTAAGCACTCTTACCAAGAGCGCACTGGCAGGTCGCGACCTTGATATCCTTACTTCAAACGAGGGGGTAGAATTTGGAGTGACCATCACCACTCTTGATGAGGGTCTTCGCTCACTCATTGAGCCCAGAAGTTCACCTTCTGCTGACCGTCTGGCTATACTGCAAGAGGCTAAGAGACGGGGGATTAAAACCTACGCCTTTCTTGGACCTTTGCTGCCTTATCTATCGGACACCGAAGTGAGCCTAGTCCCACTACTCAAAGCGGTGCAGGACGTCGGCGCTGACTATTTTTATATTGATCGACTTAACCGGCGCTTTGGCGTCTGACAATCACTAAGGAGCCTGCTCCAAAAGCATTTCCCTCACCTAATTGATGGGTATCGCAAGATACTGTTTAGTGAAAGTGCTGGAAGGGAGTACTCGGCGGGACTTATGTCTTCAGTTAATCGGATAGCCAGAAAAAAGGGTCTTGATGGCAAGCTGAGGCTCTGCTTTTGAAGGATGTCAGTATGGTAAAGAGAATCGGCATAAAAGTTGGTTTGATTGAAGCAGTAGCCGAGTTAAATAATACTAGGACGGCACAAGCAATTTGGGAAGCATTGCCCATCAAAGCTCGTGTCAATCTTTGGGGAGAAGAGGTATATTTCTCGATTCCGGTTAGCCTGGAGCTGGAGGCGGGGCAGGAACTGGTAAGCGCTGGGGATTTGGGCTATTGGCCTGAGGGTAATGCCTTTTGCATCTTCTTTGGCCCAACTCCTATTAGTCGGGGAGACGAAATTCGCCCGGCAAGTGCGGTTACTGTGTTTGGTAGAATCACAGGAGATGCTACTGTCTTTAAGCAGGTAGCTTCAGGGGCAAAAGTCACTATCGAGAAGGAGGGAAATAGGTAAGATGGTTAAGCGTCTGGTCTACTATTTTGATGAACCCGGGGAGGGGAATACCCAGTTAGTAATCGAAGCTGTTGCTCAGCGGCTGGAAGCCGGTGGAATCAAAAAGGTCGTCATTGCCAGCACCTCTGGTGAGACAGCGGCTAAATTTGCCCGTAGTCTCAAGGGCAAGGCTGAGCTGGTTTGTGTTTCGGAAGCCCCGTACCGGCGAGAGTGGGGTGAAAGCTGGCCCTGTCTTAAACAGGAATTCAGAAAAGAACTGGATAGACTTGGAGTGGCTATTATTGACAATGCACCCTATGTTTTCCACAGTTCAGTATTAGATTCTGCTAGATGGCCTGATGCTTTTCCCGAACGCCTAGTAAAGGAAACTCTGTACTGCTTTGGACAGGGAATGAAGGTGGCTGTGGAAGTCGTCCTTACTGGGGTTTCTTGCGGCTACGTGACTCCTTTTGAAGATGTTATAGGTATTGGTGGGTCGGGGAGGGGTGCAGATACAGCTATTGTTCTTCGAGCTACCTATCCTGCCTGTCTTTTTGACAAGGACCCGACAAAAAGGCTGGAGATAAAAGAAATAGTCGCCATGCCTATTTCTAAAAAGTGGTGGGAGTAAGTTTAGCGAAGAAACTGCAACCCAAGAGTAACATTGCATCGAAAAGTTACATGGCTTGCCGCTTTGCAAAGTTTACCTCGCTCGAAGCCGCTGTGCTATCGCATTTCAACTTCAGACATGTTCTAGGGCATCACGGTAGTTCTCATAAAGGTAAGCGGCTCCTTTCTAACTATGGCCCCTCACGACCTCCAGGTGATTCGAGAATAGCATCTAGGATGACGAGTTTCTAGGACTGGGGGACTGAAATGGCTAGGGCCGGTCAGATGGTCAAAAGGTCGGTCACAAGATGTGAGGGATGCTGTCAGGGTAGCTCGCCTGGCACCCAGTTTGGGGGTGAAAAGGGCGATTTCCCTATTGCTCCCGGGGGGTGAGGGGAGGTGGGGAACCTAACTATTTGGTATTAGATTTTGTTGCCACTGTCAGTTGCCACAGCTTTGGATTTGGCAATGATGTCTGGCAACTTTTAGCTTTGGAGGTGGCAAGGTTGGCAACTATTGGCATCGGGTATGACAAGGTTGATGACCACTATCAGATTTGACGTGAGGAGGTTTGACAATTATTGAAAAAGGCTCATCATATTTGATGGGGGAGCTGACCAAGTGATCCGCTAAACAAATGACAATATTGTTGCCTTTGGGAAGCTGGGACAAATGCCAGGCTTGTTGCTAATCCCCTGAATGCAGCAGCCCCACAAGGACCCGCGTGCCATACAAAGACATAGCGACAGAAAAGGTCAACCTCGATTTGTTGAGCAGTGCACTAACTGGCTAGTCTGCCGACATTTTGCCGACAAACTGTTTAGTACCCGGTAACACACGGCGACACGGCCAGATACAAACCAAGTGTTGACGCCAGACTGTGCGAGCCTGTATGCTATTTGGTGGCACCAGGTGGCACATCGGACTCAGAATTCGTAAACCGCCGGTCGTCAGTTCGAATCCGACCGCTGGCTGTATCTACATCAGGGTCTGTTGCCAACATTTTGCCAACATCCTGGCTTTCTGGCAGTTCTGGCAGAAGGTCGGTGAACTTTACGCTGGGGGCTCCATTCGAAGGCGCCCGTCTAGCCACTGGGTACCATTGCACGAATGTCAGTTATGTGCAATGGTAGTCCACCACATGGCCCAGAGCGCTAAAAAGTGCAATTCGATGTAAGCGGGCAACTCAAATTAATCCTTAATACTATAACTAATGGCATACCCGGCATCCTTCCTCTAGTCAAATTTTATTATAACACTATAGCTGTAGCACAACAGGGGCGCAGAAACTAGTATCGGTAAAAGTTTTTATGATAAACTAAAGAGCCTCGAGCCAGAAGGAGATAAACTGAAAATAACTATCTCGGAGATGGTAGCCAGAAATAGGCGAATGTATCCCAATGATACTGCGCTTATTGAACTAAAACAGAGCCAAGGGCTAAGAAAAGAAATTACCTGGAAGGAGTTTGACGAAAGGGTAAATAGGATAGCCAACGCCCTTATCGACCGAGGGATTAGCAAAGGCGATAAGGTAATACATTGGATGATGAACTCCATTAGCTGGCTTGAGGCATATTTCGGCATCGTTAGAACTGGGGCATGGGCAGTACCCCTTAACTTTAGGTTTACCAGTCAAGATCTTAAATACTGTGCTGATATAGCTGAAGCCAAGGCAATGATTTTTGGTGAGCAATTTATTGACCGGGTAGAGGCTGTCCGCTCCCAGCTACCTACAATTAAGGATTATATCCTTGTTGGGCAACCTCTGCCCAAAGGTATGGAGGACTTTGAGCAGATAATAATTCAATCTTCCCCCCAGCCGGTAGAGGTAGGGTTAAGTGACGAGGATGAGTGCGGGCTCTACTTCACCTCAGGCACCACTGGAGCACCCAAACCGATACTGCTCACCCACAAGAATATGGAGTGTGCTGCGATAACCGAGAACCGTCACCATTATCAAACTCACGAGGATAACTTTATCCTTATTCCCCCCCTATACCATACTGGAGCTAAAATGCATTGGTTTGGCAGCCTCATTGTAGGTGGTTGTGCGACACTGCTGACGGAAATTAGCCCTCAATATATTTTTGAAGCCATTCATAAAGAGAGAGGGACTATAGTATGGCTACTGGTGCCCTGGGCTCAAGATATCCTCTGGGCAATGGATAAGGGAGAGCTAAGGAAAGAGGACTACGACCTAAGCTGCTGGCGGCTTATGCATATGGGGGCACAACCTATACCGGTCAGCCTGATTAGACATTGGAAACAATACTTCCCCGATATGCAGTATGATACCAGCTACGGGCTAAGCGAAACTACCGGGCCAGGATGCGTCAACCTTGGCATAGAGAATCAGCATAAGTTGGAAGCTACCGGCAAGCCTGGCTTTAATTGGGAGACCCGCATCGTCAATGATAAGGGTGAGAATGTTGTTCCAGAAGAGGTCGGCGAGTTGCTGGTCAGGGGCAATGGGGTGATGAAGGAATACTACAAGAACCCGGGAAAAACGGCGGAAACTATCAAGGATGGCTGGCTATATACCGGCGATATGGCTAGAGAGGATGACGAGGGGTTTATCTACATTGTTGATAGAAAGAAGGATGTGGTCATCACGGGGGGTGAGAACATCTACCCTGTAGAGGTAGAAGAGGTTCTCCGGCGAAATCCCAAGGTTTATGATGCTGGGGTAATTGGTATTCCAGATGAGAGGCTGGGGGAGGTGGCTCTAGCCATAATTGACCCCAAGCCGGGGGAGACACTGACTGAAGAAGAAGTAAATCAGTTCTGCGAACAGAATTTGCCCCGGTACAAGAGACCAAGGTGCATCGTGTTTGACAAGGTACCACGAAATCCCACCGGTAAGATAGAAAAGCCAAAACTAAGGCAAAAATACGCTCAGTCAACAATCTGAGGAAGGAGGCCAGCTTGAAAGAATTAACCGTAAGTTCTGATGCCCCCGGAGAAAGGCTTTTTGTCCTCGGCAATGAGGCAATAGCCAGGGGGGCAATAGAGGCTGGGGTTCAGGTTGCTGCCGCTTACCCCGGCACTCCATCAAGTGAAATACTGGAAACTCTAGCCGGGGTAGCCAAAGAGCTTGACATATATGTCGAGTGGTCAACCAATGAGAAGGTAGCCTTTGAGGTTGCCCTAGCCGCTTCAATCTGTGGATTAAGAGCCATGGCATCAATGAAACATGTTGGGGTCAATGTGGCTCACGACCCGCTAATGACCGCCAGCTATATAGGGGCCAAAGGGGGGCTGGTTCTGGTCTCCGCTGATGACCCTTGGGCGTGGAGTTCTCAGAATGAGCAGGATAACCGTTATATCGCCGAGCAGGGCTACATACCGGTTCTTGAACCCTCCTCAGTCCAGGAAGCCAAAGATATGATGGCTGACGCCTTTAAACTCTCCGAGGAATTCAGGCACCTTTTCATGCTCAGGTCGGTAACCAGGATAGGCCATGCCCGGGGCGATATTGTCCTGGGAGAAATATTAAGGGAAAGGAGAAAGGGCTCCTTTGAAAAAGACCGCTCCCGGTTGGTCTATACTCCGCGTGAGGCCAGAATAAACAAACCTTTAATGCTGGAAAGGTTTGAAGCAATAAAGAAAGCGGTGAATACACTCGCCTATAATCAGCTAAAGCTCACTGATAGAGCCAAACTAGGTATCATCGCCTGCGGGTTGTCCTACAGCTATACTTTGGAGGCGGTAAAGTGGCTGGGGGTTGAGGACAAGGTCTCCATACTGAAGATTGGCACCCCGCACCCCCTCCCTGAGGAACTGGTAATAAGATTATTAAAGTCGGTCGGGGAGATACTGGTAGTGGAAGAGCTGGAGCCGTTTGTTGAGCTTCATGTAAAAGCTATCGCCGGAGAAGCTAATATCCCGGTCAAAATTCACGGCAAGGATTTAGTCCCCCGAATAGGAGAGCTATCAACCAGAAAGGTCACCGAGGCTATTGCCAAGTTAACCGAATCCAAGCCTCCGCTCGACTTCGCCGAGCTAGATAAGCTGGGTCAAGAAGTAGCTCCGCTTTTGCCGTGGCGACCGCCAGCCTTATGTCCCGGCTGCCCCCACCGTGCCTCCCATTATGCCATCAGGATAGCTTCGCGAAGAGTGGCTAGAGACTATGGCAAAGAGGTAGAGCCTATCTATCCCGGTGACATCGGTTGCTATACCTTAGCCTATAACCCACCACAAGAAGCGGTAGATACCTGTATCTGCATGGGAGGCAGCTTCGGCATTGCCAACGGTCTTGCTCATGTAATAGACGCGCCAATAGTAGCCCACCTGGGTGACTCAACCTTCTTCCACGCCGGGATACCACCGCTGATAAACGCCGTCTACAATAAGGCAAATATAACCATGGTAATACTTGATAACTCAGCCACGGCTATGACTGGCTTCCAGCCTCACCCCGGCACCGGCTATACTGCTACCGGTGATGAGGCGGTCAAGCTAAAGCCCGAAGATATAGCCAGGGCATGTGGGGTAAAATTCGTCGAGGTCATCGACCCCTTTGACATAAAAAAGGCAACCGAGACTATAGAAAAAGCAATAAGGTTTGATGGACCGGCGGTCATAGTTTCCCGAAGGCTCTGTACCATGATAGAGCAGAGGGAGAAGAGAAAACGGAAGGAGAAGGTTATCCCCTACTCCATAGACGAAGACAAATGCAGCCCCAAATGTGACGCCTGCATCAAACTTTTGGGTTGTCCGGCGATAATGAAACAGGGGGTTAGGACTGTAATTGATAGCTCGCTATGCACTGGTTGCGGAGTCTGTGCCCAAGTTTGTCCCTACAAAGCGATGGTACAGGAGTAAAGGGAATGGTAAAAGAGTTCAACATACTAATCACTGGTGTTGGCGGGCAGGGGGTGATTTTGATGTCGGAGCTGCTGGGAAAGGCGGCGGTTGAAGAGGGGCTGAGAGTTAGAGGCTCTGAGATATTGGGGATGGCGGTCAGGGGCGGTTCGGTAACCAGCGTCATCAGAATTGGAGACGAGGTCTATGGTCCTCTCATCCCGATGGGGAAGTGTGATGCCCTGGTGGGGATGGAACCCGCCGAGGCACTAAGAAGTATTACCTACTTATCAAAGTCCAGCCTGGTCATAGTTAATATCGTGATAACACTTCCCTTTACCGTCTCAATTGGTAAAAGTAAATACCCCAGTCTGGAGGAAATCCTAGAAAAACTGGATAACGCCTCAGGCAGGGTAATCAAGCTAGATGCAACCCAAATCGCGCAACAGGCAGGAAGCTTACTCACCACCAACATCGTGATGCTGGGGGCATTATTTGGCACGGGGAAACTCCCCATAAGTATAGAAACGATAAAGGAAACTATCAGGGCACGTTTCCCCGCTAAAACGGCACCGGTTAATATTAAAGCCTTTGACCTGGGTTACCAGGCATGCCAGCAGGCACTTAAATAGGGATTATGCCAGTAACTCCATAATATGCATTATCTTTATCTTCAAACGCCTTGACATTTTTCTCAAAAAGCCTGATTTAGGGCATTACCTTTTCATCCTTTAGTTTGGCGATATCATCCCAGGTATAACCGAGCTCTAATAGAATCTCCTCAGTGTGCTGACCAAGCTCGGGGGCTTCTCTTCTCACTGAGGCTGGTGTCTCACGGAATGTCCACGGGAAGCCCAGCCATCTTTATCTTGCTCTCCTTGGTCAGATTGAAGCTAACCTAGTATAGACGCTAAAAAAGGATGAAGAGGCCGTCAAGTTCGCATTTTCAAATGCCTATTTCCTGCGCAGCCTTTCCCAATCCCAAGTCCTCAAGTTTCTTTTTAGTAGGAACTCCATCCTTATTCCACCCGCGTAACTGGTAATAAATATCTATTGCTTCCTCAAATTTCTGCCTGCTGATCTTTTGCCCTGCACTGGGCCCTTTAGGCACAGGTTCTTCAAAGACCCTGCCCGGTAGAATGTCATCTTTCCTAGATATATTCCCTTCCCTGACATTAAATGCTCTTATTAGCTGCTCTATTCTTTCCCCAACAAGTAGGAATTCGTCCATGCTGATGTCCCTGCCGAATGCACTATTCAGGAGTTTTAGGTGGATTTCTGGCGGGAGAAAGTTGAAAATACAGCTGATAAGAGTCTCACGCGCAGTGGCAAGGTCTTCGGTGTCCTTTACTATCTTTGGCTTTCCCTCAAGAGAAAACCTGTCAGCAATTCCCGGGGCTCCAGAGAATTCGATAAAGTCGACGTCAGAACTCGTGTGACAGGCACCTCTGTCGCTAACAGCAAAACTGAATCCATGCCCTTGGACACCCCTTATATCCCAGGCAGCGGGAAACGCCAGTCCCTTTACATGCATAGCAAATTTTTCTGAATCACGGCCAATCTTATCAGCCATCGCCTTTGTGCCTTGGGCAAGTAACTTGCCAAGACCTTTTCTATAGGCTATGTCTTTTACCATCTCGATCGCAGCTTGCTCATTCCCAAAATTTAGCTCCAAACCCTGTGTATCACGCTTAGATATTAGCCCTTTTTCATAGCATTCCATGACAAAAGACATTGCATTTCCGCTTTGAATCGTATCCATTCCCATTCTGTCACAGAGTAAGCCCAGATATGCTATTGTCTCGTAATCTGTTATTCCGATATTCGGACCTAGTAGCATGAGGGTTTCAAATTCAGTTTCGGCGTTAAATTCGCCCCATTTCCCACCTGTTATTGTAACGAGCTTCTCGCAGGCTATTGGACATCTAAAACAGGATAGGTGTTTAGGCTTATACCTTGCCTCTATTGCTGGCCCAGAAAGCCGCTCAGCTGCTTCTTCTTCCATAACTCCACTTGAATAATTTTTGACCGTGGCAATGCCCATTGCTTGAGCCATAGGCACCATAGTTAATGTCCCGTATTTACTTAGGCCCTCTTGTATGACCTTATTATTCCTGATGTTCTCATTGGCTGCCCTCACTGCCTCGCTAAACCTGCTTTCGTCAGCCACCTTAACTTTGCCAGTTCCCTTCACTACAATTGCTTTCAGGTTTTTTGAGCCCATTACCGCCCCTATTCCCCCCCTGCCAGCCTGCCGGTAAATCTGATGACATATGCAAGCATAACTTATTAGATTTTCTCCAGCCGGTCCTATAGACGCAATCCTTGCTTTCTCACCAAACCTATCTTTCAGAGCTTCTTCGGTTTCCACTACATCCTTGCCCCACAAGTCACTGGCATCTTCGATTTTGACCTCTTCATCATTAATGTACACGCATACTGGCTTTTTAGCCTTTCCTCTTACGGTCACAAGATCGTAGCCAGCAAATCTAATTTCGGGACCTAAATTTCCCCCCACATAACTATCGATAAATATTCCTGTTAAAGGAGATTTGGTGGCAAATGCTGTCTTGGCAAATGCGGGTGCACTTGTCCCAGCAAGAGGACCCGTCACCATGACCAAAATATTATTTGGACTTAATGGACTTGTCCCCGGCTTTAACTCATCGTAAAGTACTTTGGCGGCAAATCCCTTTCCACCGATAAACTTCCTAATAGTGTCTTCCTCAATTTTCCCTTTTGTTATTTCTCCAGTAGACAGGTCTAAACTTAGCCTTCCCCCGTAGCTCTCAGTCATTGTTCACCTCCCTTTTTATATTGGACTTAACACGCGCCGTCTTAACGTGTGGTTTACCCTCCCAGGTATGCCCTCTTGACAATCTCGCTACCTTTAAATTCATCGATGTTCCCTTCTAGAATGACTTTGCCAACTTGTAGTGCATAAGCCCTCTCGGCCACCTGGAGGGCTAATGGAACATTTTGTTCAACCAGAAGAACACCAACTCCCCTCTCATTAATATTCTTAATCACAGGAACCAGTTCATTAACCAGTATAGGAGCTAATCCTAGCGAAGGCTCGTCCATCAGAAGTAGCTTTGGTTTGGCCATTAAGCTGCGAGCAATGGCTAACATCTGCTGTTCGCCACCGCTCAGAGTCCCGGCTTTTTGATTGCGCCTCTCCCATAATATAGGGAAGTGCTCAAAGACCTCGTCCATGTCCTTCTTTATGCCAGCTTTGTCCTTCCGTAAACTAGCACCAAGTTTAAGATTGCTTAAAACAGTAAGATAAGGGAAAAGCCTTCTGCCTTCAGGAATATGGACTAGGCCAAGATTCACGATATGAAAAGGTGCCATCCCATCTATCCTCTTGTCCAGAAACCATATTTCCCCCGAGGTTAACGGAATTAACCCAGACAAGGCTTTCAAAATAGTGCTTTTGCCAGCTCCGTTAGCACCAACAATGGTAACTACAGTTCCCTCAGCAACTTCCAGAGAGACACTGTCTATTGCTGTGGCTTTCCCGTAGTACACCGTTATGTCTTTCACCCTAAGCAGCATGCTCACTCCCAAAGTAGGCTTGGACTACATCTTCATTCTGCCTCACTTCTCCAGGCAAGCCTTCGGCGATTTTATGCCCAAAATTTAGTACTATAATCCGGTCACATAAACTCATGATCTCCATATTGTGCTCAACCAGTAGAATAGTCATCCCTTGTAACCGCATTTTCTCAAAGGCTCCGAGTGCAAAACTAATTTCTTCACGGGTCATCCCAGCTATTGGCTCATCAAGTAATAGTAGTCTCGGCTTAACCGCTAAGGCTCTAGCCACGCCAAGTACCTTTTGGTAGCCATGGGGGAGATTCTTGGCAAGTTCATCTTTTACTTTATCTAGCCCGACGAGGTGCAAGATTTCCCTAGCCTGGTTTAAGATATATCCCTCTTTCTTGCGGTATGTAGAGGTATTGAACATAGCCTCCCAGAAGCCAGACTTCGGGTATAAATAGAACGATGCCACTACATTCTCTAGCACAGTAAAGTCAGCAAAAAGAGAGGCTAATTGAAAAGTGCGACCTATTCCCATCTTAGCAATCAAATGTGGTTTCTTACCAGTTATCTCCTTCCCGTCAAATATTATCTCTCCCCTTGTGGGGCGCAGAACACCGGTTATCAAATTGAAGGCGGTCGTTTTCCCAGCACCATTGGGACCGATTAAGCCGACTATCTCTCCCTGGTTGACATATATATCCAGGTGGGAAACAGCAGCTAATCCTCCAAAATACTTGGTTAGCCCATTGGTTTCAAGCAGCATTTTCGGGTACCTTCCTGTTACGAACTTGTCCATACTTTGCTTTAATCTGATCGAACAGACCAGCAATGCCCTGAGGCATCAAAAAGACCACAATCACCATTATAGCACCTAAAATAAGTGGGGCAAACTCTTTTAGCCAGCGGAAAAGCTCAGGAACAATCAGCAGAATAGCTGTTCCGATAATAGGTCCAGCAAAGCTATCACGTCCACCAACCAGCATATACATGACCAGGAATATGCTGGGCAGGAAGCCAAAAGTGGTGGGTGCCAGTACCAGATTGTAATGTGCATAGCATGCGCCAGCTATGCCGGCAAAAAAACAGCCTACAGCCAGGGCAAGGACTCTAAACCAGGCCTCATTGATACCGACACTGGATGCCACCAAATGGGATTGGGCAATAGCCTTCCAGGTCATGCCGACACGGCAATGTTCAACCCGGTAGAGAATCAAAAGGCAGACCAGCGTCAGCGCCAGGGTGAAATAATAGTATGGTACCTTCTGACCAAGAAAAGTTATATTTATTAAGCCGGGAATATTGATGGGGCTCAAGGGAGGGATACCGGCGAGGCCAGCAGCACCGGTCCATTTTTGAGCCACTCTTATTATATCCACTATCACTATTCCCCCAAAAAGGCTCACCATAGAAAAATAGATTGCCCTGACCCTGGTAAAAGGGTAACCTATCAGAACCGCAATAAGCATGGCAGCCAGCCCACCCAGCGGTATGGTGAGCCAGGGCGTTAATCCCAGCTCTTTGGCGACTACACCGGAAAAGTAGCCGCCAATGCCCATGAAAGCAGCATGACCGACAGACACCTGACCAGAAAGGGCTATCGTGCGCAAACTGCTAACGACAATGATGTATAGCATAGTTACGATGAAGATGTGAATGTAGTAAGGCTGTTTGACAAATAACGGGAGTAAGAACAAAAGGATTACCAAACTTGCCAGACCGGTAGGCTTAATCAGCTTACTCTTTAAATTCACTAAAAACGCCCCTGAATCATATTTATGCCTCGTGGCCAAATAGCCCCTGGGGTCTGAAGAGCAGGATAAGAATAACTATGCCGAAGCCTACTGCGTCGGTGGCACTGCCGCTTAGTACAAGGGGTAAAGAAGCGTCTATAGTGCCCAGAATCAGCCCGGCACCCAGGACACCTCCAATGCTGCCAATACCGGCCAGGATGACTATTACAATTGCTTTTACCAGCATGTAGTCCCCAATAAAGGGGTGTATGTGTAGTATGGCGCCCATTAAGCTACCAGCCACCGCAGCTAAGGCGCAGGCTATAACGGTGGCAATAGCAGAAACACGGTAGATATTAATCCCTTGCAGGGCAGCTCCGATAGAGTCCTGAGAAATGGCCAGCATCTGCTGGCCTATCTTAGTCTTTTGTATGAAAAAGATGAGCATTAGCGTTAGGGCAGTACCAATAATGAGGGTTACCAGCCTCTCCACGCTGAGGGAGACACCCCCACTCCTGATAACACCTGGGGCAAAGCTGGGTATGGCCCTCACATAACTGCCAACCGCCGCATTGACCGCAGACTCCAGAATTATAATTATAGCAAGCGTCATGACTATGATGCGGTTCATGTCTCCAAAGAAGGGACGGAAACAATACCTCTCCAGAAACAGCCCGAAAGACCCGACGATGAGGGCAGTCAGCACTAGGGATAGCCACTGGTTTATGCCATATACTACCGCCAGTTGATAGCAAATATAACCACCAACCATGTATATGACGGCGTGGGCAAAATTTAGAATGCGCATGACGCTAAGCAGGAGAGCAAAACCAAGAGCCACCAATATATACATTGATGACAGCATCAAGGCGTTCACGGCGACTTGTGCTAGTAATTCTGGACTCAAATTCTTCTTATTATCTTTCTAGTTTTTCGCGTTACTAGCTATCTTGCAGAGGGGAAACCCCCTCTGCAAGATAGCCCTACCGTAACAAATTTATGGTAGCGGTACTTTCTGCCATTTAACCCATACCACCTCTCCATTCTTGAGAGCGGTCAATGGCATAGGAGCACTTACACTGTGGTTAATACCATAAGTATTCAGTCCGCCCATCTTCCCGGTTCCGTATGGGGTTTCAATGGACTTCATTTTCTCCCAGGTATCTTTTACCACAGTAGGGTCAAGACTCTGTGCTGCCTCAATAGCCTGCACGAGAGACCAACAAGGGCTCCATCCCCAGACATATGTTGGCGACACTCTTCCATACTTGGCTTGGGCCAGTTTGGCGATTTCCTTAATCATGGACGTCATCTCAGGGGCATCCATTGCTAGATTATGAGTGTAGAACTCCGTAGATGCTGCTCGGCCGGCAACCTCCCGGATATCATAGGGGTCTTCATGACAGGCGAATACCGGCCCGGTGAAGCCCATCTCCCTCGCTGCCTTAAGGATAGAGCCCATGTGTATTGGCCATCCGTTGATGAGAAATAGGGCGTCAGGTTTAGTGGCAAGGGCCTTAACCGTAAACGAGGTGAAGTCTGTTGTGTCCAGAGGCCATAACACGAAACCTGATGATGTAAGCCCCTCTTCTGCAGCCTTTTGCTTAAATATTGGCTCAAGATAGGGTGGGGAACCGTCATCCGGGGTGAGAACGCAAATAGTTTTTGCATTCGGATAAGCCTCTGCCAGATACTGCAGGTTAGGTGTCATGAAATCTACAGTGCAGTCATTAGCGATGAAGGTGTACGGTGTTTTCGCGCCGTATTCATCCGGCCCATAGCAATTGTACAGGGCAACACGGAGAACCTTAGCCGGCTCGGTGACTGTCCCCTGGGCTATATTCATGAAAGGCATAACCTCTCCAACCATGAACTTAACCCCATCGTCATAGACAAGCTTGGTCGCCGCGGCTACGGCACCATCAGCAGTGCTCTGCCCATCTTCAGCCACAAATTCAATCGTGTATGGCTGCCCCTTAATCGTAATCCCGCCTTTCTCATTAATCCAATCCTGAAACAGCTTTACCCCGTCCCAGATAAGCGTTTCAGATGCGGAAGCAAAGCCGGTCAAAGATACAAGAGCACCAATCTTTAAGGTCTGCGGTACTGGTTTGGCACAGGCTGTCATGAATGGTAGTACTGCTAGTACTAAAACCAGGCAGATACTACCCACTAGTATTAATAACCTTTTCCCTTTCAATTTAGTCCTCCTTTAGATTTTAGTCTGCTGAATCTTAATAAATTAACCCCATTTATCACCTCCCTTTATTAGTCAGCTTCACAAGTTACAATATAACAAAAAGGGCACTCGCCACTACCATATTAGTTAGTGATTCCGTGCCCTTCTTCATCTTCCCAGCTCATGAGTCAGCACTACAATTATTTTATTTTAAGGTTATCTCCTGTGTAGTGGTTTAAGTCTAATTACTATTTGTGTGGTTGTCAATACCTTAATTCTTAAGCGGGTGGATACATGTGGGCATAGCATCTGGAATGCTTGAAAATTAACGGAGGTAACAAGACGTCACTTTGTTACATGGATAATTCGCATTAGAGCTTTCTGTGTGGCGAAGATGATATCCGGGACACGATGAATCGATGATTCAGCCACGTGCAAAATCCGGTCCTCTTTATCGGCCTACACTTTTGGCAGGTACTGGTTAGCCACATACTTGTTCACTAGGTCTACCGTATTTATTACGTTCAGCTTTTTGAAGAGCAAGGCAAAACGTTCCTGAAGTGTTTCACCTATCTTCATGGCGGTATCTCCAGGCAGATCCCAGAGTTCCTTCTTGAAGTCGCCAAAGGCCTTCTTCCGCGTTTTGTAGATGAACTGCTCGTCGGTGTCCCCTTTACTTTTCTCACCGCTGTATTTCTCACGCAGACGCTGATTAATCTCATCGCGCAGTTCATTGGGGAAGTAGGGACTGTCATATATAATGTTCTGGAAGCCGGTGGCAAGGTGAATCTCCGCACAGCCGACGCGCGGGAACATATCAAAGGCCTCTTCCGGGAGCGTGGATGCGCCATGCTGTACCGCACCAGCCATGCCATAGTCATCGCACGTCATTATGGACAGGTCTTTCAGGGCCTTGAAGTCAATCTCCACCTGCGCAATTGAGCCATCGGGCAGCACGACTCCACCGTGAGTTGTCCCCGTTTGCACACTAATCTTGGAAATTCCTTTGATGCCTGGCCCAAGCTGCGAGAGATAGCCAGACATAAAAGCCTGCAACTCTTCAACCGTGCTGTTCTTCTTGCCTACCTCGCCAATTTCACCGCCAACTGAAATGGTTATCCCCTTCGGCTCAATACTACGTATGAACCTGGTCATCTCAGCCATTACCCAGCAGTTATCCTCCTGCTGCTGGTCAAGGGTAGGCTTTTCTATATCGACAAGTGTGGAGGCGTCAATATCAATGTTGAAAAAAGCGGCGTTTACAGCCTCTCTTACAAGGCCCCTTATTGCTTCCGTCTCCCTTTCAGGGTCCGACCAATATCGACTCTGGCTGAATTGAAAATGGTCACCCTGAAGAAAGACCGGGCCGCGAAACCCCTCCCTGATCCCGGCAGCAAGCACACAGGCTGCATATTCCCTGGGACTTTGCCCGGTATAACCTATCTCAGAGCGGGCAATCTCAAAAATAAAAGCCCCAACACGATGCTGCATGGCCGCCCTGAAGACGGTCCTGGCCACGTCATAAGTGATGCCACGGATATTTATCGACGGCACAGTCAGATCGGAGTATAGCTTCTTCCCTCGGGCTTCATATAAGCCCTGAATACTGGCGGGAAAAATCCCCTGTTGAATCGCCGATTCAAGAATCTGCCGCCGGGAGCTTTCCTTGACATCATCAGCCCCAAAGACAGCATCCCGCACAAGATGGTCAATCTTTCCATGAGCTAACTTTTCAGATGTCACTCTTTTTCCCGCCGATGTCCGGTTTGCACTCACCAGTCTCGCTCCTTTCTTGTCGAGCAGGATCCAGCATCAAGATAGTCCGGCGCCCATTGTACCTCTCAACATCATACAGTGCGCTGACATCAACTTGCCTGAGCCTGCCGACAACCTTCTCCAGCGGGCAGGCTGTAATCCGTTCATTCCTATAGCATATCATTTTGCCAAAGTCTCTCATGTTGACCAAGTCAACCGCCGCAATCCCAAAGTACCTGCCCATCCGGCGGTCGTAGGCACAGGGCGCACCGCCGCGCTGGAGATGGCTCAGCACGACGCTGCGTGTCTCCAACTTCGTGCCATCTTCTATTGCGTGGGCAAGATACTCGCCAATGCCGCCTAGCACCTTGTGGCCAAAGGCGTCTAGATGCTCTTCCCGGGTGAACTCGGTGTAACCCAGCGGTTTAGCCCCTTCGGCAACCAGGATCATATCATAACGGGTCCCGGCCCGCCGGCCATCCAGGACAAGCTCATTCACTTTGTCAATGGAGAAGTCATGCTCAGGGATCAGAATAATGTAGACGCCACTGGACTCCCCTCCCTCCAGGGCCAGCCAGCCGGCGTGCCTTCCCATCGTCTCGACGACAAATATCCTCTTGTGAGAACCAGCGGTCGTCCTGAGCCGGTCGACTTCCTGGGTGATGACATCCAGCGCTGTCTCAAAGCCGAGGGTATATTCCGTCTCACAGAGGTCTTTATCAATCGTCTTGGGAATGCCGATAACGTTCATCCCTTCCCTGGAAAGCCGCTGAGCTACGCCCAGAGTGTCATCGCCGCCAATAACAATGAGTGCATCAAGGCCCAGCTTATCGATGTTGTCTAAAACGAGTTTCGAACGGTCATTCTTGCGGTCATACGGGTTCGTCCGCGAGGTACCAAGCATGGTACCACCATATCTATCCCATGTCCTCACGATGGTGGGGTTGAGCGGCACTACATACTCCGCAGTGAGCTCCGGCTGCACCAGTCCTTCCCAGCCATCCTTGATCCCCAATACTTCATAGTGGATGTCTCTCTCCTTCTGCACCCGCTCATCCATCGCTGTTTTTACCACCCACTTGATGGCCGGATTAATGCCAGCACAGTCTCCGCCACCACTTAGAATACCTATTCTTCTTTTCTTCACTGACACCTAGTGCCCCTCCTTAATGGTCATGACCTACACTCAATAGTTGTACCACTTCAACTGTTAGAGTTATCGTCATTATTAACTCAGGAGCGGTAGATATTAGCCAAGTGTACCATATGGCCGAATCTGATTATAATTCTTTCTCCACTCCTAAATCAATGTTTTCACCTCTATCAGAATAGCGAATGGCTCCCTGTTTGAGCAGCTCATCCCTCAATTTGACATTGAACGAACCAATATAACTATTCTCCATGCACAATCAGCCAGAAAGTTTAATAGGAAAAGTAGCTTAGTTGGTGGGTTAGCCTCTACTCAGCCCTTAGTGCTTCAATTGGATTCAGTCGGGAGGCGTTCCACGCCGGATAAAAGCCAAAGAACAGACCAATGCCAATCGATACCGAGACGGCAAGGATAACTATATCAGCAGTAACTACTGTCGTCATTAATCCCATGCTAGAGACCAAATAGGCAACTACCCAGCCCAGGACAACCCCAATAATACCCCCGGCAAAGGTCAGGAAAGCTGCCTCAATAAGAAACTGAAGCCATATGTCCCGCTCCCTGGCTCCAAGCGCCTTGCGGATGCCTATCTCTCTGGTTCTCTCCAGCACCGAGACCAGCATGATGTTCATCACGCCGATGCCTCCTACCAGCAGTGAAATGGCAGCGATAGCACCCAGAAGAAGGGTCATCGTGCCCATCGTTTCGGAGAGAGTGCTGGCTATCTCCTCTGTGGACATGATATTGAAATCGTTATCAGCAGAGGCGGCAAGCTTGTGGCTGGTGCGGAGCAGGCTGGTGATAGCATCAATGACATTTTGTGTCTGTGACTGGTCGCTTACCGTCAGGGATATGGCGGTCACAATGCGGCCGCCCTGAGGGGTTCGCGGCTGAGCCACCGCTTGCTGCATGGCGGCTAGCGGGATGTAGACGGCGTCATCCGGGGAGTTAAACCTGGTCCCCTTGCTCTCCAGAACACCGATGACATACACGATAATAGTGCCCATCCGCATCTGTTGCCCTATTGGGGGGGCATTGCCAAACAGGGTTTTGGCGACATTGGCACCGAACACGGCTACCTTGGCACCACGCTGGTAATCCTGCTCCGAGAAGGAAGCGCCACTGGCAACCTTCATATTGTTTATCTGCATATATTCGGGGGTTATCCCATTGACCTGAGCATTCGTATTCTCACCGCCCATGACCAGCTGCAGGTTGCTTGAGTAAGAAGACGCCACGGCAGATATGTAGGGGACCTGCTGCGATATTGCCTCCGCATCTTCCATAGTCAGTGTTTCCGAGACGCCACCCCTAACACCGCCAAAGGTGAACGAGCCGGGGCGGATGGTTATCAGGTTTGACCCCATTTTTTCAATATTGGAAATAATCTGTGCCTCGGCACCCCTGCCAATGGACATCAGGCTAATCACAGCGGCTACGCCAATGACAATCCCCAGTATGGTCAGGGAGCTACGGAGTTTATGAGTAGCCACACCAACCCAAGCCGTCTCTAAAGGCTCTAACCACTTTTTCAGCTGGTCTTTTTTCATATGCTCTCCTCAGACACCACCTCCCCATCCTTGAGGTGTATAATTCGCTGGCAGTGGTGAGCAATATTGGCGTCATGAGTTATCATGAGTAGCGTAATGCCCTGCTCGGCATGCAGAGAGGTGAGGACAGAGATTATCTCCTCGCCGGAGCGGCTGTCTAGGTTACCGGTAGGCTCGTCGGCCAGAATCAGGGGAGGCTTTTTTACCAGAGCCCGGGCTATGGCTACCCTTTGCTGCTCTCCACCGGAAAGCTCGGTAGGACGGTGATTAGCTCGGTCAGAGAGCCCGACCTTAGCCAGTGCCTCGAGAGCCTGTGAACGGTCGCTTCCACCGGCATATCTCATACCAAGCTCCACATTAGCCAGTGCTGAGAGGCGGGGTAGCAGGTTAAACGTCTGGAAGACAAAGCCAACCTTCTGAGCCCTGACCTGAGCCAGTTCATTACTGCTGAGCCGACTGACTTCCCTATCCTCCAGATAATAACTGCCTGAAGTCGGTTTATCCAGGCAGCCAATCAGGTTAAGCAGGGTTGTCTTGCCCGAGCCGGAGGGACCCATAATCGCCACCAGTTCGCCCTTTTTAATGTTGAGGTTTACCCCACTGAGCACGGTCAGCTCTCTCTTGCCCATGGGATAGACCTTAGTTATATCCTGTAGTCGAATCATCTGGGCGGTCTACCTCCCGAAGAATGGCATTGGTACTCTTGGTTGTGATGTCGTCGGTGAAGTGGTAGTAGTTCCCTGTGGGACAACTACCCTCTCGCCTTCACTGAGCCCGTCGGTTACCTCGGTGTACTGCCAGTTGCTAATGCCAGTCTTTATGACGCGCTTTTCAGTAATGCCAGACGGCAACATTACCTGGACATAGGGCCGCCCTCCCTGACTGGTAATCGCTGCGTTGGGTACCAGCAGTACGCCGGTCTTCTGCTCCACCACAATGTTTACGGTGACAGTCAGACCCTCTCTGAGCTGAAAGGCTTCAGAGAGCATTGTTGGCACTTGCCCTTGCTGCTCCTGTGTTACTGCTTCGAGTGGCTGTATTTCGACCTTGACTTTGTAATTCACTACGCCTGAGGTGATAGTAGCTGTCGGCGAGATATGAGTGACCTTAGCCGGAAGGGTAAGTGTTGGCATAGCATTTATCTGCACCGTGGCATCTCCTCCCAGTTTTACCTGGAAGATATCCATCTCATTGACCATGACCTCGGCTTCAAACTTGTTAGGGTCGGCAAGTTGCACTGCCACTGTGCCCCTTTGTACCTCATCACCACCCTTAACATTTACCGTGGTGATGAAACCGGCGAAGGGGGCAACTATTACCGCCTTTCCCAGTTTATCTTTAGCTTCATCCAGAGCATTACTGGCTTTATCTAGAGCTACTTGGGCTTTGTCCGCTGCCAATTGGGCTGCCCTCAGCGTCCAATAATCTTCCATGGGGAGAATCCCCTCTTGAAATAAATCCGACCCGTATCCCCTTTTCAGATTCTCTTTGACTTTTACCAAATCGTCTTGAGCTTGCTCTAGGTTGTGCCATACATCCCAGTACTGCGTCCAATCGTATTGCTCCTGACTCAGCCCCAACTCCTGCATTACTTTCATTGCGTTGTCTAATTCCCGCTGGGCATCGGTGGTAAGTGTCACCGCCGCCGGCACGTCAAAGTTAAGAGTACGGTAGGTATAGGGGTAAGTTATCTTTCTATAGCTATCCGTAGCCGATTCTAGGTCAATTTCGGCTGTTTTCATGTTTTGTTCCGCCGTCTTTACTGCTTGCTCCAGATAGGCGGTATCAGCTTTAACTAGTATCTGCCCCTCCTCAACAGAATCACCCTCTTCCACCAGCACTTCTTCCACCGTCAGCGGTTCCTGCGTCGAGGTTCCGGATATCTGAAAAGCGAGGTTCTCATAATGGGAATATGCTAGATTACCGCTGGCAGTGATATCTATAGTCAGATTGCCTCGCTGCACTGTTACCAATTGGTTTTCTGGAACCGTTTCCGTGTTCGATTTTGGACTACAGCTTATCGGGGGAATGACGATACTGCACAGAATAAGAGCTATTAGACCTAGCTTTAAGATTTTCATTATGTTCACCTGTCCCTTTCCGCTCTTTTACCAGTGATAGGACGGAAAACATCGTTTTCCCTGATTAGTATGACAGGGAATTGTTAAGAAATTATTAAGTTGCTAGTGCCCTACAAGCTATTCTGACAGGGGGAGAGTAAAAGTAAAGCGGCTGCCCTTTCTCAGTTTACTCTGGACTTCAATCCTGCCGCCATGGGCTTCCACCAGGCGTTTGGCGATGGTAAGCCCCAGACCACTGCCGCCGGTGGCTCTGGCGCGGGACTTGTCCACACGGTAGAAGCGCTCAAATATGTTGGGTAAGTCCTTAGCCGGAATGCCCTCACCCGTATCAACTACGCTGACCTTTATCTGACTACCCTGTTGCCACGCCTCTACCGTTATGCTGCCTCCCTGGCTGGTGTGAGCCACCGCATTCTCCAGAAGGTTACGCAGAACCTGCTTGATGCGGTGTGAGTCAATATTTACCAAGGGGAGTTTTTCTGGCAGCTTAACCGCCAACATTAAACCCTTCGCCGCTGCCTGAGATTGCAACGCAGCTACTGCCTCATTGATTAGCTTGGAGATGTCTTCTTTCCGGAAAATCAGGTTTAGCTCGCCGGCGTCAGCCAGGCTCAGCTCCTGGAGGTCATCAACAAGCCGTGACAGTGATAATGCTTCTTCATCAAGGGAGCGAATAGTGCCAGCATCCGGCTTCTTTATACCGTCACGAATTGCCTCAAGATAACCCCTGATGTTGGACAGGGGAGTTCTGAGTTCATGGGCAGCGTCAGCTACCATATCTCGCCGCAACTGCTCAGCGCGTTCTAGGTCGCTAGCCATAGAGTTAAAGGACTGGGCCAGTTCGCCTACTTCGCCTTTATCCCTGACATGGACTCTCTGTGAGAAGTCGCCCTTGCCTAAACGCCGGGCAGCCTGAGTAAGGGCTTTGACCGGGGCTAATATACGCCGTGATAGGACAAAGGTAAGTAAAAGAGCAATGGCAACTGCCAGCAAGCCACCCCAGATGAAGAAGCGGCCTATGGCTCCATACACGATATGTAGTGAGGCAATGTCTATCTCCGGAGGTAATCCGGGGCCAAGGTAGAGTATGCCAATAGCACCTTTTTCCCACGGCGGGGACATGGGTATTCCCGGCATATCGGCCTCATATGGCTTGCCCAGAAGCTCCCCCTCAGAATCAGCAACCACCACTCCGTTGTTGTCAGTCAGTATAATCCGCCGCCCGTAGAGGTTGCCCCACTGAGCTACGAAGGGCTGAACACCCTCCCAGCTCCCTTGTTGGTAGTAATAATTAGACAGCTCAGCTTCTACTCTTCTGGCTTGCATCAGTTCGATACGTTCCCCGAACTGGCTGATTTCACTTCGGGTACTCTGGTAAGTGAAGAAAAACACGGAACCGATGGTTACAATTATCACAAGAGCGAAAGCTACTAGGAGACGAAAGTTCAGACTATGTATCACTGTTCACCTCCAGAAGCTTGTAGCCGGCTCCATAGACCGTCTTTATGTACCTAGGGTGGTGGGGGGCTGGTTCGAGCTTGCGGCGCAGGTTGAGGATATGAACGTCAATAGTGCGGTCAAAGCCATCAAAATCATGGCCAAAGGCCTTTTCAATAATCTGCGCCCGGCTGAAAACCCGCCCCGGTTCCTTAGCCAGAACTCCCAGTAGCTTGAATTCAATGGGGGTGAGGTTTAGAGGCTTGCCGGCAAGAAATGCTTCATGTTTAAGGAAGTCCAAGGTAAGCCCGCCATGCTCAATCTTTTCCGGAGCGCGCTCTCCAGGCAGGCGCCGGAGCACCGCCCGCACCCTAGCCGCCAGTTCTCTGGGGCTGAAGGGCTTGGTAACATAATCATCTGCCCCTAAGCCCAAGCCTATTAGCTTATCCTGGTCAGTAGTCATCGCAGTAAGCATGATGATGGGCACATCGGATTCATTCCTGAGAGTGCGACAGACCTCAAGACCATCAACGCCGGGCAACATGAGGTCCAGAACAATAAGGTCAGGGTGGCTTTCCCGGGCCAAGTGCAGGGCTTCAACACCATCATAAGCAGTAAGGACGCGGTAGCCATCCCGGTTCAGATAGAGCTTGACCAGTTCTACCGTTTTGGCATCATCGTCAACCACCAGAATCTTTTTACCCGCCATCTCAACGCCCCTTCGTGATTTGCTGTCTTTTCTTAATGTTATACCACAAATGTTAAGAAATTGTTAAAAAAAGAAAGAGGAGGGGAATACCCCCTCCTCTTCTAAAATCTGGTATAGCCTTTCTGGTTATTCTGTGGGTTGCGGTGGTTCACACCAGCCAGGGAGTCCACCACTGCCACGGTGCATACCATGACCGGGGAATCCAGGTGCCAATGGGATATCTACATTTGGCTTTGACTCTAACCACGCCTTGTACTGGTCGGCCTGTTCCTGGGTTATCTTGCTCTGGTCAACCAAGTTCTGAAGATAACTGTTCAGCGCTTCATCGCGCATCTCGCTTCTGGCCTGATCAAAGGCCTTTTGCAGTTCCGCAGAGTTGATAGCTACGCCTGTGTTCTGTTCGTAGATGGCACAGACTTTACCTAGCAAAGCCTCGTGTTGAGCTGCAGGCTGGCTGTCATCACCAGTACCCGTCTGGGCAAGGGCTACGCCGCCTAGGCTCCCGGCAAGCACTACTACAGCCAAGACCGTGACCAGAAGAAACTTTTTACTCCGCCACATTTATGTTTCACCCCCTTTCAGTTATTTGATAATTTAATCATAGCAGTCAAATATTAAATTCCTGTTAAGACATCGACTAAATTTCGGCGCTCATCAGGATTGTAGCAAGGCGAGAATTAAGCCTACGGTGACCATAAGGATACCCACTCCTAGTAAAGCATAGAGTAGAGCACGTCGTTTAGACACAATGCTACTCCTTTCAACTCGTTGTTGTTATTTACCGTCTTTTCCATGGATACTGGTTGGATAATAGCATCTGAATATTAAATTACTGTTAAGATTTGAGGGAGATGCTTAATTCTAACGCCATAGGTGCTAAACCGCTTCTGGTATTAAAGAGTAATTACCAACCACACATTTCATCGTAGTGTTCAGCTCTCACCAGACAGTACTATGTTGGTGTTCCTTTGGTGGGTGGCACACACTCTTTTGCCAACATTTTGCCAACAAACTGTTTAACACCACCCACCACGGGGTGGTACCCCTAGATACAAAACGGAGCTTGATGGCTTACCACACAGGATGTTATGCTATCTGGTGTCACTAGGTGGCACATCGGACTCAGAATTCGTAAACCGCTGGTCGTCGGTTCGAATCCGACCGCTGGCTTATTCGCTTCAACACTCCGCAGCTACAAAGTGTGAGTCATTTGTTTTCATAAATTCTTATCCTTCTCAGCTTTAAAATCAAGAAGACCTCTTTACCCACCACTAGATTCATATCTTTAAATATTATGAAATCACAGTATAAGTTTTTGTTAGCCAGTTTTCCTCAGGTTTAATAATGTGCTTATCTTCTGTGGTAACTCGTTACGATTATTGATGGTGGTCTCGATAATTGATACCTTAGAGCCTAACCAAGCTGAGAAGGCTAGAAGAAGTTGTTTGCGGATAACCAAAATGGAGTTTTTGACTTTCTCAGCTCTGATTAGTTCTCGGATTTTGATAAATCCTTTGCCTTTAAGTTCGAGATACCCGACCTCGTCTACAAAAAGGATATCTGAAGAAATCCCCCTGTCTATCGCCTTAATCCCAAAGTTAATACCCTCGGGGTTAAAGAAGTATTGCCCAATATGGGGACCTTCATATATATTAATAAGGCTGGCGAGGAGCTCCGTTTCGCCTGTTTGAACATCTACAATAATAATGCCTTCCTTAGACTTAGGTGTAAGAATGCCCCCGCAGCTATATCCGAGGTGCTTAGCTATCGCTACAACCTTTTCACAAACCGTAGTTTTACCAATTCCTACCTTGCCAGTAATAATAATGTTCACTGCTCTAATTAAAGTCCTGACGCAATAGCTATAGCACTTACCCCCCAGCAAATAACTACGGTAGCCACTGTGGTAGCATAATAAAGCGACATCTTTCTTGTTAGCAAGGGGAAAGCCTTTGCCTCAAGTTTCATACCTGCCAGATAGCCCAGGGGTAGTAGAATAGCGGAAAAAGCCGCCCAGATTAAGCCTTCTGTAACTATGAATCCTACCGGACTAAACGATAACAAGTATTTGCAGGGTGCTACCTGCATGCCAATAAAGTAGAAGCCAACCGAAGCTATAATGGCAGCCATAGCCCCGCTCCCCATGCGGGCATGGACACCTTTGCCCATTTCACTCATCAACAAAAATGCTACCAGGCTTAGGGCGACTGCCTCTGTAAAAACAGCAATGCATGAATTTGCTTTGCACATCACCGAAATGTGGAGAATAGGTACAGCCAGTAGTTGAACTAACACTGTAACTAGGCCTATTCCTATTAGCATAGCTGGTTTCTTATGGATAACTAGAGCCATACCCATGAGACCCATTCCAATACCAGTCAACAAGCCAGAGCTGTAAGGAAAATGGGCTGCACATAGCCCACCACCTAGAGCGACTTCAGACAATCCCCAAATAGAACCAAAGACTAGGATTCCAAGCAGAATATGAACTATACTTTGCCGATCTGTGAGCTTGGTTTTTGCGTTTGTTGTCATTTCTTCTCCTCTCTTAAATAAAGTAACGAATGGTTTAATTTAGCTTGCTCTCATTGCTGCCTTCTTCTCCTTTTGCGTAACTTAGTTGGTTCTCCGTTCGTCTTTAATTGGCTTGTCCTTATTTGCTTAGCCTCATCGCAGCGACGCCAAAATTCTAAGTCTTACTTGTCGAGCTGGAAGGACTATATTACAAGCGATATAGCGTTTTGTCAACTAGAGTAATCCTCTCTGGTATCAATATCACTGATGACGCTCTCACAGTCAATGGCTACCTCAAGGACATCATCAGGGTGGTGTTTAATTATCTCTCTTCCTCCGATATCACCTTTTAGCTCAAGCAGTTCCTGTTTATATTTGATGGTGAAGATGACCGGGTGTCCCCCCTTACCCTGATAGGTTGGGACGGCAATACCTTTAGCATGGTTATAAAATTCGGCTATTAACCGATTGATAGTCTGGCTGTCGACCAAAGGCTGGTCACCGAGGGCAAGCATAACCGCTTGAGCTTGACTTGAAACTAGGTTTAGCCCAGCTATTATGGATGTGCTCATCCCCTGCTGGTAATTTGGATTTATCGCTATCTTAACCGGTTTAGCGGCTATGGTCTTTATTACCTCTTCAGCTTTATATCCCAGCACCACGATAATCTCACTTACTGCTGAACTCAGCAGGTTATCAATGGCTTGCTCCACA
>Ga0315296_10000315_pt1 | contig 44629 bp, 32 predicted proteins | sample YL17G14_18_MG_FD_203921 | JGI IMG/M metagenome (GOLD analysis project Ga0315296, IMG submission 203921) | Sediment microbial communities from Yellowstone Lake, YNP, Wyoming, USA - YL17G14_18 | ecosystem: Environmental > Aquatic > Freshwater > Lake > Sediment | place: USA: Wyoming | collected... | reverse complement strand
CTGCAGACAACACTGCAACATACTCAGGCATGGTCACTGTCAAGATCCCAGGCGACGTAGACAACAGCAACTCAGTTGACAACGCTGACTTGCTGCAGCTTAGAGTAGCCTATGCAAGCACAGTTTCATCAGGCAGTTGGAACCCGGAATGCGACTTCAACAGAGACAATATAATCGATGCCGCTGACCTATTCACCTTAGGTCAAAACTACGGCTAGACTGTCCCATGCATCCTGCTTTTCCGCGCTGACAGCGCATGAGGCTTTATGTAGAGTTGAGAAAAAAAAGGAGGATTGAGTGTTTTGTGGTCTGCATTAGGCAGTTTTGCCGTAGTTGCCATTGCATGTTGCCAGATCAGTCACGTCAACGATAAGGTCACTGTTTATGTCGGCTTCTGGGTTCCAGTTAGGGCTCCCTGGCGAGGAACCGTATGCTTTGCCTAGAGCGTTGACGTCGAATACATCAACTAGGTCATCGCCGTTAACATCGCCCTGAATCTTGACTCGGACGAAGCCGTGAACCAATGTTTTGTCTATGCTCTCCAATTCTGAATCGAGTAGGATGGCTTCTGTCAATTGCAGGGTCGAATTGCCGTAGTCTCTGACCTTGAAGGTGATTGTGCCAAGAGTTCCATTGCCGGTGACTCCTGCGACGTTTCCTGCTAAGACCGATGCATGGTAGTTTATGACTCCTGCCGTATTATTGATTGTTCCAGGTGTCCATAATGTCGCCCCGTTTTCTGCTAGGAATGAGCCTTCAACGAAGTCTATAGCCTCTAGGATTGTGGCGTTGAACGTCATGCCTGCTTGCCAAACGTATAGATCGTGAACGTTGGCGACTGTAATGTTGACCGAGAGTGTTTGACCTATTTCCAATTGCTTAGTGATGTTCGCTGGGTCAACCGAGATTGTTGTAGAGGAGGATAGACCAGGTGAGAAAATGGGCGAAGAACGCCTGTCGTTTGTTGGGATTAGACAGCCAAGGCTTATCGTAGATATGCAGAGAAAGAGCGCTGCAAGGATCAGTGTCAGCTGATTCGCTCTCATTGTTTCATTGCCTTCTATGGCCAATAGATTTTCAGAATGTCATGGTCTTCCGCATTTATCATGAGGTCACCGTTGAAGTCAGCTCGAGCGTCAAAGAGCAAGTCTCCATAGCTGGTTCCCCAAGCTTTCGCAAGTATACCGAGATCGTAGGCGTTCAGGGTTCCGTCGCCGTTTGCGTCTCCCGGATGCTTTATTCTGACTGTTCCATCAATGAAGACGCACGCTGGTGTTTCAGTGTCTCCGTATAAGACGCTTGCGACTGCGCGTATCGTATAATCACCTTCGGAAAAACCTGCAAGATCCCAGCTGAACAACACTGTTTTCTTGTCGCCTGCGGCTATGTCAACGGTTTTTGTTCCGTCGATAGCCGCGGCATTAGCGTAGACTGTGACGCTGAATGTTTCGCCTTGCGTAGCTTGGTTTTGAACCTGTACTGCTAGAACCAGTGGATTGATCCATGTTGGATAGACTTCTTCTGTGTCGAATGTTATTACTTCAGTTTCTATTGTCACTTTTAGTCTTACGCAGTCGAGGTCAGCGTTGCCCATCGGTGAGCCGTCTGGAGTGTAGTAGTGGAAAAGCAACTTGAAATTGTTGAAGTTTACTGGATTCGTGATGCCTGGATATATGACGTTCACTGGATCGGTTGTCCATCTTGGACTTTGCCAAGCCCATAATGCTGAACCCCATAGCGAGCCGTACCAGTGGTATGATGGGTCATACACGTCGAAGTCAATGTCGAGGCTATCAGCTTTAGTGTAGCCTTCAACTCTTACTTCAGTGATTTTTTCATCAGGACCTAGGCTGATGTCTTGGAACCCGAAGGTGCTGCTGAGCTGGCAATATGCGTTTCCTTCAATGTAGCTTCCGTCTCCAGCTGCGTTGAGGTATGGGGTTGTTCCGATTTCGCCCCAATCGCTCGGAGGAGTGCGCTCGTTTACGTAATAGTACTCTGTTCTAATGTGTGAACTTGGTTCAAGTCCTACCGCCAATATACGGGCGTGAGTATCCCAGATTGTTTTGACGGGTGTTATTTGGGACAAAGATGGATCCAGAAGCAAAACATCAGTAAGCTTCACTGTGGAATCGCCGCTCTCTTTGACCCTGAATGTAATGTTCATCAGTTGTCCGCTCCCGCTGACTCCTGGTACTGGTCCTGTGAGGCTGCATGCGGAAATGTCGATCTGTCCATTCAGGTTGTCGATGGTTCCGGGTGTCCACAAAGTTGTGACTCCAGCTCTTTGGAGAAACTCTCCCTCGAAGATTTCTAGTGCCTCGCACACGGCTGCGTTGAATGTCAGCCCCGCCTGCCAGACGTAGAGGTTATTGACTTCAACTACTTTTACGTCAACTGTGAAGGTTTCGCCTATTTTGGGTGGAGAACCAACAATCGTTACTGGGTCTATGAGAACCTTCGCTGCATAGAATTGATAGTACCCGTCTTCTGTTGAACGACCGATTGGAACAAGAGACGGGTCACGGAGTTTCACGTTTTCAAAGTGTAGTGGGCTTTCACCTTCTTTCAAGATTCTGAAGGTCACTATTGCTAGAACCCCGTCACCAGTACGTCCAGTACCCTCCACTTTAAGCTCGCATCCGATCTTGTAATAGCCTTTGCCCAGGTCGCGTGCTGTAAAAGTGGTCGACCCCTCCGCCATGAGGAAGTCTCCTTCAACTACATCAGTGACCGACAGCACTGCCGAATCATATTTCAGCATAATCTCCCAAAGGTGCACGTTTTCAGCTGTACGGATAGTTATGACGACATCGAACGTTTCACCTACAGACCCTCCTATTACAAGCGGCATAGAAACCACTGGCGTCGGAGCTGATGGTTCGCCTAGGGGCTCGGAGTGAACTGTCTTGGTCTCGCCCTGATATTTGCCAACGGTTGCGAGGTCGTCAATGCCAACATAGTGATCTGGTGGTGTACCTGCAGGACCAGTTATGTCAGCACGCGGGTCTCCTGGCGGTACGGTCAAATCCCAGTTAGCCATGACCAAATCCAAGTCGATTGAGTTTATCACGTCATCGTCTACGCAGTCTCCAGCTCTCCAAAATAGGTAGTCAATCTTGTCCAGTATTTCATCTGTTGCCATGAAGTAGTTGCGGTTGGCTGCCATGTCACCGTATCCGTTCAAACCGATGTACTGTGTGGAGTGTTGCAGTATGAATGGCCCTGTTCCGAACAGCTGGGTTGGCAGCGGGTTGGGTCCCGGGTTAACGTTTCCTGCCTGTGGGTATGAGTAAGCGGATGGGTCAAATTCGAGGATTTCAGCAGTGTTCGCCCATGCGCGGTTGGCTATCGGATTCTGAGTCCACACCTGTGGCGGCAGTAGAAAAGCGGTTCTGGCCAAGTCGTAGATTATCCACTGGCTGGTTGTAGTTGTGTGAGCCCTGATCGTGTCTGCGTCCACAATGACAGTGTTATCTGGGTCATAGAACCTGAAGGCTGACCAGTAGTTCGGTATCTGCCAGTTCTTCAAGAAGTCCCACGAGAACTTGACGTCGTTGATTGAGATTGCCTTGCCGTCTTGCCACTTGATTGTTTGGCTTTGGCTGTCTAGAAGATTTATGTTAAACGTCACATACATTCCGCCAGCTCCATCTGAATCATAGTACCAATCGTTTGCCAACCATTGTTCATCCCTGAGAGTGTACGGGCTAGTTGCCATCAAACCATCGCATGTTGGGCTCATGTAATCCCAAGCAAAGGTGGTAGTTGCCCAAAGCGGGTTAAGCCTCTCCGGAAATTCCTGTTCAACGTGCACAAGAGTTCTCTCTGTTGTGCCAGGTCGATATTCATTAGGTGTGTCCCAGTATGCATGCATGTAGGTCCAAGGATTGTCGACGCCGTAGCCGAACATGCTAATGGCTCCTTGTAAACCAGGAGGGGTTACATCGTAGTAGTTTCTGGAGTAAACTGGCACAGTGGGTAAAGCCTGATACTCTGGGTCTGTGGGGAGGACATTGTGGGGCAATGGGCTGATTGTGCTTCCACCCATTAGCAGCTCCTGTACATTACTGACAGCTACAACCTTGGCAGTGTGGTCTAGGCTTCTCCAAAGAGTGGACAATTCGGCATCAAGATCTGGATAGACTATTCCGTGAGGGTTCTCACTTCCTTTGTAGTTGTTCTCTGAACTGAACTGGGAATAAAGATGAGTTGGATACCTGCCCAGTTTGTGGTCAAGCCAGCTCAACTCAAAATCCCATTGATTGAAAGTTTTGTCAAGATATGTTGCAAAGTCCATTGGCGTTGCGACAATGTTGTTTAGGCCTATTCCTTGGCATTCTTCAATCACTGTTCTACATATATTGTACGATGTTGGCATCACAACTTGAAGAGGCATGAAGAACCTCAAGGAGGGCAAAGCAGAGCCATCCTTGCCCCTCCACTCGCCACCTATTTTCTGGTATCCAGCGTCAGCCAGTATCGCTTCAGCCTCAGCTGGGCTGTATGCGTGTGGATCAACCTTGTCGTTGTACCAGGGGTTCTGAGCAGGAGGCACTGGAGTGTCCACCTTCACCACGACATATCGGAACACCGTGCCGATGACGCGGTCTTTAGGCACCAAGTGGGCCAACGCATGCCTAAAGTTCACATCGTCCAGCGGCGGCCTACGCATGTTGAAGGCAATTCTGGTATAGTGCCATCCACCTCGAGAACTGATGATTTTTCCTTGGCGCTCCATCTCTTCGAGGTCTTCTGGCCTAATCACCCCGGTCCAGACATCGCTTCCAGTAGGGGGACCAGTCGTCATTTCAATCAATTGTGCAGCTGGAGACCTGGTAACCTTGTGCCGCAAAAGGTCGATTCGGGGACCACGCTGCCCGGAAGGCGACTGGGTGACCGCCGGAGCTTCAAAGGAAGAAGATATCGACCGAGTTTCAAGTAGCTGAGTCATAGTAGCAAACAATAAGATAACAGCGACTGCTAAGCTGATAGTTGCTTTCTTTTTCACTTTCCTTTCTCCTTTAATGCTTAAGAACGTTTCATCATCCGCAAAACTGGACTCGGCGTTGCTAGATAATAGTGTGGGTCCGAATTTATGACTTTCCTAACAATGATAGCTTTGACTAGTGTATCAATGAGAAAAACACACGCGTTCAACTAAATACGTTTCTGAAAGCTTTTGATCCCTGAGTGGATTAAGGAGTAGAGAAGACTTGGTTAGACTGTCGGTGATGGCTACTCGCCTGAAATACAGCGCGCGCTTGTTCGCACGCGTTACAAGTACGTAGCAGATAAGTATGAAGATGATGAAGCCAGTTAAGCCTATGAAGCCGCACAGGCTCACTATGAACCCGGCCCACGGGTTGATGAGGCATAGTGTGAGCCAGACGACGAAGCCAATCATTCCAATGGACAGAAGGATGACGGGTTTTTTCATTTGGATTAAATTCCCTATGAGCGATTAATTCGTATCTATAGCTAGTTATTTCTTTCGGTATTCTGTTCAATGAAACGTTTGTTCCTGCTTTTTGCATGGGTTTTCGCTCACATGTCTGTGCAGCCTACATTGATTGTGAGAGGGGTAATCGCTTCTTAGCGTCTGGTGTGGCTGTTTGGCAACTCTTATTATTGTGATTGATTTCTGGTGTTAAGCAATGGGATCATGTTTGCGGACTAGTGCTGCCTTCTGTGTCTTGTTGCTTTGCGGTCTTTTCGGCGCTTTGATAGGATTCGCTTTTTCTGTGCAGCCTGTTGGCCAGCAGAGTGGTTTGCGAGTGGTCAATGTTGACACGGGTTTAGAGTACACTGCGATTCAAGCAGCGATTGATGCCCCTGAGACCTTAGACCGTCATGTGATTCGTGTTGATTCTGGGGTTTATCGTGAACGTGTGTTTGTGAACAAGTCTTTGTCGCTTGTTGGTCAAGATCGGAGTTCAACGGTTATTGATGGTTACGGAGGCACAGTTGTCTCTGTCAAGTCTAGCGGTGTGGAGATTAGAGACTTTACCATAAGGAATGGAACCTTTGGCATTTTAGTTGACCATGCTGACAATGCTAAGATTATTGGCAACTTGGTGTCCAGTGGCTCGTATGGTATTCGGCTTTACCATTCAAAGAATGCGCAGGTTTTTGACAATCGCGTGAGTGAGTTTCGGTTTTTTGGCATTGATGTGGATTCATCTGGGAACAGTACGCTTCGAAACAACAGTATGGTGGCGAACAGGTACAATTTTGGTGTTGATGGAAACTTGCTTTCCGATTTCCTGAATGATATTGATGTGTCTAATACTGTTAACGGCAAACCAGTTCGATACTTGATTAATCAGCGTGACTTGGTGATTGATTCGTCGGCCTTCGAGGACATCGGGTACCTGGGCTTAGTCAACTCAACGAATATCAGGGTTGAGGATCTTTACGTGCGGGATAACAAGCAGGGGCTTCTGTTTGCTTTTGTAGCTAACTCATCAATAGTGGGTGTGGAAGCGGTGGATAATTGGAACGGGGTTTATGTTGCGCATTCGAAGAATGTTTCTGTAAGCTGGTGTACAACGAACTATAATTTTGATTATGGGATAAAGTTCTTCAATTCCTCTCGCTCGGCTGCCATCAGCAACAATGCGGATAACAATGGTTGGGCTGGTATCGGTCTCTTCAAATCGCCTGGGTCGCTTCTAGATAGGAATGAGGCGAATTTCAACTCTTATAATTTACACATTGTTTATACGAACAATTCGTATGTTACGAGGAACAATGCCTCGGGTCTTGCGGCGGACAAGCCTGGTAGCTACAGCATAGCTGTCTACTATTCGCATAAGAATCTCATTTATCGCAATGCGTTTGCGACTAATCTGTTATATGTTGAGTCTAAGAATGGGTCGCGGTTCCCGCCTAAGAACAGGTGGGATGACGGGGGCGAAGGCAATTATTGGTTGTATTATGGCGGATGGGATAGAAACTATGATGGGATTGGTGACACCGCGTATCCTGTCGGTGAGGAAAATGTTGATAGTTTTCCTTTGATGGGCAGGTTTCGGGATTTTGTTGTTCTTTTCGAGGGCAGATTGTATGGCATTAGCGTTGTGTCCAACTCGACCATTTCTCGTTTTGAATTTAGCCCTGACACGGGCAATGTGAGTTTGACTGCTATTGGGCGAAACGGGACTTTGGGTTTCTGCAGAATTGCTGTTCCGAATGCTTTGGTTCAGGGTTTGCAGAATGAGAGTTTGGGTTTTGTTTTTGGTGACTTGCAGCCTATATTGATGGCGAATTGGACTGATGTTAGGAATCACTATTGGTACTTCTACTATGTGCATTCTGCTAGTCCTGTTTCTGAAGGCTCTGATTTGTGGCCTATTGTTCTCGCTATTGGTGTGTCGGCAGCGCTAGTGTCGGCTGGATTAGTTCTGTTTGTGGTTTTTAGGAGGCGGCGAACACGTTCGAAATGAAACTTTGGTATAGAGGTTAGTAGCAAAAGGCTAAAATATGGGCTGGCAATATCAAATATGGTGAGGCGACGGAGAGATGAGAGGAAAGACGAAACTGGTTAGTCTAGTAGTTATGTTATCAGTCTTACTAGTTGTTTCAGTGGTTTTTGGGACTGGCGTTATCGACGTTACCAAGGTGTCATTCCTAAATGCGCCATCTCCACCTGTTGAACCGAATGCTGGTTCAGCCACGCTTGCATTTAGTTCTTCGGTCTATCTGAACCATTCCAAAGTCGTGGACGAAGAATTCAGTATTGGCATTGATGTCTCTGGTGCCGCGGACATGAATTTGTATACATGGCAGCTCAATGTAACTTGGGGCAAAGACATGACTTTGGGCATGAATGTTCTGAATCTCAGCAGGATTACTGCAGGCAGCTTCCTCAGTGTCCCTAAGCTCACATCTTCAGAAGAGCTTGGTGGTAAAGTGATAAACTCCACGAATTACGCTGCGGGCTACAGTTGCTTTTCCGAAACGGTTCTGGGTGACACTCACGGAGTCAACAACACTGGGCGTTTGGCTACTTTAGTGTTCAAAGTAATAGGAATCGGCAGCATCGACATAAAAATAAGCACAGCGGGTTCTCTTCCAACGAAGTTGCTTGACTACACAGGTGCCGAAATCTCGGTTGGTACTCCTACAGGTGCATACTTTAGGAACAGGAAGATAGGCGACGCTGACAATGATGGTGACGTTGACTTTGATGACTTCTCTTTGATCAGCGCTCACTATACTTATCCAGCTGGGCCTTTAGGCTACGGCCGTGAGTGCGATTTTGAGGGTGCTTGGAACGGGGCCGTTGACTTTGATGATTTCTCTTTGCTCAGTGCTTGGTACACGTATCCGAAGGGTCCGTTAGTTCCCTAGACACAGCGTCTCTTTCGCTTGTTTCCTTTTTTCTTTTTTATTGCAGAGGTTCTTGAGGCTTGATTTTTGGTCATCCAGCTGGGCTCAATAAGGTATTGGTAGTTCTGTCTGATGGTTTGGCTGAAATATAGTTAGAACTTTGTTCTATAGCTTAGTGAAAAAAGAGTTATATACCCTCGAATGTATAGGTTATGAGCAGAGTGAGAGAGAATAAAAATGAAAAACCACTTCAGATACTCGATATTGATAACTCTGATTCTAATGATATCAATTAGCCTAGTGCATGCAGCACCACCTATCGGACAAACCACACAACCTCATCCATATGAATCAAACCCAACAGCCGTATCGAACTTTATGGTTGGAGCGCCCTTATCTACTGGAAAAGACGCCATGAAAGACGGAGACCTTTCGAGCTCAGGCGACTTCTTTCTAGGTGCACCTCACATCATAAGACCAAATGGAAACAGCTTGGTTAACACGGCTTGGTCGGAATCTCCTTCAGGTCTTGGTTACTATGTATGGAAGGACGAGTCGCCCAACGGTGAAACTGACTACGCTTATACTTCAACCGTCAATGCAAAGGAAACCTCAACTCTCGAAGACCCGCCTACAGACGCAAGTGGAACCATATCCTCCGTAACGGTCTACGCAGTTGCAAGGAAGACGACCACTGCTTCTACTACTATTAGACTAATGCTTAGGCTCGGAGGAGTTGAGACCTTTAGTTCAGCACTTACCCTCACAACGAGTTATGCATTGAAATCGTCAGTGGTTGCTAGACCAGGAGGCGGCAGTTGGACTTGGGATGACATAACAAGCCTTGAGGCTGGTGTGCAATTATATGCAGCTGGCACGGTGCGAGTCACCCAACTCTACGTGGAGATTGCAGGTCCGACCTCAGCCTACCTTGAACTCAACACCTTCGCTAACACTCCAGCAACATCGTTCACAATCGGCTTTGTCGACCTCAAAATCAAATATCAGGTAGACGCAGCTCTAGCCGACGACACCTACAAGATTGAATATAGCACCGACGGCACCATCTGGGGTTCCTTGCAATCAGACACAAGCGCGGCATACGACCGTACAGCCGGCGCCGCACTTCGACCGTGGAGTCAAGTCGCTGAACCAACCGATGGCATATGGGATTGGGCTGACATAGGCACCCTTCGAATAAGAGTCACCGCCACTCAAAACGGCGGAGCATGGGATGCCCAGAAAATGATCCTATTCGAGGCTTGGGCCTCAGTGTACCCACTTCCACTTCCACCCACAGGCTCAACACATTTCGCAGTGATTCCATCAGCAATCTTCCAAATCAAAGCCACACAAGAGCTCTTCGTCGACATCTACGTAACAGACGTAACCGAAATGGCTGGCTACTACCTCCTACTTACGTTCGACACCACGATTCTAACACCTACCAGCGCCATGATATACGACCCCTTCCACTACACAGCCCCAGCGCAACCTGAACTCAACGACACGGAGGGATGGGTAATACTACAGCAAGCCATGCCCCTCGGTGAGTCAGTAGGCTTCACAGGAAGCGAACCAGTAGCAAGAATATACTTCACAGTTGACCAATGGGGAAACTCTGAACTAAACATAATCGACAGCACAGAGTTCGCACAGCGCACATGGCCACCAGGAGTCTCAGAGTCCAAAGTGAAAAACATCTATGCCCAAGTTGTAACCGCTACAATAAATGATGGCTCGGTCAGCGCACCGCGGTACCTGTCCTTCAACGGCGGTATCCTGCCACATAGAAACCCAACACTTCTACCCAACACTTGGCACGAACTATATCCCGGATACAGCCGCACATGGACTCTGAAAAGCTGGGTTGACAACGGCGACGGCTACCTAAGCGCCTCAGACCAAATCGACATGGAAATACCCGGCTGGGTGTACTGGTTCCACGTTGACCAAGTAACAGTAACCATACACTTCACGTACAAGTTACCAGACGTAGGAACTGGCGAAGCAGAACCTGAAACACCAATGACAGAGCTCCCGCCTGTTGAGCCCGGAGTGTTTCCAGAAAGCTCAAGATGGCACATGATATACCCCGAATACAGCAGAATGTTCACAATCACCAGCTTCGAAGACAACGGCGTGACACCTGGTCAATTTGACCCCTCAGACCAATTCGACTTCATATTCGACGACACACCAGAAACCACACACTGGGCACACTTAGACTCTGTATCAACAGACATACTGGTCAGCCAGAAAGGCGAGCCGACAGAAACAACACCAGAGTTTCCGTTAGGCATAGGCGTGCTAATGTCACTAGTTGCATTGATACCCGTAGTCTACACTTGGCGAACACGCCCAAAGAAAAAGGTGGCGTAAACAATGAAACTCAACAAAATAGCCATAGTTTCAGCAGCGATACTAGTAACACTGTTGATAGGCATCTTTGCCTTCAACGCACTAGCACCCGCAAAAGACCTGAAACTCAAAGTAAAATGGCGACCAGTAACCTACACGCTAGGCAACCCAGTGCCACCAACATGGAACGCAGAAATATTCTTCGCACCAGTCCGCAACCTTAACGAAATAGACACAAGCACCCTACGACTAGAAGGCATATACCCCCCAAGTGGAACACCGACCATATTAAGCACGTCACCGCCTAGAATGCGAGTACCATTCGACGGCAACGACGTACTAAGAGCACTACTCGGCAAAGTATCACACATGGCACCAGGAACATACCAAATATTCTTAGAAATCACAGGAAACCTGAAACCCGAATACGGCGGCACAGCATTCAGCGGCAGCGGCGGCATCAACCTAGTAGTCCCAGACGTGTCCCCTCCATAGGACCCTAAACCCCACCCCCTTTTTATTTTTCGAAACCCACTCTTCGAAACGATTTCCGAAAGGAGGCACAGCAGATAACATCGCCAACAGGGCAGGGAATAACCATCAATGCCAACAGTCATCAATAGGCTGAAGCGCGCGGGAAGCCTCCGAGAAAAAACACAATTCCATAACCCAAAAAAAACTGCGCTAGTTTTATGTCTATTAATAATAATACCCATCATCATCCAAATCAAGCCAACGTCAGCTGCCACCCTCCGCGTCCCCTCTCAATACCCGAGAATAACAGACGCGGTCAACGCAGCTCTAACAGGCGACACAATCGAAGTAGACCCAGGCGTCTACTATGAAAACAACATGGTAATAGAAAGCACAATAACAGCTTTATCAATAATCGGCGCAAACCCAACAACCACAATAATCGACGGAATGGGAAACGGCACAATCTTCGACATAGACGGAACCAACGTATACATCACCAGATTCACACTCCGCAACGCAGGAACCCGCAACGCCATCGCATCGGAAAAACCCGGACCCTCAGCCAGCAACGACTACCACAGAATCATCAACAACATAATAACAACAAACGGATACGGCATCTCACTAGGTCTCTCAAACCGCAACACAATATTCAACAACACCTTCATCAACAACCCCATAGGAGGCATAACCTTAACCTCATGCGCCAACACCAACATAACAGGAAACATCATTAAAGACAGCGCCTACGGCGTCAAGCTGTATAACTCACCCACAAACACAATAGCCTCAAACCAAATCACACTCACATCATATGGCGTACACCTATCAGGGACATCAACAGACGTAACAATAAGAAACAACGTGCTCGCAGGAAGAACAGCAGGAGTATACTCAAGCTCAGCCACAACAACCATCGAACGCAACACAATAATCGACGGCTCGACAGCCATCTACCTCCAAAGCACATCAGCCACAATAAACTACAACAAAATCACAAACAGCTCCTATGGCATAAGACTCTACTATGCATCAGCAACAACCACAAGCCACAACATCAGAAACAACAAAATAACCGACTCCGACTGGGCAATAGAAGCCACATACTCATACGGCAACACCTTCAAAGCCAACTGGATCCAGGATAACACATACGGAATCTACATGGCATTCTGCTACTCCAACACATTCTACCAAAACAACTTCATCCAAAACACTGTCCAAACAGCCGCAGGCACAGGAACGAACACTTGGAGCAGCGGCGGCCTAGGCAACTACTGGAGCGACTACAAAGGCGTAGACGCCAACGGAAACGGCATAGGCGACACACCATACCTCGTATCACCAATAGGCCAAGACAACTACCCACTAATGCGCACATGGAGCGAACACGACATAGCAGTGCTGTCCGTAACACCGTCCACAAACGAAGCCAACCCAGGCACAACGGTGACAGTAACAGTTACAGTCAGAAATAATGCCAACATAAGCGTCTCAGAGACTTTCACTGTAACCGCCAAATACAACAACACAATTATCGGAACCCAACAAGTCACAGCCCTAGCTCAGAGCGCAACCCGCAACCTAATCTTCAACTGGAACACAACAGGCGTAGCGCCAGGAAACTACACAATCAACGCAGAAGCCAGCACAGTACCAGACGAACTCAACACCAAAAACAACAAACTCACAGACGGCGTCGTGCGGATCAGGCAACCATTAATCGGAGACATCAACGGCGACGGCACAGTAAACGACCAAGACCTAGCCCTGCTAGTCCAAGCCTACGGTGCCACCCCAAGCAGCCCCAACTGGAACCCCAACGCAGACCTTAACAAAGACACCGTAATAGATGCCCACGACCTCAGAATACTAGGCCAAAACTACGGCGCAACTGGATAAGTCGCGATGAAACGCTAACTACGTTCTAGAACACGTCGACTACAATCCAATAATCCGACCTCGCAGAGCTTAAGCGCGCGCGCCACGAACAAACGCCTCTAAATAACATTAAACCAGCACGCGCAACGTATCTAATGAACTGAGAGAAACGCAGAAAACATCACACATATTATCTTATCCTCTCTAAAGTAGAAAACCCCTCCGAGCCACCAGGTGAAACGTTGCCCAAAGTCTGCTACATCAGCCCCATATCCATCCACAGCGTTCGATACCTCGAGGCATTCAAACAAAAAGGCTACGACATCTCAATCATCGCAGATTCCCACACATGGGTAGCCCCAAACCCCAAATCAATCCCCACGTACAATTTACCACAACTAACCAAAGCCAACTTCCCGCAACGTTATATTCCAAACATCATCGCCATTGTTCGAATTCTCAGGAACATTAAACCAGACTTAGTCCACCTTCACCTTCAAAACCACTACACCCCAGCAATACTGCTCTCCCGCATACCCTACATACTTACCTCATGGGGCATGGAAGTACTCACACTCCCAAACGATGACATTCTAGTCAAAGCTCTCGGCAGAACAGCAGCATGGAAAGCCCACAAAATAACAGTAGACGCGAACATACTCAAGCAAATATGGACACAAATGGGCATACCTCAAGGCAAGATCCAAATCATACCCTTCGGAGTCGACTTGAGAATTTTCAACCCAAATATTGACGGATCTGCAATCCGAAAAAAACTCGAAATCAAGAAAGACGATGTCGTACTCATCAGCACACGAGCTTTACGCAACCACCACTACAACGTTGAAAGCTTCATCAAAGCCATGCCACTAATCCTCAAATCATGCAGCAACGCAAAATTCATAGTCAAAGGCGAAGGCCCGCTGGAAAGCTACCTAAAAAAACTGACAAAAAAACTTGGCATCTCAGACAAAGTCCACTTCGTCGGACTAGTTTCTCATTCCGAACACGCCAAGTACTTAGGCGCAGCAGACATATACGTGTCAACATCCTTCGTAGACACCACCTCAGTGTCACTCCTCGAAGCAATGGCATGCGGACTTGCTCCCGTAGTCACAGACATCGAAGGAAACCGCGAATGGATAACAAACGACAAAAACGGATTTCTGTTCCAGCCTAGGAACCATGAAGACCTAGCGGCAAAAGCAATTCAACTCATCAACGACGAACAACTGAGACGAAAATTCGGCGAAAACTGTCACGAAAAAGCAGCACAAAAAGCCTCATGGACTGACTGCGTAGCAAGAATGGAACACATCTACAATGAAATATTGCAGAAACAAACATAAACACATCCCAACGAACCAACAGACACCGAAACAGGATCATAGAAGCCAATTCGACTTTTCTTAAATATCCGGAACAAGATAACATACTAGAGGACCCACCGTGCATATTCCCATCGGCAGCCCAGACATAGGAAAAGACGAAATCAAAGCAGTAACGGAAACAATGAAAACCGGCTGGGTTACCCAAGGGAAAAAAGTTGAGGAATTCGAAAAAGCCTTCGCCAACTACTGCGGCGCCAAACACGGCGTCGCCGCCAACACCGGCACAGCAGCACTGCACCTAGCCCTATCAGCTCTAAACATCAAGAAAGGCGACGAAGTCATCACGACACCGCTATCATGCGTAGCCACCACCAACCCAATACTCTACCTAGGCGCCAAGCCAGTCTTCGCCGACGTCGAACCCGAAACCCTAAACATCAACCCAGAGCAAGTCGAGAAAAAAATCACAGCCAAAACAAAGGCAATACTGCCCGTACATCTATTTGGACACCCCGTCAACCTAGACCCGCTTATTGAAACAGCTCAAGAACACAACTTGCCCATAATCGAAGACGCAGCACAAGCCCACGGAGCAAAATACAAAGGAAAAAAAGTCGGCTCCTTCGGACAAATATCCTGCTTCAGCTTCTACGCCGACAAACTCATAACCACAGTTGAAGGCGGCATGGCACTCACAAACGACGAAGAAATCGCCAAAAAAATGCGCCTACTACGAACCTTCGGAATGAACGAACACAACAAATTCACCCACCCAGTACTCGGATACAACTACAAAATGTCTGACATACATGCCGCAATAGGCGTGGTGCAAATGCGCAAACTGGACCATTACATTGAAAGAAGACGCAAGAATATCGAATACCTGAAACAAAAACTCAATCATCCAAACCTAAAGCTACCGGAAGAGCAGGACTACGCATTCAACGTCTACTACGTATGCCACATACTGGCTCAAAAAGGAAAAGAAGAAATAGTGAAACACCTGGAACACGAAGGAATCGAAACACGACCATTGCTATCCTTTATCCCCGAGCAGCAACCGTACAGACGACTCCAACCCAACCCCAACAGCTTACAAACAGCCAAGAAAGCACACCAAAACGGATTCTACGTATCCAACTCTCCTACACTCACCGAAGACCAGCTCGACTACCTCGCATCGACGTTAATCAGTTCACTCAGTGATAGTTAGAAATGAATCAAACTAAACCGCCGTCAACACGAGTCTACCCACTTGTCGGCAGCAAACTCAACTCATTCCTAATACTAGCCTTCGCCCCACTTCCAATACTTTTCTACTTCGGCCTCTTAAGCGCGGTAATCCCACTCTACGGCTTCCTACTACTCCTAATGAAAAGCCAAAAACTCTTCACCTTCAAAGAAGCAACAACAACCCAGAAAATTACAGGCCTAATTATCCTAGTAGGCAGCTTCTTCGCATATTTCGCAGTTGTTCACATCTATCCCAAAGCAGCATTCTACACCAACGCCAACTACGCTGCTTACATCCTCGGCCTATTCCTAATCTTCTTCGAACTCAAAACACTGAAAGAATCCATTTCCCCGCTGATTCTTATTACAGCAGCCACATCAAGCGCCCTAATATCACAAATGCTCCAACCCATTCTGTCGCCGTACACAAACAACTTGGCACAAATAGTTGTAAGTGTCTTGAGACTAGTCGGCATAAACGCATCCATCTACTCCCGTAGCAATATTCCAATCATCACTTTCCCATCTCTCTCAGGCACAACAGTCAGCGGAGCCTTCGTCTACGAATGCATCGGCATCTACAGCATGATTGCCTTCTCCATCATACTCACTGTCATCCTCTTCGAAGATCCAAGCAGCCCCAAAGTAAAACTCGCCTACTCGATAATAGGCCTAATCGGAACTTCCGCACTAAACATACTCCGAATCACAATAATCTTCGTCACCAACTACTTCTACGGTGCCGAAGCAGGCGGAACAATCCATTACATAATCGGCTACGCCCTCTTCAGCGCTTGGATCGTAGCTTTCCTATACGCCTATTCGAAAAGGCAGTTCATGCGCGCCAAACTCATTTCGATCTGGAAGAGAATCGTCTGACTGGAGAATGCCGTGAATAATTGAGTCAGAAAATCAAAACGCACATGTTGAAAGACGAATAACAATAGAAGCGAGTTCTATAAGCGTTGGGAAGCAACTTTTAATAGACCTCTTTCCACGTAAGTAATGAAGCAATACGTAAGGGTATAAACTGGAAGAGTGAGAGGAAGGTAGAATAGTCGCTTGACGACTAAGCAGGATCTCATAAAGATCAAAACTAGAGCATTGAGGACGAGACTTTGGTTCAAAACCTTGTCTAGAGTAGAGAGAGCTATCATTGACCTGACAATAAAATGCACAGAACGCGTCAAAAGCAACGTCCTCATGGCAACCATTTCAACAATCATTGGGAAGATTCTGCAATTCTGCGAAGAAAGCTTCATGATCAGAGCTGAGAAAGTTGGGCAGGGAATGGCTGAAGTCCTCTGTGCCCTAGCTCTGAGATGGGGAAACAAAACCAGCTCTGCTTGGAAGCATGAAACGGGATTCGCAAAACACCTCGGAGTCAATGCTCTAAACGCGTAGAGAACACGAAAAACCTAGAGCAAAGGAATGAAGCATGATCGTAGCGGGCATCCCAGCCTACAATGAAGAAAAGACCATAGCTAAGGTCATACTACTTGCACAAAAGCATGTAGACACAGTTGTGGTTTGCGATGACGGATCGCAAGACATGACGGGTGATATCGCTCAGAGACTTGGCGCAATAGTGATCAAGCACAAAAAGAACATGGGATACGGCGCCGCTATACAGTCGATTTTGGAAAAGGCTCGGACACTAAACGCGGACTTGCTGTTAACCTTAGATGCGGACGGGCAACACGACGCAACAGAAATACCCAGACTTATTCAACCAATCCTAGAAGGCAAAGCAGACATCGTCATAGGCTCAAGATTCCTTCACGAAAACAACAAAATGCCCCTCTACAGACGGTTCGGAGTCAAGGTTCTCACAAAAATGACGAACGGCAACGGTGAAGCCCACATCACAGATGCCCAATGCGGTCTAAGAGCGTACAACCAAAAAGCCATAGAAAGCCTGATGCCAGACGAAAACGGCATGGGCATAAGCGCCGAAGTCCTCATGAAAGCCAGCGCTTTAGGCTTAATCGTGACTGAAGTTCCAGTTGAAGTCAGTTACAAAGGACTAGAGACCTCAACTCACAATCCATTGAAACATGGACTAGGCGTAATATCCACCATTATTCGATTGATTGTGGAAGAAAGACCGTTAACCTATCTAGGCATACCCGGAGCGCTCTTGCTGTTAATTGGTGCATTTTTCGCGTTATGGACGCTTCAATTATTAGCAATCGAACGCCGCATAGTGACTAACGTGGCACTTGCTTCTCTAGCTTTTACGATGATCGGAATTTTCTGCATATTCACTGCTATTACACTGTACGCTATTCTAAGAGCAATAAGAAGAAGAACGAGCTAAGCATTTGACCCTGCAGTCAAACGAAACTCAACAACTATTCTCTCCGGAACCTCTAGACATTGCATAACATCCTGACCGTAGACCTTGAAGACTGGTACCATCCTGAGTACGTCAAGAACAGGGCTCAGCCGCCAAAGGAAGAACGAATACAAAACAGCCTAAGAATAACACTAGATCTTCTAAACAGACTGAATCTTAACGCCACGTTCTTCATCGTAGGCGAGCTGGCTGAAAGCCACCCAGAAATCATAGAAGAAATAAGAGAAAACAATCACGAAATCGCATTTCACGGCTACCACCATGAACCCTTATGGAATCTCGATGCTGACAAACTAAGAAGTGAAATTGAGCGATTTAACCTTCTAATCAAGGGAAAATGCATCGGATTTAGAGCCCCCTCATTCTCTTTAAGCAACAAGACCAAATGGGCACTGAAAGTTCTAGACGACTGCGGATACCAATACGATTCCAGCCTCTTCCCAGCAAAAACCCCACTATACGGAGTCTGGAACGCGCCTACAGTGCCCTACAAACCGTCCTACGAAGACATAACAACGCACGATGAAAATACCAAATTATGGGAATTCCCACTGCTTGTCTACAATCTCAGGGGCATAAAAGTCCCAGTGGCCGGCGGATTCTACTTGAGGTTCTTTTCAGCCAATCTTATTGCGAAGGCAATACAAAAACTGAACAGTCAAGGCTTCCCCGCCGTCATTTTCTTTCACAACTGGGAACTTGACCCTGAGACTCCGCGACTTAAGCTTGGACTGTACAAATACTTCGTGACCTACCACAAGCTGAATGAAACTCGAGACAAGCTCGAAAGCCTATTATCCAAGTTCAAGTTTGTCAGCGTAACAGAGTACATGAAAACCCACATGACATAACCGTAGAAAAGCAACTGCCATGAGCTGTCGAATGGAGCAAGACAAATGAACGTTCGCCAAGCCACCAACCGAGACGAAGCGAACTGGAACGAGTTCGTTTCCGACAACTTCGACTCCCCATATCACTTGTATGGCTGGAAGAAACTTTTCGAAAACGTCTACGGTTACGAGTGCCCCTATTTGATGGCTGAAGACAATGGCGAAATCGTCGGGGTTCTACCCCTAGCTGTGACCAGAAGTTTTCTTTTTGGCTTCTGGGCTTGCTCACTGCCATTCCTAGACTACGGAGGACCGCTTGTCAGACTAGACAAGACCGACATTCACCGCTGTTTGAAGTCATTCTCAGACCACTTACCATACGTCAACGATGTCGACTTCTTCGAGATCCGAAGCCCACCGCAGCACCAAGCCGCTAACGGTCTACAAAAGATGTTTGAACCCGGAAACGTCAAGTACCTAAGTTTCCTGATCAAACTTGACAAATCCTTCGACAAGATTTGGCAGACAGCCTTTGACTCGGACCTGAGGAAGAAAATAAAACGCGCAGGCAAGCATGGCATTTCAATTGTCGAAAGAAGCCTTGAGAAAGGTGTCGACGATTTCTACTATGTCTACTTAATGTCCATGAAAAAACTGGGAAGCCCCCCACACAGGTATGAGTTTTTCAGCACTCTTCCAAAAATGCTGGGAGACAAACGCATCAAATTCTTCCAAATCCTCAGAGGAAACAAACCGATTGGCGGGGCATTAGTCTTTCTGGGGAGTTCACGCATGTACTACGGCTACGAAGTCATTGCTCCTCAATACAAGACCCTGAGACCAGCATATCTTCTGTATAGCGAAATGCTGAAATGGGGATGTGAACATGGCTTCCAGTTTTTCGACACAGGCAGAACACTGCACGGCTCAGGCGTGTATCTCTTCAAGAAACAATGGAAAGGCGAGGAAAACCCATTGCCGTACTACTATGCTGGAAAAAGAGTCACAAGAGAGGATCCAAGAGAAAAGTACGCCGTGTTTTCCGAATTATGGGGCAAACTGCTACCACTGAAACTCACTGAAAAAATCGGATGGCACGTGAAGGCCGGGATCGGCGAATGAGCCTCTCTTCCGCAATCCTCCTAACAAGCAGGACCGGCTGAACATGCGCTTCCTTCTAAGTAATGGGGAACACATGAAGACACAGGTGTCGGATTTGCCCTTCGCCTCTGAGTTCACATCCTCCTCTCTGTTAGTTGTCTGCGCAAACGATAACAACAAAATCGTTGCTGCATGCGGAATAAGAGGGCTTCTAAACACGCTTGTCTTGTATGTGCGAGAAGACTATCGGAGCCGTGGCGTGGGTTCGCAGACTTTGAACCAGACAATCAAAGCTGCGAGGGAACGAGGATTAGACTTTGTGACATTGACAGTAGACTGTGATAACACAGTAGCCTTCCGCTTGTACGATCGCCTCGGATTCAAGGAAGTCGTATCCCTTAAAAGATCAAATCAGATCTTGATGATGCTGCCTCTCACTTATGCCGGAAGACTCCTTTTCAACACCTTCAGCGCAGCTCTACTTGTCTTCCCAGAAGCCCTGCTCTTCCAAGCTCACAGATGGCTCTACAGAATAACCACCTGAATCTTGCTGTAGACATGAACATCTTGTTGGCGTGCGAATACTTCTATGCCAACCCAGACTTTGTTCGACTTGCAAAGGGACTGGCTAGCAGAGGACATGAAGTCAGCGTTGCGACGTCGATCAGAATCGTCGACAGAAAAGACAAAGCCAACTTAAGAGTTTTCGAAATGAAGCCTTTAGCCACAATCCACAAGATACCCCACACATTGTCCCTTCCTCTGCTTGAAATTGGCAGAATTCTCAAGGATCAAAGAATCGATGTTGTCCACACAATAAATGACCATTCAACGAACGGCGCAATAGCTTGTCTTGCCGCTAAGGCAACAAATCGACCATTCGTTTATACAATCCAAGGACCAGGAACTATTACGGGAAATCGGCTGGTTGACTCCGTCTCCAAGCTTTACACTATGACAATCGGCTACTGGACGGCGAGAGAAGCTGGCAAGGTCATTCTTCTTTCAAAAAGCCTGACCTCTACGGCTGAGAAGTTGAAGGTTGAGGCTCAGAGAGTTGCGGTCATCCCATCCGGCGTTGACACTGACCGCTTCAACCGAGAAAACGAGGAAACTAAAAAGAAATCAACGAAGCTCAAAGAAGAGCTAAGCCTAGGCGATGAAATAGTTGTCGGATACACAGGTCGTTTGTTTCCAGCTAAAGGCTTGAACTATCTTTTCTCAGCTGTCAAGAGAATTGAAGATAGACATCCTAACGTTGTGCTCTTAATAGTGGGCGACGGCGCCCAAAGAAACGAGCTAGAATCCATAGCAAAGGATTTGAAAGTAAGAACGATATTCGCCGGATGGCAAAGCGACACGGCACCGTACTATTCATTGATGGACATCTTTGTCTTGCCCTCACTCTTTGAGGGTTTGCCGAATGTGTTGTTGGAAGCCATGGCTATGAAACTACCGCTGGTCGCTACAAATGTTGGAGGCAATCCTGACGTGACCTGCAATGGGGAAAACGGCTTTCTTATCCCAGTACGCGACGAGTCCAAACTGGCCTCTGCTTTGGGAACACTGATTGAAGACAATGGTCTCAGACTCAAAATGGGCGAAAGCAGCAGGAAAAAAGTTGAGGAGCAGTATCAGTGGAGCAGAACTGTCGGGAAAGTCGAAAGAGTTTATAGAGAGATAACTCAAGTGTGTGAACCATCGCATACGCATCGGCATGGTTGAACTGGAGAAACAGACATGGGCTTCAAAGAGATCCCACCCGTCAAACCTTACTTCCCCAAAGAAGACGTTCTGACAATCCATAAACACATAGACAAAATACTCAACTCTGGCATGCTCACCCTGGGCGAATACACCAGAAACTTTGAGGCTGGGTTCTCGAAGCTTTGCAGAGTCAAACACGCTATAGCCGTAAACTCTGGGACGTCCGCTCTCGAAATCGCCTTACGTAGCCTAGGTTTAGAAAGAGGCGACGAAGTCCTTGTCCCAACGAACACGTTTGCAGCAACAGCAGCTGTAGTCGTGTTGGCTGGAGGCAAGCCGGTCTTCACAGACATTGACGGCAAATCCCTCTGCGTTGATCTAAAAAATGTGCAGAAATGCATTACTAAGAGGACAAAAGGCGTGATGGCTGTCCACATCGGAGGTCTGATTTGCCCAGAAATCAAGGCGATGAGAGAGTTCTGCGTAGACAAGGATTTGTTCTTGATTGAAGATGCTGCCCACGCTCAAGGAAGCTTGCTTGAGGCGAAACCAGCAGGGTCATTTGGTGACGCAGGTTGCTTCAGCTTCTACCCGACAAAGGTTATGACTACGGGTGAAGGCGGCATGATCACGACTGACAGAGAAGATGTTGCAAAGAAAGCAGCTGTCTTGAGGGATCAAGGCAAAGAGAGCTTCAGCGGCAACGAAATAATCGAAGTAGGCTACAACTGGAGAATGCCTGAGATAAGTGCGGCAATCGGCGTAACGCAACTCGGACGGCTGAAAGAATTCATCGGACAGAGAAACGAAATCGCCAAGCACTACGACAAAGAACTCAGAAGACACGAAACTCTGAAGCCGCTTGAAATCCCGAAAAATGCGCTGAGCAACTACTACAAATACGTGGCGTTTGTGAAATCTGGGAATTCCAGAGACGAATTCAAACAGAAACTTCGTGAGAAAGGCGTAAAACCAAGCGGCGAAGTCTATTGGCCGCCTCTGCATATGCAGCCTATTTACAAGCGTCTGTTGAAGGCTAAGGAAGGAGACTTTCCAGTAGCCGAAGATTCGTGCCGACGAATGCTGTGTCTTCCCATGTACAGTCAGATGACTATGGAAGAAGCGAAATACGTTACAGAAAAAGTGAACGAGATCTCATCGTCTGTAGGGTGATAGGTGAATGCTTGTTCTTGTAAGTGGAGGATCAGGCTTCATTGGAAGCCATGTTGTAGACAAGCTTCTAAAAGAAGGCTACAGCGTGCGTGTCTTCGACAAGGCTAAACCTCTCCAAGAGGGCGTCGAATGGTTCAAAGGCGACTTGCTCAACAATAAAGATGTTCTGGAAGCTTGCAGAGACGTGGAAGTTGTTTTCCATTTAGCGGCCATCGCTGATGTGAACGTGGCTCTATCGCATTTTGACACTTGCTTAATGGTAAACGAAATGGGCACAATGAATTTTCTGCAGTCAGCTACAGCGGAGGAAGTTGACAGAATAGTATTGGCGTCGACTTCATGGGTCTATGGTCGAAGCAAAGGCGAAGTCACCGAAGAAACTCCGATTCCATTCCCAGATCACATTTACACCAAGACTAAAATTGGGCAAGAACACTTGCTTTTCTCTTGGAACCAGCATCACGGTCTGCCTTACACGATTCTCCGCTTCGACATCCCCTACGGACCTAGAATGAGGTCGAATATGGCAATCTCGATCTTCGTCAGAAGAGCAATGAGAGGAGAACCTATAACAATCTTCGGAGACGGCAAACAGGGCAGATGCTGGATCTATATTGAAGACCTTGCCGAAGGAAACGTTGCTGCACTAGCAGAAGCAGGCAAAAACCAGATTATCAATCTGGCTGGAGCCGAATTTGTGTCAATGAACCAGATCGCCCAAGAGATCAAAGGGATTTTCGGAAACCTTGAAATCAAACATGAACCTGCCAGACCGCATGACTTCGAAGGCTCGGTAACAGGCATCGAAAAAGCAAAGAAACTCTTGAAATGGAAGCCTCGGACACCTTTCAAAGAAGGCTTGCGCAAGTATATCGACTATGTCAAGAGCAATCCGTCACCATAGCTCAGAACAGCAGCGTTCTCAACAACCCATAACAGATAACCGCCCGGTTCACTTGGGATCAGCGGTTGACTAAATTAATGTTAGGAAACGTGGCGGCTTGAAGGAATCAAGGAGAACCAGAACGCTTCAGCACGGTGAAGAGAAAAAACACTTTCAGACACTAAATCTATGCTATGCTCCTTGGGGCGACGAAGACGAATGGAAAAGGCGATACCTGGAGTTCCCTAGCTTTGACATAGCGAAAAACGTTCTAATTGTTGAGGAAAAGGGCGAATGGGCGGGTGGAGTAACCGTTTGGTTCAGGGAAGCTGTTCTTTCAAATGGCAAGAAAATAAAAATCTCTCTACCAGGCGACGGATTCGTACTCCCAGCCTTCGAAGGCAAAGGCGTGTTCTCGACATCGATGCGTGCAGCCAATGAGATAAGCAGGAGAGAAGGCGCCCTTCTAAGTTTCGCGTTTCCTGCAGTCTATGGGCATTCGGCTCTTGCTCTCTCCAAATACGGTTTCATGAACGTGCTATACCCAACAGCGAAGGTCTACATTCTAAAGCCTGAGAGATTTCTTGACGACTTCCTTTCTCGTACTCGACGAGTTGTATTGAATGAACGCTTTGACGACTTGAAAGTCAAGCTCATGGTGCCCTTGAACAGAAACAAGAAAAGATGGATAGAGCGAGCACTTCGCATTGAGAAAGGAGAGATCAAGGAGATGAAGAGAAATCCAGACGACCAGATTAAGTATGACCTAACAGTCAAAGCAGACGTAGAACTGATAATCAATGCTGCGAGTCTTTTTTACCGAAGAAAACGTCGCCTCTACATCATCCTGCTAGGATCTCTGCTTCGAAGGCGACTAGGCTTGCGGTTCTCATTGAAGTTCCTTCGGGTTTTTCTGGGATTCTGAAATGGTAGACAAGATAGATCTGCGTAACCAGATTAATCAAGGTAGCTTTCGATTAGATGTCACTGTTGAGCTGTGGAAAGCTCTGTATGAAGTGACAAGAGAAGGAAAACCCGCAAACGTTATCACTATTGAGCGAAATGGAGTGTTGAAAGGGTACGCCTCATATTTGGTTTTTCCGCGGGGTCAACTAACAGCGCTGGGTATTCTCGACATGAACGCGGATGCAGAAGACGTGCTGGCAGAGCTGGTCGATGCTCTTATCGAACGCGCTAAGGCTGAAAACGTTGACATCTTATATTTCAGGAAGGCTCCTAGCTCTGATGATCACGTCTTCGACGAGAAAGGGTTTCTTTCGTTCGTCGAAACCGTGATTGTTATTGCGCTGCAGAATCCAAGAGAGCTGTTAAACGCGTTTTCAGATAGCAATGTGACGGGGCCCTGTCTTAGGCTTACCATAAAGGGTTTGGAGCCTGTCAATGTGAAAGTCGGCAAACAGGGGATAAAAGTCGTTTTAGATGGGAACCCTACCCTTGAGGTTTTCACCGATGACGAAACATTTCTCAGGCTCTTCTTCAATCAAACAACGATTCTGAGAGAGTTTCTGAAGAGAAAAGTCAAGGTCAGCAATGTCCTCAAGCTGATGATGGCTAAACGATTTTTTGAGTCGATCAAGCAAAAGAAATGGTACATTCCCTTTGGAGACTGGACTTAGCCTAATGGTTTTGTTTTTATCGTTGTTTGTCCATGTATAAAGTTTCCAAGTGAAATATGTTGCGTCTATTGTATACAGCTCAAGCTTACCATCCTGGGAGTTCTGCGTCGATAACGACTCACGGCATAGTTGAAGGACTAGTGAGTCGGGGGCATTCAGTTGAGCTTTTGGTTGCTTTGCCATGTGTTGAGAAGTGCCCACGCAACTGCTCTTTAGGATGTAAAGATGAGGGCAAGGTCACTGTTCACAGAGTTCCTTTCCCAAGGTTAACTTTGTATGAAGGTCATATGAGTCTAAGGATTCTCTCCTTCTCGCTCTCCTACTTCTTCGTAGTTCTGTATGCGCTTTCGATCGTTGGCAAGAGAAGGTTCGACTTGGTAGTAAGCATGTATCACACCATACATTTGGCTCCTTTCTCAGCCTTACTGATATCCATGTTTGCTCGTGTTCCCCTTGTTATCAAGTGCCACGACGTTGTTCCAACAGGATCTCGTTGGGGCTCAATGGAGAAGCTGTTCAACACTTTCACATCACAACTAGACTCATTAGCGCTGAAACGATCCGCAAAGATTCTGGCTTTAAGTAGCGAGCTAGCTTACATTATCAGAAAACTGTATGCCGTTCCGGAGAGCAAACTAGTGATCATACCAAACGGAGTTGACACAAACGAATTTGAGTGCATCAGCGAAGGTTCGAGTGTTCGAGAGAAACTGGGACTGCAAGGCAAGAAGGTTTTGCTGTATATGGGCAGTGTTGAACCATCCTACAGAAAGGAAGGAGTGAAATTCTTGATGCGAGCGATGCCGAAAGCGATTGCTCAAGTGCAGGATCTTACTTTTTTGATAATTGGATCGATGTCTAAGGGAGTGAGCGAGGAATTGCGGAGTCTAGCTTCTTCGCTGGGCATCGAGAAACATGTGATTTTTGTCGAGACAGTCCCACATGAAGAGATGCCGCAGTACATTTCGGCGGCTGATGTATGCATTGGTCCGTTGTGTTCAACTCTGGAGACTTATGGTTCGACGCCGCGGAAGGTGCTAGAGTACATGGCGTGTGGCAAACCAGTTATAGTCAGCAGGGGTGGAGTTTCATCAGATATGATTGAAAACCTGCGTACTGGAATAGTCGTGAATTACGGAGATTCCGATGAGCTGGCATCACGTACAGTTGAGCTGCTTCAAAATTCAAAGCTTGCAGAAAGGATCGGGCATGAAGCGCGGCAGCATGCCGTGTCATTTTATGATGAAGACGTTGTGGCGGAAAGAATAGACGAGGAGTTTCGGAAATTGATCCGTGGAGGTTCAGACTGAACTGGCTTGAGCGCTGGGGTGACACTGTAAACAAATGTTGAAAAGGCTGCGTGGTTCTCAGCGGTTCAGGGGTTCAAGCAGAATAACCGCTTTCGGCAGATCTATTTGGTCACTCGCTACCATGCTATTGTTGACGCTAGGCTTCCTATTCAACTCTGTGACCTTGCGGTCTCCTGTTGTTGGAGCAATAGTGGCAATCGCTTACTTAGTAGTCGGCGGGTATTCTCTCAAAGGAATCTTTGGCAAAACGCGAAGATCCGGCAGCTGGGCTCTTGGGGTCCTGTTTCTGATAATATTAATCGCGACAATGGGGTGGGCCTTCACGATTTCGTACAAGTTGGAAACCACCGAGGTCTTCTTAGTCCTAGTTGCTGCTTCGCTTTTGTCTGTGATCATTCGTAGATTCGCTCGAGCGCAAGAATCTGGTGAGCAACTTGGCGATGCAAGTGTTGTAGTGTCCGTAAGGTTTCTTGAAATCGTGTATGCTGCTTCTGTGTTCTTGTTGTTTCTGATGCTTCTCCAATCGAGAACTTTAGTTCCCATGACCATCTGGCAAACATTGAACCCTTTAGTTCTGCCTGTTTTCTTCCTAAGCTTAGTACTCCTTACCATGATTCTGATCTCAGGCGAGAAATGGCAGATCAGCCTATTGCTCATTATTACTCAGTCGATTCTGGCCCATGCGTTTTTCATCTTGGTTTTCGACGCAGGTTATGGCGTGGATCAGTGGGCGGCGTTGGGATGGACTCGCCGATTATTCGACGGACTAGATTACCCCCAAGGCGTGCCGTTCAACTTGAACATAGACCTGCCTGGAAGGAGCCTGATCTATCAAGTTTTCAAGTCTATAGGTGTGGCTTTTCAGCCCACCCTTTCAACGGTAATTGCGCGGGTTTTCAGCGTCGATGTTTATTGGGTTCATATTGTCTTGGTTCCTGTGTTATGGGGTATTTTCCTTCCTGTCATTGCTTATCGTATAACTGACGCGATCATTGAAAAGAAGAGTCTGGCGGTTCTTGCAGCTGTCTTGACGCTGGCAGCACCATCCTTGATTCTTTGGGGCTCCGTGTCAGTGCCTAACAGTCTGGGTTTTCTGTTATTCTTTTTTGACATTCTTCTAATAGTCGACTACTTGTCCTCTGGACGTTCGATCCTTTGGACTTTCATTGCTGTTTCTGCAACTGTACTGACACATATGTTGCCCGGGACTACAGCGTTGGCGCTTATGATTGCTGCATTCATGTTCAAGAATAGTCTGAGATTGAAGTCGCACCGAGTGAAAGTAGCGCTTCAAGTGTCTGGGGCTGCTGTTGGTTTAGCTCTTTTGCCTGTTGCTCTTACAATGGGTGGAGTCACCTATCCTGCGCTCACTGGCGCCAGTTTCGGTTTGGGTCGTTTGCAGAATTCATCTTCTTTCAACGCTGTTATGTTGCTGCTTGTTGGAGGTTATGGCGATTTAACTCTCAGAGAGGCAATTATTCGGGGTCTTCTCCCATTGTTAGGTTTACTGGGGCTCCTTTACGTCAACCTGTCAAGTGCTTTTGTCCGTAACAAAATGGTAGCGCGTTTTCTGCTGTTCGCTTTCGCCTTGGTTGTGATCGACAGTCGAATAATCGAAGTGTTTCTGTTTAACGTGCCATTTGGTGCGTCACGCGTATGGGTTCTCAGTGATTTGCTGTCTATTCCGTTCGCGGCTATTTTCATGGTCAAGATCGCTGACTACGTGCTGAGAAATATCGTAACTGGAACAAGTAAAGCCGTAGTCCCAAGGTACAGAAGGGTCACTGACAACTTGTCGGTGACGGCATTAGTCCTCGGACTCTCCGCTTTGATTACCATGTCTGTTGTCTTGGGCTATACCGTATCCAACTCTCCTAGTTCGCCACAGAATGCGTATCTGACTTCCAGTGAGCTCGAGGCAGCTCGCTTCATTGATTCAATGACAGACGAACGCTACGTTGTGATATCGTACACGTTCTTTAAACTAGCTGGATACGCCGTTGCAGGCACCAACAATCCCAGAGCGTATTACTCTATGCTTTATGACTACGGCTGGATGGAACAGCTTTTCGACCAAGTCAGCCATGGATCTGCAATGGGCATGTATGAAGCCACACAGGTCAACAATGCATCCGTCGGCTTCTATGTAACAAGTCGAGCTAGATTTCCAAAAGATGCTGATCAAATCATTCAATCCCTTTTAGATAGACCAGATTTTCCGTTAGTAGGCGTCTTTCAAGACGACGTCTACGTCTTCAGTTATAGACCGCCTACACAGCGCCTAGTGGAAGGAATCGGACCGAGTGTCAACGTGCTGGGCAGCATTCAACCAGTAAACACAACGTATGTTCGCGACATGGCCTCCTACGAAACTACTTACAAGCTAAATCTAACCGGCTCCACTGACTACTTCATCACGAATTGGCCAACCTCATGGTCATTCGAAGCCATCACACCACAACCAACAGCAGCGTCCATTGACGCAAACTCTTGGATTAACTTCACAGGCGCTGCAGGCACAAGCTACACAGTGCTTTGGGCTTCCAATGACCTGTACAAAGACGTAGGCTGGAAAGACGACAGCTTCCTCCTAGACTGGAATCTGCGACACACCCAAGGCTTCACGCAAGAACCCACCACTGAATTGAACGGTGACATAATGACATTAACAGGCGAATTCAGACGCGACGTAAGACAGGTTTACTGGCTGCAAAGAGGTTTGCGTTTATCCACAGATCTGTACCCCTACGCTATCATAAGATGGAGATCGACTGGCACATGCGCAATAGGTTGGGTATATTATACAGACGGAGGCAGCGATTCTGTCGTCTTCTACGGGTCCGAAAGCCAAGAGTGGACTACATCAATCATCAGGTTGACTTCTGGGAAGACTGTGAGTTCAGTTATGGTGGGGCTGGACGACTTCACAAGTGACGCATCTGGATTAAACTCTGCATACTTCGACTATGTCATGTTTGCAGGCGTAACGAAACCCTGACATTCTAGTTAGCTTCTGTCGCGGCTAGTCTATCAGTTTAAAGAACATGAAGACCTACGCTTTCTCTTTCTAACCTGAAACCTCTTTAGTGTTAGGTTTTCTTGATCTTATGACTCTCGCGGGGTTTCCGGCTACCACGCTATAAGGAGGAATATCTTTTGTGACTACTGAGCCTGCTCCAATAACGGAGCCTCTTCCAATAGTAACTCCCGGGAGCACAATGACATGGGCACCTAGCCAACAATCGTCCTCTATTTTTACAGAAGCTTTGGTGTATCCTTGTAATCGTATAGGCGTGTCGACTCTTTCAAACCTGTGATTGGCTGAATGAATTATACATCCTGGTCCAATCATAACGTCTGAACCGATATCAACCCCTCCTTGAGCGTTTATCCACGTACCCCAATTCCAACCTGAGTTCTTTCCAACGCGGAGTCTCTTCCGATATTCGACACGTGAGTGGAAGTGTCTTATTCTGCACACTTTTATCTTGTCGGCAACGAAGGGCAGCGCATGCTTTAGGTAAAAGCCTATGCCTCTTCCGTTATCGGTCTTCAAAAGCGATCATCCCATATATCATAGTTGAGGCTGAATTAAGAATTTTTGGGCTGGTGTAAAGGCTGCGATGTATCGGGTTTCTAAGCAATCCCGTCATCAGAAGGATTAAATATGAGTCAATACAACTCTGATTTATTGCGCAAGTGAGAGAGGGGATGGATAAACAAAGAATTAGAATTACAATCTGTTTTCTCGTTGTGAATCTATCGTTGCTCTTAGCAGTGTCGGTCAACACTATAGCGCCGAATACCCGTGTTAGTTTTGATTCAATTGCGCAACTTGATGCAAACGGAACCGATTTGAATTCTTTAATGTTTCTAGAGTTTCAGGAATGGGACGCTGCTGTTACTCGTTGGGTAAGTGTTAACGGTTCACTTTCTGACCCCTACGATAGGGCGCAGGCAGCTCCAGGCTGGAAGAACGCAACTCTAAGCGGTATGGGTTCGCTTATTCCCATGATAAGTTTCTACGAAGCAACTCACGACGAATATTATCTGCGGAAAATTCAGTTCTTCGTTGACACAATGATCGAGGAACCTTGGTTTAAGACTATGAGTGACGTTGGCGAAATCTATTATGTGCCCTCTTATTGGTATGGCGGGAGGGAACATGATACTGCAGGCATGAAAACAATGTGGTTCGCAACCGCCGCTGTCAAACTGTATCAGTGGACTGGACTAGCGAAATACAAGCAACTTGCAGATGACGTAGCTTCACAAAGTCTGAAGTTGGTCGTCGTTAATAATGCCACAGATATGGCGTGGAGTTGGGCCTACTACTTACTGCGAGATTTGAAGAACGCCAAAATTGGAGTCAACAGACAAACAAGCGTAGCATTATTCTATTCTGTTTACGGGAGCGTCATAAACTCAACGTTCAGCGCGTACGTCCCAAAAATCGTGAATTGGGTGTGGAGATCACAGCTGGCGAGTGGAGGCTTGGCCTATTCAATCGGTGTCACGTACGAGGACGTTTCGTATTCCGCCTTTTCTTTGGCCAAGGCTCTTAGCGCTTACCAATATGCCTCTAATCAATTCGATGCAAGTCTCAAAACAAGAATGAACAGCACTCTGATGTGGCTAAGAACTGGCATTCACGGCGGAAACAACTTCGTCTACAACAACATCTACATCATCGCAAGCGCATACATTCTCGCCGTCAAGACTGGGTTCTACACTCCAACCCAATCCTTCTTGGACACCACAAAAACAGTCATCTACACAGCTTTGCAGATGGTCAACGTACGAGAAAAAGGGCACGTTACTACATTTGACGATTTCGCCTTTGGATACAGATGGGCCGAATACTACAATAGCTATTTTTTCAGCACTTATCCGCTTCCACAGAATCTTCAAACATACATTCAACCAATATTTGCCTACGAGCCATTGACTCTCAGTAGAGTGAAACTCATAGGCGCAGGCTTTCAAAATATTTATGGAATCCGATATCTCTACGGCGACCTTAACCTAATGAATGGCATGTATCGACAGACTTACATCACAACATGTGTTGCATACAAGTCAGGAACCTACACTCGAAGTGTAACTGCTGAATCTGGATACCTCAAGGCGTGGGCAAACAGCTCAAGCCCACTGCTCAAAGTGCTCCAATATTGGTATCCATCATACACCACCTTTGCGGACGTTAGGGGCAATGGCTCTCCAAGAATTGTTCTAGGCGTCAATGCCATTGTAAGAGTAAGCAACGGAACAATCTATGACCTTTCAAACATGAGTAATGGGACAAAAATCTTGTCAAATGATTTTATGATTTTTAGAAACACCACAACATTGGGGAAAGAGACACAATTCATTTACACACCTAACACTAACCGTTGGAGTCTTACAAGGCTGGTGTCGACCAGCAGCCTTGAATCAACCAGCCTCGCAAACTATCAAATCACCGCAATGGGTCTTGCTAGCTGGAACCTTTTCGGACAAAATGTCACAAAGGTCTACAACACCATGAAAAACCTCGTGTTGGCACATCATTCCGTAACGCCTGTTCCATACAATACGCAAATATCCCTTTGGAAAAACGAGCTAAACAAGATAGAACCTCAAGCCACTTGGCTGGACACATACAAGTCTGCTACAAATTCAGACGTGAAGCTAATCGCCCATTCAAATCCCGAAAAAGTATTGATAACCGCTTGGATTTACGCACCTCGCAGACTAACCTTAACTATCGATGCTCCTTCTGGAACTAATAGCACTACCAAAATCTTCTGTGAAGGCGACGCTAAACCTGAAGTCATTCAGGTGAAAAATGGCACTATAGTTTGGAATTATAATGCCTCAACTAACATCCTGACTTTAGATGTTTCCCACGATGGTCCCGCAGAAATCACCGTTAAATGGAAAACAGCAGGTGCCAATTTCGTTGAAGAAATAACTTTGCCTTCTGAAGTGGGTGCGCTTTCGGTAGATGTTGATTCATCTGGGAGGATTTTTTTTGAAACAACGGTGATGGTTGATAATAACCCAAATGATGTTTATATGAGTGTTGATAATGGGGCAGCTTGGACGAAAGTCTTAGATGGTGTCAATGCAGGCTTGCAAGAACCTTTGCTTTTACATGTTAATTCTCAAGGATACATTTTTGCTTTACAGTTTAAGAAATTGGTCCCAACTGCTTACACGCTTAAACGTAGTATCGATAATGGAACAACTTGGACAACAAGCTATGATAACCTTGTGGACTCTTGGCACATGACTGAAACCTCAAATGGCACACTTATACTCAATCAGTATGGCTCCAATGCCACACTATTAAGATCCGATGATGGCGGATTAACATGGAAAAAATTCTACACCCCAAGCGGGGTCTCCCATGTTCATGTTGTTGGCGTCGATAACCTTGACCATGTTTGGGTAGGTTCAGGTGATGGTGTAGCAAGCAAAATAGAGCGATACGATGGAGCATCTTGGACAACATTAGCAAGTGGAGTGGGAACACAACCAGCGGCATTCTGGTTTGATGACACTTACGCTTATCTCGGACCTGATGGAATGAGTGATGTTTGGCGAATACCATTAACTGGCACATGGTCGCAACGGGAAAGCGTAATCAAGCTTTCTTCAACATATGGCGCAAGCAACTGGGTTTTTACAGGCCAGTACTACAAAAATCAAGGCATTTATGTTTTTGGAACTGAACGTGGGCAACTTTGGGCGAGTTGGGATGCTGAACATTGGGTTAAGATTTGGGAATCATCAAGTCTTGGATCTGTGTTTCAAGTTGCCTCTAGAATTGTTGGAAACTTCATTTACTTTGCTGACAGAACTTCGGGCAAATTGTATCGAGCAAGCTTAACAAAAGAGGACATAATTAAACTCTATTACGACCAATACAATGTTTATCGAGGAAGTCTTAGTAACAATGCAAACTATGTGCTGGAACAACGCATTTGGAATGGAACCACAAATTATCTAAATTTTGCCAGTGTTGGGTTAACAGATGTTCAAGCATCAATTAAGGGTTTGAATCGTGCAAACTCGCTAAATCTTAATTCTGGGTTTGAGTGGAATAACATGACTGGATGGACTCGAACAGGAAATGCTGTAGATACCATTGATGACACAACAGCAGCGCATGGAACAAAATCATATAAGGTAATGAAATCTGAATCGGATACACTACTTAATACTTTAACAGGCCCATCACCATCAGGGATAATCACAACCCCAAAGGGAAGCCTTGTTACTTTGTCTTTTTGGGCAAAAGCAAATGCGACAGTTCCAGATACTTTTCTACTTTATTTCATAAATGGGAGTGGTGGTCGTGCAATATACCAAGGTTCCATTTACAGTTTCACAACTTCATGGAAACGCTATAGTTTTACTTATGTTAACCCTTCAACAAGCAATTACCCAACAATAAAATGGATGTTATATTTTAGACAAAAATCAGTTACATCATGGATTGATAGCGTAAATTGGTATGTTGACCAAACGGAACTAATGTATGGGGCAACAGGCGCTACTTATGATAGCATAAGTTACATAGCTAATAATTTGACACATATTCCCTATTTTGAGGGAACTCTTAATACATTGAACCCGTCTTTAATTGTTGCTGGGCAAACGGTCTCTTACATTGGCACTTTAACAAACGGTACAAGTTCTTCAGCGACAAACCTATCTGGAATATTGACGGGTGCAGTGCAAGTTTCAGCCAACATTCAAGGAAGCGGAGAGGCAATTCTACGCATAACCGGAACAAGAATTCTCTACGAAGACTCAATCATCCTCAAAGGCATAAAGGACAACGTGTACTATGGAAGATATTATGGCACGTTTACACCCGCAATAACCACAAACGAAACGATAGCAATAACAAACCTGCAAGCAAACATAACTTCACTTTCTTATGCCCCAAAACTGCTAACTTTCAGCGTAACCTCCCCCCTTGGAACAAACAGCACAACCATAATCTACTGCGGCGACAAAGGCAAACCTAACACTGTTCTTGCGCAGAATGGAGCTTTGCTCTGGAGTTATAACGCCTTAACCACGACGCTGACACTGCAAGTTGTGCACTCTTCATCTCATGCAGAAGTCGCCGTCGACTGGCGAATAGCTGGCGACGTTAACGGCGACGGCGTGGTTGATGCAAACGATCTAACGAGAATCAACAGAGCCTACGGATCAAACCCGGAAAAACTAACATGGGACACACAAGCAGATCTGAACAGAGACAACATAGTAAGCTGTCACGATTTATTCATCCTCGGCAAGCATTATGGGAACACGGGTCCCTAAAACACCATGCCCTCAAGGCTGTTTTCCAGCGGGAGCTGAAGCCTTGTGTGGTCTTCTAATCTTCACAAAATAGAATATTACGCCACCTGCTCCAACTAAAGCCGCAAAGGCAATTACAATAGGCAAGAGAGGCAGAGTCGTTCCTAGAACGGCATAGCTATAGTTGCGGCTCCTCATGGAATTTCCAGCCTTGTCAAACGCTTGTACATAGAAAGTGATCTGCCCACTCGAGTTGCGAGGTGGGATAAACGCCTGCCACGTGTCATTCTCGCTCTCCATATTCACAGATGTGAACAGCTTGCCATCCGTACTATAATATAGCTTGACATATCGAACTCCGCTCGCTGCTTCCGGCTCCCTGACAGTGACTGCTACTCGCACGCTTTGATCTGCAGAGGGAGTCAGAGGATCCCACTCAGGTAAACCAACCGAGGGCGGCGTCAAGTCACGCACTCTGTAATTGTAAGCACTGGAAACCTGCGAATTTCCAGCATTATCCTCCGCGAAAATCCTGAATGACACCACAGTTCCAAAAGGAAAGGCTGGGATCGCTCCTGTGAAAGACTGCCCTTCAAGAACCATTGTGGTGTTGATCAGTTCGCCTCCGCTGATGGAATAAATCAATGCTGCATTCCTGACGCCGCTACCGGAGTCTGTAATGTCAACTTTGACCTTGACAGCCGCAGAGTACACAATCGAAGAATAGCTAACTCTGCCGATTAGCGGTGGAACAACGTCGGAACCTGCGCTGAAAGTGATCGAGCCGTCTGAAATCGCCCAAAATGAAAGTACACGAGTAGAATCATCAAATGCGTGACCCCAGTTCTTCTCTGCTTCGGAGCAGTAGACAGTCCAGTACCCGACAAACGGGCCAACTTGGGGAATCAGCATCTTTATTGTCACGTTTAGTCCCGCAGCTGCGCTTACTGCAACTACGAAGCTTCGGTTGTCCCAACTCGTAGCAGTAACTTTCCGCGTTGTCGAGATTACAGACGGCGTCATGCGCTCTCCCAAAACAACCTTAACGTGAACATTGCTTGCTGGCAGACGGATTGAATGGTTATCGAAATAGCGCCAAGATTGCCCGTCGACAAACACATCAGCAACATTCTCAACAGAGTCAATCATCAGCCAAACCATGCCTTTTCCTATACTTGCGGCATCGGGAATTGCTGAAGCGTTCAAATCAAAGTCGATTGCTGAACCATCTCGCAATGGGTTTTCAACACGAGCCCACTTGTTGCCGAAGTACAGGGCTGCCTCGACAAGAGGGACAAACCTTATGTCTAGAATCTCAGTCGTCAAGTTCCTGTAAACTGTCTGCATACTGTATGTTCCTACTTGATTCCATCGAAAATTACTCACGCCATAAGCGAGGCTTGGAAAACCATTCACGACGCTGAGCGCCAAACGATCGCGAATTGAGAAATACAGATAATGCAAATAGTCTTGGTTGTACCCAAACTGAGTGAAGTTTTCAACAGACTTGTCTGTCATTCTCACTCCGTTGTGACTTATCGCACCCGAAACAACCCTGAGACTCCACCAGTCTGAGTAGTCCTTCACCAATGACGCGTGGTCTCGTGCGGAATCCAGAAGATACAGATTCTCACTTGCCATAGTTTCCAATAGCGCTTGATTCCAGAGTCCAGCAGAAGTGGCGCTCGTGCTAAACAAATCCATTCCGAATTCAGAGAAGTTGCTCTTCACGCTTTGTATCAAAGTCCCGATTTCACTTTGCGTCATTAAGGTTAAGTTCTTGTTCCGCAGATTCGAGCTGTATTCCCAATCTCTGTATCTGGTGTTCAGCTGCGACAACGCGGTAGGCACGATTTTTTGCCAATATTGAGGGTAGAGATCATTGAAGTCTGTGAAGGCAATTGTGGGCACAATGTTGTAGTTGTCGACCGCGGCGTTAAAATTGGCGAGGCTTGCATTCAGGTAGGCGTCGTTGAAGGCTCGTTCGCCGAGGCCGTCGAGCCTTATCGTTGCCAGAGGTTGCGGCTTGATGACGGTCCCTATATCTGCGCCAAACGAGAAGGCAACTAGTGATCCGATTAAACTCGCTCGTGTCTTGGTATCCACTAGACCAAGGTAGCGTATTTTGCGTGAGCTTATGGGCATTTCGTCCGCGTGTATGTAAGAGCCTTGTATGTAGACGCCAACTGCGCCCGTTGTGCTATTCCTGTAGAAAGTTACTCCCGCTGTAGTCAAGCCGCTTTGGGTAGTAAAGTTGTAGATCTCAGTAGCAGCGGTGGGCGTTATGGCGAACTGACGACAAATAGATTGGTTATAAACCGTCGTATACGATAAGGTCTCAGGCACCCCTCTGATGGATTTGTCAACTAAGTTGAATGTGCCATTATTGTGGAACGGCGTTGTCAGATAACCAACGAAGTCAACGCCTAGTCTCTGTTCCAGTTTCGCAACTTGTGTGCTCGTAAAGGTGTTTTCCCAGAACTGTCCGCTTGTTTCATTGGTGAACAATGCGTTGCCGATGACGATCAGCATTCCGCGATAATCTGTGAAGTGGTCAAGCTCTTCGACGGACACTTTGGAGGGTGGAAATCCCTGAATTCCATGAAGAATCACTGCGTCATACTGCTCAAGCAGGGCCGTTTTGTTATCGTTGAGATAATCCGGGTTGATTGACGTTGGAGATGCGTTTAAGGTGATGTTAAACCCGTAACGGGCAAGGTCTGAAATCAGCAAACCAGCTCCACTAGTATACAGAAGATCTGGAGAAATCACTAGAACCCTGATTTCATGCGGCGTGAACGGCTTAGCAGTAGGTGTGCTTTGGTTCTGCGCAGGCAATGTCAGAAAAAGAGGGATCAATAACATGCCGATCATTAGAGGTAAGATTAACCTTCTTGTAGTGCTTTGCAGCCCAGATAATGACAGGGGCGCCATCTTCTTCATGGAAACTCCCATTTGGGAATACTTATGCATTGTTCTTGCTAGAACAACCTCATCGTCTCCGAAAGCTGCTAGCGCGCCGCGACAAAGCTGCCTCTTTTCAAAGCCTTAAGCAAGCCTGCTTGGCATGAATCCAAAAGGTCGAGTCAGTTGAATCAAACAATGCGGAGATAAAGCAATCGCCATAATCTTTTGTCTCGATGTATTACAATGTTGGACACAAGAGCTATGTTCGACCTTTTACAGTGTAAAGACCACGAACGCGCGTGAGATGTCTATGAAGAAGCCTGTAAATTCTGTGCTTGTTCCGACCGCTTCAATAATCTCCGGCATAGTCGTCTTCTTGCTCCTAACAGGAGTGCTGGTTCCAGGATTTACTCCGCTTCGAGAAGTTGTCGCAGCGTCAAGTCCTCCATCTTTCACCTTTGTAACAAATCTCTTCTACTATGAAACCAGTGAGCTTAGCTACAACATGGAGGATATGTTCAACTCCACGCACTTATGCGACCTCAGCGGAAAGAACCATCTTGGTCTTAAGAGCCCATCACTCCAGTTTGACACTGGCATTTATGGGCAAGCGTTGCGATGGCCAATCGGCCAAATCCTGGTCGAGGATCTTGGCATAGTAGGCATGAGTTTCACCTTTGAGGCGTGGATTTATCCATCAAGTGCAGCCCCAGTAGCCTTGGCTGGGGTTGGTGTCCCTTCCTTTCCATTTCCCTACATTGCAAGGGCTCAGAACGGATCAATGCAGTATTTATCAACTGGAGGCACCGCAGGAAGTTTGTACAGCAACCAGTCTGTTCCGCTAAACGCTTGGACTCACGTTGCCCTGGTCTATGATGTCACTTCTGGAACCGCCACCTGGTACCTGAACGCGGTTGTGCAGGGTTCGAAATATATGGGAAGTGACAGACGCTGGAGTGGCACTTGGACTATCGGAAGGATAGGGCCCGATGTATCTACATCTGAATGGAAAGGTAAAATTGACGAATTCCGAGTTTACAAGGGCTTTGCTTTACCGCAAGACAAGATAGAAGAAGATATGAGGACAAGTATAGGGCACAAGCTCATAGTGACAGGTCTAACCCCAGGTTCCGACGTCGCTCAGCTCTGGTATCCTGATGGAGAGTTTGCGCGAACCCACATGCTCCAAGAGAACGCAAATGCACAAGGGCAGGCGGAAATCAACGTATACTCTTGGAGTGGCAGAATCACTCCATATAACGCAATAATAAGAGTGTCCCACGCAGGGCGGACCTACAGTTCACAGGTTCTGAGACTCAACTGGGAAGACGTCTACAATTTCACCCTAAACACCGGTTACAACGAAGCTCTAGTTGCAGGTGCGATCTCAGGTCTAATAATCGTTGCACCTATTGCGATTATGCTGATTAACCGCATAATGGCAAAGAGACGTAAAACCTCCTAACTTACAATCACTATGCAGCGCACGAAGCGAACACCTTTTTTTACACTTCAACATAATAGAAACGAAGACTCTGTCCAATCCATATAGAACAGTGAACTCGGGATACATAAATGGGCACCAACTTCGCATCTAAGCTGGAAAGCCGCATTACGCTTGACAGATTCCTAATTTTCACACTGATCTCCTATGTTGCGGTCGCCGCAATTTTCGTGAACATGGCGATTTTAAAGCTTCCCGCACTTGGCCTAATAGCGACCACCATCTATTTCCTAATAAACGGCGTTTTTTTGGGAAATGCCTTTTTCGCGAAGGAAAACAGCCTTCTCAGACTGATGCTAGGTATTCTTCTCCTCGTTATGCTTCTAGGGCTTATTGACTGGGTCGTCATAATAGTTGCTTCTCTGAACACTTTGATGCTCACGCTAGCTCTCGTGATCGCCTCAACAGCTTCTTCAGTGCTTAAGAGAATGGTAGGAACCTGAAGTGAGCTGTAATCACGCCAAACCCGTAGCGCGCGCGCTTAGACTTGCAGAGCTTCTATATCTACTGACCTTATCGATGTCGTTCTACTTTCTCCTGATGTCTCGTACAGGAGAAGCTCACACAATTTGGGAAGTCCTCCATCCTGCTTTGCTCCCAACATTGTTTCTTGCCACCACAATCTTAGTCGTTGTTTCCTTGAGTTCTGAGAAATCAGCCTACAAAATGCTATTCATAATATTCCATTCTGTTCTTATCCATTCTTTTCTGTCTGTTGTCTTTCCAGCAGGCGACTTTAGCGGACAGCAAATGGTTCTTGGGAGAATTAGGCGCCTGCAAGACGAGGCTCTAATCCACGGATGGCCTCCTGGGTCTACTGGATCATTTCCTTCAGAAATCTTCGCGCGATTTGGCGGCGTGAATTTTCAAGGCGCCATAACTGTTGCTCTCGGGCAAATGCTAAATGTGGACATCCTCTGGATCCATCTATTTCTTGTACCCGTTTTGTGGGGTGTTTTCACGCCAATCTCTGTGTACATGACAACCAGCATGATTACTTCTAATGACAAAGTCCCCATCCTCGCAAGCCTGCTGATCTCAGCTTTTCCATACACAACCTACTTCGGAGCAATTTCAGTGCCCAACAGTCTGGGTTTCATATTTTTCTTCTGCTCCTTATGCTTTATGCTTAGATATCTGTCTTCAAACGGATTCAAAACCATGGCACTGCTTTTGCTGTTTTCCTTCTTCTCGTTGTTTTCGCATTACTTAACCGGCATAATGTCTTTCTCATTGGCTCTCTTAGCCATAGCATTCAAAGCCTACAAAAGCGAAAAGGCAGAATCGCCGAGAGTGAAATTATCACTGATTTTTCCATTCATTGTCTCAACGAGCCTTCTGCCACTTTCCCTGATTTACCTAAGGTTCGTCCGCCCGATCACTCAGACAGCCTTCACATTGGACAAATTCCATGAGCTGCCCTTACAGGAAATCGTCAACTTAACATTGATCGGCGAACTTGCATACGGCTTCGACTCGGGAACCATTTTCCTTGTTCTTGTTGGTCCAGCTCTTGCTCTTTTATGCATGACTTACCTTATCTTTCACTTGAAAAAGAAGCCCCAAGCCAAGGGTCGAACGCAAACCCATTTCCTGATCACGGCATTCCTACTGATCCTAGTCGACTATAGAATCCTGAAGCTTTTCATGGAAGGGCTGCCCTTCAATGAGGAAAGACTCTGGGTATTCAGGGATTTCCTAGCCGCTCCTTTTGTCGCGATCGCAATCTGGGCAGCCATGTCAAGGCTATGGACACGTCTTGGAGTAACCTCTCCTCTTACCCTGAAGCTGCTGCCCAGGAAAAAATCAACTAGCACCAAATCGCATGGGATCTCAGGACTACTACTGGTGTTGAACATACTGATCCCAACGCTTCTAGGAGTCTGGATAACATGCTCTCTAACCGCGTCTTATCCTAAGTTTTCACCTTTGCAGACAACATGGTACGAGTTGGAAGCAGTGAAATCCATCGACGAAACCACCGACGAGAAATACGTGGTGATTGGCGATCTATGGACAATTTATGCAGGTGAAAGAATCGTAGGCATCAACAATCCAACGGCCTACTATTTCGCTGAACTCGACAAAACAGGACTAGACCTCTTCTCTAGCATGAAGCAAGATCCCTCGCCTAAATGGATGCTGCAAGCCATGAACATGACTAACACAACCATTGCCTACTTTATCCTCTCGGAGCCTAGGCTTGGTGCAACGGAGTTCAACGTGGCAGTTTCCAAAGCGGTCCAAGTAGGTTTTCGTTGGCGAGTAATGGGCGAAGGAAAACTCTACATATTCGCCTATAATATGGAGCAGACTCCCACTTGAGGTATCTAAGATACACAGCAAAACGTGTATAAATCTCGCGCATAACATGAAACCATCTACAAAGGAAACCGCAGCATGAAAAATAAGATACTCGTAACAGGTGGAGCTGGGTTCATCGGAAGCACGCTTGTTCGCAAGCTACTTGAGGAGGATTTTCAAGTAACAGTTCTAGACGATTTGAGCACTGGGCTCTCTGAGAACCTCCCCGAGAACAAAGCTGTGAAGCTCATCAAAGGTGATGTTAGAGACCGCGATCTAGTTTCGAAGCTTATCAGAAAGCAGCAATACGTGCTGCATTTGGCGGCTCACGCCTTCATACCTCTAAGCTATGAAATACCGATCGAAGTAGCTGAAGTAAACGCCATAGGAAGCATCAATGTACTAAAGGCATGCAAAGACCATGGGATCAAGCGTCTGGTTCATGTAAGTAGCAGCGAGGTATATGGTCCAGCTCAGTATGAACCAATGGATGAAAAACACCCGATACAACCATATAGCACATACTCAGTGGCTAAAGCAGCAGCTGACACATGGGCTCAAACCTTCTTTTATGAACACAAGCTTCCTGTTGTTGTGCTAAGGCCCTTCAATACATATGGCCCTAGGGAAAGTCTGCCCTACTTCATACCTGAAATGATTAGGCAGTGCTTGAAGGCACCCATCATTAAAGCTGGCAATCTTGAAACCAGCCGCGACTTCACTTGGGTTGAAGACACCACCGATGCGATGATAAGCGCCATTGAAAAAAAGGACATTGAAGGTGAAATCATCAACTTAGGCACCAGTCAAACCCATAAAATGAAAGACATATTAGAAATGATACAGGGGGAGATTCACGTCGAAGACAAGAAGGTGGTTCTGGATAAAAGTCGACTTCGCCCTAGAGATGTCGACAACCTAGTAACGGATAACTCAAAAGCAAAAAGGCTCTTAGACTGGCGCCCGAAAATGACCTTTGAAAAAGGGATCAAGAAAACCATCAAATGGTATATTGAAAATGGGCAAACATGGGGCTATGAGAAACACGGATGGAAATGGCGATACTAGATAGACGCCCTGTAATCAGAGACCTTGTTCCGCAAAGGGAGGATTTATCACTACTATTGTGTCAGTGCCCTCGAAATCCATTCCATCGATTAGCTGACCAGTAATCGTTAGATCGATATGGGCTCGATTCAGTCCCATGTGGTTCAGTCTATCCAACAAGTAATTCGCAACCATTGAGCCGTCAAACTTCACCATAAGTTTATTGTCTTCAATGTCGCTCAGTTTGACCTCGAACATGCGCTGCAGAAGAATGGTTTCCACGTCAATATCGCTTACATTGTAGTCCTCTGGTAGCGTTATGTACGCTGTTATCCACTTTCCATTCCTCTCTACATTGAAAGTATCAGGGTTGATGTCAACTGTGGCATCAATTTTGAACCCTACGCTCAGTGGGCTGATGACTTGTATACCAACTAGAACCAAGAATGAGAGACTCAGCACCATAAATAGCGGCTTTAGCTGCACGATTGCAACTCTCCTTTCTCTATCAGCGCATTACTATGTCTGTTGTCCTTTATAGGCAATATGTGTTACGGAAGGTAAATTCTAGAAGAGTATTCCATACGCATAATCTCTGCAAAATGGTGCTCTGGCACTTGTGTTAGTGTCATTGTAGGTTTTCCTGCATCAAGATTTCGACGATTCTCCTTGCCGCCGTTCCATTGCCATAAGGGGACTTCGTAGGCAACACGCCTTTCCTTTCAAGAGTCTGTTCCATACCTGCCAAAATGCTCTTCTTCTCAACGCCGACTACTCGGGCGAAACCTGCTTCCACCGCTTCCGGGCGCTCTGTAGAAAGCCTGATCACTAAGACCGGCTTGCGTATACACGGCGCAGTAGCTTCCTCCTGAATTCCCCCGGAGTCAGTGACTATCATATCGCAGTTCCTCATGAGAACCAAGAAGTCAAAATAGCCCAAAGGCTGAAGAAGCTGAACATTCCTGGATCTTGACAGCTTTCTAAGCATCTTCTGCTGCCGCAGTCGTTTTCGGCTTCTAGGATGAATCGGATAGACCACTGGAACAGGCGCCTCTTCAAAAGCTTCAGCAAAATTCCTTAGCACCACTGGGTCATCCACATTCTCTGCCCGATGTGCCGTAGCAAGCGCGAAATTCCTGAATCGAATCCTCTTCATAATACTAGACTTTTTCTCTGCCAATGAAATGTGCTGCGTCACAGCGTCGATCACTGTGTTTCCAGTAACGTGTATCTTGCCCCAAACGTTTTCGTTCATCAAGTTCGCCTTAGCAACCAGTGTTGGAGCAAACAGATACGTAGACATGTGATCGACTAAACGTCGGTTGTGTTCCTCTGGCATACGCAAATCGAAGCTCCTAAGCCCCGCTTCAACATGACCCACTGGAACGTTCAACTTAATCGCAGCAAGAGCACACGCAAGCGTTCCATTTGTGTCACCTTCAACAAGAACATTTCTCGGCTTCACCTTCTTGACAACAGGCTCGGCCAGAGCAAGAATCCTCGCCGTCTGAAGGCCTTGGGAATGGGCTCTGAACTTGAAACCAAAATCGGGTTTCGGCAGCCCCAGTTCCTCAATGAATTGCTGCGACATATTATAATCATAATGTTGTCCGCAATGAACAAAAACGCATGGGAGTTTTTTCTCTTTGAAAGCTCTGACTAGCGGAGCCATCTTGACGATTTCTGGCCTTGTGCCAACTATTATCATGGTGGCGTCGATTGCTCTCACCTGCTTTTCAATATCTCAGAGATGATTCTTTGAGAAGCGTGCCCGTCGCCAAACGGGTTCTTGATTTTCTTGAGCTTCATTTTGACATCCAATTCTTCCGTGATTCTTCTTGCCGCCCTACTGATCTTCTCAGGGTTGCTTCCAACAAGAATATTCGCATGCGAAGCTGTTGTTTCGATCCACTCCGTTCTTTCTCGTAACGTCACACAAGGTGTGTGAA
>Ga0315296_10000314_pt1 | contig 44636 bp, 65 predicted proteins | sample YL17G14_18_MG_FD_203921 | JGI IMG/M metagenome (GOLD analysis project Ga0315296, IMG submission 203921) | Sediment microbial communities from Yellowstone Lake, YNP, Wyoming, USA - YL17G14_18 | ecosystem: Environmental > Aquatic > Freshwater > Lake > Sediment | place: USA: Wyoming | collected... | reverse complement strand
GACTTGAGCGATGACACGATGCGCAACGTGCGCCACTATCTCGCGGAGGGTGTGGCGCAGGGCAAGCCTCTGAGCGAGATTGCCAAAAGCCTGGCCGAGGAAACCGACCTGGGCAAGGGCGCATTCGCCAGCCCAATAGCGCGCGCGCGAACGCTGGCGCGAACGGAAATGAAACTGGCGGCAGACCGGGGCAGCGCGGCATTCGCCGAGGACCTGGCGCAGCAGATACCCGATATTCAGGAGAAGTTTTTCTACTACCACACTGGAGTCTGCGACGGCAGTTGCGCGGGAGCCGCGACGGGCGGCGCGAACGGGGACGGCGTGTATCCCCGAGGCGTCGGACCCCGGCCTGTGTTGAGCACGCACCCGAACTGCAACTGCGCGCGGATTCCCTGGAGCGCGGCATGGGGCTTGTAGAACTGGACGCAATCGAAAAGCGGCTGCGGGACCGGATGGAGGAGTACCGCGAGCAGATGAAGGCGCGGCGGGAAGCGGAACGCGAGGCTGTGCGCACCATGAAGCAGTATTTCCTGGCCGACATTCGCAAAGGCCTGGCGCCGGCAGAGGCGGACCGCCTGCCGGCGGACCGGCCGGTTACGAGCCATGAATACGCGGCCTTGCACAGGCGCGTCAAGGGAACGAAACTGGCGGACTGGCTGCGCGAGAATCACATGGAGGGGCGGGTGCCCGATATGCCTGCGCGCATCAGCGTGTCGGCTGAGGAGCGGAAGGCAATCGGCGACGCGCGGCTGGCGGCGGAGTTTGTCGAACGGCACACGGGCGAGGAATTGCAGGCTCTGCTGAACCGCCTGCAATCCGACGGGATGCTCGATGCCTGAAACCACCGAACTGACATTGAAGTTGACCATGCAGAACCTGGCGGACCCGCAGATCCGCGCGCTGTTGGCACAGTTGGGGCTGACCGATAAGCAGATCAACCAGGTGCAGCGGGATGCTGCGAAACTCGGGCGTGAGTTCGAGATGACGGTGGCGCGCGGCGCGGAGAAAACCAGCGCCAGCCTCAAGCGCACCGGGACTGCCGCGCAGGAGTTGACCGCCAAGACGAGCGGGCTGACGCGGGGGCTGGCGGCGCTGGGATTCAGTTGGCAGGGAATGTTGGCATCGCTGGCAGCGGGCGGCGCAGTTTACGGGCTGAAGCGGGCGATTGGAGAGGTCGAGAGTTTCGGCATGATGGTCTGGCGCGTGAAGGCGATCATGGGTTCGACGGCGCCGGAGGCAGCCGGGCTGGTGGATGCGCTGGACGATCTGGGCATCGAGGCGACGCAGGTGGCGCGCGCTGTGTTCTTCATGCAGCGCAACATCGCAGCCAACAGCAGCGTGGTGAAAACGGCCTTGCGCGACATGGGACTTGACATCGGAAAACTGGATAGCGCGCCCGCGCGCTTCTGGGCGATTGTGCAGGCCCTTGCTGCGATGGACAACGAGATGAAGCGCGCGCAGTATTCGCAGGCGATATTCGGGCGGGGCGCGATAAACCTGCAGCAGATATTGGAGATGTCGAGGGAGCAGCTGGAGGAGTTGGGGAAACCGGGCGGGGTACTGGCGGGAGTCTTCACGGACGAACAGACCGAGAATGTGAAGCGCTATCATATCGCAGTCCAGCAATTGCACGATGCCTTCCTTGCCCTGAAAACTCAAGCTCTCGGTCCATTGTTGCCTTATCTTAGCCGATTCATGGACCTCCTGCGCGAAGGGCCGATAGGGCCTATTGTCGGGCCGACTGAAGAAGGCAGACATCGCTTCCTCTGGCCGGCACCTCCTCAACCAATGCCGGGCACAATCGCGGGATTGCCGCCTGCGCTCACTCCGGGGCAGCGGGCGATTTTCGAGCAGTCGTTGGCCGAGAGCAAGCGCATGATGGCGGAAGGCGAGCGGGGAATTACGCTTGCCGTGCAGGCCGAACGGGACAAGCGCATCGTAACGCTGAAAGCACAGTTGCAGAAGGAAGGATTGGACCTGGCCACGAGCCTGCGCTTCAAGGAGGAGCGGGAGCGCATTTATGCGGACTATGCCAGCAAGACCGCCAGGCAGATAGCCGACTACCGCGAAAAAATCCGCAACGAGGAAATCGAGAAGGCTGCCGCCGGCGATGCGCGATACATGGCGCTGCTGACCGGCAGGGCCAATTATCAGAGAGTCCTCTTCGACCAGATGAAGGTGCTGGCCGAACGCGAAGGCTACGTTGCAGACCCGAAAGCATATATTGAAAGCCTACGCCCAATTCTGCAAGCCAACCTGAGAAAGGCCGAGCGAACAGGCATTACCGAAAAACAGAGGCTTGACGCACTCATTGCGGCAGAAGAAATCAGCACCCTGATGACGGAGAAACGAGAGGCAGCCAAGGCGCGCGGCGCGGAACTCGACAAGGAGCGCAACAAGTGGGCAAACGAACTGGCCGAGAAATCGCTGGCTGCGGCGCAAGATGAATTGTCGCTGGTCGAAAAGAGGGCGTCGCTCGAACAGCAGATTCTGAGCCTGCGCGAGCAGGCCGCCGGAGAGGCGCGGGCAACCTGGGAGGCCTGGATAACCGGCGAGGCCGCCACCATACGCGAGATCGGCGAAATGCGCCAATGGCTCCAGACGCCAGCCGGCGGGCGAAGAGCCTTGGAATTTGAACAATCGCTCGCCCGGCGGTTGCAAGAACTGCGCGAGGCCGGCAGGACGCCTGCTTACATCAAAGAGTACGAGGATGTGACGCGAAGCAAGTTCGCGGTCGAGCAGCAGGAGGCGGCGGCGCAAGAGGTTCAGCGCGTCTGGGACAATGCGCGCACCCGCATCGAAGACATGTTCGTCAACACGTTCCTGAACCTGCGCAAGGAGGGCCTTTCCGCATTCGAGGCGTTGGGCCAAGGGCTGCTCGACATGATGTTGGCGGACTGGCTGCGCCAGAAACTCGGGCCGGTCATCAACGAGATCGCGCTGATGACGCCGGAGGCCAGGGGGATCACACTGGCGAGCGAGCAGGCCGCGCCATTGTTCAAGGCGGCGATCATTGAGGGGGCGCAGGCAGGCGCGCTGGCGTTCGGAGGTGGAATTGGCACAGCGGCAGGAGCAGGAGGGGCGGCGACCGCCGCCGGATTCGGCGCGCTCATGGCCCTGCCCACGAAAGAACGAACGGCAATTGCGGCCAAGGCTCCGCAGGGCGCGGACACCAGGCGCGCGCAGATGCTGTTGCAAATGTCGAAGTGGCAGGCGGGGGCTCAGGTGCTCGGCCAACTCGGAATCGGCGGCGGCATGATGGAAGATATTAGCGGGGGGTTGGGAATGGGCGCATCCGTCGCAGCCTTGACGGCCAACCCATACGCTATCGGCGCGGGTTTTCTGCTGGGCTTTCTCGGCAGCCGCAGTCGGCGCCGGGCGCAGAACGAAGCGCAGAAACGTTGGATGCGCCAGTTCCTAAACACGCCCGAGGGGTTCGAGATCCAAGCGTATCTTTACAACCTGAGCCGCGCGGCGCAATCGAGCGCCGGCGTTCTGATCGGACGCCAGACCATAATTCTACAGACCGCACTGGGGACATTGCCTAACCGCAAGGCGATTAGCGAGGTGGGCAGGCAGGTCTGGCGCACGGTAAACCGGCAGGCCGAATTCCAGGCGCTGACTGCGCGCGCGACGGTGGGATAATGGCAGATCCGACAACCCTGACGATCAAGGCCAACTTATACCGGCCCGACCTGAATCCCGCGACCCTTGTGCAGTTGTATCGCGGCGGCTATGTCAGGATGCCGCGCGTGCTATACCCGATTCGGATCAACCGGGAATTGGGCGGCGTGGCGACGGCCGAATTGCTCCTCGACAATCACGACGGGCTGATAGCCCGGGATAATGATACTTCCAGTTGGAACTATGACGCGGCCAGCGCATGGGACCCGCTACTCGACGAGAACCGCATCCTGGACATTTCCCTGGGTTACGATTATTTCCCGAACGTCGCCAGCGGCGTGACAGTCACGGTTTACCCGACGCCGACCGCAGGAAGCGGTACGCTTCTCGTAGATCAGACATTCGCAGAACCGACCAGTTATGGGGACGCCAAATGGGTGACCTGGGGCAACACGGATTTCGCGGTCAACGTACACCTGGGCGCGAGTTACGCAGTGAAGGGAGTCGGCATATCGCTGGGCAGTGCGGTGAACAGCGGACGGGTCCTTCCGAGCAGCATCCAACTGATGATCAGCACCGTATCGAGCGGAGGCCCGTGGCTACAGGTGCTCGGCATTCCGATCAACTTCCACAAGGCGAGCGAGGCTGGGCAGAGTCATTACGTCAGTCAGGAGTTGGATGAGATTGCGCAGTGGGTGCGGCTGCAATTCTACACAGGCTCCGGCTATCATGCGCTCGATGAGGTGGAGGTTATCGGCGGCGACGTGACTTCGGTTTTTCGCCGCAAATTGTTCAGCGGGAGGTTGGGGGACGACATACAGCAGCACGCCGATGGGACAATCACGCTGAGCCAGATACGGGACCGGAGCAAGCGGATGACCGACCTGTTCTGCGAGAAGTTCCGCACTTACAAGACGACCTCGAACAGCACCCAGGTTCCTGATCGCATCGTGCAGGACATTCTCAGCAATGCGTACTACGGCCTGCAAATCACGAGCGCGAATTACCAGCTGGACGCGACATCATTCGGCGTGCCAGAATGGTCGAACGAAAACGAAAACCTGTGGCAGGCTTGCCAGCGCCTGGCCAACATGATCGGCTGGACCTTCGAGTATTGGCCGGAGGACAACAAGTATCATTTCTACGAGCCGGAGTATCAACGGACGACGGGCGAGGAAGTGCTGGTGAGCGGCAAGACGGTACGCGACTGGACGAAGACGGTCACGAGCAAGGATATGCGCAACCGCGTGACGGTGCGCTTCCGAACGCCGCTGGCTACGAACCCGACTGACGTGACGCGCTCGGACAGCGACAGCATCGCGCGCTACGGCCTGCGCCACATGATCGTCGAGGAGCCGACCATCCGGGGGCGCGAGCAGGCATGGATGCTGGCGACGGCGGTGCTGCGTGATTACAGCCAGATCGCGCGCCATGGCGAAGCCGTCATGGACGGCGATCCATACCTGAAGCCCGGGCAGGTGGTCACGGCAATCGAAACGTGGGCCACTGCAAGCGTCAAAGAACACCTCTATCGCATCCGAACGATCACCGACGAGATAACCCAGAGCGACGAAGAGGGTCTGGACTGGAAACAGACGGTCGGTCTGGAGAGTTTTCGCTTCCTGCCGCCGATGGCTGTTTCGAGCCTCTACGCCGTGGCGAGCAGCGGCAGCGCGGTTGTGTACTGGAAGGCTTCGCAGGAACCGAACGTCATCGGTTACTATGCGTACATCGCCAACACCACGACTGCTGTCGGTTCCAGGTTCGCGGATGTGGCGACCCTGGCGGCGACGGCCAGCCCCCTTAGCAACGGCACGATGTACTGGTTCCGCGTGGCGGCCTATTGCGAGGGGCCCATTGAGGGCGCACTGGCAGGGCCGGTCGGCGTGACCCCGCAGAGCGGGCCGGCGCAGCCGCCCGTCTATGCGGACGAGCAGTGGCAGCCGCGCAGCCTGAGCGCGACGGTCATCACCAGCGTAGCCGGCACCTCGACGCGAGTGGTGAAATTGCTCTGGTACAATCCGCCGCAGACCTTGAGCAACCATTACCAGTATTTGCTCCAGCGCTCCATCGTCAACACGTTGGCACCGGTGGACCTTGGCACGAAACCGGTCGGCGGGGCAGGCGGAAGCGGCTATGGTCCGGGCGCCGGCCAACTTTACTATGATTATGACGCGGCCGTTCAATCGGGCGGCCTGCTGTATTACCGGGTCAGCCTCTACAGCAAGACCGAGGGCTGGCAGAGCATGTTCAGCAATTGGGCGGTGGCGAGCTTGGCCTAATGAGATCACATATCAGCGAGATTGTCGGGCGCACTGAGCCGACGCTGCAAGCGGTGAAGCACAGCGCGACCATCGGCTACACGGTCGCATCGAATGGCTTGCTGATAGACTGCGTGGTCAGCCGCGACGCGGATGGCAACGATTACACGATCCACGGCATCCCGGTGATCGGGCCTTGGGTGATAAATTCGGGAGATGCCGCGCTGCTCATGTATTCGCAGCATTCGCCCCGCGCCCCTTACGCGATCATGCCACTCTGGCCGGCGGGCGTTGACCCCAGTTCGTGGGCGCCGACTCTGCGGCTCCGCGCTTCCCCCTCCATCACCGAGAAGATATACGAAGCCATAGTTGACTCCAATGGCAACGGCGATTACACCAGCCTGGCGGCGGCGGTGGCGGCGGGGAAGAGTTCGTTCCGGGTGAAGAAGGGGCATTCCGAAACGCTTTCGGCCGTTCTGACGCTGCCCAGCGATGCAATCGTGGATTGCGAGGATGTGGATAACTGTTCGTTCAATGTAGGTTCCTACTACATCGCAAACACAAGCGCAGCCACGTGGATTCGCGGCAACATTATCGGGGGGACCGACGCGGTAAACGGCGCAGTGAAGATTTCGGCGGCCGGCCCGTTCGAGTTTTGGGCTACGCATTTTTACAACAATGCGCGGCACATTGGAGGGGACGGGGGCGTTTCGGGTGGCCCTTACTTTTCACTCATCGGATGCGAACTCGAATATGCTGGAACCGGGAATGTCTGCAATACCCCCGCTGACTACGCTGCCATTCTCTACTGCCGGATAACGAATATCGTCAGCCGGAGCGTGACTCTGTCCGGCGTCGGTTGTCGCTTCATCGGCAACTACTGCTCGAACGTAACGGTCACGGCGGCGGGCACGGGCTCCCGCGTCATCGGCAACGTGGGCGTGGCGGACGTGGGCGCGGGGCCTGATCACAATCTCTGGGCGAATCCGCCGCATGGGGATGTGAGCGGCACACCGGCGCAGTTCCAGATGATCGTGCGGGGCGCTGCGCTGTGGGAACTGATAACGGCCCCTGTTGACGACGGTAGGATTCTGGCCTCTGGCAGCGCCGCGCTGGTCGGGGTTGCGATGCCGACGCACATGCTGGACGGGGCGAAGCACAGCGTCAGCGGGCTGACCATCGGGCATATTTTGCAGGGGCTCTCGGCGACTACATTTGGTTTTGCAGTCATTCCAGCCCATACGTCGCGGCACGAGAACGGTGGGGCAGACGAGATAAGTGTCCTTGGCCTGAGCGGCTTGCTCGCAGACGGGCAGACGCCTCTCGCCCACAAGACGAACCATCAGGACGGCGGGGCTGACGAGATAAGCGTGGCCGCCCTCAGCGGCCAGTTGGCTGACGCGCAGAAGGTGGCGGTGCAAGACGAGGGTGTCGCAGCGGGTACGCGGCCCACGGTGAACTTCACGGGCACTGGCGTCGCAGCGACAGATGATGTTGTCAACAATCGGGTGAATGTTGCTATACCAGGCGGTGGCGGAGCCCTCTACACCGATTCCGGCGACCACGGGACGGGCGCGAACACAGCAGAGGTGACGCTGGCCAGTTATAGCCTGCCTGCGAACACCCTGGCGGCGGGCAAGAGGCTGACCATAAATGTGAAGGGCAGATACAATTCGGGTGCAGAGGAACCACCATCGTCATACCTGCGGGTTTATTGGGGAACTCAGAAGGTGGCTGAGTGGCTTGTTGTCGCCGTAGGACCAGGCGTTACGACGGACTTGTGGGGCACCGTCGAGGTGATGTGCAAGGGGGCTACTGACAATGAGGTCGTGTCGCAAGGTTACGCGCAAGGCCCCGATGGGGGGCCTTACGTGATGAGTGTTCAGGATACCCAGAATGTAACTGGTGCGATCACAATAGCCGTAAAGGGCCTGACGCCGGACGCTCTGGACGAAATCACCTGCGAGTTCTTCCAGGTCGGGCCGGTGGTAGCGTAATGGGAACACCTTCTATACAATGGGTTGCGGGGCAAGGGTTCTCGCTCGACGATTTGCAGGACGTGGCGGCGGGAAGCCCTGGCGACGGATATTTCATCCGATACAATGCGGCGACGGGATTGTGGACATCACTCGCGTTCACGACGCCTGCCCACAAGACTTCCCATCAGGATGCCGGTTCCGATGAGATAAACGTGGTAGGGTTGTCAGGGCTATTGGCTGATGGGCAGACGCCTCTGGCTCACAAGATTTCCCACCAGGACACAGGCGCAGATGAGATAGCCGTAGGTGGTTTGAGCGGTCAACTGGCAGACGCTCAGAAAGTTGCGGTACAGGACGAGGGTGGGGCGGCGGGGACGCGCCCGACAGTCAACTTCACCGGGGCCGGGGTGACGGCGACTGATGATGCTGGCAACAACCGGGTGAATGTGGCTATACCGGGCGGCGGCGGCGGTGCTGCCGTTGACATTCAGGTCTTCACCTCTGATGGCACTTGGACGAAGCCGAGCGGGGTGACGACGGTTCACGTGTACGCTGTCGGGGGTGGCGGCGGCGGGGGGTCTGGCCGTCGAGGGGCTGCTGGTACTACGCGGGGAGGTGGTGCAGGCGGTGGTGGAGGCGGCTGGGCTTATCAGCAATTGCAGGTCAGCCTGCTTGCTGCAACTGAAGCGGTTACGGTGGGAGCGGGCGGCGCGGGCGGGGCCGGCCAGGTCTCCGACAGCACAAACGGTAACGCTGGCATAGCGGGCGAGGATAGCACTTTCGGTGCATGGCTGGCTGCAAAAGGCGGGGCGCTGGGACCCGCAGGAACTAGTACGGCAGGTGGCACAAGCGCTGCGGGAGGTCCCGGGTTATCATCCGGCGCGTCGAGCGGCATTGGAGGCGGGGGGTTTGGTAGTGGCGCTGCTGGAGGTCAAGCAGCCTATGCCGGTGCTGGAGGTGGTGGGGGTGGTAGTGTAGCTACTGGTAACACAGAGTATGCTGGCATGGCTGGCGGGGCCGGTGCTGCTTGTTTCAACACCTCTGTGACTGGCGGTGCTGCGGGTGGGGTCGGTGCCGCAGGCGGAAACGGGAACAACGTAACCGCCAATCTTGCCTTCGGAGGCTCTGGCGGAGGTGGGGGCGGCGGCGGCCACAACAGGGCTGGTGGCGCTGGTGGGAATGGCGGGACATATGGCGCAGGCGGCGGGGGCGGGGCAGGTGGCACCAACGGATACACCAGCGGCGCTGGCGGGAACGGGGCGGATGGAATCGTCATAGTGGTGAGTGTGTAAGATGCCAGAACTAGAAGAGACATTGGACGCAGTTGAGGACACAGACCGCCGGTGGTCTGCCTGGAACCCGACGTTGGCCGACGCACGGTTCAAACTGATATTCCAGATTCTGCGCCATGCGAGAGACCGCATCGCGGCGCTATTTGGACACACCGAATACCAGACGCAGACAGGCGCGTGGGCTGTGCCGACAGGCGACTTGACGAATGGGCGTATGGTGGTGCTCTTCAATTCGACGCAGGCCAAAACCAGGATTTACGCGGTCAGCAATGGGGGTTGGAGATACGGAGCGTTGATATGAGCCGCGATAAGGACGCGATTCTGAAGGAGGCGGTGGCGCGGGGGATGCTCATGCTGGCGACGGAGGCGGTGCCGGGGCCGGGGCCGATGCCGTGAGAGAGGTGGAGATATGAAACTCGGTCTGGCCTTGATACTGACGATGCTGTTCACGGTAACATCACCGCAACTACCCGACCTCGTGATTCGGGACTTCGAGGCGCGACCAGTAGAAGTCGCAGGCAGGACATATATCCAAGTCACCGGGGAACTGGTCAACGTGGGCGGTGCGGTTGCTTCGTGGGCCGGGGTAGGGGTACGGCTGGAGGGATACTCCTACGTCTATACGAGCCAGCAGAACCTGGGCCCGGGCGCACACTTCCCATTCCACTGGTGGTTCGCGCCGCCGCGCGGATTCTGGCGCGTGGAGGCGAGAGCGGACCCGTATGGGTACGTGGTGGAGAGCAACGAACGCAACAACGAGAGGCACAGGCAGGTGCATATATGAATCTCACGATTGAGGTGCGATAGTGGGTGACTTGAAGGAATGGGGCAACTTAGGCGCGACCGCGATTCTAGGGATTGCCTTCCTGGTCGTGATCGTGCGCGTCATGCAGTCGGCTGCGACGGATAGAGCGACGTTCTGGCAGGTTATATCGGGGCATCTGGCACACAACACGGAAGCGACAATCAAACATACCGAGGTCCTCGACGTGTTGGTGGACAAGGTGAACCATATTGACCGCGACCACCTGGATAGACAATGACCGAGAACCGCCGTAAAGAACTGAACGCGCTGCGCCTGCCCCTCCTCTCCACGAAGGGCAGGTTCCGACAGAAGGCGACGGCTGTAGTGGATGACCTCGACGGCCATGACAAGAAGCCGCTCGTTACCAGCACGGTGAGATCGAACAAAGCGCAGGGTGACCTATACGCAATCGGGAGACGAGGGGTTCCAGGCGAGAGAACCGTCACGAACGCGAAGTCGGGGCGGAGCCCGCACGAGTTAGGGGTGGCTGCCGACATAGTACCTCTCATCAAAGGGAAGCCGTCCTGGGATATGACGAATCCTGAAGTGGTTCTGTTCTTCACGCTGCTGGGGCGTTCTGCGAAGGCCCATGAGTTGACGTGGGGAGGCACCTGGAAACGTAAGGATTGGGCCCATGTGCAAGCGAAGGATTGGAAGACACTGAAGGGCGCATAATCTCAGAAAGGAGAGAGAGATGAACATTTTCAAGGTGTTGCTGAGTTGGGGAAAGATTGCTGCGGGGCTGGCAGCGGCAATTCCGCTGCTGGAGGAGTTGGCAGCGAACGACTACGAGAGCGCCGCCCGGGTTATCCTCCAGTGGGGGGATGTCCAGGATCTCGGCCACGAAGTGCTGGCTCTCATACCGGAGAATCTCAAGCCGGTTGTGGAGCCGGCGCTGCGCGCCTACGCGGCAAAAGTCGCCGTGCGGTTCGCGGAGAAGTTGGACAAACTGGTGCCCGAGGAGATACTGCTCGGGCTACTGCCGCACTAGGCAGCCGCGAGTCCGCCAGCATCCCACGACAAGCCCTCCTGTCTGACATCAGGAGGCCTTGCGCTTTTCCCGGCTGGCGAATAGGGGAAAAGGAGAATCTCTGATGGATAGCTTCGAGCCTGGAATGCTGCAAACCGGGGCGGGCATTGCGCTGCTCGTTTGGGTCATCGTCGAGGCGGTCAAGCGAGGCGCCGGCGGACTGAGCGGCCGGGGCACCGTGCTGCTGGCGATGAGCATCGGCACCGCGCTGGGCTTGGTTAGCCTGGTGTTCGCGGATTCGGTGACTGCGCAGACCATCGTGGCCGCGGCCATCACCGGTCTGCTCGGCGGTGCCACCGCGGTCGGCATAGACGCGACACAGCGCGCAGCGCGGAATCAGCCGGTGTGACGCGGGCTAGGCCTGCGGGTGGTTCAGACGCCTGGCCCCTCGGTCGATGACGGCGGGTCCGATGGCCCCCTTTTCCGCGACGGCATCCCCACGGCTACCAACAGCGTGATAAACCCGCCGATCAGCCCCAGCACGGCCCACGAACAGCCGTCATAGCCCTTGCTGTGGGCTAGCCACGCCGCCCCGATCCCGCACGCAATCCACAGAATAAAGAGTTCCATTCAGCGTTTGCTCCTCTTCGCCCACTCCTTCGGCACCCAGCCTGCCGCGCCCGTCACGGTAGCACGAATCGTGCCCGTGGGCAAGGCATGTGTGGCGGGAGGGTGCCACCACCAGAATGTCCAGCCCTGCGCGCCCTGTGGCACCGCTGCAGCGCGGGGCCAGCGGGCCGATACATTGGTCGGCCCGGGTCCCGAAAGGCGATCCTGGACCGTCCTGGCGCGACTTGTCGGGGGCCAAATGGCCGATTTCGGCCCACAGGGCGGTTTCCGCGGCCCTGGGGCCATTTTCGGCCTTGTGAACGGTGCATCCTAGCCTCTCCTGGCGCCCACTTTCCCCGCCATATGCCCATTCTGGGCTCCCAATCCTGCCTGCCTTCCCCGTCCAGCAGGGTGAAGACTACCATAGACTGGGGAGCCTATCAATAACCCGTGCAAAAATATTTGCTCCAGCCCCTTGACATGGGGCCAAAACGTGGTATAATATCCGTGCAATGGGACAGCGGCTGGCACACTCCACCAAACAAACAACCGGCCAGGGCGCGGCGCCGACCGCATTCCCATTGCAGGTTGCGACCTCGCCCGCCCTGGCCGGCAAGGAGAAGAGGATGGCACGAGTAGGCTGGATGGAATCGTGCGGATTTGTTGAGACGGACGAGATTCTGCACGCGCATCGTGGGAATGGGTACACCGGCTGTGGCCGACTACTGCAAAGGGCTACGACCCATTCGCAAATCGGAGAGACGCTCGACGATGTGATAGCTGAGACAGGGAAACGCCCCTGTCGCGTTTGTTTTCCACTGCGCTGGCGTCCGACCAGAGCCTAGCCCCCTCCAGCATCAGCCCCCCCGCGAGGGAGGGCAGGGGCGGGCGGAGGCAAGAAACACATGGGAAGCCTATCATCAGAAACCTGCGTACACTGCAGGCGGGTAAACCGTTCCGCGAAGGAACAGCGGCGAGGCACTTGCCGATGGTGCGATGCTGCAGCGACGCGGCACTGGAGAAAGCACTTACGGCTTGTTGCTGAGGCCGAAATGAGCCCCTCCAGCATCTGCCCCTCAGCGACCGGGGCGGGGGCGGGTGGTTCGTCCACACCGGCCAGGAGCAATCCCCCTGCAACTACCAGACAGACTGCGACGAGGATTGGAACCAGATACTTAGACATGGCAGACCTCTCCTTTCGGGGTTAGATCAGGCCGCGCGTGATCTCGGCGGTATGTTGTCGGCGGGGCGAGGCTCCGCGGCCAGCATTCCCCTGATCTCGGCAATTTCCTGCTCGATCCTCTGGAGCCGGGCCTCCATATCCTGCTCGCCGGGCATGACCGCCGGTTGATACGGTTGGCCCGGCTCCGAAACGCCCTCTGCCTGGTACCCAGCAGCCGCCAGCCAGTCTGCGGGGTCTTCGCCTAGCCGGGTTGCAATCGTGCGGATACGTTCGGCTGAGGGAACACTTCCCGCCTCGATTTTCTCCAGGTAACTGGCACTGATCCCCACCAAGCAGGCGAACGCGAGCCGCGAACGGTTGCCGCGTTTGCCCTTCACGAGTGCCGCGAAAGCCTGGCTGTAACGGGCTTCCCGCCTCGGCATCTGGCTATCCTGGTAGCAGGTTCCGTGCCACAGCCAGCCCTTCCTTCAAAAATATTTCCCAAACCCCTTGACAAGCCTGCCCGTTTATGGTAAGAAGAGGGGTAGTAGAAGTAGTGGAGGTGCATGAATGACCGCGCAGAGAGCCAACAAACCCAGGCGGGGCCTAGGTTTTTCGGCAGAGGAGTATGCCTCGCCGGGGTACATAGCCGACCTGCAGCGGAAGGTGAAACGGGGCCCAGTACGGCTCCGGGTTCTTCAGGATGCGACAGGGTGGAGCATCAGTCGGCTCAGTATGGTGTTGACTGGCAGGTATCGAATACCCCTCTGGGAGGCCCGGAAACTGCGCCGGGCGGTGGTGGCCGAGATTGCCGCCCGGAAGGGGGGCGGGGTCTGAACCCCTACCCGGAAAGGAAAAGAGGATGAGAGCCTGGCATTTCCTGCGGGATGACATGACAGGCGGGTATGGGGACGAACCCGCCTGGACAGACGGCGAGAAGCGCACCGTAGAGGGCGAACTGGTCATGTGCAGTCACGGCTACCATGCGAGCGAACGGCTGATTGATGCAGTAACTTACGCGAGAGGCTCTACTATCTGCCGTGTCGAGGTGTCAAAAGATATGCTGATAGACACGGACAAGGTGTGCTCACGCTCACGCCGTCTGCTCTGGCACCTGCCTGCTGAGGTGGGGCAGGGAATCCTGCACGAGTTCGCTTGCTGGTGCGCGGAACAGGCGCTGAAAGCCGAGCTCAACGCAGGGCGGGAGCCTGACCCTCGCAGTTGGCAGGCCATAGAGACGAAGCGCAAATGGGTGCGAGGGGAAGCGACTGACCAGGAGTTGGCCGCAGCCAGGGACGCAGCCAGGGACGCAGCCAGGGACGCAGCCAGGGACGCAGCCTGGGACGCAGCCGGGGCCGCAGCCAGGGACGCAGCCTGGGCCGCAGCCAGGGACGCAGCCGGGGCCGCAGCCAGGGACGCAGCCTGGGCCGCAGCCAGGGACGCAGCCTGGGACGCAGCCTGGGACGCAGCCAGGGACGCAGCCTGGGACGCAGCCTGGGCCGCAGCCAGGGCCGCAGCCAGGGCCGCAGCCAGGGACGCAGCCTGGGCCGCAGCCAGGGACGCAGCCAGGGACGCACAGAACCGCAAACTCAGCCGCATGGTACAGGTTGCGCGAAAAGCAACGTAGCCCCCTCCAGCATCTGCCCCCCGTCGCCGAGGCTATGGGGGGCAGGGGCGGGCGGAGGACCATAATGCTCAGATCGCGGCAGACTGGGGGATTTGATGCGACTGCGCTGGTATCACGCGGACCGCTACGAGGCAGCAGCGCGGATGCGCTCCAAGGGGCTCACAGTCGAGGACCTGGTGGAGGCGTCCGGCCTCAGCCGTTCCATAGTCGAGCACGCACTTGCCGGCCGGAGTATCAACGAACACACGGCGCAGCGGCTGGGCGTCGTTCTTGCGCTCATGGGCGAGTTCGAGGAACTGACCTGGCGCGAACTCTTCGACTGCCTGCCGCCCTGGGCGGCGACGGAGGAATGAGGTTATCCACAAGCCCGCAAGTCCTGTGGATACCCGAACGTCCGATAATAAATGAACTGCTCAGAAGTTGTGCGCAGGGGGCGCACAGAGGCGCGCGCTTCTGCACAGTTTGCGAAGTCGTTTTCCACAGGGGGGGTGTATGACCGTATCCGCCTGGAGAAAGCGGCAGGGGAGGTCAGGACATGGCTGGCGACCCGTTCACGATGGGCGCTAGGCAGCCACAGATGGCCCGGGTGAGGCTTTCATGGCCGAACCCAACGGATAGTACTCAGGGCGAGGGGTTTGACCGGGTTTCTGGCGCCCGCCAGGACGGGAAGTCGGCCCCTCGCCCGGGAGCCAGAATCGGCGAGGGCGGCGCTGCCGTGGCGACAGCCGCAAGCCTGGCATGGTCTGGCGAATGCCATGCCGGGGCCGCCCTCTACATATCCCCTGCCCCGCCTGGCCCGTCACAGCTGAGCAGCCTGTGCGGGCGTCCCCCTCGGGCGGGGCAGGCTACTTTTCGGGCCGTGGGGCTGTGGAGGCAGGCCAAGGTCGGGGCGGGTGCTCCCGCGGATGAGTACTCTGGACGACGGTGCCCGCCCCGGCCGGCAGAAAGGAAGGTGAGGAGTGGACATGCAGGCTGAGATGGCGCGCAGCGTGATCATTGCATTGTGCGTCCTAATCGGATTCGCAGCCAGTGCCATCATCGCGCTAGGCTTGAAATGCCGAGGGAAGGACCGGTACTGCAAATTGCTCGAAGCCCTCCTGCGTTGTGACCAGCAGACCATCATGGAGCAGCAGGACACGATTGCGAGAATGCTTGCGCGGCTTCGCAAGTATGGAGTGCCGACAAAAGCGAATCCCGTTCCAGCAGAACCGGAACGGGATCGCGTCCGTGATGTCCAGGGTGAAGTCTAGCAGAATCGCGGGCGCGCGTCAACCCCTTTTCGATTGCAGAGGAGAGAGGAGCAGATGATGCCTAACGGCATGTTGGATTTCAGCAACTTGGAGCCGGGCGTCTATCAGGTGGCGACCCCGGAGGAGATGCAACCGATTGAGACCGCGGTGACGCTGCGCAAAGACGATCACTTCTGGGTGGACGAGAAGTGGGAGAAGGACGAGAACAATAGGTGGCACAAGGTCCTGAAGGGCCTGCACACCAACACCACCGGACTACTGCTGCAGGGCGAGGCTTTAGGGGTGCGTGTCGTGCCCCGCATCGTTCAGCAGGACCGGCGTTATGTTCTGGCCGACGCCACAGGTTTCCGGCTGGACGCGGCAGGAATGCTCACGGTGTACCGCCGCGTTCGAGAATATGACATGGCCGCCGAGTTGTTCCGGGCGGCACTCAAGAAGTTGCCGAAGCCGACGACGAAGACGCCCAACGAGAAACCGACCGATGCTCAGACGAAAGCCCTGGCGCAAGTGGTAGAGGAGCAGACTGCGCTGTCTTTGGTGCAAACGCTGGCACCCGAGGTGCAGGCCGAAGTCCTTCTCGCGCGCATGGAGGTGCAGGATCATCGGCTTGCCCTCGTGCAGACCAAGGCCGAGAACCAGGTGCTGCGTCATTTCGTTCGCCGCTGCGGGGGGGTCATCAACGTCGCGGGAGACTTTACAGAGATCACGATTACGCTTCAGCGCGCCATCCTGGTGCGCAAGGTCACGCCGGAGCACGCCCGGGCGGCCGCTGAAGCACTGTTCGGCCCAGGTGGGCCGAAGCGCGTGAGCGCGGAGGTTGTAAACGACAAGCAACCACCCCTGACCGAGGCCGCAGAGGTGGCCGAAGAGGCCGAGGTCGTGCATGAGGAAGGCGCAGTTGCGGAACAGGCTGAGGAAGCATCCGCCGCCGCTGCTGAGGCCGAGCCTGGGCCTGTGGCTGTGACTGAGCAGCCAGAGCTAGAAGACGGCGCGGCACCAGATGCTAGTGAATCTCAGGATGCTGGTCCCCCCGAGGAATTGCCTATGCAGGAAGCACCGCCGGCAAAACCTGGGCCCAGCGAGAGTGACCGGAAGTGCGACTGTGGGTGTGGGAAATCCGTCAGCATCGCCGAGGTCAACTTCTGCGAAAGCGATTACGGGCGGAAGCGGTTCAAGGGCAAGGTCTATGCGCGGGCCTGCCAGCCGAGGTTCCCTGAGAAGATCGGGCTTCCGCCTGGAGGCGCGCGATGACCTGGTTCGCATTCAATGAGAATTGCGAGAACTGCCCGCATTACGCCGAACTGAAACGGCTGACCGTGGACTTCGAGGAGCGCCGGTGCCCGCTGGACCCGCGGAGGAAGCGGCACCACATGAGGCTGGCCCCCCACGTCGTACGCCTGCATATGCCGGTTGGGTGGAAATGCGCGACGCTGGAGGCACTGCGCGAGATGGAGAAAGTGCAAACGTGAGAAAGAGACCGGTCGGCAAATTGCATCCGAGCGAGACCCTGATGTTGCGCATGGCGGTCGGGACGGCGAAGGACGCGGAGGGCCTCGAATACGAGATGACCACTGCGGTCGCGGGCGGGTATCCGATAATCCGCAGTCTGAAGACGGGTCGGTGGTTCACGCTGTCGTGGATTGACATTCTAGAGTTGGCTATCGAGCGCGGCATAGACGAGGAGGCGAAGGAGGTCGCGACGTGCGCATAATGGTCACAGGCGATTGGCATTTTGGGAGTCAGGGCGGGCGCATTGACGCTGAGTCCGGGCTGAACGCCGCGCTCATGGGCAGATACCGCTGCGCGCGGTTCGCCATCGAGGATGGAATCGCGCGCGGCGCAGATTTGATTCTCCATGCGGGAGATGTATTCGACGGCTGCAGGCCGACGCCGACAGAGGTATGGCTCGCGCACCAGGCATTCGCGCCGGCCTGCGAAGCAAACGTGCCCGTGATCGTGCTGGTCGGAAACCACGATGCGCCGAAGGCTCCGGCAGAGCACCACGCGGTTGAACTGCTGCATGACCTGGCGGGCGTGACGGTCGTGGACAGGCCGCAGATTCTTTATCTCTGTGATTGCCCAGGGCCAAAGACTGAGGTGTTTGATTTTGAGCCTGCCAATCGCGAACCACCAATTGAGGTGGCAGTTCGCTGCCAGATCGCTTGCGTGCCCTGGCCGAACAAGCAACTGCTGCTGGCCGACCCGGAGGCACGAAAACAGACCCCAGAGGGCCTGAACCTGCTGGTGCGCGAGAAGATGATGGACGTGATTCGCGGGCTGGCGGATCAGCGAGTGCCTGGACTTCCTTCAATTCTGCTCGGGCACTTCTCAGTTGACATGGGGGAGGCCGGCCAGCAGAGGCGACTCATGGGCATGGGCGGCGACTGGACGCTGAACGCGCAGGAACTCCTGAGCCTAGGGTTCGATTATTACGCACTTGGGCATATTCACAAGCCGCAAGAGATCGGTGCGAACATGGCGTACTGCGGCAGCCCCGAGGCCGTTGACTTTGGCGAAGAGGAAGAGTGCAAAAGGTATCTCCTCCTGAACCTTGAGGCGGTGGAGGGTGGGGGTACGGCACTGGGCGTTGAGGAAATCCCCACGCCTTACCGGCGGCTGATAACAGTCGAGTGGCAGGACGAAGAGGGAACGGCCATTGAGGATGCTACGGGCACTATCGTGCGCGTGAAAGTTGCCGAGGCGCAGCAGCACCAGGTCGCAGAGATTCGCAGGGCGTTTGAAGCCGCCGGCGCTTACGAGGTGCGGGTGGAGATCGAGCGCGCGGAGGTTCTGCGCCGCCGCGTCGTTGACGTGAGCGCGGAGACAACGGTGGCCGATGCGCTGAGAGCCTACATCGCGCAGCGCCCGGACCTTGCGCCGATGACCGACGGCCTGATCGCGGAGGCGCAGGCCGTGGAGCAGGCGCTGGAAGGCGGTGCGGCATGATACCGATCTCCCTTGTGGTTGAGAACATCCACTCATTCCGGGGTGGCCATCGGATAGATTTCAGGGGCATGAATCTGGCCGTACTGTCCGGCCCGAATGGTGCTGGTAAATCAACTCTGGCCTACGACGCCCTGCTATTTGCTCTCTACGGACAAACGCGCGGCGACGCGGACAGCATCATCTCCGATGGCGAGCAATCGGGCCGGGTTGAATTCGCCTTCGCCCTGGGCGCAGAGGCTTATCTGGTTTCCAGGCACCGCAGCCGGAAGGGGGGAGGCAGCACCCTGCTTAGTTTCCAGTGCAACGGGCAGATTCTGGACGGGAAAACTGTCGCGGAAACCCAGGCGCAGATTGAGCAGACCCTACACATGAATGCCGATCTGTTGCGACAGACGGCGTTCTGCGGACAGGGACAAGCGGGCACATTCACCAAGGCAAAGCCGGCCGAGCGCAAGGCCGTGCTTGGGGAGATTCTGCGCCTGGGCAGATACGACCGGCTCGCGGAGATCGCGCGGGCTATGACACGCGACGTGCAGGCCAGCATCGAAGTCGCGCAACGGCGCCGCGAGGAACTGGTGGAGAAGGCCGGCGAGCAAGGCCCTGTGGGTGAGCAACTCGACCAGGTGGACAACGAACTTCGCGCTTTCGCCGAGCACTACGCAGAACTCAACGGCAAACTCGCTGAGGCTGACCAACGGAACCAGACGCTGATCCGGGATCGCGAGGCCGACAAGGGCAGGCGACAGCGGTTAGTTGAGATGTCCGCGGACTTGGGGGAGGTGCAGGCAAAGTATTCGGAAGCCTCCACGCGGCTGGAGACGCTCCGCCGGACCCTGCAAGACAAGCCGGCCCTAGCCGAGGCTGTCGCCAAAGCCGAAACTGCACAGGCGAACGCCGCCGCGATGGAGGAGGCGCAGCAGGAGCACGATCGGCTGAAACACGAGGCGGCACTCGCGGAGGAGAGATATGAGGCGGCGTTTCGGGAGCACAAGCGCGAAATCGAAACATTGACCAAGCAGATTGCGGAGGCGCAACGGGCTCACATACGCGACGTTGGGAGATTCGAGGAGCAGATTTACACTTTGCGCGCGCAGGCCGAAGTGCTCGACCAGGTGCCGTGCCGCGCCATCAATCGGGCAACGTGCGACTTCCCCCTTCTCAATACTTATCTGCCGGACAGCGAGCAGGATGCCCTGATTGGGGCGACCTTCGAGGCGGCGGAACAGCTCTGCACAACCTGCCCGCTGATCGCGCAGGCGCGGGAAGCGCAGGGAAAACTGCCAGGGCTTGAAACCGCCCTGGCCGACTTGCGGAAAACAGACCCCTGGACATTTGACGAGACTCGACTGAAGCAGTTGCACGGCCAGGAGCCGGGTGCCGAACACAAGATGGTCATCGGCGAACTGAAGCAGTGGATAGGAGTGCTGGCGTATGACGCGACCCGGCATGAGGCATTGAAGCGCGAAGCCGCAGCGCTCCCCGGCTTGCAGAAAACTATGGCTACTATCGAGCGCATGGAGGCGCAGATCGCTGAGGTGCAGGCCAACGTAGAGCCGTTGCAGAGGCAGGCACACGAATTGGCGGACCGCAGGAACGCACTCGAAGAGGAACTGGGGCTTGCGCGCGATTGGGATTCCTTGGTAGGGATGGTTCAGCGCGAACTGACAGAGGTAAAGCAGGCTATTCAGAAATGCCAGGCGGATCAGGAGAGACTGGCGCAGGAGCGCGGCGCCTTGGAGGAACGGTTACGCGCTTGCCTCAAGGCCCGGGCGGAGGCGGCGAATGTGGCAACGGAGATCGCCGCGAGCGAGAAGCGCCGAGGGTTGCTCAAAGTGCTGGCGGAGGCGTTCGGAAAGACCGGGATTCCTGCGCTGCTCATTGAGAAGGCTGTGCCAGACCTGGAGGCCGCGGCCAACGACGTGCTTGCCACGCTGAGCGACGGCGCCATGACCCTGCAGTTGCGCTCGCAACGCGAGACGAAGACGAAAGGCGCGATGGTGGAGACGCTGGACCTCATGGTCGGCGACGACCGAGGCTATCGGCCCTATGAGGGCTACAGCGGTGGGGAGGCCATGCGGGTTGATATGGCGATCCGGGTAGCAATATCGGAGTTGCTGGCGAGTCGAGCGGGTGCGCGTTGCGAGATGCTTGTTTTAGACGAAATCTGCGCACCGTTGGACGCCGAAGGCCGGATGCTTTTCGTCCAGTGCGTCGAGAAGATCGAGGATCGCTTCGGGTGCGTTCTGGTAATTACCCATGTCAAGGAACTGGAGGACCTGTTCCCCTGGCGCATCGCCGTGACAAAGGGGACCGACGGCAGCCATGCGGAGGTCACAGCGGCATGAGAATGACGGGCGAGGGCGGCGGCGTGGCAGCACCGGGTAAGGGCTGTCAGAGGGGCCTCTGCGGTAACGCAAGCCCTGAGCATCTGAGCGCATATAAGGCACGGGATGCTAACTGCCTAACGTATCCCGATGACTTCAGGGGCCGGGTGGGGAATCCGGCCCGCCCTCGCCTACACAAGGAGACATATGCCAATACCTGACGCGCTAGGGGCGGTGGAGTCATGGAGGCACATCTCCGGACCCAGGGTGTGCTTTGCTCGGCAGGTTCCCCCCTGCCTGCCCCGGCCCGGTCGGCGCACCACGAGGACCGCGAGGCCTCAGCGCCGGCCGGCCGGCCCGCCCGTGCTGTAGAGGTGAACCGAATGAACCAACAACAGACGGATGAGCTGAGGGAATGTGTTGAGCGCTTTCTGAATGCGAAGAACGCATTCGAGGAGGCGCAACGTGGCCTGCGGGTTTCCTGGGCGAAGCACCTGGGAACGCACGTGGCCATTCTGCACGGCGATCGGGAACTGAGGGTGGGTTTCTCCCAGATCGAGGTTGCAGACCGCAAGCCACCGGTAGAGGTATGACACCGATGGGTGAGGGCGGCGCTGTCATGGCGCAGGCGGGAGTCTCCCCGTTCGGCCCTGAGCGAAACAGGTGCCGACGCCGCCCGTATGCTTTCTCGGCCGCTCCGCCCATTCGGGACCCCGAGAAGAGAGGTCCCTCAGGGCCCCTCTTCGAGGGGCCGTGCGGTCGGGGGCCTGCCCCTCCCCCCAGGAGCGCCCGCAAGCGACCCTGCGGCAGGCCCCCAATTCTGAGAGATGAGAGGAGAGAGGTGAAATCATGACAGACGAGTTCAGGAACGTAGCGTTGACCGATAACAGGTACTTCAGCAAGGCGGTGACGGCCGAGCTGACGGCGAAACCGAAGCCGAAAGCGAAGGCCAAACCCAAGCCAAAGCGCAAAGGCATCGGCGCATCGGCGCCCGCGCGCAAGAAGCCCGCGAAGAAGATGCCCAAGCCCAAGCCCGAGCGTGCCTGCGTGATATGCACATGCACGGAGGCGATGCCTTGCCTGGATGGCACCAGCCTGCCGTGCAGATGGGTCGGCGCTGAGGAATTGCCGGAGGGCGTTGAAGGCCCGCTGTGTTCGGCCTGCCTGCCGGCGGCCGCTGCGCGCGCGGCGCAGACAAAGAAGCGCGATCGGAAAAAGGCGAAGCCGAGCGGGCAATCCGCGGCGACGTAGCCGCGAGAAATATCGAGGAAGGAGACAGCCGTGGAGGTTATGTTTTCAGCAAAGGTGCACGATGTGAACGCGAAGGTCGTGGACGTGGGCAAGGATGCAGTGCCCACCATCACGGTAGTGCTCGTCAACCGGGGCCCGGAGTGTATCTCCGACGCCCAGGCCTTGCTGAACCTGCTGGGCAAGCGCGTGGTCGTGAGCCTGGTCCAGGAGCAGGGCGACCTGCCGTTCCAGCAAGGCCTGCCCGACCTGTCAACGACCGACGCACACGAAGGCGATCCTGACTGATGGATCGCCGCATTCCGCCATGCTTCTTCTGCAGCCGCGATCTGCGCGGAGTCAAGCGGCGCATCATCGTGGATGACGGCCCGCGCGGGCAGCGGATACGATGGGGCTGCTGCACGAACCCGGAGTGCCTGGAGAAGTTCCGCGAGAGAGGCCCTGCGAGTCAGCCATGATCGAGATCGCGCTCTATTTCGACGGGCTGTGCGACCCGATCAACCCCGGCGGCGTGGCCGCGTACGGCTGGCTCTATCGGCTCCTCGATGCCGAGGGCCTCGAGGGTCGCACTTTGCTCTCCGGCTACGGGATTGGCTGCATCGGCGATGGTGCCACGAACAATGTGGCGGAATGGCAGGCCGTTATCAACGGGCTGGCCGAGTGCAAGGTGGCAGCGTCTCGAGCCGGCCTGCGGATCGGTGAATACAACCTCGTCGTCCGCGGCGACAGCCAAGCGGATGCGCTGTCGCGCAAGGCGTACGAAGTCTGGCGCCGCGCCAATCCCGAGGAAGCCGCGCGGCTGGACGCCGTGGCAGTGCGGAGGCCGAGATGAGCGCGAGGATCGAGGAGCTGGAGATCGTCAACGTGGGCGAGGAGCAGTGGTTCGAGTTCACCTGGACCGGCGATGCCTACGAGTGGCAGGAGGCATTACGCACGATCAAGGTCTGGATCCCGGCCGAGGCGCGGAGTTTCGATGCGGAGACCAAGCGGTGGCGCGTACGGGCGGATTACGCACCCGCCCTAGGCCGGATATTCGGCAACTTCGAGGCTGCGCTCGATGCAGCGCGCAGCCAACTTTCGCTGTTTGGGACCGAGGGAGGATGACGTGACGTGGCAAGGGGTGCTGGGAGCGCCGATGTGGGCGCTGGCGATTGGAATGCTGTTGGGCGGTCTGATGCTGTTCGGCTGGGGTACGCTGCGCGAGCTGCGGGCGGAGGAATTGGAGCAACGGCCAACGGCCTACGCGGTGCGGCGGGCCGCTTTTCGCTGCGAGGTCCGGCGGCTGCGCCTCAGCGCGCAGCGCATGTACTGCGCCTGCGCCGCGCTTCTTTTCGTGTCGGCGGTGCTGGCGCTGGCGGCGAAGGGATTGTTTTGGACCGCCTTGCGCTGACAATCGGTTGGGAGGAGTGTGATCATGGCGAGACGACGGGTAGTGGATTGGCGGAAACTATCGCAGCGATATACGCAGGCCGGTTGGCAGGAGACACTCACCTGGATGGGCGTACTCGCCAGCGTGGATGACTTCGGACTTTGCGAATGGTCGCCTCTTCGTGTCGGATCTGTCTTCATGGAGCGAGAGATCAATGCCAAAAAAATCTCCGTCTCTCAGGTGGCTAACATCATGGAAGCATTCGCGGCTGGAGAATCTCCCCAAATTGTTACCTGGGAGTTCGACCGTAGGCGTTATTTGGCTGTCATCAAGCACCAGGATTACCAAAGAATCCGCCTACCGGGCAATGCTGACTGTCCCTGTCCGCCTACAGACATTTTACAGAAACTGAGCGCCGTGACGAGGGGGTTGATTACAGACAATTCGCAGAAATTCACCACCGTCAGCGGGGCGCAGATTACAGAATCTGAGGGGCCTACTCGCGCGCGCGCCGTGCGCCAAGTAGGTACCTCCCTCCCTCCCCTTCCCTCCGGCGTTGTAGAGGTTGAGGATGAGGATGAGGATGAGGGAAGGCACCCGCGCAAAAAGCCGCCCGACTTACAGAAACTGAGCGCCGTGTGCTCCTGGTGCGCGAACCCCACGCCGATCGCGGACGAGGCGAAGCCAGGCCCGCAGCGGCTGGCGCAGGCCTATCACGACGCTTACCGTCAGGCGCACGGAGAATGCCCGGTCATAGGCAAGGCGGACTTTGCGAACCTGAGCCGGCTGCTGAAGGCGGGTAAGCCCTTCGAGCGGATGCTGGCGGTGATCAAGCACGGAGTGCGTTCCGAGAAGCCGTTCCTGGTGGACGCGGGCCACAAGCTGACCGTCATTCTGAGCGATTTCCAGGGCATAGCGCAGGCTCTGGATCGAGGAGAGGTTCATGGAGCAGATCGGCGACAAGGTGGAGCAACAGCGGGCAGAGTCAGCCCGCAAGAGCCAGGCGATCCGGCTGATTCTGGACGAGTGGTCATCCGACGCGGCGTGGCGCCCTGACTGCGCGCAGTGCAAGGGCCCGCGCGGCGGCATCCTGGTCGAGCGCGAGGGCACGACCCTCAGCGTGCCCTGCCCACGCCGGCAGGACCTCGAAGTCTGCCACCTCGCCAGGGCCGACGAGGCCGACAGGGATCGAAAGCGCCGCGAGTGGCTGGTCGGGGCTGGGGTGCCGCGGCGCTACTGGGGCATGAGCCTGGACGAAGTCGCCGCCCAGGTGCGTGGGGACGTGCGCGGCTATCTCGAGCGCCTGGAGGAACACGTGGCGCACGGCCGGGGGCTGGTCATCACCGGCGACCTGGGCACTGGCAAGTCCGCCATCATGGGGCTGCTCGCAGAGCGCGCGCTGGAGATCGGGCACGTGTCGGTCCAGTGGGCGCACGCCACCGAGGTGATGACTGCACTGTGCGATCGCAAGCCGGACCAGGCGACGCGGCTGTGGCAATGGGAGACCTGCAGCCTGCTGCTGGTGGATGACTTCGCGGCGGCCTACATGCACGCCTTCCCCGTGAGCCAGTTCGAGGCCTTCATGGAGCGCAGACACGGGCACATGCTCGCGAGCTGTGTGACCACGAACCTGCTGGCGCGGGGTTTGGAGCAGGCCCGGGACATCGCGCGCATGGTGGACCGCTGGAGCCAGACCTGCTTCATCGTGGAGATCCGCGGCCCGTCGCGGCGGCAGCCGCTGGAGGGGTTGCCGTGACCGCGATTGTGACCGGCGACGCGCTGGAGGGGATGGAGCGCATGGAGGCACTCTAATGGGAACATTGAGGTACTGCGAGTGCGGTGCTTTGCTCCCGGCGTTATACCAGCGCAAGTGGACGAAGTGCCGGCGGTGCGGCTCTATTGTCTGGAATCGGCGACGGCTTTTTGCAGCGAACACCGCGGTCGATACGCGGAAGACGATGGCAGAAGTCATGCGGATATTCGAGGACTTCTCACCTATTGTCGGCCAGGCTGGATTTGCCCAAGACCCGGATACCGCAACCAAGGGAGTCGAGTTTGTCGTGCGCCTCGCAGGAGAGCAGACGGGCTGGCTCGCGCGGCTCATGGTTTCCTACAAGAACGAGCGGGAGGAACGGCAAGCGTGGCGTTTACTCCGCGATTGGGTAAAGATGACACTCACATCAGTCGCTATGGGCGCACTCAAGCGGGAAGAAGCCTTCGGCGGTTTCGCCGTGCCGCCGGAACTGCAGGGGCAGAGCGTTGGAGCCTCACTCGTGCAGGCGCTGGAACAGAGAGGCACGGGTCCAGCGAAAGTGGGTCTGTTTGGCGCGCAGGTATATGTCGAAATCAGGGCACTTCCGGCCCTTGGGGAGGAGAGACCGGAGTGATGATCAGGATTCTCCCTGAGCAAGTGCGCGCATCGGAGGCGCTGTTCCCATGAACGCGACGGACCAGACGATGGTTGATCTGTTGCTCGGAGCGGAATCGAGAATGCGCCCCGAACGCTGGCCGAATTACCAGCAGTACCGAAAGGCTTATGGGGAATTGATATTCCAGGTATGGCCAGAAATCGGGCGGCGCGGGTTCTGCCGAGTCTGCCAGAAGCCGCTGAAGACGAAGCGGTTCGGCTGCTGCACCCCGTCGGCGGAGGACAAGGCAGACGGCTACGGATACAGTGCCTGTCAACTCGCTTATTCGGGCCGCTTTGGGCTTGGGATGCACTGGCTGAAGCGGCAAGTGATCGCTCGCAACGGCCACTACGCCTGCGAGCGCTGTGGCGAGGTACAGGAGGAGATTGGATTCCCGAACCCGCGGATGCTGGAGATCCACCACCGCGACGGGCGCCAGGGCGAGCGGATGCACAGGCTCGACAACCTGGAGGCGTTGTGCAGGCGATGCCACCGGCAGGCACACCGCAAGGAGCCGATGGAGTCGGAGGCGCTGTTCCCATGAGTGCGATTCTGACCGGCCACGCGGGGCAGGGGGTGGAGGAGAGTGGAGACAACTAATGGGCCATAGGCTCATCCAGGCATATTTCCGCCGGACGGGTGAGCGCCTGGCTCGATATGATGACCTCGGGGTAGGTGACCTACAAGTTACGGTTTCCTGGATTGCTTTCGAGTCGGGGCGGGGAACACTGCGAGCGAGCGTGGCGGAGGGGTATGCCTGGCCGCCTGCGGCACCACGAGTTGCATTGCAGGGCGATGATGACCAAGCGGGATTCACGTATAGAATCATGGCGGAGATTCCCTGGCTGGCTGAAGCGGTTGTGGCCCTGGCAATAGAATTGGTCGGGCCGGATGTCGAGAAAATGGCCCGTCGGATGCTCGCCCACGCACGGGAGGCGATGCAGGCGGAATGATGCAGCCCAGTCTATTTGGACAGCCGCAGGAGAGGTGGAAACAATGAGGAAAGCAGCCGAGATCTGGCCGGTGGCAAGTTTCCTTCGAGAAGAGCTGAGGGCGCGTCGTTGGTCGTGGGCAGACCTGGCCCTCAGAATGCGCTGTAGGCAAGGTACTCTCGCGCGCATACGGGTAGGCAAGCCGCTCACCCATTATGGAGCCGCTGGCCTGGCTCGTGCCTTCGGCACCAGCGTCCAGTTCTGGTTGCGCCTAGAGGCGGCATTCCAGGCCAGCCTGAAGCGGGAACTAGACGAGGCGGGACACCCGCAGGAGAGGCCGGAGGTGAAACCGTGAAAGCCAGAAGCACGATTCGACGTGAGTTGCGTGATGCCGAGAAGATCGAGCGCGACACCGCTTACGAAGATGCCCCATTCGACATGACTGCGCTCGATGGTGTGCGGCAGGCATTGGCTTGGGTGCTCGGCGAGCCGGTGAGCAGGCCAACTGTAGCGTTCAGGCCGAAGCCGCAGGAGAGGCCATGAGCGAGTTCATTCGTGAGCGGGATATGAAGGCCGTAGTAACCGAGTGGATGCATCAGGAAGGCTTGCTCGTGAAGGCGGAAATCTTATTGGGGTATGGCTTCTGCGACCTCGTGGGTGTATCGTTCGACCCTGAAATGGCAGCCCGCCGCCTCAAACGCCGGAAGGATTTCCACCCTTTGCACACGCGAATAATCGCGGTGGAACTCAAACTCACCCGGCTTGCCGAAGTGATACGCCAAGCGCGCATCAATCTCCATGCCGTCGAGGAGTCCTATGTGGCCGTCCCCATGAAACGCGCAGTACGGGTTGCTAAAGCCTGGGACAACATCATAGGCTTACTCGGCGTAACTCCTGATGCCTGCTCGGTGTTGGTTCCTCCGAGGCCTAACGACTTATGTAATGAGCAGCGTATTGAGCACCAAGTCGAAAAGTTCTGGCGGGGCCGGGTGGCTCTGTGGGCAGCCCAGCCGCAGGGGAGGCTGGAGCGATGAACCATCCGCGAGGGGCTGTGGTGCCGAGATGCTTTGTGTGCAACGAGCCGCTGACTCTGATAATAGAGCCAGCGGACTGCATAGCGATTTCGGTGCTATTGCCGAGAGGGAAATACATGGCCGTCTGGATCCACTGGGAATGGCTGCGGGTCGGCGGCGAAAAACTTCACGGGGCGCTGCTGGGGCAATACGGCAGGTGCCTCAACGACATGGCTGCCGCGCGGATCGAGCGCGGCCTGCCTGCCGATCCGAGGATGAACTGATGAGAAATCTTAATCTGTTCATCCCCGGTGAGCCGCAGGGGAAGGCGCACCTGGTCCCGATGATGGTTCGGGGCCACGCCCGGGCGATTGCAAAGCAGAGGCCACCGCAGAAAGCCTGGACAACCCTGCTGGTGGATTGTTTCAGCGCGGCCGTCGAGAGGCAGGATTGGGAACTTTGCGAGCGTGGGGGAATCGGGTTGGCCCTCGTGTTCGTGTTGCCGCGCCCGAAGCGGTTCTGCTGGAAAGGCCATCATGCGGAGCCGCGCCATACCTGCAAGCCGGATGCCGAGAATTTGCTCAACGTGGTGCAGAATGCAGGCAACGGGATTCTGTGGCGCGATGATGCGCAAGTCTGCAACATCACGGAGCTGAGGAAGCGGTACGCGCATATTGGCGAGCGCTGCGGGCTGGAATTGACGGTGACGGCGCTGGGGGAATGGGAAGGCGTCCAATGAATCTAGACGATAGAGAGGAGCGAAATGCACCGACCAACCGAGAGGCAGATGGAGGCGCTCGACCGGATCGAGCGGATGACGGAACCCAGGGGGCCGACGATCCGTGAGTTGGGCGAGAAGCTTGGGCTGCGCTCAAGCTGTTCGACGTACCGGCACGTGGATGCACTGCGCCGCAAGGGCTTGTTGCGGCCAACGGCGCTACGGCGTCTGGGCACTCGCGGACAAGCACGGGGGCTGCTGCTGACTGAGGAGGGGCGCGAGGCATTGATACGCTGGCGGGAGAGGCATAGTGGCCTCGTGAGCGAGAACTGCCGGTGCGGCTTGATACCGCAGCACTTCTTCGAGGAGGGCGCAGGAAATGCGGGACGCTAACGATGCAGTCCCCAAAAAACGAAAAGGAGATATTCGCATGGTCGGAAAGGTTCTCACTGTTCTGGTTGTAACCCTGGTTCTGGCCTTGACGATTATGGCGCTGGGCGCGCAGTTTGTACGGCCGCAAAGGAGTGGAGGCCCTGGTCTGTTGCAGCGGCCGCAGGCGCCGCTCGTGTATCCGCAGTATTGGCCTGGACGATAGGACGGATGAACGAGGAACGATAATGCTCTTTGACCTGAGATGTAAGTATTGCGGACGCAACGCTGAGGAAGCGGGTGTATTGCGTAGTCTCTGCCCACGCGGGGGGAAGCCCACCATTGAATGTGTGGATGTATTTACTTGCAGGGCTTTGCTGTGGGAGCGTTATTCCCATGCTCAAAGCCGATGCCTTTGCCCAGAGGAGATATGGGAATACTGATGCTACAGTGCCACTGGGGGGAATAAAGCATGAGATCAACGGAGAGGGCGTTGGCTGAAGGGACTTATGAAGACGATGTGCAGCACCTGCGGGATTGGCTGAAGACGCTGATTCGCAGGACCACGGCCTTGCGGTACATTTCGACGGGTGTGGGCGATTCTCTCAGCGGGACGAGTTCGGGTTCCGCCCCGCCGTCTCGCAGGCAAATACCGCCCGGCCTGATGCAGATTATTGACGCGGATCGGGCCTTGCGGGATGACCTGCGGACGCTGCTACGCCTGCTCGACGTTGGCGTGGAGCGAAAGAGCCTGCGTGCGGAGTTTGTCAAGAGGGTGCGGCATGGGCGAGAAAGGCAGAAAAATCCTGGCCTGGGAGCTTGACAGGGGGCGCATTTTCTGGTAAGCCTAAGTCGAGGATGTAGAACTGCGGCTGAGAGCCGCCGAGAGATCGGCGGCTTTTTACATTGTGCAGCAGTATGCAATGCAGCAATTATAGCCCGGCACCGACCATGAAAATTGAGTTGAGGCAAGTCTCCAGCCTGCGGCCGCATCCCCAGAATTACCGCAGGCATCCTGAGTCGCAGCTGGCGGTGCTTCGGGATTCGCTGCGCATCCACGGCATACAGAAGCCCGTAGTGATTCAGGCCGATGGCACCGTCCTGGCGGGCCATGCTCTTGTTGAGGCGGCCAAGATGGAGGGCATGACAGAGATTCCCTGCCATGTCTATGACGGCCCTTACCCTGAAGCCTTCCTGGTTATCGACAATCGGAGCAACGCCCTGGCGGAGGATGACACGGTGGCGCTTGTTGCGCTGCTGAAGGAGCAGGATGCGACCGGGCAGTTGCTAGCCACGGGCTACAGAGACGAGGACCTGTCCATTCTAGCAGCAGAGATTCGGCCCAAGGGCGACGGCTTCGACGTGGCGGCCGCGATGGCCGATCCGAACGCCGCGGGCATCGTGACGCGTACGCAGCGCGGGGGGCTGTGGCAGTTAGGACGGCACCGCTTGCTCTGTGGAGATGCCACCGATCCGGCCTCCTGGGAGGGGCTGATGGCGGGGAAGCTGGCCCAGGCGGTGGTCACCGACCCGCCCTACGGGATCAACTACGTTGGAGGCCGGGCGGCCCAGGAGGAGCGGATCCCCAGGGCCAGGCGGGGCGTAGATGCTCCGTCCGATGCTTACTGGGATGACCTCACGCCAGAGCAGTACTGCGACCTCCTGGTCAAGAGCCTGACCCTCGCCCACGCTTTCAGCGACGAGAAAGCCCCGCTCTACCTGTGGTTTGCCAGCACGAACCTGCGCCACGTTCTCGGCTGCCTGGCGGAGACGGGCTGGCAGGAGCGCAACCTGCTGGTATGGGTGAAGAACAACGGGGCCGGCGCGCTGTTCGCCCAGTACAAGCACTGGTACGAGCCTCTCATGTACGCGTTCAAGCGCGGCCAGGCTCCGCGCTGGCACGGCCCATCGAATGAGCGGACGGTATGGGAGCATGATAAGCCAATCGCCAACGACCTCCACCCTACCATGAAACCGGTGGTGCTGATCGAACGGGCGATCTCCAACGCCACCGAACCAGGGCAGTTGGTCCTGGACGCTTTCCTTGGTTCCGGGACCGCGATTGTCGCGGCCGAACGGACAGGGCGCATTTGCTACGGCATGGATCTGGAGCCCCGCTACTGCGACGTGGCGATAGCCCGCTGGGAGGCCGAAACGGGCGGGCAGGCGGTGTTGGCTGAGGAAGCAGGCGGAGGGTAGGAGCGCGCATGGCTGGACTAGGAAAGATAGATCCGAACAGCGCGCTGGCCGACACAATCGCGCACCGCCGCCTGCAGGTGGCGCGGTTGAGGCTGAGGGGCATGAGCACCCGCGAGATCACGAAGGCGATGGCGGAAGCGAACTTCGTGAACCCCGAAACGCAACAGCCCTGGGACCTGGCAACCATCACGCGCGATTGTCAGGCGAACCGCAGGGCATGGGCGCGCGAACATAGGGAGACGGTGGAAAGGCACCAAGCGCGGCACTTGGCCGAAATCGCCGAGGTCAAGCGCGAGGCCTGGAAGACGCCTGCCGACAAACTCGACACTATACTTCGGGCACTCAAGCGGGAGGCCGAACTGCTGGGGCTGGATGCGCCGCAGAAGACGGCGACCGAGATTACCGGAGCCGATGGTGGACCCGTTGAGTTCGCGTGGAAGCCGACGGCGGAACAGGAAAAGGCTGCTGATGCATACGTTGAGGCAATCGCAAGAGCGGCCGTTGAAGCAATCGCAAGAGCGGCCAGCGTGGATGACCAGGCTGCTCCTGGAGAGGTCAGCCCGAACTAGCCTGGCCGGGTTCACGCTTTGCACCTTTCCGAACTATATCCGAGAGCCAGCGCACGACCTGATATGCGACCATCTCGACCGAGTCATGGCAGGCGAAATCAAGCGGCTGATGATCTTCGCGCCGCCTCAGCACGGGAAGAGCGAATTGGTCAGTGTGCGGTTCCCGGCGTACTGGTTGGGCCGCAGGCCGGACGACCCGATCATCCTGACCAGTTACGCGGCTGCGCTTGCGACACGGAAAAGCCAGGAGGCGCGGCAAGTCGTTGAAAGCCCGGTCTTTCGCCATCTGTTCGGCTGGGAGACTCAACACACGAGCCGGGCACGCGAGTATTGGCGCCTGCAACCGCCGCACAGAGGCCGCATGATTGCAGCGGGCGTGGAGGGCGGGATCACGGGCGAAGGTGCGCTACTCGGCATTATTGACGACCCACATGAGGGATGGCTGCAAGCGCAAAGCGATGCCGCGCGGCATACAGTCTGGGCATGGTACACCGGCACGTTCCGGCCACGCATCTGGGAGGGCGGGGCCATCGTAATCATCATGACGCGATGGCACCAAGGCGACCTGTGCGGGCAGTTGCTTGCCGATGGGCAACGGGAATGGACCGTGTTGCGATTGCCGGCGGTGGGTGAAGATCAGTTCGAGCGCAACAAGCGGAACGCGACGGTCGGCCTGGCGGCGGGCTTGCCGGACCCCCTGGGCCGCAAACCCGGCGAGGCATTGTGCCCGCGCCGTTATAGCGTTGAGGCGCTCGCGGACCTGCGGCGGGGTGTTGGGAGTATGCCTTGGGAAGCGGAATACATGGCCTCGCCTGTTTCGCCGCAGGGCACCATCATCAAAACGGAGTGGTGGAAGTATTACGACGAGCCGCCTCAGCGATTCGACGAATGCCTGCAATCCTGGGACATGGCATTCAAGGAGACGGCGGATTCGTCTTACGTGGTCGGCCAGGTGTGGGGCAGACTAGGGGCGGACAAATACTTGCTCGACCAGTACCGTGCGCAGACAGACTTCCCGGGCACGTTGTTGGCGTTCAGGCAGTTGACGTTCAAGCACAAGAAGGCGGCGGCAAAGTTGGTTGAGGATGCGGCGAATGGGCCAGCCGTTATTCAGTCGTTGCAACGAGAGATTCCCGGCATCATCGCGGTTCGCCCGGAGGGGGGCAAGGTCGCCCGGGCGGTGGCCGCATGTGCGCAGATAGAATCGGGCAACGTATTCATTCCGCGACGCGCATTCTGGACGGATGCGTTCGTGGCCGAGTGCGCGGATTTCCCAACCGGGGTACATGATGACCAGGTGGACGCGATGAGCCAGGCGCTCGTGCGTTTCGGCGCGCACCCGCCTGTCGAGGCAGGGGTTTTGAGTCTGAGGTAACCATGCCGGTCTTTCAGCGCATTGACGATCCGATGGAGAAATTCTGGGAATTGTACCGGGACCGGACTTCGGATCATGACCGCACCAGTCGATACAGCCAGAACAGGCGCTATTACCGGGGCTTGCAATATCAAGAGGGGCAGGCGAAGGCTGGGCTATTCCAGCGGATCCGGCCGCTTTTCGGATACGTCGCGCAGATCGTTGACACCGACATGGACCTGGTGATGGGGGAGAATCTGGAGCCATTGTATCCCGATCAGGAAGAGGCGAGCGCAACGATTCAGCAGATATGGGCCGACAGCGAGTTCGGCATTCATAAGTCGCTGCTGGTTCTCTATGGCGCACTCACAGGCGATGGTTATGTCAAAGTCGTGGACAACCGGCAGTGGGCCTACAACCCGAGGCCGGACCCGAAGAAGCCGGTGTTGCTCAATGTGCTAAAGCCCGAAATAGTCTTCCCCCGCTACAACGAGAGCAATCGGGAAGAGATGGAATGCTGCCTGATCGAATACAGTGTGGGGGAGGGGAATCAGATTTACGGGGAACTGTGGACGAAGAACGCCGTTGCCGTGCAGGTTCCGGAGGACTGGCCGGAACCATCGGCGACGTGGGCGCATGAGTATGGTGAGATCCCGATAGTTCACATTCGGAACCTCGACCTCGGCGAGGATTTCGGCTTCTCCTCTTTTCACAACGCGCACGAATGCCTTGATGCCCTCAACGAATTGGGTTCCTTCTTACTAGAGACCGCGCGCACCTACGGCGATCCGGTATATGTGGCGCGTGGGGTGCAGAAAGGCACGCTCGAAAAAGGGATGGTGACCGAGACAGGACGGGCGGCAAGCACGGTTTGGTATGTGCCGACGCCGGAGGGTGTAATCGAGATGGTTGAGTTTTCCGGCAACGTGATCGGCGGGTTGAACGAAACGCTTGATCGGATAGACGCGGGCTTCATGCGCACGTATCCCGAACTATTTTTGCAGATGCTGAGGGCGGGTGCGGACTTGAGTGGCTATGGATTGCGCCTGCGGCTGATGCCGTTGGAGCGGAAAATCAACCGCATGAGGAGCAATTATTTTGCCGGGCTGAAAACGGCACTCGGCCTGGCCATGAAGTTGCTCGGGCAGGAGCAGGCAGACCAATGCGATTTTGTAGCCGACCCGATTCTGCCGGTGGACGAGGCGGAGGCGCTGGCGACGCAGCGAGCCGAGCAACAAATGGGAATCAAGAGCAGGCAAAGCATCGCGGAGGAACGCGGGATAGACTGGGTGGAGGAAGTCAAGCGCATTGAGGAAGAACGTGTTGCGAGTGTTGAGAATACGCGGCAGATGATGGAAGCGCAGGGCGGGCCCCGGCAGGGATTCGGGGGCCAGGATAATGCCAGTCCATAGAGCGAAGGGCGGATGGCGATCGGGACGGCAGAAAATCTATCGAGGCAGGGGCGCTCGCGCGAGGGCTGCGAAACAAGGGCGGGCAATCGGATGGGCAAAGCACCGCAGGAAGGCGCGCCGCTGAGACGGCGACTAATACTCCGACGGGAGGTAAAAACGGATGGCTGACGACAAGACCACGCTCACACAGGCGGACGTGGACAGGATCGTAAGCGAGCGCCTGGCACGCGAACAGCGGAATCACGAGGAGGCACTGGCAACTGCCTTGACAAACGCCAAGATGGAGAACGACAAGCGACTGCGCGAACTCCTCGGCGACGAGTCGCTTGACGATGCTGCAGCCGCTCTGAAGAAGTTGCGGACTGAGCAACAGACTGCAGAGCAGCGGGCACAGCAGGAGGCCGAAGCCGCGCGGAAGCGCGCGGAAGAGGCAGAGGCCGCGGTGAAGGCGGCTGAGGCCAAGGCGAAAGATGCGGAGACGAAACAGGCTCGCGCTGAGGCGATTGCGAAGCATCAACTGCCGGCGGAATTGCAGAAACTGGTGCCAGCAATCCTGCCTGAAGGGTTCGATTCCTTCGACGCTTTCGTCGAAAAGGAAATGAAACCGCTCGCTGACAAACTTGCCAACACCGCAAAAGGCACCATCACCGACCCCGGACATACTGAGGATGCCGAGAAAAAGCGATTGGCCGAGTTGCACGAGCGAGGGAAGACGGACCCGGAGGCGCAACGGGAGTACATAAAACTGCGCGAAGCCCTGATCCGCAAACGGCGAGAGGGCAAGTAGCCGGCTCGGGGTACATTCGGAGAAAAGGAAATGGCTTTCAACGGAAGGGCTGTTTACAGCGATTGGGACAGCCATGCGGAAGACCTGTCAGACATAGTGGCTATGCTGGCAGTCAAGGACACGCCACTGCTGGACATTCTGGGCACTAGTGAGCGTCCAGCGACCAGCGTGAAGCACGAGTGGATCGAGGACACGCTGCGGCCGCACACGTCAACGATGTCATCGAACGTGGCCTCTACGGCCACAGGCACAGGCATCGAGCCAGCGAAAACGACAACTATGTTCCGGGTCGGCGATCTCGTGCGTCTCGGCAGTGGCGTCTATAACGAAGTCTGTCTGGTGACTTCGGTAGATGCCACGACGCTGTACGTCACCAGAGCGCAGGGCGGCACTACCGCAACATCGTTCGCGGCAGGCGCCGTCATCGAGGTGATCGGGAACGCGGCGCTGAGCGGCGCTGATGTCGATGAGGACTGGAGCCAGGACCGGGCCCGCTGCTCCAACTATGCCCAGATTTTCGAGATCGGCATAAAGATCAGCGGGACGGAGCAGGCCGTTGGCGGCTTCGCGGTAGGCGGCGACGAATTTGCCTATCAGAAGGCGAACCGCCTGGGAGAGGAAATGCGCGAACTGGAAAAGTCCATCCTCATGGGCCGGTCGCTGACGAACACCATCGGCACCGCCACGGCACGGCGTTTCATGGCCGGCATCGCGGCCAGCATCAGCACGAACGTGTTCTCGCACGCGACGTTCACCGAATCGGCGATGAATTCTACGCTCCAGTTGGCCTACGACCAAGGCAGCAGCAACATCAACCTGCTAGTCGTGCGGCCGCTCGTGAAGCGGCTGATGTCCACCTGGAATGCCAACCGCTTGCAGATCATCCAGACTGATTCGCCGACTGCGCGGGAGAACTGGTTCAAGTCCCTGGTGAGCGTGTACGAGGGCGACTTCGGCGTTCAGCAGGTGCTGATGAACCGATACCTGACGAATGAAGGGATCAGCCTGCTCGGGTTGGATACAACCCGAGTAAAGGTCGTTCCCGTCATCGGCAGGTCGTTCCAATACGATGACCTGGCGAAGGCAGGCGACAGCGAGAAGGGCATGATCGTGGGAGAATACACGGTCGAGTTCCGCAACCCGCTGGCGCACGCCAAGTTCATGGGCGCGTAACCCACGAACAGGACAACAGGGATTGGACAATAGGCGGGGGGGCTGTTTGCCTCCTTGCAGCGCCCCGCCCCCGGTGGGCCCGATGGCAAATACGGGCAGGCGAGAGCAAGAGACACGGAATACCCCTCTCGGGACGGCGAAGAGTCCCGGGCCGTGGACGCCGGGAGATCGCCTGCCCGGCAATCTCCCGGAGGATGAACGATGAGAATAAATGGCAGGGTTGTGAAATGCAAGATACGGACAGAGGTGGCAACCGTTGGGATTTCAGGACAGGAGATGACAATTCGTCTGCGGCTCCAGGAGCCTATAAATCCCTATGATGCAAACCTTCTACAAGAAGATCGCGGCTATCCGGTTACATTGACCTGTGTGCCCCGGTGTGCGCATCCCAAATGGCGGATTACGGAATGCGGCACATGGACGCCCACGGGTGAATGCCCGGAATGCGGGGCAGTCGGGCCACTGATGTTCTGGCCCGTTACACATATTCCAATTCCAAGGAATCAGCAAACCCGGTGCGAAAGCGGACTCTAGGCAAGGGGATAGCATGAAACTCGGCATAACATTCTTCACGCGGGGCCTGCCTTTCGATGGGCAGACCATTCACGAAAAGGCGCTGGGCGGCGCGGAATCGGCGCTCTACTTCATGGCGCGCGAGCTCGCCGGCCTGGGCAATGACGTGCAGGTGTTCTGCGAATGCCCGCGGCCCGGCGAATACGATGGCGTGGTCTATCGCAGCGTTGATCAGTACCCCATTTACACACATGTCGGCGACACGGATGTGCTCGTCGTTTCGCGCTTCGCCACGGCGGTCGTGCCGATGCTGCGAGCGGGCGGGCACGCGCTCTGGTGCCACGATATAGCGACGCGGGAAAGCGCCGAGTACCTGCGCGGTTCGAGTTGGAAAACGGACTGGTGGTTCGTGTTGAGCGAGTTCCACCGCAAGCAGTATTCCGATATGCTCGGCCTTCCACCCTCGGCGTTCATGGTCACGCGAAATGGGTATGACCCTGACCTGGTAGGTGATGGCGGGAGATTAGAACGCGACAAGCGTGATCACAAAGTGATGTATATCAGCCGGCCGGAGCGCGGACTACTAGTGCTGCTGGACATGTGGCCGCAGATACGCAAGGCCGTGCCGGACCTGGAATTGGTCCTATGCAGTTACGAGCACCCGGCGGCTGACCAACAGATGGCACCGCTGCTGGCGGAGATAGACCGCCGCGTGAAGGCGCTTGAGGGGATCCGGTTTGCGGGTGCATTGACGAAGATTGAACTCTACCGCGAACTGCTACAGAGCAAAGCGCTCGTATATCCCTCGACGTTCCCGGAAATCTCCTGCATCGCGGCGATAGAGGCGATGGCGTGCGGTACGCCGGTGGTGGCGAGCGCGTACTGCGCGCTGAAGGAAACGGTGGGAATGGAGCCGGACCTGCGGGGAGCGCCAGGGGGCATTCTGATTCCGGGCATACCGGGTTCGCCGGAATATATTGCAGCCTACATTGAGGGCCTGCAGCGACTCCTTGGTTCGGACACCAGCGCCTGGATGGGCCTTTCCGAGCAGGGGCGGGCGCGAGCGTACAATCATTACACCTGGCGCGGGATCGCCGAGGAATGGCAGCAACTCTTCGAGGCCGGGCTGACGGAGAAGAGCGCTGCGAAGACCTGGCACATGATCTATACCGAGGATAAATTGGCACTCCCGCCGGGCTCAACGGAAATCGAGGGTGTGCTGCCGGTTGCGCAACGTGTCAAAAGTGAGCAGAAGAAACTGGTCGAATCGCGGCGCGGTTATGCGGACGCATATGAACGCCTGGCGCGCGCGGTGCTGCCAAACAATGAAAGCCACAAGTGCCCGCGCTACGATTTGGCGGCTGCAAAGATGGCGGAGCGGCTGCCGAAAGAAGCGCTGATTCTGGACGCGGGCTGCTGGGACGGCCGGCAGGCGATAGCGCTCAGCAACGCGCATCCCGGTTGGCAAATTGACGGCGTGGATATTTCGACGACAGCGGTGAAGTCCGCAAAGAAGCGCGCCGTGAAACATGCCAAACATCCTGAGAACCTGCGCTTCTATGTGGTTGAGAACCTTCGCGGACTCAGCGGTTACGATGCCATCTGGGCGGGTGAATTGTTCGAGCATGTGCCGGAACTGGAGGCCTATCTGGAAGAATTGCACAGGGCGTTGAAGCCCGGCGGCTGGGTTTTTGCGACCGTGCCGCACGGACCCTGGGAGTTCACCTCTTGGGGCGACAACGAGAAAAAGCGATTGCCGAACGTGCATCTCAGGTCCTTCGGTGAGCGCGACATATACGACGTTTTCGGGACGCAGGATAACCTGGAGTTCCACTACCAGGAGGCGGGATTCAATTCGCGCGGCGACATGGTAGGGAATTGGGTTCTGTTCTACCAGCCAAATGGGAAGCCGGTCGGGAAATACAACGCCGCCCGCAAGGCGCTGCGGATTCCCCGGCAGACGCTTTCGGTGTGCATCATCTGCGGAGGGAATGAAGCCGCCGGCAGTTTGCACCGCTGCCTGCGAAGCATCCGGTCCGTGGCGGACCAGTTGGTCATCGGGTTCACCGACGACAACCCGGAGACGCGCAGGATCGCCGAGCAGTACCGACTAAAGGACGACTGTTATTTCGACTTGCCCTGGCTGGAGGCGGACGGTTTGCCGGACTTCGCGGCCGCTCGCAATCAGACCGTGGATCGGGCCGTGTGCGATTGGATTCTGTGGATAGACACGGACGAATACGTGCCGGACGGGGAGGTCGGGAACGTCGGGAAGTATCTGCGGGCGAACTGCTGGCAGGGTTACATGATCTACCAGCGGCATCACGCGATAGACATTCAGATGGAGCCGGACCTGCCGGTGCGGCTGTTTCGGAACCATTGCGGGATTCGGTTCTTCGGGGCGGTGCACGAGCACCCCGAAACGAAAATCAATGAGGGCATTCAGCCGGTGATCCTGCTCAGCGACGTAAACATAATCCACGACGGCTACGTGAACGAGCAGAAGCGGCAGCAGCGTTTCCTGCGGAACCTGCCGGTGCTGCGAAAAGATCGGCAGAAATACCCGGATCGGCAGATCGGGATACTGTTCTGGGAGCGCGACCTGGCGCAGGCGGCGCGCTATCGCGCGGCGGTGCATGGACAACTGAATGCGGAAGCGGCGGCCGAGTGCGCCGAAGCCTGCAAGATTCACGAGGAGCATTTTGCGAATGACGGCGGCCCACTGCGCGATCATTCCGAACGCTGGTATGAATTGGCTTGCGCGCTTCAGCAGCAGGGCATTACGGTGGAGGTGAATGCACGCATAGACCGCGGGCTGTATCCCGGGGCGGCGAGGACGATTCGCCGCACGATGCGAAGCGCGGAGCAGGCGCAGAAGATTTTCGCAGAGATCGGGCGGTCATTGTTCCAGCAGGGGACATACGTGCAGACGTTTGCCTATGAGCAGGCGACGCCGGTGGCGACGGTGACGGAGGCGGTCAATGGGTGAGTATAGCTACGCTTGGGAAGCGCGCTATCTGTGCGCGAAACTGGATTCGACGGTGATCTCGGACGCGAGCGCGAACACAATTTCCCTGGCGGCCTGCCGGAACCTGGCGGACAACGCGATAGACGAGGCCGCGCGTGCTGGCAACTATGACGTGCCCTTCGGCGTGACGAGCACCAGCAGCGGATCGCAGGCGGAGAATACTTGGGTCCGCGATCTCAGCAAAATCGGCACTGTCGCGTATGCGCTGCGCGGAACCGCTTTCCCTATGGCCGAAGCGGCGGAACCGGACACGGCATTCCTGGAGGACTTCGATGCGCGGTTGGCGCTGCTGCGCGACGGGGTGGCGGACCTGGGCACGGTGACACGGTGCGAAACCGTCACGATGCCGGACAATGAGTCCACGTGGTATCACCTGGGGAAAGGGGCGCTGAAACTTGCCAGCGTTCGCGTGCTAGTCGGGACGACGGTTTACCTGGAGGATCGGCGGAATTACGAGGAAGACTACTACCCCGCCGAAACGCACCACTTTGAAGTGGACCACGTTCGCGGGCTCATACGCGCGCTCGACGCAGGCGCGCTGCAAAGTGCCACGGTGGTCGTCTCTTACGAATACTACCTGAAGCAACCTGCACCGGCTATCGAGGCGATGGCGGCAGGCCGGGCAATTGAAACGGGCTTGTTGATACGGCGGGACGTGGGGCGGACGGTGCGCGAATACGAGCGGGAGGGCGAGGGCTAATGCCCAGTTACACCAGCGTTCGCTACCTGCCGATACGGGCGAAAATCGTGGCCTTGCTGCAGGCCAACGCGAACCTGTACGCCGACATTCGGAAGTGGGTGACGACGGAGAGCGACCTGGAGGGGCTGGCGGTTACGCAACTGCCGGCCGTGAGCGTGGAGTACGACCCGACCGTGGGCAGTGAACTGCCGTTGCACACGGGGCCATTCTACGAGCACATTTACAATGTGCGGGTGATTGTCGTGACGTTCAACCGGACGGCGGCGACGGCGCTGGACGACGCTTACACGCTGATGGAGAATGTCGAGAACGTACTGCGCGCGGAGGTGCAACCGGAAATTGCGACGGGAGATAATGTGCACCTCATGGGTATCATGAGCGGGCAGCGGGAAGCCGTCCGCGTGGAGACGGGCTGGTATGTCCGGGTCTCGGTAGGGGTAACTGTCCGGCACAAGGTTCAGGGGTAAACAGGAGATGAGGAATGGCTAATTATGTAGGGCAGTTGGCCTCTATTGGGACTGCGGTGGAATCAGTCTGGGGGACGGCCGTGGCCCCCGTGCTGTTCGTGGCGGAGGCGAATGATTTCGATATGAACCCGCGGATCGGCATGGAACACCCGGACCAGATTGCCGGAATGCTGGCACAACGCCGCCGGCGCATCGGCATATCCACGATCAACGGCGGCGGAAGCTTTGACGTGTCGGCGGGCGGGATACTGGCGCACCTGCTGTGGAGCGTGTTCGGCTCAAAGGGCATGACGCAGGTGATCACCGGCTCCGTTTACAAGCACACGTTCTCGTTCGATGAGGATGCGGTGGCATCGGTGACGCCACCCAGCCTTACGGTCGAGGTGAATCGCGGCGCCTACAATTACCGGTATCGCGGGTGTTGCGTGGACCGGCTTGCGCTGAGCATGGCGCAGGGCGAGGCGAATGTGCTAACTGCCCGGGCCGACCTGGTCGGCAAGGACGACGTCGCCACGACTGCGTCGAGCGCTTCGTATAACATCGACGATGCACTCGGCTACGGCGGCTGGCATTGCACACTGGACACGGCCACCACAACGGTCACAGACATGGACGTGGAATTCTCGCGCAACATCCAGCCGCTGCTTTCGAGCGCATCATCGGGAACGCCCTCCGCGTTGACTAGCGACAGGCTAGCCATCCAAGGTAGTTACCGCAGGCTGGTGGCGGACAGCCTGCACCTGGGGGCTTACAAGGCCCAAGCCACGAAGGCGCTGGCGTTTACGTTCAGGGGCACGGCAGTGTTCAGCAACGAAGCCTATTACGTGAAACTGAACTTTCCGCTCGTGGATTTGACGGAATATGCCTTGCCGGTTGCGCCCGGGCTGTTGTATGAGCGGGTGAGCTGGCGCGCACGTTACGACACGTCGAGCGGGTTGGCATGGGTGGACGTTCAGAATGCCACGAGCGGATACTAGGAGAAAAACATGCCTACAATTCCCAGCGGTTATCCCATAGCCACAATCGTGACGGAAGTGCAGAGTCTGTGTGCCCTCGATGTCGGGACGACCTGGCTGCATGGGCCATTGACGCGGGTGGCCAGCGGCATCACAGCGACGGCGAGTTACAACCTGAACACGCTCGGCTATCCGGCGCTGCAAGTCTATCACAAAGTTGACGCGGCGAGCGGCACAGGCGCGTTGATTACGCTCGAACTCTGCACGAGTTCGGGAGGCGCAGGCTTTCCGTATCCGGGCGGCGGCGTGAATGTGCAGAGCGCAGCGGCCGAGGCTTCGCGCGTGGGGATCTACTACAACCCGGGTGCGGATGCGCGTCTGTCGGTGACGGTGACGAACGGGATTCACAGCGTCTGGGTGCGGCCTTGCAGAGTCGCGTAGATATGCTCAGACTGAAACAGAGGAGGTGGGGTAATGGGCGAAAGGCTTGATCTAAGCGAACTCGGGAAGGCTGGAGCGAAACTGCGGATTGAGATGGGCGGGAACTGGGAAGAGGTTTTCATCAAGCCGGTGCCCGACCGCATGGGCCTGTTCGAGATCGCTGCGCAGGCGCAAACCGAAACGGTCGGCAATTTGCAGCAGAACACCCCGTTTATGAGCGGGTTGCGAGGCATTCTGGAGATCACATGTCGGCAGGATCCGGAGGGCACGGCGCGGCAGGCGATGGATCGCGCGTCGCAGCGAGTGGTGCGGGACGGCAAGATCGTGAACCGCATAGACTGGGAGGCGAGCCAGAAGTTCCCGCCGGTTGTACGCGAGGGAATGCCGCTGCCCGAGAACCCGGAACAGCGTGCGGACGTAGAGCGCCGCAACGATGAGCAGGCCGCGAAGCGCGATGCCTGGATTGCGACAGAGCAGGATAAGGAATATCGCCGGCTCGTGCGCCTATCGCCCGAGGAACGGGCGGCGATGCTGGCAGACGACCGGATTCAAGCCGCGGCGCTGACTGCCTTCTTCCGCAGCTTGGAGGAGCAGACGCTTCTGGCCTGCACGTTTCGCGCGAACGACGAGGGCGAAGCCGGTGCCGCTTATTTCTCCAACGCGGCAGAAATCGGCAGGCTGCCTGCGTCGGTGCGCGAGCAGATATTGACGAAGCACGAGGAGTTAGCGGGGCCTGAAGAACTCCCTTTCGCCTCGCCCGCGACAGCCACTTCCGACTCTGCGATCTGATCTGCAAGCGGTATCCCGGAGCCTTCCGAGGCCCGCTCGACCCAGCGCTGATCGCGCTGCCGGCCTACCTGAAAGAGGCGATTCTGGTGATGCAGATTGAGGAGCGAATGGCGGAGGCGGGTGTGCCGGAGCCGGTGCGCAGCAACCCGCCGAAAGACGCACAATCCGACGCTTACAAGTTCGCGGCCTGGGCGCAGGCGGCCATAGAAATGCAGATGCGCCGCAGCGAGTTCCCGAAGTGAGAATGCAGTTCGAGTTGAAGGGCTTGCCGCAGTTGGAGGCGCGGCTGAAACGGTTGGCGCAGGGCGTTGCGGATTGGTCTCCCTGCTACCCCGAAATGATAGCCTACGTCCAGGGCACGACGGCCCAGCGATTCCAGGCGGGCCCCGGCTGGTGGCCGCGGCTGTCGGCGAAGTACGGGCGGCGAATAGAGCGGCACCACGCGCGCCAGGGGAGCAGAGGCCAGAAGTATCTCGGACAAGTTCAGCAGAAATACCCGGGCACAAAGTTGCCGGCGACGTTGATTCGCTCGGGGCGGCTGTTCACATCGCTGACGACGGGCACCACGGGCAGCGTGGTCCGGCGGACGCCGACGCAACTGATCTACGGCACAAACGTGAAGTCCAAGAAGGGCTACCCATATCCCGTCGCGCTGCAGCGGGGCGCGCCGAGCATCAACCTGCCAAAGCGGCCGTTTCTCTACATTTCGCAGAAGGACATTCGGGCGTTGAAGGCGGTTCAGCGGCGCTATGTTGAGAGGCTGATCAAGGCATGACGCAGATTGCCACGAGCCCGCCGCCCGCCAGTTGGGAGCGAATCGCGCTGCACAACAGGCGCATCGCGCCCAAACTGCGCCGGCAGGCGAAGCGGCTGGAGGAGTTGGCGTTGGGAGCCTCTGATCGCGTCGAGCGCGAACTGCGTGCGGCCGCGCGCAAGAGCATGGCGCTGATCCGTGACGCGATAAACAACGGCGTGACCGCCGACCAGTTGCTCGCGGCGACGGATACGTTGCAGCAGATCGAAGCCAGCATCAACGGCGCGATGGCCGGCGTGGGGAAGAACGTGCGGCAGCATATCGAATTGGCTGTCCTCGCCGGCGGCGGAATGGTGGAGGAGATAGTGCGGTCGGAAATGCCCAGCCTACGCATGTCGTTCGGCGCGGTGCCGGAGCGCATGGTGCAGGAGTTGGAGGAGCGCAGCCTGTCGTTCGTGACCGACTTGAGCGATGACACGATGCGCAACGTGCGCCACTATCTCGCGGAGGGTGTGGCGCAGGGCAAGCCTCTGAGCGAGATTGCCAAAAGCCTGGCCGAGGAAACCGACCTGGGCAAGGGCGCATTCG
>Ga0315296_10000313_pt1 | contig 44662 bp, 42 predicted proteins | sample YL17G14_18_MG_FD_203921 | JGI IMG/M metagenome (GOLD analysis project Ga0315296, IMG submission 203921) | Sediment microbial communities from Yellowstone Lake, YNP, Wyoming, USA - YL17G14_18 | ecosystem: Environmental > Aquatic > Freshwater > Lake > Sediment | place: USA: Wyoming | collected... | reverse complement strand
TGACTTGCGTATCGCTGACGTTTCCAGCATCATCGAGCTGGATGGTGATCTTAGCGTGCCCTTCGATCCTTGTGACTGGCTGAATAGTGAGTGTTTTTCCCATGATTTAACTCCTTTTTGGTAAGGGCCGTAGGCGACCGGCCCCACAAAACCTGTTAAATGTTGCTGCACGGTCTGGTATTTGTTTGACATCAAGACCAATTGTGGACAGAGCTCCCATCATATCAACCATAGGATTGGCTGCATCTGAGAGAGGGCCAAAACATCCTCGGCAGGGCATGTAGGCTTTTATGCATCGAGGTGTTTTCGCTGCTCCACCGCAGCCTGATCTTGTAGCGGGGCCATTGCACAGAAAGCCTTGTTCCATAAAACAGCGGACAGTATTAAGGGGCTTCCCTGGCTCAAAAGCAACGGATTCAAGGGGTCTCTTTAAACTGACCACAGCCTTCTTTTCCCTGATAGTCGGACATTCGTCGCACACACTTTTTGTTGGAAGACTGATCTCTCTTCCCTCTAAAAGGGCGGTGAGCGCCTCGGCGACCAGTTCTGGCGTTGTCGGGCAACCGGGCAGCTTGAGGTCAACTTTCACAACTTCATGCAGAGCATAAATTCTATCAGTAAACGGTGACACTCCCCTGGGGGTATCTGCTGAATCAGTGGAAACACAACCCCGGAATACCTTGTCATAAATTTCGTCCACCGTAAATTGATTAGCCAGGGCAGGGATGCCGCCATAGCAAGCACAGGTCCCTAAAGCGATGAGTGTTTTGCACTTTTTCCTCATCTCTTCAGCTATTTCTTTGTTCTCTTCTGTCCGGATTCCTCCAGAAATGATTCCCACATCAGCCTCAGGAATTTCAGGGCCTGGCTGGTCACCTGTCTGTCCCCACATTTTATGATCCATGAGGACTGGCATGTGAATAATCTCCAGCTTGGGCAAAAGATCGAGGAGTGGCTCTCCGATATCAAGTATGGTTACTTCACATCCTGCACAGATACTGAACCACTCTTCTGCTAATCTGACCGCCATCTCTTTCCTCCTAAATAAATTTTAAGATTAAAATTCATATGAAGATTCGTTAATCATAAAAATGATAAATAACAATCTGCATAAAGAATATCCGAGATTTCAACATTATTATTCATTTCTTACATATTCTTCTAATCAAAGCGAGTAAGTTATCTTTATATATTATTATTAATTATTATTTTTTGTTCCGAAAACTTATTTTTAACAAAATAGCTTATAAAAAAAGAATAGACTTGTCAATTCTTTTTCGTCAAATTGTTCCGTAAAAATCATAACCAGACATTTTGTAAAAATCAAAAGTAGACAAGGGGAGTCAGAGGGGAAACTCCGTCGCTCTTTGGCCGTCCTTGATTACCAGCAGCTTCCGGTCCGGGATGAGTCCCACTATTACCCGCGTCCCCGCCAGGTGTCGCAGCTTATATTCCTTACCCTGGAAGCTGAACGTTCCGTCTTTCTTGACCATGCGTTTATAATGTAACGAAAACGCGAGATCCACGTTCACTGCAGGATCCAAGGGTCTCAGCCTGCTTTTGCCAGCCTTGATGGCCGCCTCCCATCGTTTCTGAGGCGCCTCCTCAGTCTCCAGATGAACCCGTTGTTCGTTATAAAAATGGACGACCTCATCAACGATCTTTTGAGAAGGATCGAGGTGTGGGATGCGGAGAAAGAGGAAGTTATTGTTCTCCTGAGGAATCATCTGGGCTTCGGGGCGACGAGGATCGCGGCGATTTATAAGGACAGGTGGCAGATAGAGATTTTCTTTAAGATTCTGAAGCAGAATCTGCGGATTAAGACGTTTGTCGGAATTACGGCCAACGCCTTGAAGATCCATATTTGGACAGCATTGATAGCGATTTTGATTTTGAAGTATCTGAAAGTTCGCTCAAGCTTCAACTGGTCGTTGAGCAATCTGGTGGCGCTGTTAAGGTTGAATCTTTTTACTTACAGAGATTTATGGGAATGGATTGGTCGATCCATAGAGCCGCCCCCTCTAATTCAGGAAGCTGAGCAATTATCTTTGAGCTTTGCTTAATTGGACAGCAGGGAATTAGACTAAATTTTAACAGAAAATTTCTTCTTGTAAATAAAAAAGCCAAAAAAAATAAAACAAGGATTAAAATTTTCTTAAATTGATTTTTAGACTCATCTCCCATATAATTCTGGCACATGAAACACAAAATTGACATTGATCATATCTGTGAGTTATCACATCTCAAATTGACAGAAGAGGAGAAATCCGTACTTGCACCCCAGATGATAAAAATTGTGGAGTGGGTCACAAAGCTTGAAGAACTGAAATTTGATGTGACTTTGAACGAAATCTATTCTTCTGTATCCTTTCCCCTTCCTTTTCGTTCGGATGAGGTTTTGAATTCCTTATCCACTGAACTTGCCTTGAGCAATTCGCCTGAAAAAAATAGGGAATTCATTAGGGTTCCAAAGGTCATCGAAGAGAAATGAACCTTACTTCCCTAAGCATCTGCGGACTTCAGCAGCTCCTGGCAAAGAAAGAAATAAAGGCTGAAGAAGTCGTCCTTTCTTACTTAGAGAAAATTCAAGAAAGGGAAAAGAGAATTTCTGCCTTTATTACTGTGGTTGCAGAAAAGGCATTAGCTCGAGCAAGAGAGATTGACCAGAAGAAAGGGAAAGGGAGGCTGGCAGGTATTCCTCTGGCGATAAAAGACAACATATTAACAGAAAATATTCGAACAACTTGTGCCTCCAAGATTCTGGAAGACTATGTTCCTCCTTACAGCGCGACTGTGGTCAGAAAGTTGGAAGCAGAAGATGCAATCATCATCGGAAAGACCAATATGGATGAATTTGCCATGGGTTCTTCCACTGAGAACTCAGCCTTCTTTGTGACGAGAAATCCCTGGAACTTGACTCGAGTTCCTGGAGGCTCAAGCGGAGGTTCGGCAGCAGCTGTGGCAGCCGAGGAGGCTGCGGCTGCGCTAGGTTCTGATACGGGGGGATCTGTAAGACAGCCTGCGGCTTTTTGTGGCGTTGTCGGCCTCAAACCGACTTACAGCCGGGTTTCTCGTTATGGCCTTGTGGCTTATGCCTCATCTTTGGACCAGATTGGCCCATTAACGAGATCTGTTGAAGACAGCGCAATACTTACTCAAATTATTGCCGGCTACGATTCAAAAGATTCCACACTTTCCCCTCAACCTGTTCCTGATTATCAAAAGGAAATGAAGGAAGGATCCCCCTCCATAAAGGCTGCCTGTCTTAAGGAAAAAGAACTCAAAGGCCTGAACCCTGAGGTCAAAGATACCTATTATAGAACTTTAAAGTGGCTTGAGGATTTGGGAGCTCGTTTAGAGGAAAGGGATTTTCCTTCTTGGCAATATGCTCTGGCCTGTTACTACATCATTGCACCCTCTGAGGCCAGTTCTAATCTGGCCCGCTATGATGGCGTTCGTTATGGCTTTCGTTCTCCCCGGTACCAAAACCTCAAGGAAATGTATCAGAATACAAGGACTGCTGGCTTTGGCCAAGAAGTGAAAAGACGAATTCTTTTAGGGACTTTTGCTCTGAGCTCTGGCTATTATGACGCCTATTACTTGAAAGCGGCGAAAACAAGAAGCCTCATTTGCCAAGAATTTGAGAGAACTTTTAAGGAAGTTAATTTTATCTTAACTCCGACGACTCCAGAGCCAGCTTTTTTAGTTGGAGAGAAGGACGATCCTATTTCCATGTATCTCTCTGATATCTTCACTGTCACGGCCAACCTCGCTGGCCTTCCTGCCCTCTCCTTGCCTATCGGTTTAAGCCGACAAGGCTTGCCCATCGGGCTTCAGATTATCGGGAATCATTTTCAAGAATCCCATATATTTAAGCTTGCTTTTTTGCTTGAAAAAAAAGTAAAATTTAAAAATAATAAATTAACTTTCGACTGGAAGGAGGAATAATGGGAAGAAAGAGTCTTCTTGTCATCGGTGTGGTTCTCGCTTTATTGACCCTACAAAGCTGTCAGCAAAAACCTGAACAAGGGATCTTAAAGAATTATTTTCATGCGATTAGTTTAAATGATGTGCAAACGATGTCGACAATGGCCTTAGAACCTGTTTCTCTTGACGCAGCAAGCTGGCAAATTATCAGTGTAGGGGAAGAAAAAATTGAGCCTGCTCCTTTGCCTGATCTCAATAAAAAAGAACAGGAATTAAAGAGGAAGCTCGAAGGGCATGTCGCTCCAACCCTTGATGCCAAAGATGCGCTGGACGGAGCTAAAGATGAATTTGAGTCAGCTCGAACAAAAGCAGCAAAAGCAGCAGCCCAGAAGAAAGTGGATGAGCTCCAGGCCAAGTATGATCAAGAATATGAACTCCATAAAGAACTCCAGAAAGGTTACAATGAAGCCAAAGCTGCCTCAGCCAGAGAGGAAGAAATCGCAAGTTTTTCTCTTGGAGGAGGAGAAATTCCCAATCTGAGAGAACTATCAGGACAGGTTCGCTCCAAAGAAGTGAAAGTCGCCATCAAGTCGAAATCAGGCACCACAAAGAATTACTCATTTTATTTAAGAAATTATGAGCTTAGGGACGAAGTTTTGAATCTCGCCCATCGAGGGAGGTGGATTATCGTCAAGCTCGAACCCATCAGTTGATTGCGATCTTGACTCTTTTTATTCATTCCATTATAAGTATTTGTTTATTTCTTGCGGGCCGTTAGCTCAGAGGGAGAGCACCGGCCTTTTAAGCCGGGTGTCGCTGGTTCGAGTCCAGCACGGCTCACCACACGCCTTCTTGCCCCTGTCGTCTAGCCAGGTCTAGGACATCGCCCTTTCAAGGCGGCAACACGGGTTCAAATCCCGTCGGGGGCGCTCTCTTTTCTTAGCGAATCTGGCTTGATTAATCTAAAAGCATGCGATCTTAATCTTGAAAGATTATTTCCAAGGTTTTGATTTCGGATTTTCCAAAGTTTAAAGGAAGAGTATGATCTTTAAAATTTATTGAACGCAAGCGATTCTCCATCAAGTCCAGCTCATAAACTTTTTTTGGTTTGCGGAAGAGTTCAATCTGGGCTTCTGTAGGTTTTCCTTCAGATTCATAGAACCTCAGGAGGAGGCTATCCCCCTCTTCTGCTTTTTTTACTGTGGCTAAGACGATGTTTTGAGCAGAACTTTTGAAGAAAGAATAGGAAGAGGGGAGCTCACCTGGGTGGGAATCCAGAAAAAGGGTCAGAAGAGGATAGTTGAATTCATAGCCTTTCTGGACTGTTTTGGCCTCACGCCAGTCACCCTTGTGGGGATAAAGGGCATAGGAAAAACGGTGCTTTCCTCTGTCAGCCATGGGGTCTGGGCTTAAGGGAGATCGCAGAAGAGTTAGTCTCATGACATTGTCTTTGATGTCATAGCCATATTTTGATTCATTGATGAGGCTCACTCCATATTTTCCCTCAGAGATATCAGCCCAACGGATGGCAGGAACTTCATAACGGGCTCTTTCCCAATCTGTGTTGCGCGTTGTGGGCCTTTCGATAAAAGCGAAAGGGATTTCATAAGTCGCTTTTTTGCTTTTGATATCAACGGGAAAGGCAACTTTAAGAAGCACATGGTCTTCCCACCAGTCCGCATTCATCTGGACATCAATGCGGGGTATGCCTTCGTAAAGAATTATTTCCTGATTGAAGAAAGAAGAAGGAAAATCTGAAGTAGGTTCACGCCTGGCTTTAGAAAGGCCAAGAAAGTTTTTCTCGACTTCGAGAGAAGCCATCACAGGCCCTTTGTTTATGATTTCGATTTTTTGTGCTTTATCTAATTCCCAGAGACGACCTGTGTATTTAATTTCCCAGGCATCATATTGATCAGGGATGTCTTCAAAAAGCTGAAGCTGGTTTCCTGAGGAACCAGGAGCAAGAACTTCCTTTTTTTGAAGTTTGTCAAAGATGCTGATGATATTTCCGCTTTCAGGATTAAGGGTTACCTGGAAATACTGGTTTTCCAGAGTAGTATCACTCGTTTTTAAAGATGTCTGGTAATTTGCCCCTGTGCCCTTTTGAATTCTGTAGACTTTATAGCCTATGGCTGGGATTTTTTTGGCAAGAAAGCAGAGGATTTCTCCCTCTTTATGAGAGTTCAGTATTTGAGAGGGGACTTCTTTGCCCTTATCATTAAAAACTTTTGACTCACCCTGGAAATTTTGCGGTAGAATGACTTTGACTATCCCATCTCTTTCCCAGGAGAGAGAATTGAAGATAAGGAGGGGGATACCTTTTTCTTCCCCTGCTGTATCGATTTTTCCGGCAATATTTTTCAGGCCTTCAATCAATGCCTGCTTTGCCAGACTCTGAGCTTCAAGATATGACTCTTTGGCATCTCTGTAGACAGGATTGATGCTCGAGCCGGGAAGGATATCATGAAATTGATTCAGCAAAACTTTTTCCCAAGCTTTCTTCAAATCCTGATGAGGGTAGTCTCCTCCGAAGAGAGAGGCTAAAGAGGAGAGCTTTTCGGCGTTGGAAAGGAGAACTTCTGATTTTCGATTGAATCTTTTTGTTTCTGCCTGAGTGGTGTAGGTGCCCCGGTGGTATTCTAGGTAGAGCTCATCTTTCCAGATTGGAAGAGCCTTAAGATTTTTTTTCTTAAACTGGCTTAAATATTCGGAGACTGTGCTGTGCCTGACTTGAGGGAAAATTTTTTGCTTTTCCAAGTCTCGGGCGCGGTTGAGCATCTCTCGATTTGGACCACCTCCGTGATTTCCCAATCCATAGAGAATAAGGACATTTTTTGCTCCAGTGTTTCTTTCAAAGTTCTTAAGCCCCTCGGCCATTTCCTCTCCACTTAGACTTCCCACATATCCCGTTGGCGGAAAGTAGGTGAGGACTCTGGAGCCGTCAGGTCCTTCCCACCAAAAAAGGAAATAAGGGAAAACATTCGTGTCATTCCAGCTTATCTTCTGGGTGACGAAAGAAGAGATGCCGCTTTTTCGTAAAAATTGGGGCAGGTTGAAGTTGTAGCCAAAAGAATCCGGGATCCAGCCGATTTTGACATCAACATCAAATTTTTCTTTGAAATATCTCTTCCCATACAAAATCTGACGGATGAAGGATTCACCGTCAATGAGGTTCGAGTCAGGCTCAACCCACATGCCGCCCACGATTTCCCAGCGACCTTCTTTCACCTTTTTCTTAATTCGCTCAAAGACCTCTGGAAAGTTCTCTTCCATCCATTTATAAGCCTGGGCTTGGCTTTGGACATAGACAATTTCAGGGTATTCTTCCATATTGTCCATAATCGTGGAGAAAGTCTCTTTTGCCACTTCTACAGTTTCAGGCCAACGCCACAGCCAGGCCAAGTCGATGTGGGAATTGCCTGCCACAAAAAACATGTGGGTTTTAGCGAAAAGAGAAACCGGCTCCACTTCTTTATAGAACTCCGAAAGAGAGTCTTTCATTTTCGGAAAATTTCCCTGGCGCAAAGCTTCTAGGTCAAAGTTCATGATAGCTCTCTCAAACTTCTGTTTCAAAGCTTGGAATTCCTTTGAGGATGAAAAATTTTGATACTCCTTAGAAACAGGCCTCTGCAGGCGGGGCGGTACTTCAATCTTTGGAGCAAGATCGAGGAGAGTGATTCCAATTTTTAAATCCGATAAGAATTGAGAAAGCAGATTTTGCGCTTCCCTGGTTGACTCAATCAAGAAGCGAGCTTCTTGAATTTCAAGATGTGTTCCGCTTTCGGCTGTTTCTCTCTTTAAGAGGGGAAGTTTTCCTAAATTATCAAAGCGGAAAGCGATCAATATTTTCTCTCCCGGAGATGCTTTGGAAGTCAGAGGAAATTCTTTTTCTAGCTGGGTTTCTTCGTTTCCAAATTCTAGGTTAAGGGATTCTTTGAGTTCGCCGTTTCGAAAAAATTGTCCCACAATTTTTCCTATTCCGCGAAAGACGCAGACAAGAATAATTTTACTTGTTTCTGTTTTTGCTCCGGCAAAGGTTTCTGGAACTTTGAACTGCCGGCGCAGCCAGAAGACTTTGTTCGCAATCGTGCCTCCAGTCCTTAACAATTCCCAAGTGGAGTCATCGAGCTCGAGTTTTTCCCCATTTTCGATATCTCCTCTTTTGAGTTTCCAGGGAGAGAGATCATCATTAAGGAAAGACTCAATAGCGGTAATGCGGTTTTGGATTTCCTTTTGGCCATAGGAAAACGCAGCTAAGCAAAGAGCCAAAAATGAGAACAAAACTATTTTTTTCGTTTTGCGCATTGTTATTCTCTTAGGTTTTTAGGGTATGATACGCATTAAAAGCATTGGAATCTTATCAATAAATATATGCTAGGTCAACCGTATCAATCCTTCCCAGCTCTCTTTTTTAAGGGAATATCAAAATGAAAAAGGGAGAAGCCCAGATGAGGATTGCTTTATCCCTTGCGTCTTCTGAGGAAGCTTTCTTTTTTTATGCTATTCCCTCAGAGGGAAGCTGAAACTTTTCCCACTGGAAGCTCACTCCCTTTTAACCTTTCAAGCTTTGCTATAGATGAAGCAAAAGTTAGAGGGCATTTTCTCAAAGTCGCCTGCACCAAAGAAGGAGGGCTCGAGCTTTTTGTGGATGCCATTTTGAAGGCGAAATTGAAGGAATTAAAGGCTTTGAAAATGAATCTCTAAGGAGAGACTCTCTTTCAGTCCTGTCTTCGAGAGTTCTTGCTTTTTTGAGTTCTTTTTTTCCAGAGCCAGAATAAATAGGCAGCTGGGGCCTGATAAAGGGCGAATATCATTGGCGAGAGGATGAGCCAGTAAACATTAAAGTCAAGAACAAAAAGAAAAATAAAGGCCGCGACTCCTCCGAGGGAGAGGACTATGGCTGACCCGAGCCAGAGAAAAGAATAAAGCTTGTTCATAAAAAACATCCACGGCTTTAGGATCCGCTTCAACCGCAGTGAAGGAATCAATGATGATTCATTTTTTTTGTTAATCTTCTCACAAAAAGCTTATAGCAAAGGAAAAACTTTAAGTCAAATAGGGGTTCTGTAACGGTTTTCTCAATACCCATCCTGATCTCTTTTATCTCACGGATTTGGAGATGCTGACTTCTGAAACTGACAGACCTGGTGTACATGTAAAGCCGCCTTCCGTAAGCAAGATTTACGAAAGGAGACGCTTTATGACAGAAGCAGAGATTTTAAGAAACAAGAGATAGCGATTAGGATCCTACCCCAGCTTCTCCATCAAAGCCTGGAACCTCGGATGCTGTCGGAGCGGATCGAGATTGCTGTCGTGCTCGTACCACCCCTTTTGGGTAAGGCCATGCGCGACGGCCCGCTCCCAGGCAGTCGAGCGCTTCGTCGGTTTCGCCTGCGAGCGAATAGATGCATCCCAGGTTATAAAGGAGCATCGGTTCCTCGGGCTCGATTTCCCTTGCGCGACGGGCCCACTTTATTTTTTCTTCAAGAACGGCACGCCATTGACCATCCAATCAGGTGCAGGTTTCCCCATGAGGTAATGGTCGAAGAACTGCTGCATGCGAACTGTAAGGTCTTTCCTGTCTGCAAGGTTTTGAATGCTGTGTTCTTCTCCTGGATATGCAAGGAGAATCACATTTTTCCCATTAAAACGCAGCGCATTGTAAAATTCTATAGCTTCAATTATCGCAACTGTCCCGTCGGCTGTTCCATGAAGTATCAACACAGGTGCCTCGACAGATCTCGCATTTAGAGCTGCTGACTCTTCTTTGAAAATCTCAAAATCATCGTAGGGATTAGTCCCAAATCTTCCCTGGCCATAATAATTATACTGATGAGCATTTTGACCGGTTCCATTCTGGTTATGGTAATCCCAACCCCAGAGATGGTTGAAATCACTTATCAAGTCCGAGACACCGGCCCCGACGGCAATTGCTGCAAACAATTTTGACCTTGTAGATATATATGCAGAACCTTGGCCGCTAAAACTGTGGCCGTTCAGCCCGATACGCTTCGGATCAGCATAGCCCATCTCGATGACCTTCTTTACCGCTGCTTCCACACAATCGAGCATATCAGCATGTGTGGTGCGGGTGTTAAAATGGATATCCGCCTGCATGATCAAGTATCCTCTACTCACAGGCTCGATCATTACTCCTCCGAAAGATGTTGCATACCGCGGGGCAATATGACGATGGAGGTTCTGAGAATTCTTCTCGTAAAAATTGACAATCATGGGGAGTCGCTCTCCAGGCTTATAATCATCCGGAATACCGAGTGTGCCCTGCAGTCGTACACCATCTTTATTCGTGTAATCAAACAAAATGCGGTGCCCCCATTTGTATTCGGACTGCCAGGGATTCGCATCCGTCACGCGTTTCGCAGAGGAAAACTTCATGTCGCTCGTATAATAATTCGGAAAATCAACAAATGTCTCCCATGTATACAAGAGTTTGTCTGCACTTTTCGCCTTTTTCAGGTTATCAAAAAGTTTGTCCTCATAAATTAGCTTGGTCAATCTGCCGTTTTTCAGCTCATAATAGCCTGCCTTTTTTGTCCATTCTCCATAAGCCGATAGGAGAATCGGCTTGGACAGATCAACGAACTGCTCCTCCGGGTCCAATCTAAAATAGCGAAAGCGAATCTCCTCCTTATCACCCAAGCCTCCAGTCAGATTTGTCGGCTTGATTCCTTCGAGCGGCTGGAGCCAGAGATCATATCTGTTATTTAAGATCACTGCCATTCCGTCCTTTGTCCAGCCTGTGACACCATAAGGGGGTTTCGTCCCAGGATAGTCATATTCTTTGTTGACAAAACTTGTAGGAGCATTCTCCGTAAGATTTTTTGACTCGCTGCTTTCAATTTTGTAAACCCAGATATGTCCGTCTTTCCAGTAGAGGAAATGCTTGCTGTCCGGCGAAAGCCCCAGCGTGAGCCCCTGGGCTTTAAACATGAGTGTGCGCTCACCTGTGGCAGTGTTCACCCGATAATAGTCTGCTTTTCTCTCTTTCCAATCAGATATATACGCTTTCTCATCCTCCCCTATGCCCCATTTTCCATCTTTGGTTATGCTTATTCTGCGCATATTTTCATCGGTGAGGCGTACAAATCGTCTGTCTTTCAGATTAAATGCTGACCTGTAGGTAAAATTTCTATCAGCCTCGGCCTGAACCATCTGAACTGATTGGATCCGTTCGTCTTTCCAGTGCCATATATCAACATTCGCGACAGGTTCAGTATCCTCTTTTTTCTTTTCCGGTTCTTTTTCCTGCTCTTTTATGCCGCAAAATACCCTTGATCTATCCTCACTCCAGAACAGTGCTTTTCTTTCGATTGCTCCCTCTCTCATCATTGTTCTTCTCTCAGGGATTACTCTTTCAGAAATCACCATGTTTTTGGGAAAATTCGGATCGCTAGCCGGGTTGTATTCAATTTTAATGGGATTTCCTCCGGCTATATCCCTAAATGCAAGGAGAATATTATCCTTTTCAGTAAATTCATTCTTCTTGGTTCCCTTTAATACGGCAAGGGCAGCCCCCTGTTCATCCCAGGCTATACGGGCATAGTCGGCTTCGCCATTATCCAATGGCCTGTGCACACTACTATCAAGAAAGATGACATACACTCCGTTTCCGCTCTTGTCTCGAGCGTCAACAGTATAAGCGAGCATTGTCCCAGGTTTATTAAATTGAAACTCTCCAACGCTTCCTATATTCTCTTCAAACCCTTTTTCTAAATTCCGAAGGATAAAGTCAGTTCCATTATGCTTGGCATCAGGGTCAGGCTTGGTTTTCTTAATAGCGAAGAATTTCGAGCCCTTTGAGAAGCTAAAAGATGCAGTATTATCCCAGGTAAATTTCTCATCTGTTTTGAGATTCATCAATTGTGCTTTTTCTGGCACAGGCTTTTTGTCTTTGCGGAGTTTCTCGATCTCTTTGAAGGGTAGGCTCACAATGTAAGCTACCCATTTCGAGTCATCGGAAAACTGCGGACGCGAGCCTCTCGGAATCTCTCCCTCTTTATCGCTCTGGAGGTTTTTGACATACAGCATATCATCAGCCTCGGGCTTTTGGTATCCATAGGTTATCCAGTTCCCGTCATCAGAAATTGACGCTGACACAATGGATCTCCAGCGCGCATAATCCTCGATTGTTAAGACCTTTTTGTCTTCACCTTCCAGAGCATTAAGAGATGTAGTAGAAATAAAAAACAGCACCAATAAAATCACTAGCACTAATTTTTTAGAATATTTCATCACTCTCCTCCTTTTTAATTCTTGATTGACTTTAATGTTACTTCCTCATCTTCACTAGCCTGCTCACATATATCACAGCTGCAATTTCTATCCAAGTTTTTTTCAAATTTCATTTTTGGCTTCGATGGCTGCGCTGATGTCCCTATTAAAACATGTCACGCATGGCGAATCCCTGTCAAAGGCCTCAAAAAACCAGAAAGATTGAAGAATTCGTAATTTAGGGCTCTCGCTAGGATAGATAGGAGATAAATCTGATAGCACTTTATTAGATGGGCTCTGGCTGAAAAAAATTCTTAGATTAGTAAACGGATGTTTACCTGCCGCTGGACGGAAAGAGCCCGGCATATTAACTGCATCTTAGCATAGGACTTTGAAAAAACTTAAGATATGATTAAATAGAAAAATAATTTTTTAAAATTAGCATATAAATAATATTTCGTAAAGAAAAACATGTTATTATTAAAAGAACCTTTTTAGGAAATGCAAATTGGATTTTTATTATGAACTATTAGGAGAAAGACCATGAGCAAAAAGATTTTAATTACGCTGAGTTTTGCTCTCCTTTGTCTCCTTCAAGTAGTAGAGGGTCGTCTGATCCAGCAGATTCCATCTGGGCTCCCCGTAAAAAGGACAGAAAGGGCTCTCCCAGATTTGGTGGTTGAAGAAGTATTCTTGGATGATCAGCAATATATTGTTTTCAAATTAAGGAATAGTGGAGGTCCTATTCCAGACGACCAATTTCAAAGAAGTATTGTAAGAATATATTTCGGTGCGGAGTCTAACGATTTCACTTTTGCAGATTTGAAGGGTTTAAGCGCTTTCCGTGGTGAACCGGTAGATCCACGGGGTATTTTGAAAGAGCCAAACGGGTTTATCACTTTTAAAACGAGAATAAAGCTTAGCATGCCTTCAAAAGTTTCTGTGATAGTTGATTATAATAACCAGATACAAGAGCAGAATGAAAAAAACAACAGGATGGACAGGGAGCTTAAGCCAAAAGAACCTTTGCCTCAGGTTCCCTCATCTAAACTTCCAATGGATAGACGGAGGTCTTCTGTAATTTCAAGCTTGGGCTGCACATATTCGATTTCACCGCCCAGCATGGCTTTCGACTACAACAGCCACTCAGAAAATGTAACTGTAACTGCTCCGAGTGGATGTGACTGGACAGCGGCTAGTAATATAGATTGGATTAAGATAATTTCTGGCAATAGCGGAAGTGGCAGCGGGACAGTTAATTATTCCATTGAGGCTAATTTGAGTACAAAAGACCGAACAGGAACACTGACTATAGCAGGAAAGACTTTTAGGGTAGACCAGCGGGGAGCTGTTTGCGGTGAAAGCTCCACATCTCTTTCTCATCTCTCCCAATACGTTGATGCTTCTGGAGGAACTGATATTATAAGTGTGATAGCTCCCATTGACTGCGATTGGACAGCAGAGAGTACTGTGGCATGGATAAAAATTATTTCTGGTGGCAGCGGAAGAGGCAATGGAACGATTACCTATTCTGTTGAACCAAATCCAGACACAAATCCTCGTTCAGGAAAATTTCTAATTGCTTATCATTCTTTCATGGTAACCCAAGAGGGAAAGCCTCCATCTGCTCCCACTGGTCCCGACATTGCTATAGAAAAAGTTGAGGTCTCAAATGATATTCAGATCTTATTTACCATTACAGTAAAGAATATAGGGAATGCTGATATAAATACTAACTATCTCATTCAGATCTTCTGGCAGCACGCAAGTGGCAACTGGCTGGAGGTGGAATCTACTGTGGGGAATCCACTTAAAGCAGGAGAAAGTCAAACTATTAAACATATGTGGAACGATATAAAAAGGATTTGTCAGTTTATTGAACAAAAGATAATCGTAATAGGTGAAAATCAAACTAGTGTACTGGTTGATCCACTGAACTCCATAAAAAATGAAAAACACAAGGATAACAATCAATATGCAAGTAAATTCTTTTGGAACGCACCTCTGGCTGATTTGAAGATAGAAGACTTTCAATTAGATTATAGGGATTTCTGGGGAGTCACAAAATTTGGCCTTATTTTAAAACTCAAAAATATTGGCGACGCTCCTCCGGTTGTCATGGTGGATGAGATTCGCTATCCCGAGTATTTCATTAGGGTTTCCTGCAAGAAAGAAGACGGAAGCCACAGCTTTCATTTCAGTCCTTTCATCCAAAAGAGTACAGTCAACATACTCAACATAAAGGACTTTCTCGTTGTGCCTGGTGAAGTGAAAACATTTACCTATCCTTACTATATCATTCCGCAAAATTATGGAGCTGTTCTTCCGGTTAAAGAATCTGAGGGGAATCTTGAATGCACTTTAGAATTTGATCAGGATCATATCCTACTGGATAAAAATCGTCAAAATAATATCTTTACAAAATCGATATCTATTCCAAAGCGAAATATTTCAATCTCTAATTTTTCCCCGAACTTTGAAGTCATAGGAATACCAAATGTTCCTCCTTCGCTTTATGTTTTTGTCAAAACTCCATATGACCTCCTCGAGAAAGATTCAAGCCTTACCCTTCTGTGGAATAACGAAAAATTAAAAATAGAATCTGTTCAAGTTTACTCTAAAGAAAGTAGCGGAGATACGATTTATCTGGCGAAAGCCTACCCGCCTCAAAATGAAGGGGAAGGTCCGATTATGGTCTCTGCTTACGGAGTAGAGGGAAAGTCTATAGATGCTTTCAGGATATATGGACTACCGGAAATTACAGGCATTTCTCCCTCCTCTGCTAAGAGAGGAGACACGATCACTATTTATGGGAAAAACTTTATCGAGCATGGCAAACTTAATTCCTATCAAGGAATTACAGGAGTAGCATTTAGCCCCGAAGAGGGATATTGGAGATATCAATTTATAAACGAAAACGAAATAAAAGTTGAAGTTCCTTTTTATGCAGAGAGTGGTGAGGTTACGGTAAGAATTGGCTGGAAACAAGTAAAATTTCCTTTTGCTGTTCTCAAACAGTCTGAGCAATATTACAGGTAATATGATGCCATTAGCTTATAGAAGTGAGTAGAAGAGTAGAAGGAATTCCCTTTTCGTCGCTTCGATGATTTTTCTTCCTTTTTGGCTTAGATGGCTACGCTGATGTCCCAAATAAAACATGTCACGCATGGCGAATCACTGTTAACGGCCTCAAAAGGCTGAAAAGTTAATGGAATTCGTCAGATGATGCTCTCAGAAAGGTAGAAATGGAATGGACGACTGGCCGCTGTCGAATGATAAATGAACGATTATGAAAAATACTCAGTTCCTACTTCGGCAGCCATCAAAAGTTCCTGATAAGCCATCTGGGCAGGGGGGGGCTTAATGGCGACGAAGCTCAACTTTAAGTGGTCGATGAAGACAATTACATTTCCATTATTGACAGGATAAAGAGCAAGAACTATATTTAATTCAGAAAAAGAGTTCTAAAAAAGATGAGCATTGAGATAGGCATTCGTTGCGTTTTCAATCGAAAGACAGCACGAGATTTCCTTCTCCTGTTTTGCCTTTTCTTCATAATAGGAATCTTCTTTCCTCCGTTACTCATCTTCCTGCCTCTTCTGTTTTATTTTTCGTTGGTCTGTTTATTCGATAAGCATTCTCCCATAATTCTGGCAACATCCAGATATATCCAAATATGCTCTGGACCCCGGAGCCCCCCTTATTAATATTTCCTCCATTAATTCTCTCTGATCTTTACTGAAAATAATCCTTTTTTGCACGGAGATAAAAATCATGATTCATCTTGATAAACAGAGAATAAGGGATATTTGGAATAAATTGTGTGGGATTCCAATTGAATGGGACCTCAGCAAATATCAAAAGATACTTGGAAAAATCAATGAATATGATCTAAGAAAAGCATCAGATGATGAGCTTAAAAACATGTCTGCTTGCTTGAGGGAACAAGCCACGTATGGCAGACCTCTAGATGACATTTTGATAGAGGCTTATGCCCTTGTCAGGGAAACAGCTTGGCGGACCATCGGTCTGTGGCCCTTCGATGTTCAAATATTGGCAGGAATCGTCATGCATCAAGGCAAACTTGTTGAGCTGAACACAGGCGAAGGCAAGACTTTGGTTGCCGTGCTCCCGGCATACTTGAATGCCCTGACAGGTAAAGGCGTCCACATCCATACGTTCAATGATTACCTGGCGCGGAGGGACGCAGCCTGGATGGGACCGATTTATGAATTCCTAGGATTGAGCGTTGGCTGCATTCAAGAGGGAATGTCTCAAAAAGAGAGGAAAGAAGCTTATGCCTCTGATATCACCTATGCCACAGCCAAAGAGGCTGGCTTCGACTACCTGCGTGATCATCTCTGTTATAAGAAGGAAGATCTTGTCCATCGCGCTTTCCATTTTGTTATAATGGATGAAGCGGACTCCATCCTGATTGATGAAGCCCGTGTTCCCCTCGTCATTGCCGGAACCACAGGCAGGCCACACATCGATCCCTCCCATCTTGTGGAGATTGTCAAAGGCCTCAGGGAGGGCCTCGATTTCGAGACGGATGAAGGGAAACGAAATATTTACCTGACAGATAGAGGATTAGAGCGAATAGAGAAAATATTGGACTGTGGAAGCCTTCATGCCGTTGAAAACATCGATCTATTGACCGGGTTGAATCAGGCGCTCCACGCTGAGTTTCTGCTACATCGCGATATCGATTACATCGTCCGAAATGGACAAATAGAAATCGTGGATGAGTTCACAGGCAGGATTGTTGAAGATAGACATTGGCCGGACGGACTTCAAGCAGCCCTCGAGGCTAAAGAAAGACTCCATCTGGGTTCAGGAGGCTCAGTCCTGGGGTCGATCACGCTACAGCATTTCGTGCAGCTTTACCCAAAAATCTGCGGTATGACCGCTACTGCTTGTCCAGCTGCTAACGAGCTCTCTCAGTTCTACAACTTGAAAGTTGTTGTCATCCCTCCCAATCGTCCCTGTATCCGAAGAGACTACCCAGATGTTGTTTTTGCAGATAAGGAGGCCAAGACTAAAGCCTTAATCGCAGAGATTAAACACACGCATGGCCCCGGCAGGCCTATTCTTGTCGGTACAGCAAGCGTAGAAGAGTCGGAAAAATTAGCTTTGGCTCTTAGAGAAGCTGGGGTCTCCTGTCAAGTGCTCAACGCAAAAAACGATGAATTGGAGGCGAAAATCGTGGCCCAGGCTGGCTTACCTAGCGCGTTGACGATTTCTACAAACATGGCTGGGCGGGGAACAGACATCAAACTTGGAGGGCATAAAGAACAAGAACGGGACAGTGTCGTGAAACTTGGAGGATTGTATATCATCGGCACTAACCGGCATGAGAGCCTCAGGATTGACCATCAACTGAGGGGTCGAGCAGGTCGTCAAGGAGACCCCGGAGCTTCCCGGTTTTTCATCTGCCTTGAGGATAATCTGATTGAACGATACGGAATCCGGAATCTTCTTCCTAAGAATTTACGCAACTTAAGACAGGATGACCCCTTCTCAAACCCAATTGTGAATCGAGAGATCGCGAGGGGTCAGCGTATTATAGAAGGGCAGAACTTTGGAATCCGAAAAACACTCTGGAATTATTCCTCTCTTGTCGAGAAACAGCGGGAAATGATTCATCGTAGACGCCAAGAAGTCCTCCTGGACGAAATTCCCATGGACTTACTTTCAAAAAAAGTTCCTGGGCACTATTCAGAGCTTGAATCACTGTTGGGAAGGAATCAGATGCAAGAAATTGAAAAGCAGATCACACTTTTCCAGATTGACCGCTGCTGGGCCGAGCACCTCGCCATGATTGCTGATGTCCGCGAAAGCATCCATCTGGTGAGTGTAGGAGAGAGATCTCCTCTAAATGAATTTCATGAGGTCGTTGATCATGCCTTTCTAAGATTAAATCAAAAAATCGACGATAAGATCATCGAAACATTCAAAGCTCTGCCCATCACAAAGGAGGGCGTCAGTCTTGACAAAGAGGGTATTAGGGGACCGTCATCGACCTGGACTTACCTGGTCAATGATGATCAATTTGGACTATGGGTAGGATTACTTCATGGGAGTAACATAGGCTTCACTGCCACTGCAGCCGCAGTTTACGGACCTTTGTATATCGCTTTGGGACTCTGCCAGCGGTTCTTTCGGAGGAAACGTCCATAGCCGAGCCAGAGCCTAAAACAGAATGGAGGCCAAGCGGGTCGGCAAATACATGCTCAGGCTGCTGCTGTCGTTGGAGCATTTCGCCTTCATCGCTGAACTTCTACAGCCCCCAGGTCCGCCTCTATACCCAATTCTGGCAGCAAATCACGAGGCAAAAAGTCAAAGAATCCGGCCTCTATTTCATTTCCATCAACCAGTGGATCAAGATTTTATTTTAGGGCGCATCCGGTCTGTGAGTTGATCTCGATCGCCGGCCGATTCGCCGTCTGGAATCATAAATAATGCTTATTGTATTTGCTGGCGGTCTTTTATTTACATCATCAATTGCACAGATCGGAATAACCAGCTCAGTCGTAAAAGTTTACACTGTTTACAACAAGCACAGCTACTTTCGTCCTTGGCAGATGATGGGGCAGGAGAGTATGAGCAGCTCCAGATGTATCATTAAGGGCAACAGAATCCTGACAAACGACCATGTCGCGGCAAATTCCACTTTTCTGTAAAAAAAAGAGATCGCGCCTGGCATTCAGCATTTCCGAAGTAAATTGCTCATGAATATAGAAAATGGAGATATGCCCAATTTTATTTGACAACTTTTATATTGCTCAATATAATGAGTGTATACTCAATATTGCGAGCAAAGATGAAAACAAATTTCTTTATTTCTACGAATTATCAGAAAGTGCTCAGCCTCTTAGCCAAATTTTCTGATAAAGAATTTTACGAAAGAGAGATTGCCAGAAAAATAGGTATAAGTTTTGGCTCAGCCAATAAGGTTCTCAACGACCTGTATTCCAGCGGATTGTTGAACAGGTCCCAAAAAGGAAAAATGTATTTTTACAGTATTAATTCCACTGATCCTGCATTCCGGCAGTTCAAGATATTCAACACCATAGACCTCTTGCGCCCACTCATGAATAAATTAAAGGATTTCGCCAGAAAAATAGTCCTTTATGGAAGTTGTTCAAAAGGAACTGATTCATCGAATAGTGATATAGATATTTTTATCATCGCCGATGACAAGAAAAAGGTGCTTCAATCAATTGAGAAATACTCTTTTGGTAAAGGTTTTGAGGATTTAAGAATTCAGCCTGTTATCTTTTCCCCGCTTGAGCTTTTAAAAGCTGAGAAAAACGAAGAGGAATTTCTGTCTTTAGTGAGGGAAGGAATTGTCCTCTGGGAAAAGATTATAGATGAATCCGGAGTTTAAGGAATGTATGGAGGGAAGAATAATAGGTGGTGGGCGGTACTGGGCTCGAACCAGTGACCCCCGGTTTGTAAGACCGATACTCTACCACTGAGCTAACCGCCCGCTTTTTTCATTCACATTCTCATTTAAAGGAGAGAAAATGTCAATGGAGTCAGACTTTTAAAACTTTTTTTCTTTTCTCTTTTGGTGAAAATTTAGAAGAACGCGGCTTGCCTTGTTGACATAAAAATAGCCATATGTTAGATTTATAATCCAATTCCTAAAAATTCATAAATAGGAAAAAGGTAAAGAAATGTTTGCTATTATAAAAACTGGAGGAAAGCAGTACAGGGTTCAAGAAGGAGATATCCTTGAAGTGGAGAAGCTCGCCACAGAAAATGGCCAGAGAGTGACTCTTGACCGGGTTCTTCTCATTGATGACGGAGCGGAAACTTTCATCGGGACTCCATTCCTTGAGAATGCGGCTGTGAGAGCAGAGGTTATTGAAAATTTTAAAGATAAGAAAGTCATCGTCTTCAAGAAAAAAAGAAGGAAACAATACAAGAGAATGAGAGGTCACCGCCAGGAGCTAACCCGGCTAAAAATTGAACAGATCATTCCAGACCTGAGGGCTTTGCCTCTGAAGGAAGAAGTCAAGATTGAGAAGAAAGCAGAGAGGAAGCCTGTGCCAAAAGAGAAGCCAGAGCCAGAGAAAGTAGAGCCGAAGGAGATAAAGAGAGAAAAGCAAAAAAAGGCAAAGGAAAAGAAGGTAGCAAAGGAAAAGGCAAAGGCAAAGAGAGAACGCGTTAAAAAGCGGGCTTTAGCCAAAACTGCCGGGGAGTCCAAGAAACGGACCAAAAAAAAGGAGTGAGAGAATGGCTCATAAAAAATCAGGTGGGAGTGCCAAGAACGGAAGAGAAAGCCATTCAAAAAGGCTGGGCGTCAAACGCTACGGCGGGCAACATGTCCCTGCTGGCTCCATCCTCGTTCGCCAGAGGGGAACACCCTTCAAGCCTGGATTCAATGTTGGGAGGGGCAAAGACGACACGCTCTTTGCCAAGATCACAGGGATTGTTCAATTTGAAAAAAAGGGCAAAAAGGGTAACTTTGTCTCCATCCTTCCTGCCTAGTGGTGCAGCATACAAATCAAATTCCAGTCAAGCGCACGAAGAAGGCTGTGCTTTACTCCATTTCTATGAAAAGGGCTCATTCTCATCCTCTTCCTCCTCTCCATAAAGTTCGCGTTTTCTAAAGATGTTCATTGATCAAGTTAAGATAACTTTACGAGCTGGAAAAGGGGGCAATGGCTGCGTGAGTTTTCGGAGAGAATGGGGAGTTCCCCGAGGTGGGCCTGACGGGGGTCGTGGAGGCGACGGAGGGAGCATTTATTTAGTCTCTGATGAAGGGCTCAATTCCCTTTCCTATTTTCGTTTTCATCCCATAAATAAAGCCAAGAATGGCGCTCATGGTGAAGGGAGCAAGCGACAGGGTAGAAGGGGAGATGATTTATACCTGCCTGTTCCTGTGGGGACAGTTGTCAAAGAGAAAAATAAGGAAGATATTTTATTTGATTTTCTTTACCCAGGACAGAAGTTTCAAGCTGCAAAGGGTGGAAAAGGCGGCCGGGGCAACGCCTCTTTTGCCACTTCCACTCACCAGGCTCCCCGGGAAGCGGAAAAAGGAAAGCCAGGCGAGGAAAAGGAATTAGCCCTGGAGCTGAAGCTCATCGCTGATGTGGGGCTAATTGGCTTTCCCAATGTCGGAAAATCAACCCTGATTTCAAAGATTTCTGCGGCCAAGCCGCTGATTGCCGACTATCCTTTCACAACACTCATCCCTTATTTAGGTGTTGTGGATGCAAACGAGTATAGAAGTTTTATCGTGGCCGATATCCCAGGTTTGATTGAAGGTGCTCATCTCGGCCATGGTTTAGGGATAAATTTTTTAAAGCACGTGGAAAGGACGAAGATTCTAGTCCACCTCATCGATGTCTCTCCCTATTCGGAGAGGGATCCTGTTAAAGATTATCAGACTGTGATGAAAGAGCTGGAGGCTTATAATCCTCAATTGATCAAAAGGCATCAAATTCTGGTGGCCAACAAGATTGATCTCCTTGGGGAAGAAAAAGAAAGATTGAATGAGGTCAAAGAATTAGCCAGAAGGGAAGGGCTCTCTTTTTTTGCGATTTCTGCTTTAAAGAAAAGAGGATTGAAGCCCCTGCTTTCAACATTAGCCAAGACTCTGAAATTTTTGGAGGGAAAGAAAGAATAATTTAATGGCAAAAGAGAGAATAGGACTCTTTGGAGGCACTTTTAATCCTGTTCATTTAGGCCACTTGAGGGCGGCTTGGATCGTCCAGAAAAGATTTTCCTTGAACAAAGTTCTTTTTATCCCCTCTCACATCCCTCCCCATAAAGAATCAACTGAGATTGCTTCCCCCTCCCATCGCCTTAAGATGGTCGAGCTTGCTGTCTGTGGTCATCCTCAATTTATCGCATCGCCGATTGAGATCGAAGCTCGCGGAAAATCTTACTCCATTGTCACTTTGAATAAGATCAAAAATGTGTATCCAGAAGCTTGGATATTTTTCATCCTCGGCATGGATGCATTTTTAGAGATAGATACCTGGAAAGATTATGAGCGCTTGCTTGAGCAATGCTTATTCATTGTTATCCAGAGGCCTGGCTATCATTTAAATCAAGCACAGGAAGTTTTAAAAGGAAAATACAAGGGAAAAATTTATACAGTCTCTGAATCAGAAAGGATAAATGAGGAGTTATTTTCTCTCTATAAAATTTTTCTTTTGTCGATCGAAGCTTTGAATATCTCCTCGACAGAAATACGGAGGAGAATAAAAGAAGGGAAATCCATAAAGGCTCTTGTTACTGTGGCTGTAGAAGCCTATATAAAAGAAAATAAAATTTATCAAAGATAAAATGGTGAAAGAAAGGACAAAGAAAATTTCTAAAAGGAGCCTTCCCCCTTATATCAAGCTCTCAGTAAAAGCGAGCCAGGCAAAAAAAGGAGAAGATATTCTCGTTCTGGACTTAAGAGAGATTTCTTCTTTCACAGATTTTTTCATTATCATGCATGGAAACTCTTCGAGACAGAATGTCGCCCTCTTTGAGAGCATCGAGCAGGAGTTGAGGAAGGGCAACATAAAACCGTTGAGTGTTGAAGGGAAATCCCATGCGGAGTGGATACTGATGGATTATGGAAACTTTATTGTCCATGTTTTTTCCAAGAAAGCGCGAGAATATTATTCTCTGGAAAAATTATGGGCTGACGCCCCTAAGTTCGTTTACTGATTTTTTATTTCATTTTAGCGCGTTCTCCCGAGGATCGAACGGGAATCTTCTCATCCCTTTCAGGCTTGAAAAAATTGTAAAAAAGGTATTGACATTTTCTATATTAATCATTATTTTGTAGTGACAAATTTCAAGCTTTGCAGAGAAATTCTCAGGAGTTCGAAGGAATTTAGGCCTTTGGCTTTTTTATGAAATTGAAAATTTTGTGGCCAGGCAAAACAAAAAACAGAGAAGTGAGAGAATTGCAAGAATTTTATTTAAGGAGAATCCGCGAGCTCCAACCCTGTGAGCTGATCGAGACAAAGGAGGCTCGAGGCATAGAGGAAAAGTTTGAAGAGAGGATTAAAGATATTGAAGCACGAGGTCTTGAAAAACATTTTAAAGATGATTATATTATCTGCCTCTTTCATGAAGGAAGAGAGATGAGTTCTCGAGATTTTGCGCGTTTCTTAGAGAAGTGCGCTTCGAGTTCCACTCGTCCCATTGCCTTTGTTGTCGGAGGATTTATAGGACTCGAAGATACCATTTTGAAAAGGGCCGATTTCCTTCTCTCCCTTTCGAAGATGACCTTCTCTCACGAGTTGAGCAGAATTATGCTTTTAGAGCAGATTTATCGCTCTTTAACGATTATTAAAGGAAGACAATATCCTAAATAAGGGGGGATGTTATGAATAAAAAAGAGAAGCAAATTTATAAAAAGAAGCTCTTGGAAAAGAAAGATAGTATTATTAAAAAGTTGAGTCAAGTCTACAGCGAAAGCAAAGAGGTTGAAGCAGAGATTGCTCAGGATGTTGTGGATAAAGCGGAAAGTTCTTACACCAAGGAATTCCTTTTGAGCCTTTCTGATGCGGAACAGAAACAGTTGTTTTTGATTGATCAAGCCCTGAGGAGGATCGAAAAATGCGAATACGGCATATGCCAGATGTGCCGTCAAGAGATAGGTAAGAAAAGGCTGGATGCAGTGCCCTGGACTCCTTATTGTATCAACTGTCAAGAAAAAAAAGAGGAAGAGTCTGTTTGATTTCTTCCTTCCCCAGAATAGTCTCTTCATCGGCCAAATTGGCCGAACTCATTTTCTTTCCATCCTTCTGCCACCTGTGCTCCACTTTGCTTGAGGTTCCAGGAGAAAGAGTCGTTTGTTTCTCCTGTTTGGAGAAAATAAAGCCTCTGAGGTCTTCTTATTGTCTCTGTTGCGGCAGATTTTTTGAGGCAGAGGGCATACCCCATCTCTGTCAGGATTGTTTGCAAAAAGAGCCCCCCTTTTCCCGTCATCGTTCCTGCGCCAAATACACGGGAAGACTAAAAGATATAATCCTTCTTTTTAAATATCGCCAGCTTCAGGTGTTGGGGAAAGATTTGGCCAATTTTGGTTATCGGGCTTTAGGAAGAGAGGAAGATCTTTGGTGGGGAGTGGAAGCAATTGTTCCTGTACCTCTTCATCCAAAAAGGAAAAAGCAGCGGGGTTTCAATCAAGCTCAGATTATCGCCAAGGAGTTGGCTAAGCTAAAAGGCATTGAACTGGTGGAAAGGAGCCTGGTTAAGGTTAAAAATGTGCCCCCTCAAACTTCCTTGAAAGCAGAAGAAAGAAAAAAGAATGTCCGAGGGGCATTCCAAGTTGTAAAAAATGAGTGGATAAAAGGGAGAGTTGTGCTTTTAGTCGATGATGTTTACACAACAGGTTCAACAATAAGCGAATGTAGCGCTGCTTTAAGGAAAGCAGGTGCAAAAGAGGTTAGAGCAATAACCTTGGCTCAAGCCTGAGCTCTTCTATTCCTTTATAAAAATTGAGCGCCCTAACCTTGACAGTTTTGGGCGCTCAACTTAAGCAATGATTAAGGGTAGACCCTTATTTCTTAGTTTTCTCTGATGTTTGCGGTTTGAGGATTTTCACCTTCCGAGGCTTTAATTCTGATTTCTTTGGCATAGTGATTCTGAGGACTCCATTTTCATGTTCAGCGTGGATTTTGTCCTGATCGATGTAGTTAGGAAGAGTAAAGGATCTGTAGAAAGAGCCGTAGGCGCGTTCAATGCGGTGATAGTTTTCTTCCTTAGTTTCTTTTTCGAACTTCCTTTCACCCTTTAAAGAGAGGGTATTGTCCTCGATTTTGATTTCGATATCTTTTTCATCTATGCCAGGAACTTCAGCTGTGAGGATAAGTTCATTTTCAGTTTCAAAGATATCGACTGCAGGAGTCCAAGCACTTGAAACCAAATCTTTTTCTTCCCCTCGAGAAGTGAAGGCATCCTCAAATAGACGATTCATTTTTTCTCTCAGAGTTATCAGATCCCTGAAAGGATCCCATTTAATGATAGCCATTTTTTACTTCCTCAAAAGTTTAGTCAATTATTTTTAAAAATATTTAAGATTTTTATTTGTGACCCTGGACAAGGAGCGTTACTTCGCCTTTTAGGTGCTTCTTTTCAAGTTTTTTAACCAATTCATGAGCCTCTCCCCTTAGGAATTCTTCAAAGAATTTAGTCATCTCTCTGGCAATGACTGCCTGCCTGTTTCCGAATGCCTCTTCGATGAGGTTGAGAAAATTGATAATTTTTCGGGAAGGGAGATAGAAGACAAGAGTTGCTTCTTCATTTTTTAAGGAGAGGAGCAATTTTTTTGTTGCTTCTTTTTTAGGGGGAGGAAAGCCGATGAAGAGAAATCTATGAGTGGGAAGACCTGAGGCAGAAAGAGCTACAGTTAGTGCTGAAGCACCAGGAATGGGGATAATTTTGATCCCTTCCCTTATAACTTCTCTAATCAGCCGAAAACCTGGGTCTGAAATGCCAGGGGTACCTGAGTCAGAAACTAAAGCCACATCTTTCCCTTCTTTGAGGATATTGATAATCAAAGGAATTTTTTGATTTTCTTTGGGCTGGTAGTAGCTGATAAGCTTTTTTTTCAGATTATACTTGTTGAGGAGCTTGAGTGTCTGGCGAGTATCTTCACAGGCTATAATAGCAACTTCTTTGAGAATTCTCAGGGCTCTAAAAGTTAAATCTTCTAGGTTTCCTATAGGCGTGGCCACGATATAAAGGCTACCCTTCACTTTTTGACCAGACGCCTGTCCCCCCATGCCTTATTTGTCCCAATCGTAGGGGTAAAGAAAGTCGTGGCCCACAGTTCGGCTGGATATTTTGACAATTGGCGGCAGTTTTCTTTTAAATTCAGAATTTTTTATAAGGGAAATGATTTTTTCTACTGCTTCTTTCTTGAATCCAGAGGAGATGAGTTCTTTTTTTGACTGCCTCTCGTCAACTAGGTGATAGAGGATTTGATCGATTTCAGCATAAGAGAGGCCGATTTCTCCTTCGTCTGTTTGACCTGCCCATAAGCCTGCTGTGGGCACTTTTTTCGAGATTTTGCCAGGAACTCCAAGGTGTTCTCCAAGCTGTCTTATTTGAGTTTTATACAAATCTCCCAGAGGGTTTATGGCAGAGGCCATATCTCCGTGAATCGTTCCATAACCGATCAGCAACTCTGTTTTATTGCTTGTCCCGAGAACTAAAGCTCTTTCCCTCGCAGAAAAATCATAGAGGATGGACATCCTTTCTCTTGCCATTTTGTTTCCTTGAAGGATTCTGTTTTGAGTAGGGAAGTTTGAGAAGTATGCATCGACCATAGGAGAGATATCAATAATTCTTGATTGAATCCCTAAGAGCGAGCCTATTTCTTGGGCATCCTTGACATCTTCAGGAAAAGTGTCTCTATAAGGCATTATAAGAGCGATGACATTTTGCGGCCCTAAAGCTTTTGAGGCAAGAAAGGCGCAGATAGAGGAATCAAGACCACCGGAGAGGCCTAAGATTCCTTTTTTGTAGCCAAATTTAGATAATTCTTCCTTGATGAAGGTGGTTAAAATTTTTTCCACAAAGGCACAATTAATCTTCATCTCGTCTCACAATCCTTTTCAGGGCTTCTAGGATGACTTCAGGCTTATCGTCCCGTTTAAAAGGCCATTTTTTTCGAGCCGTTCGAATATCATTCAGGTTAATTTCCTGGAGGATGAAATCTTCATCGAGATAGGATGCTTTAGTCAGAAGTTCGCCCATGGGACTGTAGATGAAAGAACCTCCCGCAAAAGACATGCCATCTTCAAAACCTACTCTGTTACAGTAAATGACAAAAGAAGTAGAGAAACGTGATACAGCCTCCCCCATCAGCTCCCACATTTTGCATGTCGCAAATCCTTCTTTTTCAGAGACTCCTCTGCCTGGAGCAGCACTTAAGACAATGATGATTTCTGAGCCTCCAGCAAAAAGAAGATAACTGGCGCCGTAGTGGAGAAAATCGCGGCAGATCATCAATCCCATTTTTCCGAAGGCGCTCGAAAAGGTATGAAAATTTTTTCCCTGGGAGAAAAATCTTCCTTCATCGAACATCCCATAGGTAGGGAGAAAAACTTTGCGGTGGACATGGAGAATTTTTCCGCCAGAAAAAAAGGCGGCCGAGTTATAAAAAAGTCCCTTTTCTTTTTCTTCCACAAAACCAAGGACAAGGGATATCTCTCGACTCAGGGCTTTGAACTCCTCGAAGAATCTGTCCTTTTCTGTGTTGAGGGCGACCTCCTCAAGTAAATCCTTGAGCAGATAGCCCGTCAGGCTGAGCTCGGGGAAAACTAGCAGGTCTACTTTTTTCCTCTTAGCTTTTTTGATATACTTTATATGAAGGTTAAAATTCTTTTTGACATCTCCGAGATGAGGGGAAATCTGCGCGAGGGCAAGTTTCATAGGGGAAAAGTTATCACAATTTGCTATCCTTTGCAATTTCTGGTCAGATTTTTTGAGCTTGAAAAGTTGTCAATTTTTTATATATTATAAGTAGAGATGAACCATATTGCCTATTATTTGAGAGAAATGCATTTTCGCCAAAAAACAGGCGAACTTGTCATCAAGCGCGAAAATATCCAAAAGAATATCTTCTTTCAGGGTGGATCTTTGATCTTTGCCAAAAGCAATCTCCATGAAGAAAGATTTGGGAGAATATTGGTGAAGATAGGAAAAATTTCAGAAGAGACTTATCACACAATTGAATTCACCATCCAACCCAAGCAAAAGATAGGGGAAATTATGATTCAGAAAGGCCTTATTTCGCAGAGAGATTTGTATGATGGCTTGATTGCTCAGATGAGAGAAATTATCCTGAACCTTTTCCCTTTTTTTGACGCTGAAATGACCTTTGAAGAAAGAAGGCGTTTCGTTGAGCAGGAATTGGAATCGAATATAAGCATTCCTCTATTGATTAAGGATGGCATAGGTCGGATGACCTTACATCCTTTCTTGAAGACTTTTATGGAGAAGAAAATTCCTATGCCCAAAAAAAAGGGCCATTCTGACCTTTTAACAGAGGAAGAGAAGAAAATCTTAGGGCGGATCGATGGTCACTTGCCTAGTGAGGCTCTTCTTCTTTCCACTGGGGTGAGCCCTGATCAATTCTGGAAGAGTTTATATCTCATTTATTGTCTGGATTTAATTGATCTTAGACCAGCAGAAAAGATTCCTTCAGAAGAGAAAATTCCTGCAGAAGAAATCGGGCAACCTCCTTCCACTGAATCTAACGCTCAGTTAGAAGAAGTCCTCGTCTTGAGTGAGAAGCTTAATTCCATGAACTATTATCAGATTTTGAATGTCTCCCGAGAAGCTTCTGAGACAGAAATAAAAAAGGTCTACTTTCATTTGGCCAAAAAATTTCATCCAGATTCCTTTGATAGAGTTCTGCCTCCAGAAACCAAAGAAAAGATTGAAGAAGTATTTGATTACATTACAAAAGCCTACCGAGCTCTTAGCAATAGGGAAGAGAGAAAAATTTACGATTCCAAGCTTGCCACTGCTCCGGCAGATGAAGGGAAGGATATGGGGAGGAGAGCAGACATCAAATTCCGTCAAGGCAAGACACTCTACAATCAAGGAAGATATGAAGATGCCCTTGTTCTTTTAGAAGAGGCAGTGAGACTGAGGAGCAACAAAGGGGACTATTATCTTTTGTTGGCGATGGCGGAATCAAAGCTTCGTCCGTTTCGCAAAAAGGCTGAAGAAGATTTCTTGAAAGCCGTAGAGCTGGAACCTTGGAATACTGAGGCTATAGTTGGGTTAGGTTTATTCTACAAACAAGAGGGACTTCCAGCCAAGGCAAGCCGGCGCTTTAAAAGAGCTTTAGAAATTGACCCTGAGCACAAAGTGGCTCTCAAGGAGCTGAATTTATCAGGAAAAGTTGATAAAAAAAAGGGCTTAAAAGGTCTTTTTTCAGTTGATTTTTTTGGTCGAAAGAAAAAATAAGGTGAGGTTAAATCTTTTTTATAAGCCTTAAGAATTCCTCTTCCTCTATTGTTTGAATGCCCAGCTTTTGTGCTTTCGAGAGTTTAGAGCCTGGAGATTCACCCACCACAACATAATCTGTTTTGTTGGATACAGAGGAAGAAACCGTGCCTCCAAGACTTTCGATAAATTCCGCTGCTTCCTCTCGGCTAAATCTTGAGAGTTTTCCCGTTAAAACAAAGCTCTTTCCTTCAAGGGGCCCTTTCTTGCGCTTTTTTTCTTTAGAAGAAAAATTGAGGCCGGCTCCTTTCAGTTTGCTGAGAAGTTCCACATTTTCAGGCTGTTTAAAAAAGAAGACGATGCTTTCAGCCACTTTTGGCCCTACATCTTCTACCTGGGTGAGCTCTTCAAAAGATGCCTTTCGAAGGTTTTCGATATCTTTGAAATGAGAGGCAAGAACATGAGCTATTCGTTCCCCAACATATCTTATCCCCAAGGCATAAATGAGACGGTCAATCTCATTCTTTTTTGTTTTATCGATTTCATTCAATAAGTTCTCGGAGCTTTTAGGTCCCATCCTCTCTAAGTTCACCAAGCCCTCGTATTTTAGGGAGTAGAGGTCGGGAATTTTTTGGACGAGCTTCTTTTCAAGGAGTTGATCGACAAGCGCTTCTCCTAAGCCTTCAATATTTATGGCTCGGCGCGAGGCAAAGTGAAGGATGGATTCTCTTATTTTCGCTGGACAAGATGGATTGGTACAACGAGCTATGGCTTCTCCCTCTGGCCTGAAGGTAGTAGAATGACAAACAGGGCAATGGGAAGGCCAGGGAAATTTTTTTTCTTTGCCTGTTCTTCTTTCTTTCATGACAGAAACAACCTTGGGAATGACATCTCCACTACGTTCAATCAAGACATAGTCACCGATTCTGATATCTTTTCTTTTGATTTCATCCTCATTGTGAAGGGTAGAGCGGGTGATAGTGATTCCTGAGAGCTTGACAGGCTCTAAAATTGCGACAGGAGTTAAGGCACCTGTTCGCCCGACTTGAATTCGGATATCATTTATTCGAGTTGTTGCCTGTCGAGCAGGAAATTTAAAGGAAATGGCCCACCTTGGAGACTTGGCTGTGAAGCCAAGAGCTTCTCTCTGTATCCTGGAGTTGACTTTGACCACAATTCCATCAACATCATAGTCGAGGCTATCTCTTTTTTCGCGCCATTCCTCATAAAAAGAAATAATTTCCTCTAAGTTTGGGCAGAATCGGGAGTGGGGATTTGTCTTAAAGCCTAGCTCTCTCAAAGTGTTCAAACTTTCCCATTGAGTTGGCAACTCTTTTCCGTCCAGGAACAGGTAGTAGAGGAAGGTGTTCAGATTGCGGGAGGCAACTTCTCTGGGATCAAGGAGGCGAATAGAGCCAGCTGCGGCGTTCCTGGGGTTGGCAAAAAGTGGTTCATCCTTCTTTTCCCGTTCCTGGTTTATTTTTTGGAAGGATTCAAAGGGAAGATAAATTTCTCCTCTGACTTCGACTTCATGATGGTTATTGATAACAAGAGGGAGACTCTTTATTGTTTTAACATTGGCTGTGACATCATCTCCACGGATTCCATCTCCTCGAGTGACTGCTTGGAAATATTTCCCTTCCCTGTAGAGTATCGAGATACTCAGCCCGTCAATTTTGAGCTCAGCCACATATTGTATTTTTTGCGAAGGAAGCAATTTTTTGATTCTCTCTTCAAATTCCCTCAGTTCATCTACAGTGTAACAGTTATCTATGCTGAGCATAGGGCCTCGGTGTTCGACAGAGGCAAATCCTTCAAGGGGCTTTTCTCCGACTCGTTGAGTGGGCGATTCAGGAGTTATGAGTTGGGGGAACTGGTTTTCGAGCTCTCGGAGCTCTTTCAGCAGGATGTCGAACTCATAATCAGAAATCTGAGGGTTATTATCCACATAATATTTTTTTTCGTGGTACTTTATTTCCTCTCTAAGCTCTTGGACTCTTTTTGCTGCCTGCTGGCGAGAGAGAGGTTTAGCCACCGCCTTCCCCACAGATTATAAATTTGACTGGATTTATTTAATACCTAATCTCTGTTTTGTTTCTTCTATCAGTTTATTGAACTTCCCCATAGCTATATTTTGCTCAGCTTGGAGCTTTTCCAGATTTTTCTTTTCGGCGTCAATACTTGCTTGGAGGGTCTTCATTTCTTTCTTTTGTTCATCGGTGAGATCTTCTTCATCCTTATTTCCAAATTTGTCATTGAATGTTTTGGTCAATTCTTCAATTTTTTTGCTTTTTTCTGTGAGTTTGGTCACCATTTCATTCCATTTAAGCTCTTTACTAGAAGTGAAGAAAAGATTCTCAGCCAATTGCATGGCCTGTTGAGATTTGGAAGGAGAGAGAAAGCTTGCCTCGAGCAAATAGCGAAGCGCTTCAGCAGAAACAGCAGGATTTGTTTTGGCGTTTCCTGCTAAGAGGATTCCGATATTATAGGCCATTTCTCCACTTTTTTCCTTGGCATAGGCTTCCTTAAAGTATGTCAGGGCTTCTTCTTTTTTGTTATTATGGAATAAAGAATTGGCGTAGAAAGCGCAGCTATCATAATCCTTTGAAGCGGAGTAAGCCACTTTAAAAGCTTTTTCCGCATCAGCATAGAATTTGAAATCATAGAGGGATTTCCCTACTTTTTTCAAGTTCGCTATGATGCTGGCATTCTTTAAGATATTGTAGGAATTTATATAAGAATCAACAGCGCCTTTGAGATCCTTTGCTTTTTCGCAAGCTTGCCCATGAGCATAGTAGCCTGCCCCGATAAGCTTATTCCACTGGGAAGAACTTTCTATGGCAGACTCTTTATCTTTATTGGCTCGGGCTATCTCGACAACCTGGAGGGCATAGCTTTTGGCTTTTTCAAGATTCTGGCCAAGTCCGCTGTATTTTGCTGAGAGGACGATGCACACTTGGCATTTAGTGAAATCATCCAAGCCCCCTAATGCCAGGGCTTTTTCGCCATACTCTATAGTCTCTTTATCAGTCTTGCCAGGATAAGCGATAAGCGAGAGGTTGGCATAGGCAAAATTTTCGTATTGAGTTCCTTTTCCTGCGTATTTTGCGATGTATTCTTTGAGGAGTTGCGCTCTCTGCGCCGGGGACTGAGCTGTCATGGCTTTGATATAAGCCTCATCAGCTTCAGTGTTTTGAGCTTGTAAGAAGGGAGTAAGAAAGAGGATTAAGGTGAGTGCCGTCAGAACTGTTTTTTTCATTTAAAACCTCGCATTGAAATTTTTAGCATGATAGCGTGCATCGAAGAAAATGTCAATATAACACTAATAAAAATTATAGCAAAATATATGCCAACCGTAAACGGCTCATCTCTAACTCCATGATGATAAGGTTCATTCAAGGGAACTGGCGCGGTGTGTCCCTGTCCGTCCTCGCGGCACCCTGGGGTCAGGCTTTGCCATAGGGACAAGCTATTTTCATGCCCTTGACGAATAGGTATCTCCTATGACAAAGCCTGACCCCGACCCTTCGCTGCGGGCGTTCGAGGGCGCACACCGCGCCACCCATTCGTTCTTTTTAATTTCAACGCAGCACGGAAAAAGAGATGCTATCAACGGCTCTGGTTTTTTGGACATTTAGCTCCACTTCTTATAGAATAGCTGCGATGGATCCTCGAGAAAAAGAATTTCCCCTGTTTTTTTTAGACCATATGAAAGAGCCTTTAAGAGAGTCTGTTCCTCTTCGCTCTTATTCAAGCTTTGGAATCGGAGGTGAAGCAGATTATTTTTTTCGAGCGACATCCCTCATCAAGTTAAAGTCATCTATTCGTTTGGCTCGCCAGCACTCTATCCCCTGCTATATCATTGGCGGTGGATATAACCTCTTGTTTGATGATGATGGATTTCGCGGACTCATTATTAAGAATAAGGCCAAAGGGATAAAATTCAGGCTTAAAGAAGAAGAAATAGAGGTTTTCTCAGGTACTGCTCTGGCAGCGCTCGTTCAAATTTCAATGCAAGAAGGGCTCGAAGGCCTAGAATTTTTAGCAGGAATTCCTGGAACAGTGGGAGGGGCTGTATTTGGCAATGCCGGAGCTTTCGGAGAGAGCGTCGGGGATTTTCTTAAGGAGGCTGTTCTTGTTGATGAGAAAGGAGAGGAAGTCAAGGTCACGAGCGATTATTTTAAGTTTCGCTACCGCCACTCTTTTCTCAGAGAAAAACACGATATCCTTTTGAAAGTTTCCTTTAGGGTCAAGAAAGGAGACAAACAAAGGATAATAAAAAGGATTGAGGAGAATCTCGAAAAAAGGAGGGAAAAACATCCGCCTCAGGAGACGGCTTGCGCTGGAAGCTATTTCAAAAATCCTGTTCTTCCTGACGGGACAAAAATCCCGGCAGGTTACCTTTTGGAGCAGGTAGGAGCCAAGGATCTCAGGGTTGGTGGAGCAGCTGTTTTTCCTGGCCATTCAAATTTTATTATCAATCTGGAGAGGGCTCGAGCTCAAGATGTCCTTTGCCTGGCCCAAGAGCTTAAAGAAAGAGTGAAAGAAAAGTTTGGGATAGAGCTTGAAGAGGAGGTTATTTTCCTCCCAGCATGTGCTCAAGCGCCTTGATTTTTTGAGAAGGAAGCTTTTTTCTTTTAGCTATTTCCAGAGCCTGAGCTCCAAGATTCACGTATAATTCGTGACAGAGGGGAAGCGTTTGCAAAGCTTTGAGATGCTTCTCTACAGATTTATGATCTCCTCTCATGATGGGCCCAGTCAGAGACGCTTCAATGCCAAATTCTTTTACATTGTGTAAAGTTCCTTCGACAAGAGGCAGAATATACTCTAAGGCTTGCTCTTCTTTAAGACCAATGTGCCTGAGAATCGAGAAAGCCACATTGAGAAGGACGACAAAGAAATTTGAGGCCATGCTGCAGGCTGCATGGTAAAGGGGTTTATCTTCTTGCCTGATGATCAGGGAATGACCTCCAAGCTGATGAATGATCTTTCGGGCTAAAAAAAGAGCCTTTTTGTCTCCTTCAAGACCCCAATAGATGCCTCCAAATTGAGCTGGATTAGTCTCCTTTTTTGAAAAAGATTGAATAGGATGCATAGACGCTGTGCAGGCGCCGCGCTCTTTCAAGGGCTTCAGAATTTCTGCGGAGAGAAGGCCGCTGCAGTGAAAAACAAATTTTGTCGACCATCGAACATCAGAGTTTGCAAGCTCTTTTGTCACCTTTGTAATTTCTTCATCAGGCAGACACAAAAAAACAATCTTTCCTTCCTTAGCTGCTTGAACATTGTCAGTCAGGGGTTTTCCTTTTCCTATAATTTTGGAACTCTTTCTGGCAGAAGAGAAATTTTGAGAAGCGAGAGCTTTGATTTTGTATCCTTTTTTAGAAAGAGCATTTGCCAAGGAAGTCCCCAGATTTCCTGCACCGATCACTGAAACATCAATCATTTCTTTTGGTTGAAAACCTCTAGCCAGAGATTTATCTCAAGAGGAGAGGAGGAAATGGCTTTTTTCTCGAGTTCCTGGGCTTTTCTGTGTTCTTTCAGTATTTTTTTCAGTTGTCCATGAAACTCTTTTGAACTCAACGTTTTGGCCCCTTTGGCTTTGGCATAGTCTTTGATATCGCGGTCAGAACTGACCACAAAGAATTTTCTTCGATCTGTTTGTTTCAAGATCAATTCTTTAATCACTGCATCAGCATTCTGGCCTAATGCAGGATAAATTATAGAAAACTTTTTTTTCTTGAACTTTTCATCCATCAAGTTTGGATCGGGAGTTCCGTCAAAAACCAGAAAGACCCTTGTTCTTTTCAAGCGCTGGAGTAAGAGTAGCTTCAGGACTAAACTGTATTTGCTTCGAGGATCTCTTAGAGCATAGGAGGAGGTGTATCCAAGAAAATTATTTCCATCGATTAAATAGGCCATCGTCATGAGAAAGAAAAGAAGAGGAGCGCTTGGGGCTATAGCCTGTAAGATTCACCGGGCTTGAGAATGATAACTTCTGCCAGTTTTCCTACTCTTTTTTTAAATTCAGCAGGATCAGCGCTGACAATGGGAAATGTCCCATAGTGGACAGGGATGACTTTTTTCGTTTGGATAAACTCCACAGCCTTAGTGGCAGAGGGAATTCCCATGGTATATCTATCTCCGATAGGAATAAAACTCAGGTCAGGTCGAAAGAACTCCCCAATGAGCTTCAAGTCGTAAGTGAGTCCTGTATCACCGGCATGGTAAATCCGTTTGCCATCCATTTCGATAACCACTCCTGTAGCACTGCCTTTTTCCGCTGAATGAAGAGCTTGAACCATGTGAACTTTAACACCTTTCACTTCAACTGTGCCCCCGATGTTCATGCCTTCTGAAGGGATGCCTTCTGCTTGGGCTTCTACTGCTATCTCGTGGATGGCGACGAGGGTTGCACCTGTCTTTTTAGCGATGGCAAAGGCATCACCCAAATGATCGCCATGATGATGGGTGACAACCACAAGATCTGCTTCCTTAATTTTCTCAGGGGTGGTGGAGGCTGCGGGGTTTCCCGTGAGAAAGGGATCAATGTAAACAATTTTTGAGCCTTGAATTTTGACTCCAGCGTGGCCAAGCCAGGTAATTTCCATCATCTTGACCTCCTTTTAAAGAAATTATTCTCAAATTTTTCTGATCTCATTCTGGCTTACTCTTCTCTTCTTTTATTTTCTTAGTCTTTCGATGCTGGCGCCAAGAGATTTGAGCTTTTCTTCTATCTTTTCATAGCCTCGATCTAGGTGTTCAACTTCGTTGATGATCGTTTCTCCATTGGCAATCAGTCCAGCTAAGACCAAAGAAGCTGAAGCCCTTAAATCTGAAGCAATGGTCTCAGCTCCTGAAAGTGGGGTTTTTCCCTTAACTATGGCTTTATCTCCAGAGACTTCAATGTTTGCGCCGAGGCGCAAGAGTTCGTTGACATGAGAAAATCGCCTGTCAAAAATGGTTTCTGTTATGATGGATGTACCTGAAGCCTGGGTCATCAGCACAATAAATTGCGCTTGCATATCTGTCGGAAAGCCTGGATAAGGTGAGGTTGTGATGTCCTGGGGCTTGATCTCAGGACTTCCAATGACTTGCAGAGAATGATTTCTAACTTGTTCTATTTTTGCTCCTGAATATTTAAGTTTTTCAATGATCGTATCAAGATGGCTGGGTTCGACATTTGTTAGGATGATATTTCCTTGGGTCAGCGCTCCGGCGACAAGAAAAGTCCCCGCTTCTATTCGGTCGGGAATGATTTCGTGAATAGCTCCCCCTAGTTCTTCGACTCCTTTGATGCGAATTTTCTCCTCACCCACGCCGGCAATTTTTGCTCCCATTTTGATCAAAAGATCGCACAGATTTGATACCTCAGGTTCCAGGGAGCAGTTCTTTAAAACAGTTTCTCCATGGGCCAGAGAGGCCGCCATGAGGAGGTTTTCTGTGCCACCCACAGTTTTCTTCTCGAATTCGATCTCTGCTCCATTCAATCTTGCTGCTTCTGCTTTGATATAGCCATGCTCGAGGCTTATGGAAGCTCCCAATTTCTGGAGTCCATGAATATGCAGGTCTATGGGCCGTGAGCCTATGGCGCAGCCGCCAGGAAGAGCGACTAACGCTTTTCCGTAGCGGGCCAGCAGGGGACCTAAAACAAGGATGGAGGCCCTCATGGCTCTGACGAGTTCATAAGAAGCCTCATAGGAATTAATATTTTTAACCTGGATGGAAAGAGAATTTTTTTTGATGTGGTAGCTGGCTCCCAGCTCTTTCATCAGAGTCAGGATTGTAAAAACATCTTTAACCAGAGGAATATTTTTTAGCCTGATTTTCTCTTTGGTGAGAAGGGAGGCAGCAATGGCGGGGAGGACAGCATTTTTAGCCCCGCTGATTTTCACCTTTCCTTCTAGCCGCAGGTTATGATTTCCAGTAATCTTTATTTTTTCCATGCTTGATGATTTTAGAATAATAAACCACAAAATTCAACTTGCGATGACGCAGCGTAAGCATCTTTTTTTCAGTAGTAAATAGCAGGAGACAAAGCTCAGGTTGGATGACTCGAAGGCGCGCTGCCTTCTCCCCAGCAAGGAGAAGTTGCTCGATTCGAGGCTTCGCTCTCCTTCTCCCTGCGGTCGAGGAGCCCTGCCCGCTCTGCCTCTCATACGGCCTTCTTCGTTCATCCAACCATCGCCAGGATCGAGGGCCCTCATAGATTTGCTCTCATCACGGAAAAAGGGATGCTTCCTGACGCAGCTAGAAGGAGCGGAGTGCCTGGTCAAGATCAGCAATAACATCATCCGGATTTTCCCCACCTACGCAGAGCCTTATCATCTGAGGAGGAATATCTGCCATTCGACGGGCTTCCTCGCCTTGTTGAAAGTGAGTCGAAATTGCAGGAATGGTAGCGATGCTTTTGATCCGTCCCAAATCTGTGGCTCTGAAAATAAGTTTGAGATTGTCGAAAACCCTTCTGGCGTTTTGAGGAGGCCCGTCAACTCGAAAGCTCATCAGATGGCCGTAGCGACCTATTTCATTCCCTTTGCCGTCATCGGAATCCACTAACTTCATGTATTTTTTTGCCAAATTATGGAAGCGAAAATTGGGTATACCAATGTAGTCTACCTGATAGACTCGATGATGGTCTTTGAGGAATTCAGCAACTTTCTGGCAATTCTGGCTAACGAGCTCCATTTTGGAGCGCAGGGTGCGAAGGTCATTCATGGCAAAGAGAGCATTTAAAGGTGCAGCTGCAGGGCCATTGTCTCTGTAGGGCAGAAGTCTGACATAATCCGCAAAGCTTTCTTTGAAGAGAGGATTATCGTTGGCGATTTTGGTGAGGATTGGTTTGCGGCTGATTAAAGCTCCCCCTATAGCCAAACCACCAGAGGTTATAGATTTAGTCAGAGAGTGAACAACAATGTCTGCTCCATAAGCAATAGGTCGCATTAAAGCAGGAGTGGCACAGGTGGAATCAATGATAAAGGGGATTTCCCAGGAATGGGCTAGCTCTACGAGGGCTTTGATATCGCAGAAAGATTGTTGAGGATTGCTTGGAGCTTCCATAAAGAGGAAGCGGGTATTTTCATCAATTTTTGCCTTCCATTCTTCTTTATCATCCGGATTGAGGACCCAGCGGACTTCTATTCCTCTTTCCTTCATTTTTCTCACTGAGAACTGTTGAAAAGTGCCTCCATAGACTTGGATGGATGAGACAAAATTTATTTTTTCGTATCCTTTCTTCTGTTTAACGAGGAAGGGATCTGTAGCCGCCATGATGGCTGATATCCCGGACGCTGTGACCAAGCAGGAGGTATCAAAGCCTGTCTGGTAACCTTCAAGAAGAGCGAGGGTTCCTTCTAGATATGAGACGGTTGGGTTGGCGATTCGCGTGTAACACCAGGTTGGTATCAGATAAGCAAGGGCAGCTTCCAGCTCATCTGCATCTCGGTAAGCTTGAGAGGTGGATAAATAGAGAGGCTCTATGACAGCCCCTTGGTTTTGGTTTAAAGCTTCTTCCGCGGAATAGAGACCATGAACGGCAATGGTGTCGAACTTCATTTTTTTCATTTGGGCAAGATGGGCTTCTTTTCGAGCGAGAAGTCGCTTGGCCTCTTCCACATATTTCCAGACTCCAGGCCCGTGCTGTTGTTCATTACTCATGATTCCTCCAAAAATTTATTAAGATTCTTTGCAGTCAAGTCCTCGTTTTATCCTTTTAGCAAAGGCAGTCCACTTTCTCATTTTTTCATTTATCTTTTGTTTTGAGTGACTATCTTGAGAAGTGGCGGTGAATGGCGAGCATATCGGAGAGGATAGAATATCCTGTCTCAATTTTTCCCGCCCCTGGTCCCTGGATTGTAATTTTTCCCATCAAGTCTAGATCAAAAGTCAAAGCATTGAAGATTCCGCTGATTCCCGCCAAAGGATCAGAAAGGGGAAGCTTTTGGGGTGAAACACTGGCTTTAACTTGGTTTCCTTCTTTTTTAGCCTGAGCAATGAGCTTATACCTGAATCCCCCTTCTTTGGCAGCCAAGATATCTTTCTTGGAGAGAGAGACAATACCTTCTCTCTTGACATCAGAAGGAGCGATGTTCCCTTCTAAAAGGACATTGGAGAGGATGACAATTTTGGCCAGAGCATCATAGCCTTCCACATCGGCCTTAGGGTCTGCTTCGGCATAGCCCAATTTCTGGGCCAGCTGGAGGGCTTCTTTATAATCCATATTGTCCTCTTCCATCTTGGTCAGGATGAAATTGGTTGTTCCGTTGAGAATTCCCCTTATTTCTTTAACTTGGTTCCCAGCCAAGCCATTTTCGAACAAACTAAAAACAGGAGTTCCGCTCATAACCGTACCTTCTATTCTGAAAAAGAGATTGTTTTTTTTGGCCAATTCCCTCAATTCTCCATAATAGAGGGCAGCAGGGCCCTTGTTGGAGGTGACAACATGTTTTCCTGCGCGCAAGGCCTTTCTGATATAACTTGTCGCTGGTTCTGCTGTTTTGATGTCTGTGTAGGTCAGTTCAGCAATGATCTGAGTTTCGCTTTTTTCGATCATCTCATGGGGATCCATTCCTTCAGCCTCATTGGTCCCTCCTTTGAGATAATCGCCTATTTTTTTGCCTTGTTCTAAGAGCTCGAGAAGCTTTTTCAGATTTATTCCATCTGGGATGAGGAGAGAACCTTTAAGCTTGTCGCAAATGGCCACAATTTTAGCCTCAAAATCAAACTTATCTTTCAGGTATTCGTCTTTTTTGAGCAGGATTTCCAAAAGACCCCGGCCGACTGTCCCACAACCAATTAGGCCAATTTTGTATTCCATTTCCCCATCCTCCAAATAAAATTAAGGAAAGCTTTAATATCTGAACTCAAATTATTTAAAAAATAAAGAGAAATTTTAATTATAGGCATAACTATAGCATATTCATGTCAGAAAATGAATGGACTAAAAAATGTCATCAAATCAAGCCTAATGACTGCTATGAGTTTCTTCATATTTATTGACTTCGCTTTTTCAATTCCCTATGATGATTCTATCTCGATTGAATTCTCAAGACGTGAAAAACTAGTCAGATATATACTTTTCAGACTCGCCTTTGCTTTGAGATTTGATAAATAACAAGCAATGAAAGGAGCGGCTATGAAAAAAAGGGTTTTTGTTTTTTCAGTGGTCTTTTTGCTTTTGGGATTCTTTGCTCTACCTGAGGCTCAAAAGGGCTTAAAGGTCTTCATCTCTGTGGACATGGAAGGGATATCTGGCGTTATTCATTGGGATGATGTCAGCCGCACTGGCGATGATTATCCTCTCTTCCGGAAATTGATGACCCAGGAAGCTAATGCAGCTATAGAAGGAGCCTTGCTAGCAGGAACAACAGAGATCCTTATTCGGGACTCGCACGGCACAGGACGCAATATTCTTCCTGACCTTTTGCGGCCAGAAGCGGAGCTGCTTCGGGATTGGGCGGGAGGACCTTTGAGCATGATGGAAGGAATAGACAAAACCTTTGATGCAGTGATTTTTGTAGGCTACCATGCCCGAGCTGGTACACCCAATGGAGTTCTCAAACACACCATGACAGGGAGGATTTATGATGTAATTCTCAATGGAAAGCGGATGCCTGAGGCTGGGATTAACGCTGCTATTGCAGGGCAATTTGGAGTGCCAGTAGTCTTGGTTGCGGGCGATCTGGCCATTGTCCAACAAGCCAAAGAACTTCTGGGAAATGTGGAAGGTGTTGTTGTCAAGGAAGGAATTGGAAAGGCAGCGAAAATGCTCCATCCCCAAAAAGCCCAAGAAATGATTAAAAAGAAAACTGAAGAGGCTTTAAAAAGGTTGAAAGATTTCAAACCCTACAAGCTCAATCCTCCTTTTACTATGGAAGTTCACTTTGTCGATGAAGAGCTGGCCTCAAAAGCCTCTTGGATTCCTGGGGCAGTGAGATTAGGAGAGAGAGCTGTTTCTTTTGCTTCCAATGATTTTATGGAAGTATTGAAGTTTTTCCGCCTGGCCATCTCTTAAAAAAATTCGGGGGACACTTACTTTTTTAGGATAAAATAAAAAGGGGACATCCCCTCTCAAGGATATCCCCTCTTTTTGTCCCTATTTACTTCTTGCTACTTACTGCTTTGGCTTAATCTGGCTTTCAACCCAGTCAGTGGTGACACTCTTGGGTCTTTCAATGGGAAGTCCAAGAGCTCTGCTCCAGATCAATTGAGCGAGAACTCCAAGAGCACGGGAGGCACCGAAGAAAACAGTATAAAAGTCGTATTCAGCTATGCCATAGTGGTAGAGCAAGCATCCAGAATGGGCATCGACATTGGGCCAAGGATTTTTCGTCTTTCCATGCTGGGTCAGGATGTCAGGAGCAACTTCAAAAATGCCGCTGACGACCTTGAAGATTGGGTCCTCGGGGAGATGTTTGAGAGCAAACTCTCGCTGGGCAATATATCTTGGATCTGTTTTGCGGAGAACAGCATGACCGTAGCCTGGAATAACTTTTCCTGCATTCAGGGTGTCCCACAGATATTTGACGAGTTGTTCTTTTGTTGGAATTCCTCCCAAATCCTTCATCACATCCATGATCCAGCGGAGCACTTCCTGATTGGCCAATCCATGGAGAGGCCCAGCTAGCCCATTCATGGCGGCAGAGAGGCACAAGTAGGCATCAGAAAGAGCTGATCCAACAAGATGAGTGGTGTGGGCAGAGACATTGCCACCTTCATGGTCGCTGTGAATGACAAGATAAAGGCGCATGAGCTCTTTGAACGCATTATCTTCAACTCCGAGCATTTGAGCCAGGTTTCCACCCCAGTCGAGTTCGGGATCAGCGGGGATATGTTTGTCCTTTTTATAAGACCTGCGATAGATGTGGGCAGCAATCAAGGGGAGCTTGGCCAGAAGGTTCATGACATCTTCATACATAGGATCCCAATATTCCATTTTGCTCATTCCTACTCTGTACTTCTCGGCGAAGAGGGAATCTTTCTGGAGGGCAAGAATGCCAAGAGCAAATTGGGTCATCGGATGGGTATCTTTGGGAACAGCTTTGAGGGTATCAAGCAAATATTTGGGGAGCTTGCTCCTTTTCTGCCATTCAGCAGTGATTTCCTTGACATCGGCATCAGTTGGCAAATCGCCAGTGAGAAGGAGATAGAAAATTCCTTCAGGAAGAGGTTCTTCTCCGCCAGGGGCCTTGGGCAGTTTTTCCCGAAGCTCGGGAATGTTGAAGCTTCGGAAACGGATTCCTTCAATGGGATCGAGGGCAGATGTTTCCCAGACCATGCACTTGACGCCGCGCATTCCGCCATAAGCTTGAGCAATTGTCACATCGGAAACCTTCTCTTCTCCATGCTCTTTGAGGATTTTCTGAACCTTTTCTCTCATGGGGCCAAGTTTGGCAGCAAATTTTTCCTTTAGTGAAGCCATTTTATAAACCTCCTTATTAGCGATCAAAAAAAATTTTTCCTTAAGCTTTGGAAGTAAAAATATAACATTGTCTCCAAACCCTGTCAATTATTAAAATTCGTTTTTAGAAAAATTCTTTTCTTGATTTTTTGCTTTCTTGCTATTATGTTATCTTAAGAGAATTTCGAAGTTTATGAGATTGATTTGACATCTAGATTTTAAAATTTAAGGAGAAAAAAATGGGAATGTTGAGCTTATTGATTTTCCTTATTATTATTGGCTTCCTCTTAATAGGTGTCGTCGGAATTTATAACAGCCTGGTCACTCTCAGAAATCGTGCAGACAATGCTTGGGCTCAAGTCGATGTCCAGCTCAGACGAAGATATGACCTTATTCCTAACTTGGTAGAAACAGTCAAAGGTTATGCCAAGCATGAAAGGGAAGTCTTTGAGAAAGTTACTGAAGCCCGTTCCAAAGCCATAAATGCCAGCACAGTCAAAGAACAAGGGCAGGCTGAAAACATGCTCGCTGGAGCTTTGAAATCTCTTTTTGCTGTTGTTGAGAATTACCCTGAGTTGAAAGCAAATCAAAACTTCTTGATGCTTCAGGAAGAATTGGCAGGGACAGAAGGAAAAATCGCTTATGCCCGGCAGTTTTATAATGATACAGTTATGAAATTTAATGTTAGACAGCAGGTTTTTCCTTCCAGCGTTATCGCGCGGATGTTCAATTTTAAAGAAAAAGAATATTTCGAGATTGAGGAATCAGAAGCGAGAGGACCTGTTAAAGTCAGTTTTTGAAGATGTATGAACAGATTGCTGGCAACAAGCGGAAATCTTTTTTCCTCATTTTGTTTTTTCTCTGTTTTATTTTTCTTCTCACCTGGGTTTTTGAAAAGCTCTTTGGATTTGGTTCAGGAGCTTTAGTCTTGGCCGTTATCGTGGCTATAGCTATGACATTTGGCAGCTACTATGCGAGCGATAAAATCGTCCTGGCCATAAGCCGTGCTAGACCTGTGGAAAAGGAAGAGTACCCCTATCTTTACAATGTCGTTGAAGGACTGGCCATTGCCGCTGGATTACCCAAACCTCGCTGTTATATCATCGATGATTCAGCTCCAAATGCTTTTGCTTCAGGCCGTAACCCGCAGAATTCGGTTATTGTTGTCACCACAGGCTTGCTCGAGAAGCTGAACCGGGTGGAGCTGGAAGGGGTGATTGCCCACGAAATGTCCCACATCAAAAATTATGATGTCCTTGTTCAGACTTTGACAGTGGTTATGGTTGGCGTTGTGGCTCTTCTCAGCGACTGGCTTCTGAGAAGTTTCTTTTGGGGCGGAGGAAGAAGGAAAGGAAGTAGCAGAGGACGGGGGAGTGCGGCTGCGATTTTTATAATCGTCGGTCTTATCCTAGCTCTTTTCTCCCCTCTCATTTCCCAGCTCATTCATTTTGCTATTTCACGAAAGAGAGAATTTTTGGCTGATGCCAACGGCGCTTTTCTGACGCGATATCCGCCTGGTTTAGCCTCCGCTTTGAAGAAGCTCGATGCTGACACTGAGCCTTTGGAAGCGGCGAATAAAGCGACTGCTCATCTTTATATCGTGAACCCCCTTAAGGATTTGAAAGGAAAAGTCAATAGGCTTTTCAGCACCCATCCTCCGATTGAGGAGCGGATTGCTGCCTTAGAAAAAATGTAGTATAATTTTGTGGCCTCGGCGGGGTCGTAGTTCAGTTTGGTTAGAACGCTGGCCTGTCACGCCAGAGGTCGCGAGTTCAAGTCTCGTCGGCCCCGCCAGTTTCTCCCTTATTTTCAGCATCTTCCCTTTAAGCACCATTAAACCAAATTAAGCGAGTTTAAGCGAATTTTGTGACGTATTTGTGACATGGGGAAAGGTCTATTAAGAATAGGCTATTGAGGATTTTGATGGTTCTCAAAATGAGAATATTTACTATCTTAAAGAGATTGTTATATAATTTTAAAAAATCGCATGAAATATCCGACAGGGCATCCAAAATGAATGAAGAAAATGTCAAGAATGCTGTCTTTTATGTATTCTAACTGACCCCCAAAATTCGAACCACCCAGAGTGCTAATATTTTCGTGATACAATAGGCATCATCAGAGAGGATTCGGTCCTTCAGAAGGAGGTTCTGATGATGTCTGAAAGACAAGGCAAAAGGT
>Ga0315296_10000312_pt1 | contig 44713 bp, 55 predicted proteins | sample YL17G14_18_MG_FD_203921 | JGI IMG/M metagenome (GOLD analysis project Ga0315296, IMG submission 203921) | Sediment microbial communities from Yellowstone Lake, YNP, Wyoming, USA - YL17G14_18 | ecosystem: Environmental > Aquatic > Freshwater > Lake > Sediment | place: USA: Wyoming | collected... | reverse complement strand
GACGACAGATTTCGTCCTTATTAGACCCGAAGTGTACATCTTCGTCAGATTTTCGCAATGCAAAAGCGTCTCCATTTGCTCACTCTCAATAAAGCCAACAGGCGACATCGCGCCGGTTTTCTATGGCATTAAGCGGGGGCTCTTTGACTCTGCAGATGTCCATGCATTTTTCACATCTTGGATGATACCTACAGCCAGGAGGAGGATCTCTTAAGTCTGGAGGCGACCCCGGTATGCTCTTTAGCCCTCCCTTCCCCATCCTTTCCGGATCATAAGAGACAACCGACGAAATGAGCGCGCTCGTGTAAGGGTGGAGGGAGTTATCCAATATGCCATTCATGCTTCCGACTTCAACTATCTTCCCGCCGTACATCACCGCGCATCTATCGCAGAGTTGTCCCAGAACAGTGATGTCGTGGGAGACAAATAATATGCTCTTGATTATTCCAGCCTTCTTTAGACTCACAAGCGATATTATCACCAGCCTTTGTGTAGTCACGTCGAGGGCAGAAGTCGGTTCATCGATGATAAGGAGTTTCGGGTTCCAAAGGGTCGATATCCCAATGACCACCCTCTGCTTCATGCCTCCGCTGAGTTCATACGCATAACGGTCAAGAACCCACCTCTCCAATCCGAGCTTCTCGAAATGATCGCCCGCCATCGTGAGAACTTCCACCTTTGAGGGCTTCTTGCCGGTGCGCTCCCTCACAACATCCATGACGAAGTCCCTTATTCTCTTGACGGGATTCAAAGAGTCCATTGACGCTTGGGGAACGTATGACATGCGTTTGCATTTGAATTCCGTCCTAAACACTTCAGGATCGATTTCGTATATGTCAGAGCCATCTACGAGAATTTCGCCCGACTCGTAATGTAAGAGGGGGTTGGGGGTGCCTGAACAGAGTTGTGCAAGAGTTGATTTTCCACAGCCTGATTCACCGGCAAGGCCCACTACCTCTCCGTCGTCAACCGTGAGCGAGACCCCGTCGACAGCGCGAACGACGCCAAATATCCCTCGGTAGTAGCCTTTGAGGTCTTTAATTTCAAAAAGGTGCCCGCCCATCCAAAATCACACCCTCCGTAACCTGGGATTGAACACTTCGTCCATGCCAGTGTGCATGATGAAAACTGCTACTAAGAATATGGTCAGTATGAGACCAGGCGGGATAAAGCACCACCAAAGAGCCCAAGGTAGTGCTGCATGTGTACTGTTCATGACCCAGTAAAGAATGGATCCTAATGTGACGTTTGTACTGGGGTCGGGACCCAGCCCTATCATGCTCAGTCCCGCTTCCGTCAAGACGGCTATGCTGAGCGACACTACGAAAACAACTATGATGTAAGCCAGCATGTTCGGCATAATCTCTGTTACCACTATCTTTCTGTCTTTCATGCCCGACATGCGAGCAATATCTATGAATCCTCTTTCTTTCAGGGTCAGCACTTGGGACCTTACACACCTAGCTGCCCAAGGCCAACTCGTTAAGCCTATCAGTGTTGCCACCAGAAACATGGAGTTTGTTCGAAATATAGCGGCGAGGAGTATCAACAGAGGCAACATGGGGAAAACCATGACAATGTTGGTGAAAGCATTTAAGATTTCATCTACCAGTCCCCCCTTGTATGGACCAATGCCCCCCACTAAAACGGCGATCAGCACGGCAAAACCTCCGGCGATCGCACCGATCATCAAGGAGTTGCGGGTACCCGCACAAAGCTGAGCGAGTACATCCTCCCCAAAATTACCCGTGCCGAGAAGAAATGCACTGCTTGGCGGCTCGACGAAATGGGAACTGTACGCCAGCGGATCTCGAGTTAACATGGAACCTATTATCCCAAAGAGGATAATAGCCAGCACGACGGCTGCACCAATCATGAATTTTCGACTTCTCACGAGCAGTTCAAACATTTTTATCCCTCCCGGCCAGTTCGAATTCGCGGATCTAAGAATGCATATGCGAGATCCACCAGAAAATTCCCGAGGATTACGACAACCATTGTGACCAGGAAAGTGCCTAGCATCATAAAATAGTCGCGGGCCAGTACAGCATCGAGCGTCAGTGAACCAAGACCATCCCATCTAAAGACTATTTCAATAATCATTGTCATTCCAATGAGACTATTGAGATTTATGTTCAGACCGGTGAATTGGGGCAGGATCGCGTTCCTTTTGGCGTAAGATACCAACTTTTTGTTTCTGAAGCCCAGCTGTCTGGCATAGAGAATGTAGCCCGAGTCCAATTCATAAAGAGTCATCGACCTCATGCCCGTGGCCCATGCTCCCGTGGTTATGATAAGCAATGTCAAGAAAGGTAAAGCGTAGTGGCGTGACGCGTCTAGCAGAGAAGCAAGGTTCATGCTAGGTATAAACCGCGGACTAAACGTTCCGCCCGTGGGGAAAACTCTGACATTCACCGCCAAAAGGAATAGGAGAACCATCGCAAACCAGTAAAATGGCATTTGACTGGCGAAGACTGAAGTGAAGTAAACAGCGTCGCTTCGCTTGCCCTTCACGTACGCAGCTCTGGCCCCAATCCAGTTCCCCAAGAAGAAACTGATAAAGAGCACAGGGATCACGAGGACCAAGGTATAAGGCAGCTTCGCCATGACAGCGTCCGCAACGGGTCTGAAGTTATATCCACGCATGACTGCATATCCCAAATCCCCTCTCAAGAGATTCGCCCAGAAATTGATGTATTGCTCGTGTAGCGGTCTGTCCAGCCCGAAGTATTTCTCCAACTCGGCTTTGAGTCTTAGCCGCCCGAGATCAGTGGTACCTGGAGGTATCATTTGGTCGATGGGATTGCCGGGCATAAGTCGAGGAATGAGAAAGATGAAATTCAACGCAACGAATGCCACGACCGAATAGAAAAAAATCTTCTTGAGGACAAACTTCGCGAAAGGGTGAGCAAACGGATTCTTCATTATATATAAATACTCGAGATCCCTGACTTTTCTATCTTTCGTTCTCTTATAATACGTTTCTACATTTTTACCCGTTAGGAGTGGACCGGTGGGGATTTGAACCCCAGACCTCCTGAGTGCAAGTCAGGCGTTCATACCAACTGAACTACCGGCCCGAGTTTCTTTCAGAAAAGAACCAGCGGTATGAAATTTAGAGCTTTCGGTCTCTCAGAGGAGCTTTGTTCTGTTGCTTTTGAAAACAGAAATGATGTTGAAAAAAGTTTGCACTAGTCCGATAGAAAATGAAGAATATTAAGCTCGCAATGAAGATGCTAGTCTTATCTAGAATCTTCTTCTTGAACCTCTTCTCTTAGACCAACATTCTCGGCAGTAAACAGGTCTGCTTGGGTCGGGTTTGAAGGGAACTTCGCACTCCTTTCCACAATCAGCACAAACTGCCTTATGCATCTCTTTCTCTGCCATATACTATTTCAACTCCTTTGATTGTTTGTGCAGAAATTGCTTCTTGCACGACGCACCTATCAATGATCCAGAAACTTATAAAACTTGCCATCAAAAACTCAAACCATTCAAGATCGTCTCCTGCAACAACATTCACCAATCCGTGGACAATTACACATCACCAAGAAGCAAGCAACCACATCCCTCATCAAGACAACTTGCCTCAACAGCAGGTTTTTAAGGATAATCACGCTACGTTGATTCTTTCACACGGTGGAGCATGTGGTCGACCAAAGAATCGAAAAACTCGCAAAACTCTGCGTCCACTACAGCGTAGAAGTGAAACCTGATGAACAAGTGCTCATACAAGGAAGCGAACTGGCATTCCCATTGATCAACGAACTCTACAAACAATGCCTGCTGAGCGACACGCACCCAATAGTCCTTGCAAACCTCGACACGCAATACACATTCTTCAGGTACGCAAAAGAACACCAGCTGAAGTTCGTTTCCCCTATCCAAAGGTTCATAGCCGAGAATTCAGACGTAAACATAAACATATTCTGTGAATCAAGCCCGAAAGGCCTGTCATCCATAGATCCAATGAAAATCAGACTCCGCTCAGCATCTCGAAAAGAACTGGCAGACATCTTCTACAGACGCGTCGCAGAGGGAAAACTCAGATGGACTGCCGTGCCGTACCCGATAAGTGCTCAGGCACAAGAAGCCGCAATGTCGCTCTCAGAGTACGAAGACTTCGTCTACAGCAGCTGCCTTGTTGACAAGGAGGATCCAATAGTGGAATGGAAGGAAATTGGTCAACAACAACAAGAAATCTGCGAATTTCTAAACAAGACAAGCGAAATCCATGTCATAGGCGAAGACACAGATTTGACGTTCAACGTCGAAGGCAGAAAATGGATAAACTGCAGCGGAAAAGAGAACATGCCAGACGGCGAAGTGTTCACAGCACCTGTCGAAAACTCTGTGAACGGCACAATAAGATTCACTTTCCTAGGAATCTATTCTGGCAGGGAAATCGAGGACATAAAGCTCACGTTCAAGGACGGAAGAGTTGTCGAAACCTCAGCAGCAAAAGGTGGCGACCTTCTACAAGAGATATTGAAGATAGAAGGCGCGAACCGCCTCGGAGAAGCCTCGATAGGAACAAACTACGGAATAACAAGATTCACCAAAAACATGCTTTTCGACGAAAAAATGGGCGGAACTGTGCACATGGCTCTAGGCAGTTCCTACCCAGAGTCAGGAGGCAAAAACAGGTCAGCGATCCACTGGGACATACTCAAAGACATGAAAAAAGACGGTGAAATCTACGCGGATGGCAAGCTGTTTTACAAAAATGGCAAGTTTCTAGTGTAGCGGCTTGCTTCTTTCTTAACCAACTTACACTCGCACATTGAAAAAGTGGTTCTTCTATGAAAAACGCGGAGATTGAAACAGAAAGGGGAATACCCTTCAGAAAGACGTTCTTCAACCTTAGCGTGTTCCAGTTTCTCACATTTTTGCGGAGAGGAGTATTCTACACTTTCATGATCTACTACCTCTTCAAACTGATGAACACAGTGACATCAACAGCCGCCTTGGGAACTCTAAACATGATAGCATCTTCGCTCGGTCAAAATCTGCTGTGGGGAAAGATATGCGACAAGTACAAGATCAGAGCGAAGCTGATAGTTGCAGGCGAAACAATTGCAGCATTCACCTATGTGATGGTCTTTCTGGTTCACAAATCATTGATTAACAGTGGAGACAGATTTGCAGCTGGATTGGCAATAATCTTCGGTCTGTCAATCCTCGAGTTCTTCTGGTCTATGTCCGACGTAGGGTGGGCGGCCCTCCTCACAGACATTACGACTCCTCAAGTACGAGGTAGAGTAGTAGGCGCGTTGAACTTCATCGCCTCATTAGGAAGGATGGCGGGTATACTCTATTCCGGTTTCTTATATCTCGGCGGCGCAGGCTTCGAAAACGGAACAATCTTCTACATAGTAACTGTCTTGCTCCTCCTAGGCGCTGCTTTGATGGCTTTCACGTCGAGACGCATTAGAGCAACACGCACTAAACCAGAACAAGTGGTTACATCTGAAACAGAAGCAAAAGGAGATGAAACAGACAATCGAACTGAGAAGACATACAAGTGGTTTCTGGCTTCTCTTGTAATAATAGTCTTGGGGGTAGCCTCAATCAGCCAAATATTTCTTCTCTTCCTGCAACTCCCACAAGGTGTAAACTTCACCGATACCGAAGTTACCTTAGTGACATCAGCATGGACTGTAGGTGGTATGATAGCTAGTTTGGCTGCAGGAAGACTCTCGGATAGATTCGGAAGGAGCAAAGTCTTGATTCTGGGACTCAGTCTGGCAATAGTCACGCCTATATTCTATCTGTACGCTTCTACTGTGCCTCTGATGGCTTTCATTTATGGACTAAACGGCATTTCCTTCTGGACCATTCAGACAGTAGGCTTCGTACTCGCGGGAGATCTCATTCCAAAGCACAGGAGAGGAAGACTACTCAGCAGATACAACACAGTCATAGCCTTAAGCTGGGGACCAGCCGGAATCCTCATCGGCGGGCCATTTGCGGATCTTCAAGTCCAGAGGTTAGGGTTGTCATCCTACGCCTCGTACGTGAACACCTTTTACGCGTCATCAATCATAGTAGCTATTGGCTTGGTGTTATTCGCTATAAAAGTCGCAAGGCCGAAACACGATTGATGAAGTTTTAAATGTAGGCATCACAGAATCAACTCTGAGGGGATACGATGCTGGAATTCAAGACTGTCAAAATCGAAGTGCCAGAAGACTGCAACGTCATCTTAGGCATGGCACATTTCATCAAGACTATCGAAGACCTATATGAAGCCTTGGTGAACGCTGTCCCGAACATAAAGTTCGGGATAGGCTTCTGCGAAAGCTCTGGGCCTTGCTTGGTAAGACATGAAGGAAATGACGACAATCTGAGACAGCTAGCGGCCGAAAAAGCTCTTGAAATCGGTTGCGGTCACAGTTTCATAATCTTTTTGAAGAATGCTTATCCGATAAACGTCTTGGACAAGATCAAGAAAGTGCCGGAAGTCTGTACCATCTACGCGGCAACAGCCAATCCTCTAGAAGTAATCATTGCAGAAACTAAGCAGAGCCAGGGAATAATCGGTGTGATAGACGGTTTGGCAAGCAAGGGCATAGAAAAACAAGAGGATATTAAGGCGCGAAAGGAGTTTCTCAGAAAGATAGGTTATAAGCTTAGTTAACTTCACCTAAAAAGACGTGGCAGGGTGAAAGAGCCTGCGAATACTGCTGTCCAGATGATAGATATAGAAAGCTATGTTCTACCTGTTCACAGCTATTTCTTCTTGAAGTTCGAAAGGCATCTTCTCGCTCATTCTTTGAGATGCATAAGCAACAAGCCTCTTGAATTGGCGTTCCGTCAGAACATGGCTTGCCCGCGATAGAATCTCGAGGCAAATTTCCTTAAAAACCAAGTCGGCGCATCCCTCTTTTGCGTCGTCGATCAATTCTTTGCAAGCTTGAAACATTCGGTCGTTCAAAGGCAATTCACCCTGCAAACAATAACTAACCGTTTATGAAATTAAACACTTATGAAAACAGAAATAGAATTGCAAATCCATCTACAGGAACCAAAACCCTGTATTCCCTTAGCGCTCACGTTAAGCTTTTAAACGCGGGTCTTGAACATGGTATTCGAACGGAAGCATTGACCTATGGATAACGAAGTCCTGAATACGATCAAAAACAGACGCAGCGTCATTAGGTTTGAAAGCACTCAGGTTGAAGAGGACAAAGTCGAGGCCATCCTTGAATCTGGGCGCTGGGCACCTTCCTGGATCAATAAGCAGCCTTGGAATTTCATAGTTATCAGAGACCAGAAAACCAAAGAGCAACTGAGTGAGGTTGTTCCCACCACTTTCGTGCAGGGGTTGAAGGAAGCACCAGTCTGCATAGCTATCACTGTCAATCCTGAAGAGGATCCGTATCATTACATGGAAGACGGTGCAGCCGCTACACAGAACATGGCACTAGCCACTCACAGCTTAGGATTACATTCTTCGTGGATTGGCGTCTTTGATCTCAAGAATCAAAAGAACTCAGCGGAATCCAAGGTAAAGCAAATTCTCGACGTGCCAAGGGGCTACCGAGTTGTTTCGCTTTTGCCAATTGGACATGTAAAATATGAAGGACCAAAGAAAAACAGAAAAACGCTTCGACAGATAGTATATCAAGAAAAGTTTGGAAAAAGCTAGTTACTTCAACCCCGCCATTTCTTCTTCATATTCCTAATTCTAAATGCCCTTTTCCACGATAACAATCGCTATATAATGCCACTGGCTTAAGCAGTGTAGAGTGGCGAACCCCACATGGGTTACGTTGCTGCCTGGAAGGCCCTAGAAGAAATGGTCACTGATTTCCGCAAGAAAGGACTAGTGGTCCCGCCAGAAGTCATAGGCGACTTGAAAAACGCGAAGACCTTAATGAAGATCTTGAAGACTGAGCCGAGCCGTGGAGAAAATATCCAAAAGATTGAGCAGTACTTGGGAAACGTGGAATCCTACCTCGTTTCTGAAGGCCAGAGAAAATTCGGCTTTGAGTATGTTGACAAATGGCTTGAAAGAGTGGCCAAGGCTAGCAGCGAAATCCTTGACGAGGAGGAAAGAGAAACAAGGTTTATTCCTGGCATGCCAAGGCAGCAGAAGTGGATCCGCGTCACATCTTCAGAGGACCTTCCGATTGAGCAACTGAGGGCGGCCGCTGAAGAGATGAGCCTGTCTTACAGTTTTCAAAAAGATGGCTCCTTGCTTGTTTATGGTGAAGATCAGAGCGTAAAGGATTTTGTAAAAAAGATGGCTTCCAAGTACAGGTCAAAGGCCGAGAAATATCGTAAAAAAGTACATAACCGTTAAAGCTTAAGGACGCAGTAAATGCTTTTATAAAAAATGCCACAGAACTGTCAGCAACAGTAATGCGCACGTTTCGGACATGAGGGCGTAGACTGAATGCCCTATATCAAGAAGATGGAACTCAAGAGTTTCAAGTCGTTCGGACCACAAGTCGTTAAAATAGTCCTAGATAAGGGCTTCACCACAATCACAGGTCCAAACGGAAGTGGAAAGACAAACATACTTGACGCGTTTCTGTTCTCGCTAGGCGAACTAAGCACAAAAAGACTCCGTGCTGAAACTGCTGCTAAACTGATTTTCCACGGATCTGAAGAAGCAGGGTTAGAAAGAGCAAAAATGGCCAAGGTAGTGATCCAGTTTGATAACACGGACGGACGGATGCCTGTTGACACAATAACGGTAACAATCTCACGAGAAGTCTACAGAAACGGACAAAGCGTATACAGGCTTAACGGAAGAAGAATCTCAAGAGCCCACATCATGGAAATCCTCTCCATGGCTGGGATAAGCTCGACAAGCCAAAACATAATCCTACAAGGCATGATAACCCGGCTGACAGACATTTCCCCCATGGAACGCAGAAAAATCATTGAAGACCTGATTGGGATAGGCCAATATGACACTGAGAAAGTCCAAGCAGAAGAAAAGCTTCGAGCCGCAGACATCTCCATACGCACAGCCATGGGCAGAATTGACGAAGTACAGAAGCGGCTCGATGATCTAGAAAGAGAACGCAACGAGCTGCTCAGAGCCACTTTCATTCAAGCTGAGCTAAAGCAGTTTGAAGCCATCAAGATCTCGTATGACATGGCACGGATAGAGAAAAAGGTCGAAGAAACCTCTTCGCAAGCAGACAAAGTCAAGGCTCGAGTCGACAAGCTAAGACAACTGCGTGACGACTACAGGTCAAGAAGAAGAGAAGTTGAAGGCGAATGGCGAAAACTGAGCTCAGAGATGGTTGAGGAAGGCGGCTCTCAAGTCCTAAAGGTGCAGATAAGAATAGGAGAGCTGAAGTCAAAATTAACAGAGTTGGCAACTAAGATAAGTTCATGTAAAACAAGTCTCGAAGGCTTAAGGCTAATTAGAGAAAACAACCTTCAACAACATCAATCCATCCGAAACGAAATACATGAAAACCGCTTAAAGATCAAACACTTGAAAAGTGAATATGACAGAATTTTCAACCAAATAAATGAGAAACAAACTCAACACGACGCCATTGCACAGGAAGCTGCTCAGCTTTGGCAAAACCTAGGAGAAAACAGCAAAAAGATACGCGAAATTGAGATTAAACTCGACGGTGACAACAAGAGACTTGCGTTCCTAAGATCTGAATACTTAAAGAATCAGACAACCATCAGAGTGCAAACCAGAAGACTGAAAGATCTAAATGACCGCAAAGAGAGGTTTACAGCAACACTCACTGAACTTGAAAAATCGTTCCATGAACTTGAAAAAGTTCAGAAAGAACAGAAAGCTCAGCTCAGAAACTTGGAACGAACCCTTGAGAGAAGAATGGCCCAAAAAGAAGCTGTCGAGAGGGAGATAGTTGAAGCAGGCAAGATAGCTGATTCAGCACGCGAAGCGGTCGTGGAGTTTGCAACACAGAGAGAACTTGCAGAAACCGTGGCCGCCGAAGAGAAAGCCTTGAGAAGCATAGAAGAACTGGGCGAACTGGGCGTCATCAAAGGCGTCTACGGCAGACTGCGCAGTTTCACAAAGATTGACAAAAGCTATCAAAAAGCAATTGAGGCTGCATCAGTTGGATGGCTTGACGCAGTCGTTGTAAAAGACTTTGAGGCGGCTTTCACCTGCACAGAGATATTAAGAAGGATGAAACTGGGGAGATTAAAGATCATTCCCCTCGAGGGAGCCACAGCCAAACCGTTGAGAATTCCTGAAAAGGAAGGCATACGTGGCGCTGCGGAGGCCTTCATAAAATCCGAAAAGAGCTATGAAACTGCAGTCCGTTTCGTTTTTGGAGACACACTCATAGTCGCAGACGACAAGACAGCCTTCACCTTGTCTGGTCAAGGTTACCGCACAGTAACAATTGAAGGAGACCTCTACGAGGTTGGCGGCGCATTCGAAAGCGGATACTACCGAGCTCCGATAGACTTCTCCACGATAATCCCAAGCGAAACAGCTATCAAAAGCCTAGACGAAGCCGTTAGCGCTCTCCAACAGCATCTTACAAGAAGAAACGACGACATAATAAATTTCGAAGAAGAAATTGATAAGACGCGGGTTGAAATTGCACGTCTGTCCGAAGCCATTACAACGCTGGACAGGGAAATAGTCCGAGTGAAAAGAAGCGTCAGAAGAACAAGGTCGAATGCTAGACGCGTAGACGGCCACATTGACAGGTCCACCAAAGAAGTTGAGAACGAAAAAGCTCAGATGTGGGTGCATCGAGCTGAGAGAAGCTCGATTCTAAAAGAGATTCACAAACTCGAGAAGGAGCTGGCGTCTCTAAGAAAGAGAACAGATCCTGGGCACATTCAGGAGATGGAAGTCAACAGGGAAAAATCGTCAGAAGAGATCATCACTTTAAGACAAAAACTGGGAACAAGTCAGACGGAAATCTCAACGCTTCAGTCGCAGTTCGACAATGTCCTAAGGGTTGGCTATCAGAACTCAAAGATTCAAACTTCAAAAGTTGAAACTCAACTGCGAAGAGTCGAGAAAGAAGTGGAAGATGCATTACAGCAGAGGGAGGCTCTGAAGCAAGAGCTTGGACAACTGGAGAAAAGCCGAGTTGAGCTTTCAAAGACAGTTTTCTCTGCAAGAGAAGAGGCAAAGAAATTCACCGGTCAGATCGACAACATAGACAAAGAACTGCGCAAACTTGACCCCGAATATGAGCAAGTTGATCGTCTGCAAAACCAGCTTCAACTAAACGTTCAAACATCACTTCTACAACTCGAACAGTATCGAAACCAACTCAAACTTTTTGGCTATGAGCAGCCACTGATCGTGACTCCAAAACAGGTAGAAGAAGCTGAAACTTCCATGAAGATGATGCGGCTTGAACTTGAAAGAATAGGTGCGGTCAACCAGCTTGCCTTATCACACTATGCTGATCAGATTTCACGGTACAAAGAACTTTCGATGAGAATGAATGAACTTGAGAAGGAAAAACAGGCAATACTGCAGTTTATGGATGAGGTTGAGCGCAAGAAACGCAAGGTGTTCATGGAAGCTTACGAAAAAATCAATCAAAACCTCAAAGCATACTTCTCGAAGCTTACAGGAGGAGGCACTGCAACACTGACACTTGAGAATGTTGAAGAACCTTTCTCGGGTGGTATAGATATGATTGTTCAATTTCTCAACAAGCCTTCAATAGTTGTAAGCGGAGCCAGCGGAGGGGAACGATCCGTGGCAGCTGTCGCATTCCTTTTCGCCCTCAGAGAGTTTACACCTGCATCCTTCTACGTTCTTGACGAAATCGATGCTCACCTAGATGCATTCCATGTTTCAAAACTGGCCGACCTCTTGCTGGAAGAGTCGGACAAGACGCAGTTCATTGTCATCACGTTGAAGCCCGAAATGGTGAATAAAGCACAGAAGGTCTATGGAACCTACATGACCAACGGCATGTCAAACGTCATCTCAGCAAAATTGCTGGAGGCTCCAAGCTAGTGTCATCTACAACTACAAAAAAACCATTCTACATGTTTCCTCCATGGAACGTTCTCTTTGAATTCCACAAACTTGAGAAACTTGCCCCATGGAACATCAACATTGCATACCTGCTGACATCCTTTCTCGAAAACATGGACAAAACAGGCCAAATAGACTTTAGAGCATCAGGAGTCGCGCTTGATTCCTCAGCTCTCATATACCTCATGAAATCGAAACTTCTGCTGAAACTTGAAGAACCCCCACCGCCACCAAAGCCGCCAATGGACTTCTTGCCTCCACCTCTGTTCTTACCGCTTAGACACGAATTGACTTCTACAACAATCAGAAACCTGTTGGAAGTCTTAGATGACGTTTTGAAGGGAGAAAAACTGATTCACCCTGAAAGAATCGTCCAAGAGCCTATTCTGCCAACCCCTTCAGAGATACTTCCTCAACTAGACCTCTACCTGATGGAAATCGGGCTTCAGATGGAAAAACTCTTCAACACCCTCTCGGACAGGGTTAAGGGGGCAGGAATCATCGATTTTTCAACATTGATAAGGGATGTGAGTAGGCTTGAAGCTATCTGCACATTTATTCTTCTGCTTTTCCTGGCGCAAGACGGAAAAGTGAGTTTGTGGCAGAACGAAGAAACAGAAGAGATCTACATAACTGTTGGTGATTTGAAACTTGCAAGCGGAGAGACAAACAGTTAACCTTGGTGAAAATCAAGAAGAGAAGCAGTCTCAAGGAAAATTGCGTAATGACTTGTCCCTTGTAGAAGCCGCGCTGTACGTGGCTGGACGTCCATTGGACATTAACGAACTGTGTTCAGTTTTGAAGACACGTTCAAAGAACAGAGCCCGAAGAACTTTGAAGACGCTAATACTAGAATATACAACTAGGAATGCAGCACTAGAAATTTTAGAACTAAAAGACGAAAGATATGTTCTTCAACTGAAAGCCGATTTCACGCCTCACGTCAGGAAATTCGTCAATAAGCCGCTCCTATCTGTTGGCCCGCTGAAAACACTCTCATACATCGCCTACAGGCAACCAGTGTCTCAGAAAAGAGTTATTGAAGTGCGAGGCCGACACGCCTATGCACATGTAAGAGCATTGAAGGAAATGGGCTTGATTGGAAGTGAAAGAAGTGGACGCTCAATGGTTCTTAGAACCACGGAGTATTTTTCAGATTACTTCGGTCTGAGCTTGGATACTACAGCCATGAAAAGAGAGCTGAAACATGTTTTCGAAGAGCATCCCAAAGAAGCAAATCCTCAAGTCGAAAAACGGATAGGCTTATATCCAAAAGAACCATGATAACACCCAAAACCAAGCAACAAGGAAAAGTGAAAAATGTCAGCCTGGCACGACGACAGTCACAAACAAAAGCCTTCAGGAGGAAGAAGACATGCCTACAGAAAGAGAAGGAAATTCGAGCAAGGTACGTTTCCAACAGAGACAGTCGTGGGAGAACAGAAAAGAAAAATCGTGAGAGGAAGAGGCGGAAAACTCAAGATCAAGGTTATGAGCGAAAGACAAGTCTGCGTTACAGACCCAAAGACAAGAAAAACTCAAAAAACCGAGATCGTGCGAGTTGTCAAGAACCCTGTGAACATCGATTATAACCGCAGAGGCGTGATCACAAAAGGCGCCGTGATAGAAACTCCACTAGGCCAAGCAAGAGTGACTTCCCGTCCAGGACAACACGGGGTACTGAACGCCGTCCTGATGAGCTCTGAGAAAAGCTAGCATCGTATCTACGTCAACGCAGAGCGCATCTTCAAAAGCTGTTTTGCAATCATTGCTATCGTCTGATTCTTAGATTCTTTCTTTTCCACCAGAAGCAAGCCTTTTGGCCACGGAGCTCTGGGATAGCCTGCCTCTGGAACCAGCTCGCATGTAAGACCGAGCTTTTCCGCTACTTCTTTCACCTCTTCGACTCTTGGAGAAGCAACAGCAAGGCTTTTAGAAACACGCCTTCCTTCCTGTCTGCTTCTGGCTGAGTCAAAATAGGCTGGCCAGACGATTATCTTCTCCTGTTTCCGCATGCTCCTTTTCTCCACACTTCACTTTTGAGCGAAATAGGCCGTTAGCTTGTTTCTTATTTCATCGATTCTGACGAAGCCAAATCGTTCAAACTGTATTATGTCGTTTCGCTTCAGCCGTTTACAGGCGTCTTCTGCAACTCCTTCCGCTACTGTTGCATCAGGCATAATCACTTGGCAAGGCATGTCTTTCCCTACGAGTACCCAGTGTATCAGTTGTGCCTTGACCTTTCTAGCCTCCTCGTAGGATTCGCTTACGAAAACGCTTCGAGCGGAATATACGTTTGTCTCTTCAATCTTCACATTGAATAGTTCCATGAGACGAAGCATAGTATCCACTTTCGATTGGTCTACGTCTTTCTTGGAAACCCACAGAGTCACGCGTTTGTCTTCCTCATACGGGTTGACAATGTAATGTCTGAACCCTCTCTCAGGATGATCTGGGTGCAAGTTGAGCTTTGTGGCGAAAGGTCTGGGAACTTGCTTCACTGTTAACTCTATTGGGTCTTGAACAAAGAAGTATCTTTCGGCAGTCGGATCCAATATTTTGCGGTTGTAAGCGTAAAGATTTTCCCAACTTAGAATGACGTCCGAAGTCTTTGGTCCTACATCAAGCATCATCTTCTTAACCGCCTCAGGCTGGATTCCACGCTTCCGCAACGCTGCAAAAGTTGCTAGACGCGGATCATCCCAACCCTTGTATAGCCCGTCTCGAACTCCCTGAACAATTTTCGACTTGCTCAAAGAAGCACCTGTTATCTTCAATCTTCCATAATGTATGGTCTCAGGATACTTCCAGCCAAAATGCCGATACATATATTCTTGCCGGACCTGATTCGTGAGGTGTTCCTTCCCTCGAATAATATGGGTTATACCCATAAGGTGGTCATCTACACCACACGCTAGATTGTACAGTGGCCAAACCCTATACTTGCTTCCAACTCTTGGATGAGGATACCTCCTACTGTCGATCACTCGCATGGCAGGCCAATCCCGGACAGCAGGGTTAGGGTGGTCCAAATCAGTCTTAACTCGAACAACGGCTTCGCCTTGACTGTAGCCACCGTCAAGCATCCGCTTCCATCGTTCAAGATGCTCTTGCACAGGAAAATCACGGCAATCACAGGGCTTCTGGGCGAGTATTCTCACTCGAAAGTGTTCAGGTTCACATGTGCAAACGTATGCGTTACCATCCTTGAGCAACCTTTCAGCATGCTCATAGTATATTGAGATCCTGTCGCTCTGTATGTACTCTTCATCCGGCTTGCATCCAAGCCAAGACAAGTCTTCTCTGATGAAATCATAAAAGTCTAGCACAGGTCTCTTCAGTTTTGGATCAGTGTCCTCAAACCGCAGAACAAATCTGCCTTTATACATCCGTGCATACTCATAGCATAGCACTATTGCTCTTGCCGAACCTATGTGGAGTACACAGTCAGGGTTCGGTGCGTAGCGCGTGACCACCTGCGGATAACTGTCGACGTTTACTAGTGGTGGGAGATGTTTTTCCTCAGCTTTCTCCTTAACGAGAGCCTCCGGCCACTTTTCTTCGACAATGCTCTTCTGCTGTTCAAGCGAAAGACTGTTGACTTCTTGAACCACTTCGTTTACAAGAGCAGATACTTCCTTCACCCTGTTTCTGTACTCTGGTTTTTCCCCCAATATTTTTCCAACAACCGGACGTGCCTGTGCTTTGCCGTCATGCTTGACTGCATTCAAAAGGGCAATCTTGCGAATAAGTTCCTCGAGCTCGATTTCTTCCGCAGGCAACAGCGTTACGCCCTAGATTTTTCTCTCAATCAAGTAAACTGCGAAGGCTTTTAGTTTTTCCTTTCCGCAAGAGGCAGGCAGCAACGCATCAACCTCACTCCAACTTTTCTTAACGATTCTTCTTGCCACACGTTTTGCATAGTCTATTGAGCCATACTTCCGCATTATCGCAACAGCTTCATCCCTCAGCTTCTGATCTGACGTATGAATGCTAAGGATTTCAATGAGCCTTTTCTTATCTTGAGAGGTGGCAATCTTCAAAGCGTGGATTACTGGTAGGCTCCGCTTCCCCTCCGTTACGTCCTGTCCCCGCCCACCTTTCTTCTCAGCAAACTTCTCACTGGTCAAATCTAGAATGTCATCCTGTATTTGAAAAGCAACACCTACACTCTCTGCAAAATACCCAAGCTTTTCGACCAGTTCATCATTTGCATCAGCCAGAACACACGCCATCTTGGCCGCCATTCTCGCAAGAGTTCCAGTCTTGTAGGCACACATCTGCAGGTAATCTCTTTCACTGATTCTATCAGCGTTTACTAAGCCTCTGTGCCATGCTATGTCCATAGCTTGACCGAGGCTTACGTTGACCATTTCTTGAGTGTAGATTTGGTAGATCCTGCTGATTTTTTCAGAAGAGAAGTCCTTTCTTTTTTCGATCAGTGGTAGAAGCGGCAAATAATACATGGCATTTCCAACGTTTATGGCTATGTCCAAACCGTAGATCTTATAGGTGCATGGTTTTCCCCTTCGGTATTCAGACTCGTCCTCTATGTCGTCGATCATCAGGGTTCCGTTATGAATGACTTCGGGTATGATGGCGAAATCAACGTAGTCTTTGGGGTTTTTCCCCAATGCTTCGAAAACTAATAGAAAGAAGGCTGGTCGCCACCTTTTTCCTCCCCTGTCAAGAAATTCCCATATCGGATCCGCAACTGCCTTGTTCAAGATCGCTAGATTATATGAGTAGCGGGGTTTACTAAGGCTAAACAAGAGTGAGTTCTTCGAGAATACTCTTGGGATATACTTTTCAACAGCTCTGTCTATCAGAGGAGCTTTTTCCTTGAGGAGTTCTTCAATGTCCATGATTTGAGCCTCTATCTCTGAGCATAATCGTCTATGCTGAAGCCTCTTGTGCACAGCCATTCTGACATTTTACCCGTAATGACAACAGGCGCCCTGTGCAGCGACTCAACAGAATCTGCTCCGACCAGAAACATTACGTTTCTCAACTCGTCCATCAAAAGTGAAAGAGTGCTGGAAGTTTCTTCAACTCCTTTGACTGCTGATTGGAGGATTGGCTGCGAGAGGCTTGCCAAGCTTGCACCTAAAGCCAAGGCTTTGGCTGCATGTCCTCCATTACGTATTCCTCCAGAGGCGATGACGGGTATCTTGACCGTCTGAGTGACTTCGACAATACTTGCTACGGTTGGTATGCCCCAGTCCCAAAATGTGGCACCCAACCTACGCTGTGAACTGTTTTCAGACCCTTTGGCACGGTAGTATTCAACTGCAGCAAAGCTTGTACCGCCTGCTCCACTTACATCTATGCCTTTAACACCTGCGCCTTCAAGTTTCTTTGCCTCTTCAGCCGCTATACCGGCGCCTGTCTCCTTAGCAATCACTGGTTTATCTAGTTCTTCGGCGATTTCGCATATTCGTTCAAGAACTCCGCGGAAGTCTGTTTGACCCTCTGGTTGGGCTGTCTCCTGCAGTGTGTTTAGGTGGATTGCTAAGGCGTCTGCCTCTATCATCGCCATCGCCTTTTTCACTTTTTTGAGGGTGTAGCCGTTGACGAGCTGCACTCCACCGATATTTGCGATTAGAAAAGCTGTCGGAGCCTTTTTCCTGGCCACTGCAAACGTCTTTTCAAGTCTCTTATCCTCAATTGCTGCTCGTTGACTGCCTACACCCATCCCTAAACCCAACTCTTCCACGGCTTCGGCTATCGTCGCGTTGATCTTTTCTGCCTCTTGGGTCCCGCCGGTGATGGCACCTGCGATTAATGGGGCCGCGAACTTGTGACCAAAAACGCAGGTGGACAGGTCGATTTCTTTTCTGTCAATCTCAGGTAGAGCTTTGTGCACGAAGTTTACATCCTCGAAACCTGTCGTTATGTTCCGTGCTTGAACATTCTGGTTTAATGAAATTTTAATGTGCTCTGACTTGCGTTTCATCGTTTCCCTTGACAAACCCCTACTCCTTCTCTATTATTGTGCCCTTCACTGTTTCTCCTTCAAGGGCCCTGCAAACAAGGCCCGTTTCCGTAGCATTGACGACAGTCACCGGAATCTTTAGTTCGATGGCAGGCATGAGCTCTGCCATTTTCCCAAGCATGCCTCCTGTGACATCGCACGCTGTTGCTTTGCCGAGTTTGCCTTCTAACTTTTTCAACTCGTCAAGTGTCAGATGCCCTAGCATCTTTGCGGTTTTTTCAACTTTCGGGTCAGCATTGTACACTCCATCGACATCGACTCCGATTATTATGCGCCCCGCATTGAACCTTACTGCAAGCGCTGAGACAAGCTGGTCGCCAGACAGCACTGTGAAACCTAGTTTTGTATCAAAGACAGCGTCTCCATAAAGAACAGGTGTGAAACCCATTCCCATCAGTGCTTTCAGCGCTGCATCCTCGAAGTGTTTGACTCGACCGTTTTCTGTAACTATGCATGTAGACGGTGTAATGCTCACCGCTGGTATACTGTGCAAAATGAGTGAATCCATGAACAAGCCATTAAGCACGGTCATAAGGTGATGAGTCTCAGAGAAACCGATCTTCTGTGACTCTTCTTTGTAGCCGTCCTTTATTGCATACCGTTCCGCTGATGGATGCCCAAAGCTTCCGCCGCCATGCACAATCATCAGGCTCTTAACGTTCGCCTTCTGAATCTCCTCTGCTAATCGGTCTATTTCCGCCGTCCTTGCAGCAAGCTCACTGTTCTTGTCTGTTATGACTGAACCGCCAATTTTCAGAATCGTAGGCCTAGACTCGCTCAATCTTCACACCCTCATCTGTTTTTCTAGCTATGAAAGGTCGGCCGCCGGCTCTCATGATTGCCTGCAAAACATCCTCAAGCTTCTCATTGTTTGCCAAGGCAACCATACATCCTCCCCCGCCTGCGCCAGTTAGTTTTGCGCCTAAGGCTCCACCTTTCTTCGCTGCGTTTATCAGCCATTCAAGTGATTCGTCGGACACACCCACGCCGTAAAGTAAAGCGTGATTGATGTTCATCAGATCACCAAGAGTTTTCAGGTCTTTTTCTTTAAGAGCGTCTGTGGCCCTCAAGACAATCTCTCGAGCAGTCTTCCTCATGGACTCAACAATCTGCGGATAGTTGTCCGTTATGGTTCGGACTTTTTCAACTTGAACCTTCGTGGACCTCTCAACGCCTGTGTTTCCAATGACTAAGGGGATATCTGTCTTGATTTCTAGAGGCTTGAACCCCGTGTCTGTTTGGAACAAGAGGACTCCGCCGAAAGTTGCAATCGCTGGATCCACCCCTGAAGGCGTGCCATGCACAACTTTTTCAGCTTCAAGGGCAACACGAAAAACGTCTTCCTTGGACATCTTCACGTTTAAAAAAGCGCCGACCGCTGCTGTTGCAGCAGCCACCACTGCAGCTGAAGACCCTAGCCCAGCAGCGACAGGCACGGTTGAGTTAATCTCGATGTTCAGACCCACATCAACTTTGTATGTAGCTAGTACTTTCTCCACGGCCACCTTGACTGGCTCAAACTTCAATCTGGCTTCTCTCACGTCGCCCTGTTCAACCTTGAAAGCCCCGTCTTTAAAGTAGCCTCTCAAGTTCAGGTTTGCCGACCGCATATGGAGACACTTGTCATCACTGTGATCCACTGTTGCGTAAGCTCTTCTGTCTATTGCTAAAACAATTGCTGGTTCACCGTAGACTACGAAGTGCTCTCCAAAAAGTATAATCTTTGCAGGAGCTGAGGCAACGACCCCCATTATGCACCACTATTTTGCGAAACACACAGCGGCGTACCCCACAACACTAGAGTAGTCGCCAATTACATCACCACTGGTCTTATAGCATAATAACTTTGCCTCTTTCGCCCTTGAGATCTTCGCAGCTCTAATCAGCGCACCTATGGGTCCGTAGCCGCATGTAGTAACACGGTAAGCCTCAACAGTCGAGTAGAAACGGGCCTCATCCATCGCTTCTATTGCTTCAAGAACCTTCCTGTCCTTTTTTTCAGCGCTTTCCTGCGTCTCGTAATGTGTCATGTCTGAAGAAGCTATGACGATAGCATTCTTCTGAGCCGCAACCTTCGCCACAGCCTCACCTACTTCTCCAGCTGAGGACAAATCCTGCATCAGAAAGCAAATGGGCACAATCTTGAATTCTGAACCGTAAAGATACTGGAGAAACGGAAGCTGAACCTCAATTGAATGCTCAAGACTATGGGCGGAATCGTCAACATCAACAATTCGTGACTCCCGTACCACTTGATCAGCCGCTTCTCTGTCTATTTCAACATCACCAAGCGGCGTGCGCCAGAAGCCCTCGTTCATCACAGCCACACCGCTGCCTAAACCTGTGTGGTTTGGTCCGAAGAGGAAAACAACATCTGGTTTGCCATCCGTAGACAATCGGTAATAGGAATGAGCCGCTATGGGACCTGAGAACATGTAACCAGCATGCGGGCAAACAAGCCCGAAAACCTTTCTAGGGCCCGCTTCATTGACCTCCGGGAGCTTTCCAGGCCCGAGTCTGCTCAGGAAACACTTTTCTATCTGGTGTCTCAGTGATTCTGATCTCGCCTCATAGAAAGCACCGGCCTGGCATGGATGGCGAACCTTCACCATCCTGTTAGGTTTCCTCCTCCCTTGAAATCTTTGCTTCAAAATCATCGATCGTAATAGGCAAATCCTTGTCAGATGGCAGCTCACCACGCTCTCGAAGTACTTGCCTTGCCAAAAGCCAGTATATGACGGCCAAGGCCCGACGCCCTTTGTTGTTCGTCGGAATGACAAAGTCGACTCCCACAAATTCGTTATCCGTGCTACACAAGGCTACTACAGGTATTCCGACTGAGGACGCCTCTTTGACGGCCTGAAAATCTGCTCTTGGGTCGGAGACTATCAGTACATCTGGCTCAATGCGGTTGGGATACAAAGGGTTGGACAAAAGTCCAGGAATGAACCTTCCAACCACCGCAGTTGCTCCAGTAACTTGGCAAAACTTGGCCACCGGGTCTTGGGCATAAAGCCTAGCTGCTACGGCAGCGATCTTAGCAGGTTCAAACCGAGCCAGAAACTTGGCCGCCACGCGTATTCGATCATCAGTCTTCTTAACATCCAGAACAAAAAGTCCATCAGGCCTGACGCGGTATATGAATTGTTCCATGTCCCCCGTTTTCATTCTTGTCCCAATGTGTATTCCCGCAGAAAGTAACGTATCCTGAGGCAATAGAAGTTCTTCTCCAGGAGGCACTGACACGGCTGCCTCTGCAGTCTCTGCTTTTTCTTCTGATTTGTCTTCTTCTTCATGTTCTCGGCTTATTTCTTCGTCTTCTGACAAACACTTCATCCTTCCTTTAGGATTTCGAGATCCGCCATCTTGGCTCTTTCTCCAAGAAACTCCTCAATCCTTATCAGCTCATTCACTTTCGCCGTGCGCGAAGCCTCAACGACTCCCGCCTTTATTATGGGACATTTGAAAGCCACAGCTAGGTGGGCTATATGCCAGTCACATGTGTCACCTGAACGATGGGACATCACCGGAACATACCCATTTCTTTTTGCCATTTCTATCGTTTCCCAAGCATCTGAAAGAGTGCCTATTTGATTCACCTTTATTATGATGGCGTTGGCCGCATGCGTCCTCACTCCACGGCTTAGTCTTTCACTGTTTGTCGTGAAAAGATCATCCCCACAGACCAAGCAATTCTTCATTTTCTTGGAAAGCTCTGCAAAATTCTTGAAGTCTTCCTCATGGAAGGGATCCTCAACATAGACCAAGTGATATTTCTTGCAAAGCGCAAGAACATACTCCATTTGTTGGCCTGAGTCTAGCTTCTTCTTTTCTCTTCGATAATCGTATTTTCTCTCTCTGCGATTCCAAAGCGAAGAGGACGCAAAATCTACGCCCATGCCACATTCGCAATCCAATTCGTTCCCTACTTCTTCACAAGCTTTGGCCAACACTTCCAAAGCCTTTGTGTTGTCAACGTTAGCAACCCAGGCGCCTTCGTCGCTCCTTCCTCCTCCGAAAAACTTGTCTTTTTTGCTCAGTATTTCACCAGTTTTCTTGTGAACTTGAATGTTCGCTGTTGCAGCTTCCAGAAAGGATTCGGCTCCATGAGAAAGAACCAAGAACTCTTGAATATCTGGAGATTTTCCACATGTGTGTTGTCCACCGCTTATTACGTTTCCCAGCGGGTAGGGAAGTTCATTGGCAACATGTCCGCCTAAATACTGGAAGAGAAGAACCCCGCCAGAGTTTGCGGCTGCCTCTGCACTGGCCAGTGAAACGGCAAAGACCGTGTTGCCGCCTACTGATCGGAAGTCTTTTGAACCGTCAATTTCGTGGAGCGTCTTGTCGATTTCCTCTTGGCAGTCGGCGTCTAATCCTATAAGTTCAGGCGCTACGAGCTCTTCAACCCTTTTTATTGCCTGTTCGACTCCGCCTTGAGGATAAGGGACAACCTCTGCTTTTCCACGGCTCTTTCCTGCAGGCGCTGCGACCCTTCCAAAACCTGATGCAGTTACTACATCGACTTCTATGGTCTCTTCTCCCCTATTGTTAAAGACCTTCCTTGCTATGATATCCTCAACGACTGCTGCCATCGCTTTCTCTCCGGTTCTTCTCAGTAATAGCTTCTTGCCTCTTTTCTTTTCTCAGCCTCTTCACAGAAGCGGAGGACTTCGTCCAAGATTTCCACGTGAGACAGCAACATGCGTCTACAGCAATAGCGTGTTATCCCTAAACTGTCTAGTACCTCGCCTGCGCCTTCACCCGCTTTGACTCTTCTAGTGAACTCTTCCCACTTGTCACCAACCAGCTTGCCGCATGTAAAACATCTCACAGGCACGATCAATCAGTTCAATCCTCCTTAGCGGTAACTCTTCTGGTCTCTGGAGCGAGCACCTGGTCCTCCAAATTTCTTAGGCTCCTTCTTTCTAGAGTCTCCAGCAATCATTGTTCGATCATATTCTGCGAAAACTGTGCGCAGGTGTGCGCTCTTAGTCCATTTCAATATAGCATTTGCAATGGCCGTTCGCGCGGCTTCTGCCTGGCCCATGTAGCCTCCACCTTTAACTTTCACATCTAAGTCTAACTGTTTCCAAACTTCATCTCCAGCTTGCACAAGAGGTTCCATCATCTTTTCACGTGCGATTTCAGGTTCAAAAATCTCTAAAGGAATTCGGTTTATGTATACTCTTCCAATTCCTGGTCTGACGACTGCCCGGGAGACTCCTGTTTTTCTCTTTCCGCTCACGACCAGAGTCTTCTTAGCTGGCAAATCTATTCACCTTCATTCCATCCTATTTCTTTCGCGAATTCGCCCACAGTAAAGTATCGGCACGTTAGCCTTTTCGCTTGAGCGTCGACTATTGTTTCTGTTTTCTGATTTTTGAGACCATTTGGCATTCCGACATACACTCTTAGCCGTCTGTACGCTAGCTTTCCTTTCGGCTGCTTGAACGGAAGCATGCCCCTGACGGTTTTTCTGACTATTCTGTCAGGTCTCCTGTAGTGGAATGGACCGTATCCGACACCTCCTACTCCCAAGAATTCCTTGGCTTCGGTCACCTTGCTTCCTTTTCTTCCAGAGATCACCGCTTTCTCAGCATTCACAATTACTATTTCCTCGCCCATCAGCAGTCGCTTGGAGATTTTGCTTGCCATCCTGCCCAAGATAAGTCCGTCAGCATTTACCACAGTGATTGGTTTGCTTGTTACCTGCATTTTTTCACCCAATTATCTTGATGTTTGATCCTTTCGGGTTCTTTTTGATCAAATCGAAGAAGGACAGACACTTGCCTCTCGCGCCTTCTATTTTCTCCCTTGCCTTGGCAGAATAGGCAAACGCTGCAATATTTATAGGATGGCTTATCTTGCCTGTGCCAAGCACTTTGCCAGCAACTACTATTGTTTCGCTCTTGTGTGTGAACCTGTTCAGGCGGCTAACATTTACGACAATGCCTTTCCTTCTCGGCTTGGCTAGACGTTCGGCAACGTCCCGCCAGATTCCAGCATTGTTTTCTCTGCCTTGTTTTTTCAGGAAGTTGATGGCCTCTATTAGTTCAGGGTTCGTAGCTTTAGTCTTCCTCACTCTTCTTCACCTTAATTTGGCTCTCAAGCTCTTTCAGCTGCTTATCAAGTATCTTAACGGCTTCCGTCATGATTTGTTCAGGATAAAGCGCTTTCGTAGATTCAAGACTGAATATGAAAGCATCTTCTTCTCCAGAAACCTCTATTGCAGGCGGCTTCTCCGGACAAGCTTCGGCACAGTCCTGACAGAGCGTGCAAGTCATGAGATTGCGCACTTCAATCTTGTCGTCAGTCTTGACCAACACCCTTCTCGGACACACTTCCACGCATTTCCCACAGACACTGCACTTTTTGCTGATCTCTATCTTGGGCAAATATTTGTACGCGCACATCGAAACTGGCTGCCATTTTGCATGCTTTCTTCCTTTTCCAAGCCTCGCGTAAGCCTCAAGCCTTATCCTTTGTTCTTTAGCCAGCTTCAAAATTGGAATCCTGTCACTCACAGGCACAACGGTTTGACTTTCCGACTTAAGATCGCCTGAATAGATTGTCCTTGATCCTTCCTTTGCGTCGATATCAAGTGCAAGGGTTACTCTGCAAAGGTTGCATCCGAATTCGCTTTTGCATGGGCAATCCTCAGGCAGGTTGTAACTCTCCAAGTCGGTTTTAAGAGGGACAAGTCCAAGCCTGTGTGCAATGATTTCATCCTGCAATATTGAGGAGTTCTCGAGCATCACAATCTCATCTATAGCCATGCATGGAACTTCTGAAGTGACTATCCTTCTCAGTGTGTTCATGTACGGGACGTCGACTCCTCGAATGAGCAGACGTAGATTGTCATCGTCTTTTTCAAGCACCTTTATTTCCACTTACTTAGACACTCCATAACAGACCATGCTAATCAGCGTGACGTTCAATAGAACATTGGTGCATTATTTCAATTTTTCTATCAGAACAAGACGGGCTTGAATCTTTTAGACTCTTCTTCCCCTTCTACCACCCGCTCTTCTTGTGCCATCATGCGGGATAGGTGTGACCTCTTCTATGCGTTCTATCCTGAAACCTGCCCTCGCTAGAGCCCTAATCGCTGCCTGTGCGCCCGGGCCTGGAGTTCTTGGCCCTGCTCCTCCAGGAGCTCTGACTTTGATGTGTATGGCAGTTATGCCCTTGTCTTTAGCCGCGTCGGCTGCTAAAGAAGCTGCACGCATAGCGGCATACGGTGAAGACTCCAGCCTGGATGCTTTCACGACCATACCACCTGATGTTCGGGCTATTGTTTCTGCACCTGAGATGTCGGTCATGTGTATTATTGTGTTGTTGTAGGAACTGTAAATGTGAACGACTGCCCATTTTTCGGTTTTCTTGCTGGAACTCAAGATTCTTCCTCTCTGTTTACTCTCTCCGGACTAGCTTCTGTCCGTGGTGCTACGGTAATCGTCTGACGCAAAGGGTGATTTAGATTCGAGAGCGAACTCTGGGCTTTGTAATCTATCTGGCCCTCTTCAAGCTTTGTTACGATGTAACCTGGTATCTTCACTCTCTGGTGGCCTATAGTTATGTGTCCGTGAGTTATCAGTTGACGGGCTTGTTGGATCGTCTTCGCCAAGCCCTTGCGCAAAACTATTGTTTGCAGTCTGCGTTCGAGAATGTCTTCTATCGTGAGATCCAAAACGTCGTCCAAGACTGCTGTCTCAGGTAGAATGCCCAATTTCTTCAAACGGGCTAGAAGCTCATCTTCCATTTTTTTGCGTTCCTCAGGTGTCTGACCTATGAGTGAACGAGCCGTACCTCTGAACTTTGACAGCATTGTTTCATTCCGCCACAGTTCATGTTTGTTTCTTAAACCGTACTGTCCGAGAAGTTTGAGTTCTCCTTGCATAATGTCGGTTCGCCAAGGAAAACGTGGAGTCTCATATTTTTTTCTTTGCTTTCTCGGGTCACCCATTACTTCTTACTCTCCGCTGCGCCTGGCCTTTGCATCAATGTTTTCTTCTTAACCCCAAGAGCCTTGCCAGCCCTACCAGTAGTTTTGGTTCTTTGCCCTCGCACCCTTAGGCCGTAGGCATGTCTGTACCCGCGCCAAGATTTCATCACCTTCATCTGCTCTATATCCATCTTGTTCCTAAGAACTAGGTCGGCGCTGATCAAATGCCCGTCTTTTCCTGTTTCCAAATCTTTCCTTCTGTTCAGAAGCCAGTTTGGCAAACCATGACTTGCAGGGTCCCTGATTATCTCTTCTACTGTATCTATATCTGTCTCTTTCAGAAAGCCTGCTCTTTTTTCTGGGTTTATCCCCGCTTTTTTCAATATCGCATTTGCCAAGATTAGACTTATGCCTTTGATCTTTGACAGCGCGTAAGGCGCTTTCAACGTGCCGTCAACATCAGTATCTATGATTCTAAGCCTATAACGGAATTCCTCTGACATTCATTGCCATCCATCAATGACTGAAGCTAACTACGAGATAAACCGTATTTTATTTAAACCTTACTAGGCCAGCTTCTGCACTTTGTCTTCAACCAAGAGACCCTTTACAGGCTCGGTGTCCGATCTGGCCATATATACTGTGTCATGAGTGCTTGATTGCTTATTGAATGCCTGTTACCCCGAAGCTGCTGGCCAGTAGAATGGCATCATAGAGGTCCACTACATTGTCGCCGTTGATGTCGGCGTTTGGGTTCCAATATTGGACATCTGGCTGAGAGTTGTAGGCACCTGCCAATATTATTGCATCGTAGATGTTCACGCTTTCGTCGCCGTTCACATCGCCAGGAATTGTAATGACGACCCAACCATCAATCGCCGTGTTGTCCGCTGTCTCTGTTTCCTCTGGAACAGGTCCAGCTTCAGCGCTCAAGGTATAATTGCCCTTTGCTATGCCTGAAGTGTTCTCTATGATGAGAACAACTGCTTTTTGTCCGCTTGCAAGGGCCACTGTTTGTGTATCAACGGCCGTTGAGTCCGCATAGGCTGTGACGTTGAATGCTTCATCGAACACTCCGTAGTCTTTGACGGTGACAGCTATTTTCAGGCTGTAGCCTTGACCTACAACGGTCTTGAGTGGTGCCACACTGACAATGGCCACATCGTGTCCAAGATTAAGCAATGTCACTACCACATCAGCCGTTCGAGTATTGTTCCCAGTCTCTACTTCTCCTTGGACAACGCTTGCTGAAGCAGCAATTGCGTATTCTCCTTTTCCAAAACCGGTGGTGTCCCAAGTGAATGTAAGATTCGCTGTAGAATCACTGCTCAAAGAAACAGACTGAATTCCGATGACCTGCGAGTTTGCATGGACTGTTACATTGAAGTTCTCGTCAAAGCCTCCCAAGTTCTGAACGGTAACGTTGATTTCAATAATATCTCCGATGAGCCCCATTGTTGGTGAAGCCTCGATATTAGTAACGGCTACATCATGCCCAACATTGAAATAGCCATAACCGCCCGCAAGCTCGCACGGAATCTCCATTTCTCTAGAGTTGAGCAGTGTGGCTTCATACAAGTCTAAAGGAGATTGACCGGCTTCTTTGACATAGAACGTCATGTTGGCCAGCACACCATCACCGTTAACTCCAAGTACAGGCCCTACTAATGTGCAGTCAACTAAGATGTGCCCCGTCGTGTTGTCCGCAATGAACGTAAAAAAAGTGGTTCTGTTACTATTCAAGAACGAGCCCTCAACAACGTTGACTACATCCAATGTTGACGCAGTCCAGTTTAGTTTGAACTGCCAACCATAAAGGTCCAGGACGCCTGTTACTCTGATGCTTACGGTGAAGACTTCGCCAACGCTCGCTGTCACTGATTGCGGGACAACATTTACTGTAGTAACAGCGGCCGATTGGACGGATCTAACCAGAATTGACAAGGATGACACTGAAACTATCAATGAAACAATGGTTATCAAGCAGAAACAAGATGGTCTTGGACAACCTCTTCTGATCTTCGTTCCCCCGCTCACATGATAAGATTGCTGAACCGTCACTAATTTGCGTTGTTCTCATCAGAAAAAAAGAGAAAGGGCGTGGGAGTGTTTATCCTTCAATGTTGGCTGCAATCGTTGTCAGCGTGCCTAAGCCGACTGTACCATCAAGGTTGAAATCCATGTCAAAGTCGTAGGCTCTCATTCCAGGGACCATACCAAATCTTCTAGCAACTCTAACAAGGTCGCGTATGTCAACCTTTCCGTCTCCGTTCACGTCGTAGAACTTTATCTCTCTGATCGAAAATGCTCTCATCCGCACGAACCCACTAAGCATATCTATTCCAGTTATGTCGAGTTCAAATCTGTTTGTATCCATGGGAACCCGCAATTCACCTTCTGTCAGATTGACTATTGGTTCGATGGTGCGTGTGAAGTTTGCGAGCATATTGGTCGTGTCTATGGTTATAGTTATCGTTATCTTAGAGACATTCCACAAACCTGAAGCGTAGAAGTCGTAGCCTAAATAGTTCAAAGCTATTTTCGAAGCATTCGCCAATCGGGCAGCGTAGTGGGAAAACGAGAAGCTTCCTGGTTGGTCTTCTGCAGGATTGAGCCTGATTATGTCGTTAGTGCCGTTAGACCACATTGCGTTTATCATTGCCCACTGGCGAATCGTGCCAGTGTCATTCACTATTCTCGCATTGACCTTGAGCCAGCCGAAAGCCTCTTCTTCGCCCCACTGATCTACAATCCCTCGCAATTGAACCCAAGTCTTCGTGATCTGACTGGACGGGCCGTTTGCCATAGTGAGTCCCTGTATAAGAGCAAAGCTGCCTACAGCCAAGATTGTCAGCATGACGAATACAACGCTTTTCCTCACGTGTTTTGCCTCCAATTTTCCTGAATCAACTAATGCAAGAGACAAATAAAAGGGTTTCTGAGCCTCTTCTCGACTACAAACCTCTAGAACTGTTTATTTTCCTCCAATATCGTTCATCTTTGTTCATTTTCGATTTTAAGCTTGCATTTTTGCCTTTGTCTCTCCCAAAATCTTCTCCACACATTAAAGGGCGCACTCTGAAGCTGCAATTTTTAAATACGGCTACAACATCATCACTGGAGAGAATGTCTCGATGAGGACTAGCTTCGCAATCATCATCATCATGGTTATCGTTGCTATACTGTTGCTTGTGCCCTGCAGAATGGTCTATGGCCAAAACCAGACCGAATACGTGATTCAGATTGAAGACAACGGTTCAGCTGCTTGGACGATAAGACAGACTGGAACAGACATCCAGTCTTCTTTTGACACGCTGATCGAGTTTCGTAACAGAGTCATGTCTTTAGTAGAAGCTGCTAGAAACGAAACAGAAAGACCTATGGCTGCAGTCGAGGACGAGTTCTCACTTGAATCCAACTACTCAGGTTCTTATGTAACGGCTGAGTATAGGTTCTATTGGGAAAATTTCAGCAAGATTGAAAATTCAAGTATCACAATCGGTGATGTATTTCAGGTTCAGGACTTCTTTCTACAATTCTATGGAGAAGGAAAAGTCTACATGACTTATCCATCACAATATACGCCCGAAACAGTCTCCCCAACACCATCAAAACGTGATGATTCAGAGCAAACACTCGAATGGCCTGGAACAGTTGATTTTGACACAAAAGAAGTGCGGATTGTACTCAAAGAGAAGCTTGCATCTTCAGGGTTGATCGAAGCATTGGGTCAGAACGCTATTCTCATCGGCGGCTTGACTGCCATCGCTGCCGGATCATCTGTGGGCATATACACGTTTAGGCGTCGAAGAAAAAGAGGGGCCAAACCTGCTGAGCCTGTTGAATTCCCAAGCTCTTTGGGACTGGAAAGTGATGAAGACAGGGTTGTGAAAGTGCTCAAGTCTTCAGGCGGCAGCTTACGTCAGTCAGTTATTGCAGATCATCTGAAGTTTTCGAGAGCCAAGACAAGTCAGCTTCTAGCAGTCTTGGAAGACAAAGGAATCATCAGGAGGTACAAAAAGGGAAGGGACAAGATAGTAGTTCTTGTTGAAGAGAAGAAAGGGGAAATACAATGAAGACAGGGGTTGTCGTGATGCGCTGCATCAGTTGTGTACTACTACTGGCCCATGTTCTATTTGCGTCATTTCTACCGAGAGCGTCTGCCCTTCAGGCTTCATACGTGACAGTCGCCAGCGTGGAGCCACGCGACAGTTTTGCGAACGTTACCGGAACGTTCACTGTTAACATAACACTTGCTGACGTGGAGAATCTGTATGGTGTCGGAATCACCTTTATTTGGAACTCCTCTGTCCTGAGGGCTCTGAACATCGACGGCCGACTGGGACAAGCAGACGGAGTCTTACACAACCCTATTTTCGTGGCGGAAAATTCGCTGCGGGAAGGCAAATACGCTCTTACAGCTACGTCCACAAATCCTGCACCTTCCTTCAACGGCAGTGGAACCATAGCAATAGTGACCTTCAGCGTAGTCAACATAGGAGAGTCCAGTCTCGACCTTGAAACCCAACTGTACGATCGACCACTGCCTGACATGCCATCGATGCCCATTGATCACACGACAGTCGGAGGTTTCTTCTATGGACCAATTCCAGAATTTCCAGATTTTACCATCCCTATAGCACTCATGACCCTTACGCTTTTAGCAGCCACATTTTACAGAAAGATTAGCAGGAGGTCTTTCATCCACGCCAAAGACCCTGCGGTGGGGCACTCTAAACAAGATTTATTAGTCAACATCAAGGGTACTGAATATAACGGTTAGACAAAATGAAACGGAAGATCATCATAATCCTATCTATACTAATCGTCACAGCGACAATACTTGCTTTCCTATTCATCAACAAGACCAACTCAATGGCAACTGTGTACGTAGATCCACAGACGACTGAAAAAGTTGTGGGGCAGGACTTCACAGTCAACGTAAGCGTTTCAGACGTTGTGAATCTGTATGGTTGGGAATTCAAACTGGGGTGGAACTTCACAATCCTAGAGTTTGTAAATGCCACTGAGGGCACATTCTTGAAAAGTGGCGGATCCACGTTTTTCACGTACATGTTGAACGTCACAGGTAGTTATGTGCTCGTAGACTGCACACTCTTGGGCAACATAGCAGGAGCCAAGGGAAACGGAGTATTAGCATCGATACAATTCCGTGTCAAGGAGAGTGGAGTCTGTGATCTTGACCTCTATGACACAAAGCTAGAGGATCCGTCTGAAGAAATGTTGACCCACACCACAAACGGCGGCCGCTTAACCGCAAATCCCTAGTTGAAGCAGGACCATCCGTGAAAACATGCACTTCTGCTACCAAACATCTGGATTCTGATGCCTGACTGTGGCCTCATCGTCTCTGACACTTTCTTCTTTGATGATCCACCCAAAACGAAAGAATATCGGAGACAATAAGCTATATTCCCTTATAATAAGTCATAAATCGTAATATAGGTTAAATCTTTTAAGGGTGTACAGTGTAATCAGAAAGCAAAAAGATAGCAAGCTGGTGTAATGATGAAAACAGACCGAGAAATGGAGAAGGCCAAACACATATTAACCGACCCGAAGTTGGCAGCAATCAAGGCCATGCTGGAGAAGGATCATGCAATAGACTGCATCCTACTGCTGTACATGAACCGTGGAAAGTGGAAGGAGGCAAAAGAATTCATGCGCGAGAACAAGTTGACCCTCAGCGATGGTACATTCAGGGCTAGGATGATCGAGATTGAACAGTTAGGCCTAGCCAAAAGCGAAAGAATAGATCCGTTAAAGAAGTACTACGTGAAAAATGAATTGGGCCTGAAAGTTGCGAAGCTCTTGCTCGAGTTTTTCGACGAGCTAGAACATTGAACCTTGAAGCGTAGCTACTGGCTACTGCTGCCCGCTTCCTCTCTTCTTACTTCCTTAAGCGTTGTATTAGCGGCTGTTTTGCCAATGGGTGTATTCGTGTTTTACAAATGGCGAATACGATGTAGTAAGTCGTAAGATTTAAATGCCTCCCTTCGCTTAACATACGTACCAGTCCCAAAAGGAGGGATGAAAAGAAAAATGAAAACGAGAAGCAGGAAAGCCCTAAGCCCCGTAGTAGCATCAATCATACTCATCGCAGTCACGGTCGCAGTCAGCATAGCAGTAGCAGCATGGATGGGAGCACTATCATTCTCATTCATGGGCAGCGGAGAACAACTGAACGCCGGTAGCCCGTGGGGTTGGACCACAACACAGGTGAACATCACTGTCTCATGTCCGGGCGGTAATGCTGTCACTGTAGATAGTGTTCGCGTAAATGGTACACAGTGTACTTTTACTGCATATCCGGCGGCCACGATACAACCTGCAAGCAGCTCTGTATTAATCGTGACCTCACCGACTTCGTCATGGACACCAAGCTACTATTACACAATCGTCGTAGTAAGCAACAAGAACCACGAATTCCAAACCACTGGCATGGCGCCCTAGCAAAGCTTCCATCTATTACAGGTTGAGATCGGGGGTAGGGTGAGAATAAAAAACCTCAGTTTCCCTTTGTTTCCAAATTGGAGGTGTAGTGAATGGCAGTAGAAATAAAAGAGTATGGTTCAGCAGTAGAAATTGCAGAAACACTTGAAAAAGAAATATCTGAAACAAAAAGCACACTAGGCGAATACCTACGTCGGCTAGACGACATCAGAGCTCTAGCTGAAAAATCGAAGAAAATCCATGAAGTGGTCATGAAACTAGCCGGAAAGAAGGCCGCATCAGAAAGCCTAGGAGAAATATCGATCGGTACCCTGAGCATAGTGCTAGACGCCAACCCGTTCCATGAACTCACAGCGATAGAACAAGTTGTGCGCAGCCACCAAGAAAGGCTCTTGGTTCTGCAGAAAGCTCGCGAAGCTCTCAAGTGGTTGGACCAGCTTGGAGACACTGAAGGTCTAAAGTATTTGGTTGTTGAGAACGACGGTGTTCCTGAACGGATACTCTTCAGAATATCCTAGACAGAGATTACGAAGTGAAACCAATGTATAATGAAGTCTACTCGTTTGCCCTAAAGAACACTCTGGATGAGATCCAGAAAAACTGCCCCGACATCAAAAACACCTTCGTACTCACAGAAAATTGTGAACTCATAGCAGCAGACGAAAACACCCCCAAGAAAACCCTCAATCATGCCATCGAAACCCTCAAGGAGCTGCTAGAGAAAGCTGATGCCATAGGCGGGTTGGAAGACATAACTATCCAAGGTCTCAACGGGAGGATAAATGTCTCTCACATCGAGGAGATTTATCTTGTCACAGTTACTTCGAGAGAAGCAGATCTGAACCATGTGAACACGGTGTCCCGCATTCTTGTTCCCACGGTTTTAAAGTTACTTGAGAAACTCGCTCCTGCTCCCCTCAAGAAAAATCCGCCAAGGCTCGAAACAGAACCTGAAAATCCGCAGGTTGAAAGTATGGAAGAGCCGGCTGAACAGGACATTGAGAGGCCTGAGACGGACACTACTGAGGAAAGCCCGAAACTTGAGGACAGGCTGGACAGGGTTTTTCCAGAACCGCCTGTCAATCAGTTCATAGTAGAAGACCTGAAAGGCTTTCTTGCACCGTCAGACACCGTACGCATAGACAGTAAGACAATAGGGCAGTGGGATGAACTCTTCGAAGACATGATCGTAGAAGAAGCTGAAATCGAGACCTTCGGTGGAAAATCGATCCGATGCAAGGTCAAACCCATAAAAAATCCCAAGCTTGATGGACAAGGAAAGATACAGATTCCTGGCAAACTGCAACTCGCTCTTGAAATTAAGAAAGGCGAGCTTGTAAGGGTTAAGCCTGTAGTTGAATGATGGAGGCATAGGCAGTATGGTTAAGAAGAAGAACAGCCAAGACATCGCAACCACAGCTGAGCCCATAGCCATCGAGACAACAACTCACGAGGATAATTTGCGTGCAAACTTGGAAGAAATCAGGGAATACGATGGTGTGGTAGGCTACATTCTTAGAAACACGAGATCTGCTTCAATTGATCTCAAAGACCCGTCGAAGATCATAGAGTACGCGATTCTTTCTTCCACAGCATTTGATGCGGCAGAAAGACTTTCAGAGCTTTTCGACCTAGGCGGTATCAAAGACATCGTCGTCAACGGCAGGAATCTCAAGGTGCTATCAATGATTCTTGAAGGAAACAAGATAAGCATCTTCATGGAAAGTGATGCCGACATAGAAAAAGTTCTGCAAAAGATTCAAGTCTCCTAGGTTTCGCATAAACCTGTTCTTATGTACTTTTCGCATTTTCTTTCTTCTATATTCTAGTTTTCAGAACGTTTAAATCAACGCATCTCTAATATTACTTGGGAGAAGGGGGTCACTAATAGCCCCAGAGTAAGGGCTGCACGGTGAGTTCGTTGATCGAAAACAAGAACGATGCAAGCAGTAACCATCGAGGAAACTTGGACATAATTGCAGCGATTCTAGACGCTTCCTTTGGAGGCGTTAAGAAAACGTTCCTGATGTACCGTTGTAACTTGAGCTTTAAACAGTTGAAGAACTACTCGAGTTTTCTGCTCGGCAGTGGACTGCTGCAATTCGTTAGGGAAGAAGACGAAAATAACAACGGACTTTTTGAAGTAACTGAAAAGGGAAGAGAGTTTCTGCGAGCTTATAAAGGCTTGAAAGCCCTTATGAAGTAGTTGTTTGCGATAGGAATTTTCGCGCAGTTTCCTTGAGCTTTATCCTATTTTCTGTGCTGTCCACAGTTATGAACTCGTATTCACTCAGGAATTTAGTGATCTGCTTCATCTGATTCTCGCTCAACCTCATCTTCTGCTGTACCTCACCTACCACGTGCCACTGGCCATCTTCGAGAATCTCAACTAACTCTGCAATTCTCCTAGGCGTCAGCTCTCCCCGCCAGACACAACTGCTTTGTACACATCTTGTTTAAAGCATTTCTGAAACTCTGTTTCAGAAGCGGGTTCTAGAAAATTGTTTTCAAGAATCAACTCGGAAAGCGTGTCCATCGGGTCAGACTGCAGGAAACTCAGCTTGATGTATCTATGGACTCAGCAAAGGCTTTATCAAGAGTAATCATAAGGAAGAACGGAGAACGCACGAAATGAGAGGAAAACCTGAATGGTTGAACATTCTCATCCAGTGTAAAAACAACGTACAAGACAAGATTAATCCTCTTATCAGAACGCTGAATCAGCCTCAGCCAAACCTAGGAATAGGGGCAGGTGGCGATCCTCTTAAGAAAATAGACATGGCAGCTGAAAACGCTATAGTAGGAACCCTGAGAAAACACAAACTCGCATTCACCTTGATTAGTGAGGAATCTGGCATAGCAGAATATGGCGAAGACCCCAGTCAATGCTACGTGACTGCGGACCCGATTGACGGCACTACGAACCTCACAAGAGGAGTGCCCTTCTACGCGACATCAATCGCAGTATCGAAGGAACCATCCTTGAACAAGATACACACGGCATTAGTAACAGACCTGTTCCATGGTACAACTTACACTGCGCAGAAAGGGTGTGGAGCCTATCGCAATAGTCAAAGAATAGCACCGTCCAAAAACACATCATTGGAAGAGGGAATAATAGGCATTGACCTGAACAGTTACGAAATTCAGAAGATTGCTCCGAAACTCACAGCCTTGATAGGAGAAACAAAACACCTCCGACACTTCGGGGCTAATGCACTCGAAATTTGCTATGTGGCAGACGGCACAACAGACGCCTTCATCGACATACGTGGAAAACTCCGCGCAACAGACATGGCAGCTGCATGGCTGGTCACAAAAGAAGCAGGAGCCATAATGACCACGCCAGAAGGAAAACAATTAGACGTTAAACTTGATCCCAAACAAAAAGTAGAATTCATCACAACCGCAAACGAGCAGTTACACAGAAAAATATTGTGCTTGATAAAACCCAGAAAGGAAAAAACATGATAACTCCGCTTCCACCTTACCCGGCTGCACTTGTAAAATCTCATAATATGAGAATACTGGTGATCGCCGACCTTCACATAGGCTGGGAAATGGCTCTTTCAAGGGAAGGCATACATGTTCCAACGCAGACACCGAAGCTCACAAGAAAACTGAAAGACTTGCTATCCGCCTACAAGCCCGAAAAACTGCTGATTCTGGGCGACATCAAACACACCGTGGCGACTGCTGAAAGGATGGAGTGGCAGGATGTGCCTGACTTCTTCATAGAAGTGAGAAAACACTTAAGGGAAATATTAGTTGTTCGCGGCAATCATGACGGAAACTTGGAACCCTTGCTTCCAGAAAATGTGAAAATGTTACCTGCCATGGGTGGAGTGATGAACGATATCGGCTTCTTCCATGGACACCAGTGGCCTTCACCGCATCTTCTAAGATGCAAAACACTTGTTATGGGTCACATCCATCCTGTTGTAGCTTTCCGCGATCCTGCAGGTTTCAGAGTGACACGGCAAGTCTGGGTAAAAGCGACGTGTGACACAGCCCAGCTGACCAAGGTTCTACTGCAGAAACACAAAATTGCGATCCAAAAGAATTCTGAGAAAACGTTATACGAGCACTATAAGATCAAACCTAAAACCTCACGGCTTTTCATAATGCCGTCTTTCAACGACTTTCTTGGAGGCAGGCCGCTTAACGACAGAAAATCGTTGCGCAAAGCCAATGCGAAAATGGTTGCAGGCCCGGTTCTTAGGTCAGAAGCAGTTGACATGAAAAATGCGGAAACATATCTCCTCGACGGAACTTTCCTCGGAACGCTTGAGCAACTAAAAGCGCTGAGCTAGAGAGTAGCCTCAGCATAAGACTTATAGAGAAATCCATTCTTCAGATTAGCATGGTGATGTAATGCCCTCAGAAGACGATTATCCAGAGTGGTTTAAACGGAAACGCTCTCCATTTTTCAGGAGCTTGGGCTTTGATGACATTGACAGACTGTTTGACGAAATGGAAAAGATGATGGAGCAGGAATTCAAAACGTTCACTTCACGAATTCCAAAAGATTACGTCCGGGAACGCAGACTTCCAGACGGTTCAACAACGCGCGAATTGGGACCTTTTGTCTATGGTTACAGTGTGAAAATAGGCCCAGACGGGAAACCTGAGATCCGCGAGTTTGGAAACGTCAAGCCAACACGGCATGGACTGCCTCAAGTTCAGGAGGAACGAGAGCCGCTTGTGGACATAGTTGAAACAGACAGTGAGATTCATGTTGTGGCTGAATTGCCAGGCGTCGATAAGAATGACATCAGACTGAGTGGGACTGAAGACTCGTTGACTATAACAGTTGAGACACCACAACGCAAGTACTACAAGGAAGTAAAGTTACCCGCAAAGGTGAGGGTGAAAGAAGCCAAGACGAGTTACAAGAATGGTGTGCTAGAAGTTACGTTCCCCAAGCTCACTGATGAAAGACACCCGAAAGGGGAAACCATACACATAGACTAACTCTTCCCCAGATTTTTCATGTTCAGCAATGGCAAGGCAGTTCATCTCGTATGGACCAAAAATCGGAAATCGACGTACTCAATAGCATCTGGAAGAAGGCAAAAACAGAAGGTAAATTGACCGGTAGAAACCTGACAAGCCTCTACGAGATTTTCGGTCAAAGATTCACAAGAGCATTTGAGACCTTGAGGGAAAATAGGGTGAAAAAGTATGTCTTCAAACCAAGCGGCAGGACAGTATGGATCGTCGTGGGAAGGGAGCGAGATTACTTAATAATGCCTGAAGCTGAATTCTGCACGTGCGACGACTTCTACTTTCGTGTCATGGACAAAAAGGTGCATTTGTGTTACCATCTTATCGCACAAAAACTGGCCAAAAGCCTTGACTGGTACGAGCTCATAGAGGAACATGACGACCTCTACGATTCGTTAATGAACGAGTGGAAGAAAGCTACTGCTTAAATACTTAAACTCAAATAGACTTGCGAAAGGAGAACGTTCCATGGACCTTGGAGCGTACTTTGAACTGATCAAATACATTCTCATGACTGCCACATTCGTTGTTCTCATTCTGGTATTTCTACACATATTCTATGGCAAAGAAGAGAAACATGATTAGACCCTTGTCTTCTCCATTCTCCTACGCATCAACAGGAAAACAATGATGCTTAAGGCTGCAAGCATTATTGAAAAAAGAAACAGCAAAGTAACTTGTGGCCCAGCCCCTAACACGATTGGGACCGGGCCGATGAATATGACTATGCCGAAGTTTGCTGAGCTGCCGCCTGAGAGGATCGCGGCGAGTGTGAGAACTGTGATGCCCAAAAGTGCAATGAGAAACCCTATCATAAACAATAGGAAGATTCTCCGTGATCCTCTTGAAAGACTGTTTGGAGAAGACGCGAGGCACACCAAGAGGGGCATACAGTCTCAACTCATCTAGACATGAAGTGAATCAACACCGTCAGTACTATGAGGAGCACGGTTAGAGTGATTGACAGCACCAGAACCTTTCTGAGTGATTCCTTGTCTGTTCCGAAGACTATTGGGACAGGGCCAATTATTATGGCGCCGCCACCTTTGGTCTCTCCTTTTCCTTTGGCACTTGAGAAAAACATCAGAAGTACAGCGATCACCATGATCAGTACTCCTGCAAATATTAGTGCTAGACTTAAACCGTAGAGTGTCCCTGGATCCATCGGCGTGCTTTAGCTCCTTTCACGTTGAAAGATCGCCAGTGACTTTTAATAAATCTTATTGCATCAATTGTCTTTCAGCTTCAGCGATGGAGTTGAAATGAAGACTGAAGAGATAATTAGGCATATTGTTTCCACGTGTCCATGGATTACAAGGGAACACGTTCTCAAGAGACTTGAGAAAGAAAAGCACAAGACTGGCGGACTCATCTCAGATGACACTCTTCTAAGAATGATCGCGGCTGAGTTCGGCTGTGCAGTCTCGAAAGGCGAAACCCCTGTGCCTTCGCTCCTGCTTCGAGACTTACTTCCAGGACTGAATGATGTCACTGTTGTTGGACGAGTCCTGGGTGCCTTCCCATCCAAAACCTTCGAGGCAACCAGAAAAGGAAAGGTTGCAAGCCTGCTCATCGCAGACAAAAGCGGCATCTTGCGAGTTGTCTTGTGGAACGACAAGGCCAGCTTGTTTGAATCTGGCAGAATTGGCATCGGTCAGGTCGTTAGGTTTTCTCACGGATATACACGAGAAGATCGCAGTGGAAAAGTCGAACTGCATAGTGGAGAGAAATGTGAAGTTGAAGTAAATCCGCAGGACGTGCGCAAAGATTACCCCAGTATTGGCAAATTCTCCACAAGAATAGGCGAACTGACCAAGGCTTACAAAAACATGCGAGTAAACATCATTGGGACAGTCAAGAGGACTTTTCCTACAACGACTTTTAAGAGAGAAGACTCCAGTGAAGGAAAAGTCATGCGTTTCCTGTTGAGCGATCGAACAGGCGAAGTTCCGATTGTCGTATGGAACGAAAAAGTGGACGAACTTGAAAACGTGCTTGCGGTTGATGCCAGACTGCAGATTGTGAATGCAAAGGTCAAAAAAGCCCTAGGAGAAGGCTTAGAGATTCACATTGGCGCTGAAACTTACATAGGGCCATTAGCTCAGACCGAAGAGTTCCTGAACATAGCTGATCTGAGAGAAGGAATGAACCGAGTCAATGTCGAGGGAGAAGTCGCTTCAAGACCAGTTGTCAGGGAAGTGAAAACCAACAAAGGGGAGCTTCTGAAACTAGCAACCTTCGAACTCAAAGACGAAACTGGCAGAATATGGGTTTCAGCATGGCGGGACCTCGCAGACTCCGCTGGCAGCATGAGACTCGGCAACAAAACAATCATCAAGAACGCTTATGTGAAGAAAGGGTTCGGAGATCAACTTGAAATATCAACCAGAAATACGACTACCATTACCATCATTCAAGAATAGAGACTTCAGCATAGAAAGATAGCTTTCGAGCGGAACCAATCGGTCTTATGGGCCACTCGTCTACTTGCTGTAGGTACTCACAGGCAAGTCATTGAGGATCTTCATCAGTTATGTATGACGTGCCATTCTTTTTGTCGTAAATGAGTGCATATTCGTTCAGCATTTCTCTTCCGAGAATGCTTGGAATTCTGATTATCTTCTCATCCACAACTGCATGCTTCAAAACGTAGATCCTATCAAAACTTGCTGCATGGCTTTTCCCATTTTCTCTCGGAAAAGCGAGTATAACATCCCTCAAGAAATAAGTGCCAGCCGATCCGCCTATTCCAAACATACCTTCACTAGCCCTCTCCAACTGCCGAAAATCACTTCCCAATCCAGCCTAAAAAGTCACCTACCCACCCTTCTCGCTCTTTCTATTTTTTCCTTCCAAAAGGTCCCCAATGCTCGTACTATCACCTTATTAGCTAACTAGCACAACAGAAGGAAACCGTATGAATATGTCTGTCCAGTTTAGCCATCATGCTCTGGAAAAGATGCGTAGAAGAGACGTGAAGACCTCAGATGTATATGCAACGCTAGAAGCTCCAAATGAAGTTTATGAGGATGTTGAACATGAAACATTCATAGCTGTGAAGAAGGTCAACGCCAAATCCATCATTCTTGCCTATAAGACGGATGCTAATGTAGTTAAGGTTATAACACTCTACCACACTACTAAACTGGACAGGCTTATAAAATCAAAAACGGTGAGAGGTGCATGGAAGAGGATAAAGTGAGAGCATGGTACGACAAATCAGTGGACATACTCTACCTGCTCTTTGAGGAAGGGCCAAGCTACGAAGTAATCGAAGCAGATCCAGACGTGCACCTCGAACTTGACGAAAATGGAAAAGTCATAGGAATAGAAATATGGAACGCGAGAAAAAGCGGACTCATAAAGCAGGTGGCAGAAGCCATAGCTGAAACAGCCTGACTGAACGCTAAACTGCAGATCCTCACTCGAGTAGCAGGTTCTTGTCCACAGACCATATATGTTAGGACTGTCTTGGAACCGTCCCGAATCTGGAGAATACCCAAAACCTCACGCAACATCCCACCCTACTTCAATCTCTAATCAGTCTCCCACAAGCTCTAAACCAACAACAGAGCCCAATCAAACGTCGAACAACGTGTTTTCTCTTGACGAAAATTCTTTTTCCAAGAAAGTTGTTGGTGCCGGGGGCGGGATTCGAGCCCGCGACGTCTGGACATCAGGCGCTCAAATGCCCCGTTCATTGTTCTCCAGATTATGAGTCTGGCGCCCTGGCCAGGCTAGGCTACCCCGGCCTTGTTGCGCTAGGCAATTTGGATTAGTGAAGCATCGATTTAAGGGTATTTGGTTCTTCACTGCTTCTCGCAATTGTTCAAGGATCTTTGCGTAGATTTCCCTTATTCGCGTGGGGTTTCTCTTTGTTCCTTACATGAATTGCGGATATGGAGTGTATCCCGCCAAGTTTTCTTTTTGGGAATATTGTGCCGAGAGAATAAAGTATTATATGTTAAGATACCCTGTATGCAGTGGAGAAAGGCAAAGGCAAGAAGTTGAAGAAGATGGAGATAGGCGGGCACGTCAACGAAAACGACAGTGACAAAGGACAGAAAATGGAAGCTGCAATCCACAGACTGCGAGAATTGAAAAGAGAAGTTGTAGAACTAAGACGTAGATGCGAAGAACTGAGACAAACGCAGTGGAAGGTAGAGCCACAACTCGTTAAAGATGAGTCAGAGCATTGTGACAACGTGCGGCGGTGCGACAAGTGCAGACATGTATTAGACCCAGATCAGGAAGTCGTGATCAAGGACTCCAATGGAGTAGAACGAATCCACTACGACAGAGAATGCTTCCAAAAACTACTCAAGCGAGTTCGCTAGTCGGAGAACGGAAAAAACCTTATTCTTTCATTAACCTTTCCACGCCGGAACTTTTTCCAATATATACTTGATTTGCCATTCCGACAAAAAGACCCGTCTCCACGACCCCTGTAATGCCTTTCAGATCACGCGCTACGTTAGCGGGCTTGTGTATCGGTCCAAAATCGACATCCAAGATAACGTTGCTGTTGTCTGTTATGATCGGCCCGACCTTTCCCTTTCCTTCCCTCAGGACCGGTTTTCCACCCATATCTTTCAGTTTACGCGCTACAAAGGGCACGGCAAGGGGCAAGACTTCCACCGGAACTGGCTGACCATTTTCCCCGAGAACCTTAACCCTCTTACTTTCATCCACAACAATTATGTTTTGCCTAGATGCACAAGCAACAATTTTCTCCCGTGTGAGGGCGCCGCCCATTCCTTTTATAAGGTTCAGTTCCCTGTCCACTTGGTCTGCACCGTCAATCGTCAGATCCAATATTGGATGCTCTTCAAGCGTGGTCACAGGAATTCCATGTTTGACAGCAAGTAAGAAGGCTTGGTAAGACGTTGGGACACCCATGATATGTATTTTCTCGCTTCTGATTCTTTTTCCAATTCCCTCTATCGCATAGGCAGCGGTGCTTCCGCTTCCCAGCCCGATGACAAACCCGTCTCTGACATGCTTCACGGCTTCTAAAGCCGCATTTTTCTTGGCCTTTTCAAGCCGGTTCTTTTCAGGATTCAATTTCCATCTGCCCCAGTCTGTCCAGAACTTTTTCAACCTCAGATCGTATTTCCTCAATCCTTCTCTCGGCCTCTGTTCTCGGACTCGTCTTTGCTGCAGGCGGTTTCCTCTTCTTCTTCGCCTTTTCTTCACCGCCAGCTTTCTCCTCCCCAGTTGCCGTCTCAGTTTCAGCCTCTCTAGGTGCGATAGTTATCTCTTTTAGTGGTCTTGTTTCTACCTTGGACCGCAGTTCTTCGATCTTTGAGCTGAGCTCGTCGAAACGTTCGCTGAAGAGCTTCATGAGGTCTTCTTGCATGGTTTCAAGCTCATGTAAAGCAACCAGTGATTCATCCTTCGAAATGGCATCTTTCACAGTCATCATTCTGGACTTGTAAGTCCGTGCAAGTCTTTCCCTCTCTTCTTCGGTGATTTTTCCTTCAGCATGAGCCTCGTAAAGGCGTCGAATAGCGTCACTCAGAACTTCCCTTTCCAAATCCAGTATTCGAAGCTCGTCCTTAGCGTGCGAAGCTTCTTCTCGAGGAACACTTTTGACGACCTTGAACGGATACCCCCTGAGTTCAGGCTTGAATTCTGCCTCTTTTGACGTTTTCCCCTTCTTGCTTTGCCCTCTCATTCCAAGAATTACGATTATGCAAGCGACAATTACCCCTAGTACGATCAACGCGATGGCTAGGGGATCAAGGGGCAATAGCCAATTCCCTCTCTATCTTCAATGTTCACTGTCGATATATAAATTATTCAACCGAGTTTTCTGAGTGATTCTGCATCGTTGCAACGAAGATTTCGGCTGAGCGACCTGAACTTTGGCAGCATATTCCCGGTATTTTCTCTACTTTCACAGTTGGAAAATATCTGCTAGCCATCCCATAGATTTTCTCGGGCCTGAAGCCCAAGTGAACATCGCCCATTTCGACCCTGAACTCATTGAAGCTGTGTTCGCACAGGTCAACGATTACGGCCTTTCCATTCTTTTTCAGGACTTCGCTCATACTTTCAAACACCTTTTCAGGTCGTGGGCTGTGATGAAGCATCAACGTGGACAATATGGCGTCAAATTTCTTTGGAATCTTGAGTGAGTTTCTTGCCTCTTCTATGCTGCCTTTGATGTTCTCAGCCAAGCCTATGAAAGGTGTTACCTGCGTCTTTTTCTTCGCTAAGGAAATCAGCATGGTTGGCGTCAGATCCATGGCATAGAAGCCGGCTCTTGGAAGCTTTGAACGTATTTTCTCGGCGACTTTGATTGTAAAGAAACCTGAGCCTGCACCTACGTCCAGAATTTTCGCGTTTGCAGGTGGCTTGGGTGTTGCAAGCAAGGATTCAGTGATCGCACAGACTATTCGATCTATGCCGCAGTGTCCGAAATAGCTTCTAACAATTCTGTCTCTCTTCTCTCCTTCCCTGACAGAAAAATGCTTCACTGTCTTGGCGAGGACTTCGGGGTCTGAAGCACCTAGCTTCTTCAGAAACCGATCAAGCCTTACCTGTTTCAAGTAGTCTTCGAAACTGACTGACATACTCGGCTCATTCTATTCATTTTCTGACATCACTTGACTAGGACGCCTACGAGCTTAACCCTTTCAACAACATCTTCTGCATGAGGCGCAACCGACATTTCTTCGGTCAAATCTCGCCCAGCCGTATGCTCACCTTGATGCTCCCCTTCAATCCACAAATAGTCGTCGGTAACGTCATAGACTTTACCCTTATAAGCAATGTAAGCAGGCCTTCCATCTTTCCCGTCATACTTCCTCAATTCTTCAAGCGTAAACTTCCTCTCAGAGCTCAACAAGACACCACTCTCGTGAAGTAGAAGATCGCTGGTTATTTGAAATTTGCGGATTAAACAAGAAAACCATCTGGAAAACGCTGTGGAGCCTACTAATATTCTGGAATCCAAATTCGAAGGCGCCCATTAATCACTGTGGATTTTGTAAATCTTTATAAATTCTTGGTTCAATAATGATACATATGGTTCAAAAAAGGGACAATCTAGAACTCGAGATAATTCTGGTTCTGCTTAGTGGTGAAAATCATTTAAGAGGCATAGCCAGACAGCTAAATGAATCGCATTCTACGATTCTGCGGAAGTTAAACAAGCTAGTGATGGACAATATTTTAGATTATAGGATGGAAGGTAAGAACAAAGTATTCTTCATTAAGAAGAACTTGCAAGCAAAAAACTACGTGTTTAATGCTGAAAGGTACAAACTGATTAAACTGCTAAGGAAATATCCTGAACTAGATATAATAATGG
>Ga0315296_10000311_pt1 | contig 45021 bp, 51 predicted proteins | sample YL17G14_18_MG_FD_203921 | JGI IMG/M metagenome (GOLD analysis project Ga0315296, IMG submission 203921) | Sediment microbial communities from Yellowstone Lake, YNP, Wyoming, USA - YL17G14_18 | ecosystem: Environmental > Aquatic > Freshwater > Lake > Sediment | place: USA: Wyoming | collected... | reverse complement strand
GAGAAAAATGAACATAATCTTCTTCATTATAACACCTAATAATAATCTCTTTTTATAATTTAAATTTGCTTAACGAACTCTTAATAATAGGAATTCATCTCTTCTTTGTATTAATTTTTTCTTTCAATTTTTTTATGTGTTCCTCTAGAGGTCTGACTTTAAACCTCCATTCAATAGTTTTCCCTTCGATCCACTCAAAAATTCTTCCATATTTTTCTGAATATGTAATGTTCTCAAAAGGTTTCCTCATAGTTTTCGTCGGTTTTGCATAAGGAAGTGGAAAACCTACTGTGATGAGTGCTACTGGCATCAATTTATCGGGAATGTTTAATATGGATTTAACTTTATTCTCTTCGAAAGCACCATTCCAACATGTACCAAGATCTAAAGAAGTTGCAACTAACAACATGTTTTCAATAGCTGCAGCAGTATCCTGAATACAATACAGATTTTTACCTCTTTCTCCGTATCTATCAGAACTCTTTTCTAAATTAGCACACACTACTATGACAACAGACGCTTCTTCTATATGTTTCTGTCTTAGAGACGCTATTGCAAGTTCTTTTTTTGTGTTCTTATCCTTGACCACAATGAACTCCCATGGTTGTATATTCCCAGCAGAAGGAGCATGCACAGCTGCTTCTAACATTTGACCTATCAATTCATTGGGAACGTCTTTTTTATCGTAAGTCCTGACAGATTGTCTAGATACTATACTCTCAAAAACATCCATACTTACCTAACAAAATTTAACCGGGAAAATTAATAAATCTATGTAAGAAAATCATGATTGTATGGAATATTCAATCCTTGCAAATTTGTATGAAAAGCTTGAATCAGTTTCATCAAAATTAGAAAAGACACACATTCTTGCAAATTTGTTTTTTAAGACAGAGAGTGGTGATTTACCTAAAGTTACTTTGCTTGCTATCGGTAGAGTTTTTCCTGTATATTCCGAGTATGAGTTAGGAATAGCAACACAGATGATGATTAAAGCTATCTCTAAAGCTACTGGTTTTTCTTTGGAAGATGTTGAGAAGAAGTTTAAAAAAAATGGTGATCTTGGTTTAACAACAGAAGATTGTATAAAATCTAGAAAGCAATCCATTTTGTTTAAGAAGAAACTTACCGTTAACGCAGTATTTGAAAATTTACAAAAATTGGCATACATGACTGGAGCAGGTTCTCAAGACAGGAAATTAAATTTAATAGCAGAATTATTATCTTCTGCTCAACCAAAAGAGGCAAGATATGTTATTAGAACGATATTACAAGAATTGAGAATTGGAGTTGCAGAAGGGATTATAAGAGATGCTATTGCAGAGGCATTTCTTTACAAGGAAGGTATGGATAAAGAAAAGAAAAATGAGATGATTGATGCAGTTGAGTATGCATGGAATATTCTTTCTGACTTTGGTGAAGTTGCAAAGATTGCTAAAGAAGGAGGTGTTGAAGGTTTAATAAAAGTGAGAATCAAGCTTGGCAAACCAATACAAGTTATGTTAGGTGAACAAGCAGAAAATATTAAAGAAATAATTAAAGATTTTGGTAAGGTTGCAATTGAGTACAAATACGATGGTATGAGAGCACAGCTTCAAAAGAAAAATGATAAAATCTGGATTTATACTCGCAGGTTAGAAGATGTAACAAAACAATTCCCCGATTTAGTTGAACTCTGTAAGAAAGGTTTAAAGGTGGATGAATGTATAGTAGAGGGAGAAGTCTTGGGTATCGACACAAAGACAGGATTTCCTTTACCATTCCAGATGTTATCGCAAAGAATCCATCGTAAGTATGACATCCAGAAAACGATTAAAGAAATCCCTATTCAGATACATCTTTTCGACGTTGTCTATTCAGAAGGTAAAGTATTCTTCGACAAACCATTTGAAGAAAGAAGAAAAATCCTTGAGAGTATAGTCAAACCTATTCCTAAAAAATTTGAATTAGCGAAACAACTGGTAACTGATGATATTAAAAGGGCTGAAGCATTCTACAAAGAGGCATTAAACGCAAAGCAAGAAGGGGTTTTCCTTAAAGTCTTAGATTCTTCTTATGTTTTTGGGAGACATGTTGGTGGTTGGTACAAGATTAAACCTATAATGGAAACTTTGGATTTGGTCATTGTTGGAGCTACATGGGGAGAAGGATCAAGAGCAAAATGGTTGAGTTCTTATGCCTTGGCTTGTAGAGATCCCGATACTGGTAAGTTTTTACCTTGCGGGATGATGGGCACTGGTTTAACAGAAGAACAGTTTCAACTGATGACTGATACACTAAAAGAGTTGATAGTTGAGGAAAAAGGACGCGAAGTAAAATTGAGACCTAAAATCGTGGTTGAAGTAGCCTATCAAGAAATACAAAAATCTCCTAATTACGAATCTGGCTTGGCTTTGAGATTTCCAAGACTCATACGTATACGCGATGATAAAGGACCAGATGAAGTCGATACGATAGAAAGAGTAAATGAATTATTCAAAAGTCAGGGGAAAGCTGGATAATGCCAAAAGTACTTAAAGCTTACTCTGTTTTTTATTTCAACTGTAAATCATTCTTAACTCAAGTAGAAAGAAAATTTAGGCTAGAATTCAACCAAAAATATTAATGTTTATAAAGCCAATCACTATTAAGTAATTAAGGGATGGTAGGAGTGATAGGGTCACCAGAATTAATGGATGCTTTAAAAGGAATTGGCCTCAATTTGTATGAAAGGAAGCTTTGGGTAGCTCTCTTGGCAAAGGGAACTGCCACAGCCGGCGAACTTTCTGGAATAGCGAGTGTTCCCAGGTCTAGGACTTATGATGTCCTTCAAACTTTGGCAGATAAAGGGTTTGTCATCGTTCAAACAGCTAAGCCTTTGAGATACGTTGCAATACAGCCTGCAGAAGCCTTAGAAAAGGCAAAAAATAGACTCCAAGAAAAATACAGTGAAATGGAGAAAAGAATCGATAGATTAAGTGGTTCTGAGTTGATCAAAGAATTGAACGCTGTGCATGACCAAGGGCTACAATTAGTTTCACTAGAAGACATCACTGGCGCGTTGAAAGGAAAGTATTCTGTTCTTCAACAGATGGACTCGATGCTCAGGAATGCAACTTCCTCAGTCGACATAGTTACTACGCCTGCTGGGCTGAATGACTTGTCCGAGAACCACATAAGCATACTGAAAAAACTCAGTGATAATGGAGTCAAGATAAAGATTGCAACAAGAGTCGATAAACAAAATGCAGATGCTATAAAGGCACTTTCTGGAATCGCTGAAATCAGAAATATAGCAAAGGAAGAAGTACCTTTTTCAGGAAGGTTCTATGTCGTCGATGGGCAACAGCTGATGTTAGGTTTATCAGATCCAGAAGTAGTACATTCATCTCAAGACATGATGTTCTGGACAAAATCCCAGCATGCAGCAAAGAGCATGATCGAGCCTTTGTTCAATTTACTTTGGGAAAAAGCTAAGCCGATAGAACCAAGAAAAATAAATTAAGCACTGGCAACAAATTTTGGCCTTTTTGTCAAGAATTTCGAAAGGCTTAGGTTTCTAAAAGGTTTCCCTACCATCTCCTTTTTTACCATTTTTATGAATTCTTCTATTTTCATTTTTTTTACTTCGCCTGTCTCTCTGATCCTAATAGGAAATATTTTTGACTCTTTTTCCCTTTCACCAATTACAATAGAATAAGGAACCCATTCCAATTCTCCATATCTCACTTTCTTCTCGACTGTCAAGTTTCTATCGTCGATGTCAACTCTTATATTTTCTTTCTCGATTTCATTCGCTATCTCTTCTGAATATCTATGGTGTTTTTCTGAGAGTGGCATGATTCTAACTTGAGTTGGTGACAGCCAAGTTGGAAGTTTTGGAACTTTTTTCTTTTGCTCATCCATGTATGCTTTTTCAAGTAATGCGTACATGTCTCTCTCTATCGCACCGCTTGGAGAACAATGTAATATTATTGGGGTTTGTTTCTTGCTGTTTTCATCTATGAAAGTTATACCAAATCTCTTTCCATTTTCAACATCTATTTGATCAGTAGATAAAGCTGAAGCCTTGGATAAAGCATCGACAAAATTTAATTCATACTTTAGAATGAAGTAGAAAATTCTTTCATCCCACATCTCAACTAGAGTAGGTTTTCCATGAATTTTTATCAGTGAAACTATGAAATCTTTGTTCTTCTCGTAAAAATCTTTAGTGAACCTTATCGCCAATTCATAATCATCTTTATTCAAACCAATTTTCTCTAGGACATTTTGACATAATTTAAACCTGATAACAAATTCTTTCATCGCTTGTTCTAAGTTTGCGCAGATCGCATGAACGTCTGGCATCGTGAATGCTCTCAGTCTTCTCAGACCAGCTAACTCCCCACTCTTTTCTCTTCTGAAACTGTACCTTGTCAACTCATAGATTTTCAACGGCAATTGTTTGTATGATATGAGAGAATTACTCAACATCAAGAATTGACCAAAACAAGCAGAAAAACGGAGGAATAATTCTTTGTCTTCTGATTTAACAATATATTGTCTTGCTGGGAATCTGTTCAAGTAATCTGCTAAGATTGGGTTTTGAAGGTCGTACATGATCGGTGTTTCTACTTCCATTCCACCATATTCTGTGACCATCTGTGTGACGAATTGCTCCAACAAAGATTTTATTAATCTTCCTTTAGGATAGAATCTTAGGTTGCCTGGGTCACTACCTTCTTCAAAATCAGCAATTTCTAACTCTTTCATCAGTTTTACGTGTGGTGGCATCTGATGAACTGCTCGACTCTTGGCCATTTCATACATCACAAATTTCTCAAGGTTTTCATTTTTTTTGAAATCAAAGTTTCCAACGATTTTATTTTCTTTGATATCTATTGGTATCATTTTACCGTTTGTTTCTATGATGAACCAGTGTGATTTGGCTTTTTCTTCTTTCTTCAACGCCTCCGAAACTTCTTCCTTTTTTTCACCGGCTTTTCCAGGTAAGAATACTTTGGATTGTTCAGCTAGTGGATGACCTTTTATTTGAATTGCAAATTTTTTGTTCCAACCGAACGGTGCTCTGTAAGTTTCTATGCCAATTTTTTTTGAATAATCTTCCATCAGTTTAATTAATTTTAATGCAACGTTGGGATTTGCAAGATTTTTACTCAAATGTGCATATGGATAAATCAAAATTCTATTTGCTTTTATCACGCTAAGACTTGATTTTACTTCATTTACTGCATTTTTGATAACTCCTTCATCATCGCCTTCTTCTAATGCTATAAAAAGAACTACGATATCTTCTAATCTGTATTTTTTCTTCTCTACTTCTTCTGCTATCTTGATTTCTTTTTTTATCGGTTCATACTCTATGAAATCTGAATGAAGTTGTAATATTCTCATACTTTATCAGATGTTAATGCTGATTTAACTTTTATAAATTTTATGAAAAGAGATATAATTAAAAGGTGGTTCTATGACAGAAGTTCAGCTTGTTAATTTTGATAAATTTGATAAGGATACGTTAGATAAAATCAAAGATGTGACTTGGCCTTTAATAGACAAGTTCAGTAGGATGTTCGGTGAAAAAAATATAGAAGAATTTAAGCTTTTTGTAAAACCCATAAGAGAAAAACAAAAGCAAATTTTGTACGAAGTTGTCGGTACATTAAAGACTACTAAAGGATTTTTTAGAACAGAAGAAACTGGATGGAAAATTCTGGATGTTGTAGAAACAATCGTGAAAGAACTTGAAAGAATGATAACAGAAAAGAAAGAGATAATAAAGTCAAAAAGAAAGAAGCCAGCAAATGTTTAAATAACAAACTATTCTTTATTTTACTGATAATAGCCCCGTGGTGTAGTGGTCAAGCATAATGAGTTAAAAACTTAGAAGGCTTTGGATCACTAGAGGAAACCCATCGACGTCGGTTCGAAACTCTAAAAGCGAAATTCCGACCGGGGCTATTCTGTGATTTTATGGAACAGAGAGAAGTCTGGGAAACTTTAGCAGATTCTTGGACTCACTTACATGTCAAACCCGAAGAAGAAGTTATCAATTTTTCAAAAATCATCAACAAGGGTCCAGTTTTAGATTTGGGTTGTGGTAACTGCAGAAATTCATTACCTTTTCTTGAAAGAAAAATTGATTGTGTAGGTCTTGATTTTTCAAAAGGTATGATAAGGGAAGCTAAGAAATTCTTGAAAAAAAGAAATTTTAATGAAAATTTGATCATAGGTAATTTAGATAATTTACCTTTCAAAAAAGGATCGTTCTTGTTAGTCATTTGCATAAGAACTTTACATCATCTAGAAACGAGAGAACTAAGAATTAAAGCTGCGGAAGAAATGAAAAGAATTGGTATAAAAATTTTGATGAGTGAATGGAAAAGATGGCAACAAAGATTCGTTTGGCAATTGATAAAAAGTTTTTTCTCTGGACATTTTGCTGATGTTTACGTTGATTGGAATTACCATGGTAAAATCTACAAAAGGTTTTACCATCTATACACAAAAGAAGAGTTAGAAGATGATCTGAAAAAAGCAGGATTAAAGATTGAAAAGATATGGTATGATGGTGAAAACATCTGGTTTTCGGTGATTGTATGAACTGTTCTTTTTGCAAAAATGAATCGATCTATTTCAGGAATTATGAAGGCCATCACTACTGTAAAAAACATTTTATAAAAAATTTTGAAAAGAGAGTCAAGAAAACTATCAGCATCAACAAACTCATCAAAAAAGGAGATAAAGTCGCTGTCGCTTATTCTGGAGGTAAAGATTCTTCGAACGTACTTTTTCTGTTGAACAAGATTTTCAAGAGTAATCCTAACATTGAAGTGTTTGCAATAACTTTTGATGAAGGGATAAAAGGATACAGAGATAGAGCTATCAAAAAAAGTGAGAGTTTTTGCAAGAAACTTGGAGTCAAACAGTATGTCTTTTCGTTCAAAAAAGAGTTTGGTTTTACGATGGATCAATTATCGAAGGAATTGAAATCAGGTTATTGTGGAAGTTGTGGTGTGTTGAAAAGATACTTCCTAAACAAAAAAGTGAGGGAATTGAAAGCTACAAAAATAGCTACTGGTCATAACCTAGATGATGAATGTCAAAGTATACTCATGAACGTTTTAAGGGGAGATTTATTGAGATTAGTACGTGTTGGTTCAATGCCAATGCTAGGAACACACCAGAAATTTGTTCCAAGAATAAAACCGCTTGTGTTAATTCCAGAAAATGAGTCTGAATTGTTTGCTTCGATTAATAACATTCCATTTTATCCCAAGAGATGCCCTTATTCTATTGATAATCCTTTACGTGGGAAGACTGAAGATTTTCTTAACAACCTTGAAAAGAGTTCTCCTGGGATAAAATACAGTCTTTATGAGAGTGTTTGTAAAATAGTGCCATTTATCAGAGAAAAATTCAAGAATGGGAAAATCGGTAGTTGTAAAAAATGTGGTGAACCGAGTAGCCAAGAGGTTTGTAAAGTTTGTGAATTGCTAGAAAAATTATCGTCTTAACCTTCCGTTGCTCTGTATCTCTTCTATCCTGTTTTGAAGGAAGTTAATCCTATCCTGTAAAAACTTTAATTGCTTGACGCTTTTGGATCTGAACAACTTATTCTTAGTATCGAATAATTCTTCTTGATAAAACCTCAAACGGTGAATATCTTGTCCATTCATTCCATCACTATTTACTTATCAGTGGTTAATATTTATGTGTTACTACTATTTGATAGAAAATCAATATTTAAAGATTTCTATCTTCCAACAAATAAATTAAGAGTGAGAATGTGAAGAGAAGGGCAATATACAGAGAAATAATAGGGAGATTGATGAGAAGTGAGGGTTTAGACTACAAAAAAATCGATAGGATCATGAAAAATACTTGTGAAAAGCATGGTTTGGAAGACATGCCGACTAAGGTTGAACTATTGAGTGTCTGTAAGTCTGATGAAAGAAGAAGACTAGAACAATTAATGAAGAAAAAACCTATCAGGACGGCATCTGGAGTATCTGTAATAACCGTGGTAGCAAAACCAGCGCCCTGTCCAGGAACCTGCATTTATTGCCCTAAAGGTAGCAATGCACCCCAGTCATACACGGGTATGGAACCTGCCATTCAGAGGGGTATAAGGAATGATTATGACCCGTTTTTACAGACAAAAGATAGGTTAAACCAGTATAAAATGACAGGACATCCTACGGATAAGGTAGAAGTCATAATTCTAGGTGGTACATTCCTTGCTTTAGATAAGGATTACCAAGAATGGTTCACCAAAAGAATACTGGACGCTCTAAACGGAAAAGAAAGTGAGAGTTTAGAAGCGGCGCAAAGGCTTAATGAAACTGCAAAGCACAGATGCATAGGTATAACGTTAGAAACCAGAGCGGATTATTCATTTGAAGAACATATCAACCAAATGCTTAAACTCGGTACAACAAGGGTAGAAATAGGCGTTCAATCGGTTTATCCTGAAGTTTTAAGGAAAGTTAAACGTGGTCATACTGTAGAAGACGTAATAAAAGCCACACAATTAGCCAAAGATTCCTGTTTAAAGGTAACTTTTCATTGTATGCCGGGACTTTTTGTCGATATCAAGAAGGATTTAGAACAGTTTAAAATCTTGTTTCAAGATCCTAAATTCAGACCAGATTCACTAAAAATATATCCAACTTTGGTCGTTGAAGGAACAAAATTGTACGAAATGTGGAAGAAAAAGGAATATCAACCTTTGACGAATGAAGAGGGTGTAAGACTTTTATCAGAAGCGATGATGTACATACCAAAATATTGTCGTGTTATACGTGTACAAAGAGATATCCCATCAAACAAAATCGTCGCAGGGATTAAAAAAAGTAACCTTAGAGAATTGGTTGAAAAGGAATGTGAGAGAAAAGGAATAAAAATCCAAGAAATTCGGTACAGAGAAGTTGGACATAAACTCGAAAAAGGAATATTACCAGATCTAAATTCTATCAAATTATGCAGATTGGATTATGATGCTTCTAAAGGTAAAGAAATTTTCTTGAGTTTTGAAGATGTTAAGAATGATATTTTGATCGGATTTTTGAGATTAAGAATTCCATACAAACCTTTTAGGAATGAAATCGATGAAAAAACTGGATTAGTGAGAGAATTACATGTGTACGGTCAGACTGTACCGATAGGATTGACAAAACAACAAGCATGGCAACACAAAGGTTTTGGTAATAGGTTGCTGAAAGAAAGTGAGGGAATAGCAAGAGAAGAATTTGATATGAAAAAGATGGTTGTGATAAGCGGGGTTGGCACTAGAAAGTATTACGAAAAATTTGGTTACAAAAAAGATGGTCCCTTCGTTTCGAAAGTTTTATAGTTCAGATAGAAAATAATACATATGTCAAAAAATTATAAAAAAATTCTGAAAGATGTTTTAGTTAAAATCAAACCAAGTCAACAACAGAGAAAAAAATTAGAAGAACTTAGTAAGAAAGCATTAAGTCTCACTAATAAGGAAGTTAAGAAAGTCAATGCAAAAGCTATAATAGCAGGTTCTTTAACGAGAGATACATGGTTGCCAGATAAGAATGAGTTCGATGTTTTCATCATATTTCCTAAGTCAATATCGGAAGATAGGTTAGAAAAATTAGGTTTAAAGTTTGGTAAGAGAATCATACAAAAGTTAGATGGTGAATGGAGAGTAGAATATGCACAACACCCTTATGTCAGAGGGAAGATAGATGATACTCAGATAGATATAGTGCCTTGTTATGAATTGAAAGCTGGAGAGAAAATAAAATCTGCTGTTGACAGGACACCTTTTCATGTTCAATACTTAGAAAAAAATCTGCAGAAAAAAATGTCAGATGAAGTGAGGTTGTTAAAAAGAATTTGTTATGCAAATAAAATTTATGGTGCTGATGCAAAGACTGAAGGTTTCTCTGGTTATATCTGCGAGTTGCTCATCATAAAATATGGAAGTTTCTTGAATCTGTTGAAGAATGTTGTCAAATGGAATGCTGGAGAAATAATCGACATAGAAAAACATTATAATGAAAAGGACTATCGAACACTGAGAAAAGAATTCAAAAATCAAGTTTTGATAATAATAGACCCTATCGATAAAACAAGAAATGCGGCTGCAGCTATTTCAGCAACAAGTTTTTTCACACTCAAAAAAATAGCTAACGATTTCCTAAAAACTCCTTCGAAAGAATTTTTCTTTGAAAAAGAGTTTGGCTCAATAACAGAGAATGAGTTGATTCTTAACCAGATGAAGAGAAGGACTGAATTGTTAATAGTCGCATTTGAACCACCTAAAATTGTGCCAGATATTCTATGGCCACAGTTGAGAAGATTTGCAGACAGGTTGGAAAGTATATTGAAAGAGTATGAGTTCATCACTCTGAGAAAAGATGTTTACACGAACGAAGAAGATTTAGCTGCTGTCTTGCTGGAGATGGAAGTTTCTAAATTACCATCAGTGGACAAAAGAATCGGACCAATGGTTTTTGACCTGGATGATTCAGAAAGGTTCTTGAAAAAATACAAGAACAATTGTTTAGTTGGACCATTCGTAGAGAATAATTTTTGGTGCACTGAAGTAAAAAGAAAATTCTTGACGGCGAGAGAAAAGTTATCTGATAGTTTGAGTGACAATCTAACTGTTTTGAAAGAAAAAGGAATACCGAATTACATTGCTAAACAAATTGTAAAAAAATTTGAAATAATATACGAAAGTAGTAAGATAGTTGAACTGATTAAAAAAGATGACAATTTTGGAGTTTTCTTGAGAAAATATTTTGAGAAAGAGAGTTTGGTATGATAATCAGACCACCAGCCGTAGCGGGAATGTTTTATAATTTGAATCCAGAAATGTTAAGGAAACAAATTAAAAATTGTTTTGATAATAAAATTGGTCCAAAAGAAATCAAAGAAGAAAAATTCATCGCAGCAGTAGTTCCACATGCAGGTTATCCTTACTCTGGACCTGTAGCAGCATGGACTTACTCCAGAATTCCAAAATGTAATTATATCATCCTCGGTCCTAACCACAGTGGTTTTGGTTCAAGGTTCGGAGTTATGAAAGAAGGTATATGGAAAACTCCTCTAGGTTCTGCTAATATAGAAGATAAAGTTGCAACGAAATTAATTGAAAATTGTCCATTATTGGAATTTGACATTTTATCACATGGATCAGAACATTCGATTGAAGTTCAACTACCTTTCCTTCAATATAGATTTGGAGAAGGTTTCAATTTTATACCAATCTGCGTCATGAATGAATTTGCAAGTTTTGATTTTTTAGATGAGTGTAGGATTGTCGGTAAGTCAATAGCGAAGGTATTAAAGAAAGAGAAGAAAAAATGGATCATCATCGCTAGTTCAGATTTCTCTCATTACATTCCTTATGATTTTGCTTATTCAACTGATGAGTATGTGATTGATGCAATATTAAGACTTGATGAAAAAGATTTCTTTGCTAGGATTCAAGAAAAAAATGCATCGGTCTGTGGTTTCGGACCAATTGCAATTGCTATAATAGCTGCAAAAGAGTTAGGTGCTAAAAAAGGTGAATTACTAAAATACGCAACATCAGGAGATGTGATTGGCGACAGAGGAGCAGTAGTTGGATATTCAAGCATCATTCTCAAATAATCATTGACCGTATGATTTTCCTGTTATATTAATCAATTGACTGACGGCTGCAGAATGACTTTCTTCCGAGATGTTTAATGCAGGTTGAACCTCTTGTTTAATTTCTGGAGATCTAGTTGCCAAGTTCTGCAGTATAGCTGTTTGTTTTGCTGTTGATTCACTCAATTTCTCTAATACAGGAATAACATTCTGATTATTTTCTTTGGCTATTTCAATTTCACTCCTTGCTTGACTGATTTCTTTCTCATAATTCACCATCATATCTTTTACAATACCTGTTTGTCCTTTTTCAACAGCAGTTTTAGTATCTTCTAATATTTCCTCTGCTCTCCCAATGTGTAAGTTTGCTTTTTGTATATTATCAGTAGTTAACATAGTCTGAACTTTTTCTCCAGTACTTGCTATCGAATAAAGCCATTGACCAGGATATGTTTTTAAAGAAATGAAATACCATACACCAACAAAACTTAAGATTGTGACGACAAAAACAAAAGCCCATCTGTAAGATTCAGGATGTAGAATTCTTTGTCCTGGTTTTGTCAACTTGTAATAAACCCACTTTCTTCCTGGTCTTTCAACTCTTTCTATCAGATTGGATTTATTCAGAATATCTAAATGTTCAGAGACAGTCGTCACGTGTTTATTTAATTTACGAGATAATTCTGAGGCTGTCATCGGTCTATTCTCAAGAGATTTTAAAATATCTGTTCTCGTATCTACAGTCAAAGTTTTCAAAAGTCTCTTTGATACTTCAAATCTTTCTTCTTCCATGTTTATTCGTTATAAAACATAGGAATTTAAAGCTTACAAAAATCTTAGGGTGAACACCATAAATTTTCCTAACCTTTGATAAATCTAAGTTTTTCACTCTTTCTTAGGTGATAAAATGAGAAAAATAGCGATAGTAACGACTATTCTGTTATTTAGTATGAGCATTGCAACGATAGTATTTGCACAGGAATCATCAAAGACAACGTGTATTTTTGGTTGGGGTGAAGGATGTATAATCCCACCAAGACCTGTAACAACAATAGTACCTATACTCCCACAACAAGATATTCAAATAGCAAGAGGTGTCGCAGTAGAAAGATATTATCTGACGACAGAACCAATCATGTTTGTGGTATTCAATTATAACTGGAATTCGAAGATGTACCTAATCGTAAACGGAGAATTTTACAAGATGAATCAAATCGAAAGCAGATATGATTGGAACACGAATACAAGGATGTTCAAATACAGAGATGACTACGGAGATGTTATGGTCTTGACAGCACAGGAGTTCCAAGGTGGGATTAGTATCTCAGCTATCTACAAGAATTACGTCATAACATTTGAACCGATAGGATATGAAGTACATGCAGTAGAACCTGTAGTCAGACAAACACAAGTTATGCCATTGATGTCAGCATTCAAACAATTGACTCAAGGAATGACCCCAAGTATAGGAGCAAAAGCAATTAATGCAGAAACTATGATATCGCAAGCAAAACCGATAGCAGATTGGAGTCAAAAAGTAAAATGATATAATTGACCTACCATCCTTTTTTTTCTTTTTTTTATTTAAGTCCTGTTTACTTTTTATAACTATTTACTTCAATTAAATTATATGAAAGAATTAGAAAAAGAGATACTCAAGCATACATTATTGAATGCCGTTCAGCATGATGAGAAGGCCAACATACAGGCAGTTCTAGGGAAGATTCTTGGTGAAAATCCAGAACTTAGGAATAAAATCAAAGAACTCATTCCTGAAATTAAAAAAAATGTTACTGAAGTGAACTCATGGGATAAAGAAAAACAAGAAATTGAGATGAAAAAACTTGGAGTTACTATCGAAGGAAAAGTTGAAGAAAAAAAAGAATTAGCAGATTTGCTGAATGCTGAAATTGGTAAAGTAATAACAGCATTTCCTCCCGAGCCAAGCAAGTATCCACACATAGGTCATGCAAAAGCTGCATTAGTCAACTATCTGTATGCTCAGAAGTATAAAGGCAAATTTATTCTCCGTTTCGAGGATACAAATCCAGAATTAGCGAAAGAAGAATACTATGATGCAATCATCGATGAGTTAAAATGGTTGGGAATAAAATGGGATAAGTTGGATTATACTTCTAACCATATCGATGAATTCTACAAAGTTACTGAAAAGTTGATTAAAGAAAACAAGGCTTACGTTTGTGTATGTGAACAAGACAAAATTAAAAAGAATAGAAGGTTCATGATCGAGTGTGAATGTAGGAAAAATTCTGTTCAAGAAAATCTCGAACTATGGAAAAAAATGTTAACAACTTTCAAAGAAGGTGAGGCTTCTGTTAGAATCAAGATTGCAATGGATCATAAAAATGCTGCGATGAGAGATCCAAGTATCATGAGAATCATCAACCATCCACACGTTAGAACTGGTAACAAATACAGAGTTTGGCCGATGTATGATTTTGCCACTTCATTAATGGATGGTTGGGAAGGCGTGACACATAGAGTCAGGTCAAAAGAATTCGAGATGAGAAGAGAACTACAGCAATTCATCCAAAAAGCTGCCGGTCTAAAGATTACTTACATTACCGAAATGGCAAGATTCAACTTGGAAGGAGTTCCTTCATCTGGCAGACAGATTAGACAAATGATTCAAAATAAAGAATTGACAGGATGGGATGACCCAAGATTGACGACATTGATAGCATTGAGAAGAAGGGGTTTTGACCCAGAGGGAATAAAAGAATTCTTGATATCGACTGGCGTTACTAAAACAGAATCCATGCTGACCTGGGGAGCGTTAGAAAGTTTCAACAGAAGTATCATCGATCCAAAATGTAACAGATACTTTGCTGTTTTTAATCCTGTAGAAATTAAAATTGTTGATCCACCTGATACAAAAAAAGTGAATGTTCATCTACATCCAGATTTTCCAAAAAGAGGTTTTAGAGAGATTCCTGTAAACCTAAACAAAATTTTCATTTCTAAGGATGATTTTGATAGACTGAAGGGAAAAGAAGTTCGTTTAATCGGATTGTTTAACGTGAAATTAGATAAACAAGCAAAATTCACAAGCAAAGAAGTCGAGATGAAAATGCCAAAGATACAGTGGGTTTCTGAAGAAAATGCTCCGATAAAAATTGTAATGAATAATGGTAGTTTGAAAGAAGGTATAGCAGAATCGGGAATAAAAAAACTCAAAGTAGATGACAGGATTCAGTTAGTAAGAATAGGGTTTGCCAGGATTGACAAGACAAAACCAGAAATTATCTTGTATTTCACACACAAGTAAAGTTTATATATCTTGAATGCTTTGTTTTGTTTTGCAAGTAATGAAGATTGATCCCAAAGAGGAGGTGAGATTTGATGGCTGAATTGGAATTACCTAAAGATTTAGTCGATAAGATTTTACAAGCCTTGGAAGTAGCTAAAAATACAGGAAAAATAAGAAAAGGAACTAATGAAACAACTAAAGCTATCGAAAGAGGAGAAGCAAAATTAGTTGTTATCGCCAAAGATGTAGAACCTAAAGAAATTGTAATGCATTTACCAGTTCTTTCTGAAGAGAAAAAATGTGATTATGTATATATTCCCTCAAAGGAAGAATTGGGCAGGGCTGTCGGTATTAACGTAAGCACAGCTTCGGCTTGTATTGTCAAACCCGGAGAAGCTAAAGACTTAGTTGAAGATATAATCAAAAAAATAAAAACTTTAAAGTGAGAGAATGCCAGAGGAAGCAGTACCAGCAGAAGTCGTACAATTATTAGGCAGATCAGGAGTAAGAGGAGTGATGCGAGTAAGATGCAGAGTTTTAGAAGGGATTGACAAGGGAAAAATACTGGTCAGGAATATCTTTGGCCCGATAAGACAGGGAGACATACTGATGCTAAGAGAGACAGAAATGGAAGCTGCTGGAAGGATGGAAGGTAGATAATTTTGAAATGTTCATTTTGTGGGAATAGTTTAATTCTTGGAAAAGGAAAAATGTTAGTCCTTAAATCCGGCACTATTAGATATTTTTGTTCAAAAAAATGTGAAAAAAATTGGAAAATGGGTAGAGACCCAAAGAAGTTGAAATGGACGAAATCTTCAAGAAAACAAGAATCTGCAAAAGATACAACGTAAGCTTACGTGTGATAATAAGAAAAATAAGATAATGGGCTGATAGATCAACGGTAGATCGCTTCCTTGGCAATATTACTGAAATGGAAGAGGCTTGGGGTTCAAATCCCCATCGGTCCATATTTAGGAACTTTTAAAAACTTTTATATCAAAAATAAAACACTATTGATTGTATGCCAGAAGAAATAAAAGGAATCGTGAGAATCGCAGGCACGGATATCAAAGGTGAGAAACAGTTATTCTCATCTTTAATTAGAATAAAGGGTGTTGGAAACTCTATAGCCAACGCTGTTTGCATAGTAAATAACCTTGAACCCACTAAAAAGGTAGGTACACTGACTGCTACTGAGATAAAAAAAATAGAAGAAACAATAAAAAACCCGACAAAATTTGGCATACCTACATGGATGGTGAACAGAAGAAGGGATATAGAAACTGGTGAGAACAGACACCTTGTGGGACCTGATTTAAAGTTCACACAAGAGCAGGACATAAAAAGAATGATAAAGATAAAATCATACAAAGGTGTCAGACACATGTTTGGCTTGCCTGTAAGAGGACAAAGAACAAGAAGTTCATTCAGATCAGGGAGAAGTGTAGGTGTCGTTAGAAAGAAAATGATGCCAGCTACAGCTAAGAAGGAGAAGAAAGAATGAGAAAGATAAAGAAAAAATTTCAAAAACCAAGATCCCGTTGGGACAGCGAAAGAATAAAGAAAGAGAATGAATTGATGAAGACTTATGGTTTGACGAAGAAACATGAAGTATGGAAAGTTGAATCAATCTTGAGGTCTTTTAGGAGAAGAGCAAGAGGTCTGGCAGCAAAAAGAGATAAAACTCAAGAAAAAGTATTGATAGATAAACTTCATAGAATGGGTTTATTGGAAAAAGATGCAGGACTTGATGCTGTTCTGAGTTTGACTTCGGAAAACCTAATGGAGAGAAGATTACAAACTTTCGTATTTAAGAAAAATTTGGCAAATACGATAAATCATGCAAGACAGTTAATAACTCATGGCCACATCGCAGTCAATGGTAGAAAGACCGTGTATCCAAGTTTTATTGTAACAAGAGAATTAGAAGATAAAATTTCATTCTACAGAGATTCGAATTTAAAAGCGCCTATAAAAATAGTTGAGACAACAAAAACAGGTGAATAAATGGTAGAAAAAGTAAGAAAAACAGGCAGAGAGAAAAAATATGAGATTAAGGCTTACAAAACAGGAACTTGGGGAATTGCCTTTATTTTTTCAACAGTAAACGCCACAATCGTACACATAACCGATATTAGTGGAGCTGAGACTATAGCAAGATATTCCGGTGGAATGATGACGGATAAAGATAGGGAAGGTGGAGAGCCTTTCCCAGCGATGTTGGCAGCTAAACGTGCAGCAGAAGATGCAAAAGAAAAAGGTATAATAGGTGTTAACATAATGGTAAGAGGAATGGGTGGCCATCATAAGAAGGCCCCTGGGGCTGGTGCACAACCTGCAATCAGAGCTCTAGCAAGGAGTGGATTAAGGATAGGTACTATAGAAGATGTTACACCAATCCCAACGGATGGTACTAAAAGAAAAGGCGGGAGAAGAGGTAGAAGGGTTTAAAAAATTTTAATTATAAAAACTATAAAACTTAAATTCTCTACCAACAAAATGTTTAGTCAAATGGTGTTTAGTTGAAAGTAAAAATTCTAGAAAAAAATAAAGAAAAAATGAAATTCGTCATTGAAGGTATTACACCTGCACTTGCCGGTGAGTTGAGAAAAATTATGATATCAGAAGTCCCAGCAATGGCGATAGAATGGGTTGATTTTCACAAGAATGATTCAGTATTGTGGGATGAAATAATAGCGAACAGACTTGGCTTGATTCCTTTAGTATATAATACGAAATTTTACAATTTCAAGAAAGACTGCAAATGTGATGGAAAGGGTTGCGTACATTGTCAAGTTAGTCTTAAGCTAAAGAAAAAAGGACCTTGTATTGTTTATTCTGGTGATTTGATATCTTCAGATGAAAAAGTAAAACCTGTTTATGATAATATTCCTATCGGGGAATTGACAGAAGGCCAAGAGTTAGAATTCGAATCATTCGCAGAATTGGGTCTTGGCAAAGAGCATGCAAAGTGGCAGTCTGCTATCGTCGGTTACAGAAATATTCCAAAGATAACAGTAGGTAAGGATGGTGATAAGGATGAATATGAGAGCAGATGCCCAAAACATGTGTTCGTTTTTCAGAATAAAAAATTGGTGGTTGATAAACCTTTAGAGTGTAACATATGTTTACAATGTGCGGATCTTTCTAACGGAGCGATAAAGGTTGAGCCAGACGAGACAAAGTTTTTATTCAAAACAGAATCGGCTTGTGGGTTAAAACCAGAAGAAATCGTTTCAAAAGCAATAGAAATCCTTGAAGAAAAGTTGGAAGAATTTGAAAAAAAATTAAGTAAATTAAAATAACTGTTTCTCTAATATTCTATTCAAGCAGGGGTTGCCAAGTCTGGTCAAAGGCGCAGGATTCAATGAATGCGAAACTCAGAATGCGAGACTTAAGAATGACTTGGGAAATCCTGTCTCTTAGTGAGTTCGAGAGTTCGAATCTCTCCCCCTGCATTTACTTCTTCCTATTGTAAAACAAGACTAAGCTTATTTTCATCATGGGTGCTATAATAAGACAATAAATTATAACACCAATGAATGGAATCAGAATAACTAAAGTAATTAAAGTATAAAACAACAACAAACTGAGAATATCGAAGTAATTCCTTTTCGCAATGTTAAAACTTTCTTTAATAGCATTTATTGAACTAAGGTCATCTAAGATGATTCCTGGAAATACAAGAGAAAATGTTATAGCAATCAAAAAAAGTATTATCAACCCAATTATTCCTCCAGCCAATGAAAAAAATACATGTAAAACAAAAGCAAAAATTACAAACAATAATATTATGAAACCTACGAATATAGATGAAATCACTCCCTTAAATCCATACCTTTTTGCAAATTGAAACATCATTTCAACTCTTATTTTTCCTCTAAAAGATTCAGCAGCCATGCCATATAAACAAGTATTGAAGAATGCTCTTACAATCCAAGCAATAAAAAGGAATAATAGTGCAACAGCGAGTTCAGCTAAGAGAGGAAGAATCGATACTATCTTTCTTATCAAAAATTCTAAGTTGTACAAATCCTTTAAACTCGATATTCCTATAGAGCTGAATATGATTCCGATGCCAACTAAAGCAATCATCCCAGTTATCACAAGAGATATCAATTCTGCGATGACAAAACTAAGCATGTTTTTTCTGTAAAATTCCCATGATTTTAGGAGATATTCTAAGACCATTTCATCATTCCTTTTTATAGTATTAATTTCTAATAAAATTAGTATTATGAAACGGTGAAAGTATGGATTTAGAAATTGTATCCATCCTGATATTTTTAGGAATACTGTCAATTTTAATCTATAGGGACAGAAAGAATATAGAATTCAACTTTGGTTTATTCATAAGAAGGACAAAAAAAGGAAAAAAGGTAATATACAAGTTTGGGGATAAACATAGAAAAAAACTTATACTCATCGGTAACATAGCTGTAGTAGCGGGTATTATTGCATCTATTTCAGGAGTTTTCTTGTTAGTTCGTTCATCTTATAGTTTCTTCATTAATCCTACAGAAGCAACGCCAGAAATTAAATTAGTTTTACCATCGGTTAGTGGAGTTAAATTACCTGGGTTTGTATTGGGAATACCGTTCTGGTATTGGATTATAGGTGTTTTTATTGTTATGTTTGCACATGAACCGATGCATGCCTTGTTAGTAAGGGCTGAAAAAGTCAATATAAAATCTTTTGGTGTATTAATTTTTTTCATTTTGCCAGGGGCTTTTGTCGATCCTGATGAAAAACAAATAAAAAAATTATCTACGATTAAACAACTTAGGATTTTTGCTGCTGGAAGTTTTGGTAATATAATTGTTGCTGGAATTTTTTTGCTGTTGATATTTGGTTACAATTTTCTTATCGATTCTATGATGGCGACTGAAGGCGTTGTTTTTGAAAAAAACATAGCAAACACTGGCGCAAATGACGCTGGGTTGAAAGGAACAATCATTGGAATAAACGATAAAGAAGTTAAATCAATGACTGATTTTTTAAACATCATGAAGGATGTAAAGGTAGGTGATATTTTGAAGATAAAAACTACCGAAGATATTTTTTATGTAAAGACAATAGCAAATCCAGATAATCCAAATACACCTTTCATCGGAATAAGCATGCCAACTACATTGTTCGTATATAAAGGTTTGTTAGGGGGTTTTGGTGTAGTTTCCGAAGGAACTTTATCAGTCGTATCCTGGTTTTTAAGTTTGTTTGGATGGGTGTTCGTACTAAACTTTGGTATTGGTGTCTTTAATCTATTCCCGATAAAACCTCTAGACGGTGGCTTAATGTTAGAAGCAATAGTCAAACATTATTATAAGGGTAAAAAAGTTACATATTTTGTAAATGGTTTGTCTTTGATTATTCTAGCTTTGATTTTAATCAATATTTTTGGTCCTAGTGTTGTAGGTTGGATTAAATGATCATTTACTGAAAGTTTCTATTTTTCTTATTTCAAATGCTCTGATTGGGTATATCTTACTACCTTCTTCGAATATAGATTTTTTAATCTCATCATTTATTGTTTTCTCGACAAAATCATCCAACCTGACAGATGTAACTTCTTTCTTAACCATATCTTCAACAAGTTTCTTCAAACTTATGGCAACAATTTTCTTGATTTTTTTGCTCGTTATGATTATCGTTTTAACTCTTATTTTCTTCTTATCTTCAGTTATCAAGTCTTGAACCGTGTCTATTCTTTTAATACCATACCTTATCAACCTAGAAATATAATCTCTCATGCATTCTAAACCAGCAAATTCAGTATAGGCATTTTTCTCTTTAACATCGCTTATCTTAAAGTACATTTTTATGTAATACTTACTCAAGTCGTCGAGAAGGTTTATTAAATTGACTTGTATGCTTCTTCCGATTAATGACTTAGCATCACCAACTGGTGTTTCCCCGATTACTTTATCATTGAACATCTTCGGTGCAATCATACTGTACCATTCTTTTCCCTTCATTTTTTTTGGCATCTCATCACTTCTGTTGAACTAATAATTTTGCTTTTTCTGGTTCATATTTCCATTCTGGGGGGAGTACTTTTTTTCTTATATAGTATTTCCCAAGCCTTCTAATTTTTGATTCTAGAAGTTCTAAACCTCTTTTAGAATTACTGTCGGATTTATTTTTCTCCAGATGATCTCTCAAGTTGACGGATTTTTTTAATAGGTTTAAAATATCTTCAGGATATTTAGGATAAATTTTTTCTTCTTTCAGTATTTGAGAAATGGTTTTACCTGTTATAAGTTTCACAGAAGGCACACCAAATTGGTCTCGCAATATTGAACCAACTTTAGAAGTGGAATTCCCTTCCTTTGCCAATTTTATGACGATTTTTTCTATCTCTTCTTTCTTGTATCTGACCCATTTTGGTATAGTTTTTGTAGAAGGCCTTTTGGACCCTGCCCTTCCTTTTTTTCTTGAATGCATCCTGGCCATTTACTCACCGAATAATTCTTGTACCAACCACGTGAATATTAACGCAACAGTGGATAAAAATGCTATAAGGCTCCCTAACATAGCAAGAATCGCAGGAATGCCCTTGGTACTTATGATAGTTAAACCAATGCCCGCGGATAACATGATTGATCCAGTTAACAAAAATAATATACAGTAACTTTCTGTTCTTTCATACTTATTCCCAGTCTTTAACATGTCGAAAATCTTCATATTAACACCCTTTTTATTTCATCATAAATATACTTAAGGGTTTGCTTTGAAATATTTTAACTCACCTTTCCATATACCTGACTCTTTTTTTAATCTCTTCAATTTTTTTAATTACTTTACCTGCATTAGAATATTCTTTCTGATATCCTTCTATAATTTTTTTCCAGCAGGTATCTAAAATCTTAAAATGTGTCGATTTCAAAGCTTCATACAAAAGTCTTAAATCTGTACCTTGATCCTCTATCTTATTCGAGAAATATCCTAACCCAAAATCTATAAAATATATTTTATCAACCTGTAGAATCATGTTTGAAGTAGTAAGATCGCCATGGATTATGCCTACAGAATGAAGTTTTCCTATTAGTCTTCCTATCTCAAAAGAAATTTCTTCTATTTTTTTCTCATCTGATTTATTTAACAATTCCTTGATTCTTATACCATCTATGTATTCCATGATAATTCTATGGTTTTTTTTATCGATTTCAAAAATTTTTGGAATTGGTATACCAGATCTTCTAGCTTGAGATAAAAGATTAAATTCCTGAGTTGTTCTAGCATTTCTAATTTTTTCATCAATCTGTTTTATTCTATAATTCTTTTTAACTCTTTCTTTTATGATGATAGCTTGACTATCTAGTTTATCCAAAAATAATTTTGCCTCTGCACCCTGTTTAATCATTTTCATGTAAACATGATAATAGTAAAAAGAGATAAATTTATTTAAATTAAACTATAATCTGGTTTTGTGAAGAACGAATTACTTGGCACTATATTAGCTATTTTGACAGCAATTGTTAGTGGTTTTTCAATTATTGCTAACAAGGTTTTCATAGTAGATTTAGATCCTATTGTATTTACATCCATTAGAGCCTTATTTATTGGTATAGTTTTCTTCGTTATTTCTTCCATTGAATGCAAATTCGAGTATAAAAAATTCAAGAAAGTTTCATGGAAATATTTAATAGCGATAGGTCTTATAGGTGGTGCTATTGCTTTTTTATTTTTCTTCACAGGCCTAAAATTAACGACTGGAGGAAGGGCTGCTTTTCTGAATAAAACATTACCTATTTATGCAACAATACTAGCATTCATTTTTCTGAAAGAAAAAATAACAAAAAAACAAGTTTATGCTTTAATTGTTATGGTTATCGGTTTAATTCTAATTTTATCATCTGAGGTAAATCCTTCTATGTTCTGGTCAGATCCATCTTCAGGAGACATGTTAGTCATCATTGCCACAATATTATGGTCAGTAGAATATATTATTGCAAAGCATGCAATGATTAAACATGAATCAAATCTTGTAGTAACTTTTGCTAGGATGTTCTTTGGAGCAATGTTTCTATTTGCGATAGCAATCTTATGGGGTAAAATCCCTCTTCTATACTATTTGGAACCACATCAGATTTTTAGTATCTTTTTGTCCACGATTCTTCTATCCTATTATGTATTGCTTTGGTACTGGAGTATAAAGTTCATAAATGTGTCAAAAGCGACAACAATACTTTTATTAGCACCTGTTGTATCCTTGGTCATAGGGATAATAGTTTGGGGTGAACCATTTTCCTACTTGCAAATATTAGGTTCAATTTTAATCCTTATAGGAGGTTATTTTGTTTCAAAAACGAAGAGTGAATTCTTGCAATCTGTTTGAAAAATTTATTCTTTTGAAGTTAATACTTTAGTATGAAACCAGAAATATTTTTTCTCAAGTATGCATTCCCGTGTTCGTTTGTCCTATTATCAAGAAAAGAGATTAATCGAAAGGATTATGAATTGCTCTACAAGTCAGCTAAAGAAGAAAAGTTATATCTGCCTATTGAAAAGATAGAGAAAATATTCTGGCGGGCTCTTGAATTCATAAGTTCTATATCTGATTTAGATTCGGTTCAGAAGTATTGGTGGTTTAATCACAACAAGTACTTTAAAAGAGAAAAAATCAAGAATTTAGATAAAAATTTACTAAAAGACTGTATGGTAATTCCTTGCGAAGTTTTGTCGGTGAATAAAAATAGTGCAATCGTAAAATCAGAATTTGATGATTATATAAAGTTAAAGATTGATTTTGTCAAAGTAAAACCTAGCGATAAAGTAACTAAACATTATGATTATGTATGCGAAAAAATAAGCGAGAGTTTATACACAAAGATGATGAAAAATTTAAAAAAATTACAAATATCAAAGTGAAAAGATGAAAATAGGAGTATTATTGCCTGCTTTCAACGAAGAAAAAAACATACAAATAGTCATAAGAGAAGTAAAGAAATACATTCCTGATTCCAAGATTGTAGTTGTAGATGATGGATCTACTGATATGACAAATGAACTAGCGAAGCAAACTGGTGTGATGGTCCTGAGGCATGAAGTTAATAGAGGTAAGGGTAATACTTTAAACACCGGTTTTAAGTATTTTCTTAAAAAGCAACCAGAAATTGATGTTGTCATTATTGCTGATGCGGACAGACAATATCCCATTGATGAAATTGTTAAAATTCTTGAACCTTTGAAGAAAGAAGAAGCAGATTTTGTGATGGGATATAGAAATTGGAGGAAGGTTCCTTACGCTAACGCTATGGGAAATTTTATCTGGAGAATTCTTTTCAACTTTTTCTTCAAAACAAATCTAAAAGATACAAATTGTGGTTATATAGGCTTGACTAGAGAAACTATTAAAAAAATTGGAAAAGTTTATGGGGGATACATAATCGAAAATGCCATGCTTCGAGATGCTTTAAAGAATGGAATAAGAATAAAGCAAGTACCGGTGATAGTAAAATATAAGAAAGGTAATATGTCCAACCTATCCCACTTTTCGAGAATGTTCTTCGGAATTTTATACTTCATTATAGTAGAGGGGATTAATTATAGGTTAGGCAAAATTTAAAGAAGTTTATTTCAAAAAATTAAGTTGATGGGGCAGTAGCTCAGCCCGGGAGAGCGCACGGCTGAAGACCGTGATGTCACGTGTTCAAATCACGTCTGCCCCATTTTCTACAGTTTTTTAACTCCTGAATACTAAATTTATTCAGGTGAATAAACGTTAGAATAAAAATCATTCCTTTGGGAGAAGTTCCAAAAGAAATCCTAGAAAAAGTAACAGAAGAATTAAAATCAACTTTCCGAATGGTTGGTGATATAGGCCAAGAAGAAGTAATACCTAAAGCTACATTTAATCAATTCAGAAACCAGTACCGATCTAACCAAGTATTAGACTTTCTTGATGAAAAATTCGTAGGAAGGGTGTTAGGTATTACAAAAGATGACATGTATACCGAAGGATTAAATTATGTTTTTGGTCAGGCTAAAATGAAAGGAAGAGTTGCTGTAGTATCGATAGCTAGACTTGACCCCACTTTCTGGCATCAACCTAAAGATGACGAGTTATTAGAAATAAGAACAGTAAAAGAATGTATCCATGAAATCGGTCATGTCTTGGGACTTGGACATTGTAATAATAGAGGATGTGTGATGAATTTTTCAAATACTATCGGGGAAGTAGACAAGAAAACAAAGTATTTATGTAATACATGCAAACCACAATTGGGGTTATGAAAAGTTTAAATAGATTGAGTTAAGAGTGATTTTTATGTTAGAAGGAGAGTTTTTGGAACAACGTGTAGTAATATTGGATAAAGGAGCTTTTAATGAGTTGGAAGAATCAGGTTTTGGAAAAATCTCAGAAGATCGTTTAGAATTAACTTTAGTAGAAGCAATGTTCTTGTTCAATAAAGAAAAATTAAATATTTTTACCAAGGAAAAAAATAAGAAAAAGAAATTATCGAAAGTGGAATTATACGATTTTTGCGCTAAAAATGAGAGAAATTTTCATGCAAGATTGATTGTTTACACTGACTTGAGAGATAGAGGATTTCTTGTAAAGACTGGTTTTAAATTCGGGACAGATTTCAGGGTTTACGAGCGGGGTGTAAAGCTGAAGAAAGGACCTAAAGCTATGTTTGAACACACAAAATGGGTTGTACATGCCATACCAGAAGAGTTCTCATGTTCTTTTCCAGAATTATCAAGAGCTGTAAGACTTGCACAAAACATAAGGTCGGAGATGATATGGGCAATAGTTGACAGTGAAAACGATGTAACTTATTATTCCATAAAAAGAATTACACCATAAATTAATTTTCAATAAATTCTAAACCTTAATATTGCTCCCAATCCACCCATCCTATGAAATTGTTCTCCAAGTTCATGGGTTTTCGATATTATCTCAATCTGACCTTTTTTTTGTTCTACTTGCTTTGCAAGTTGACTGAATTCTTCTTTCCTTATATTCTCGTCTGAAATTAACAAAATTTTAACAGCGCCAGCAATATCAGCATCCTTTATTTGATCTAAACCATAGACAGCCAAGCCATCATCTTTTTGAAGATGGGTGAAGAATTCTTGTATGATTTGACTTTCTTTGACTATTTCACTCTCTTTTATCACTTTATCCAAAGTACCTTTTCTTAATATTTCATTTATACCTGCTTTCGTTGCTGATGTTGCCGTATCTATTATTAACTTTTTGTTTATGTCTGGATAATCTGTTTGGATAATCTTCTGAACATGTTCTTTTGTGAAACCTGGACCAGCTAAAACTATACTTACAACATTTCCAGACAATCTATTTATTTCAGAAGCAATTTTTTTGTAAAATTCTGGTAATTTGTCTTCTTCTTGAATTGAATGCGGGTTTATTAACTCAGATACTATTTCTACTCCACTCCTCTTCAATAAACCGAAAGTTGATTGGTTTGAGTCTACGACAGAAATCAAGACATCAGGGACTTTTACTTGAGCTTTACTCAATTTATCTATCTGATACTGTTTCCATTCTTTCTTGTAGATTGTTAATAATGTGCCAAGTTTCACTTCTATCGTATGATAAGAACCTAATTGAACGTCTTCAGGTCCTTCTACGATTTTTCCAGTCAGACGCAACTGATTTACGAATTTATTAAACTCGATCTTCTCTACTTCAAGTTTTAGCAACATCGGTTTCTTTTCTGCTTTAATTTTTCTACCTTCTCTCTCAACAAATAAACTTCTCAAACTTCTACTTTTAACCAAATCTCCTGGTTCTATTATGTTCTCCAGATACCATAGGTCATCGGTTACGTTGATTTTAAAGAATACAAAACCTTTTTTAAAATCAGATTTGATGATTTGCATAAAAATCGCTAAAAATTATATTTTTTTTGAAGTTTAAATTGAGTGATTAAAAATATTAGTACACAAATCAAAAGAAGATTATGAAGAGGATGAAGGGTGCAGGAAAAATAGACGAGTTTGCTTTTGTTTTGATTGCAGGATTGATAATAATAGTCATAATGCTTTTGATGTGGGGAGTGCCTACAGAAACGCAAATCCCTACTGTTTCACCAAGTTCTCAAGCTTTAACTATAAAGAAAGGTGGTTCAGATAGTTTTTTCCTCGATATAAATGTTACTTCAGATTTAGTTACGTTGAAAGCCAAAGGAATTATAAGTGAATGGATAAAGTTCAGCAACAATGATTTCGGGTCAGCTGGTTTATCAAAAGTTAAGGTGACTGTAAATGTTCCTTATGGTACAGAAGAAAGAGATTATTATGGCACGATAGAAATAGAATCTGCTGAAGGTGGTAAGGCAACTGTTTCATTGATTGTTACTGTAATTAGAGAAGTTGAAGGTGGACCTATAGAAACTTCACGTTCTCATTCAATTGGTGATTTCACAGTAACTTATGCCTCTGGGTCAGAAGTTATAAAAAGTAAGGCTGACATGGAAATCAATAAAGATAATAAAGGAAGTATGAGTGTAACAATCGAGAAAGATATGAGTTTAGTTACAGATGGTTTTATCACAATAGATGTGTATTATACGAACAACGAAGGTAATCTAATCGTGAAATTCAATAATCATATCGTCTTTGATCAAAAAGTATTACCAGGAAGGTTAAAAATACCAATAGATAAAGAACTTTTGAGTGATTACAACGTAATAGAAATTAGCACATCTGTTTCAGGTTGGAAGTTCTGGACCGATAGTATTTATAGAATTGACAAAATTGATTTTGGTATAGATTTTTTCGGCAACTTAGAAAAAAAAGAAACATTCACTGTATCTAGAGATGAGATAATCAATTTTAAAGAAGGAATGGTTGAATTCTATCTTGAGAGAGTTGAGGGGGATGGATATCTAACAGTCAAAATAAACGATCATAAAGTATACGAAGGTAAGACCACTGGTCGTGTTACTTCAAAGTTTGAGTATGTTGATGTTGGTTTAGTTGCTGGAGAAAACACTATCTCTTTCTCGACAGAGACTGGAACTACTTACAATATAGAAAAAGCAAAGGTAAACATAATTTTTAAAGAATATTAAGTTAGACAAAACAGCCTGAGAAAATCCCTAATTCCAGTAGCTGCGCCTAATATTCCTATTATCAGTTTTAAGTAATTGTTGAATTCTTTATCCTCAGTATATTTGTCTATGGAAATTAAGATAGCTGCAATTAAAATGAATTTTAAGAAAACGAATGATAAAGGCGTTCCAATCAAATTAATAATATATCTTGGCAAAAAATGTTGTTCATAATAATCGAAATAATTCACTGAAACAAATGTGGTAGTTCCATCAAAAACATGAAGTCCTGTAACAATCTTGTTTTCTGTTAACCAACGTATTACTTTTAAAAAAATCACCCAAGGTATAAAGGAGAGTAAAACATAACCTACACCCAAAAAGTTTCTGTAGTTAAGTATTCCTAATACTGGACTAATTAAAATAATCCCAACAATAAACATGAGTTTGTAATATGGAATATTGTATCTTCTTTCTATGAACAAAGATAGTAAAAGTGTGAAGAATGTTACAAAAAAAATTAAAAAATAAATTCCTGGTGTAATGAAAATCCCTCCAGATATGATTTGAGAATCTTCTAATACTCTTACAGAGCTGCCAAGGATAACAAAAGGTGACACTGCTATTGCTAATCTTTTATCGGTTTTGACTTTCAATTTCTTCAATATATTGTAAATGATAAAAGCAGATAGAACAAGAATGAGTGCATATATTAATGTGTTTAGTGGGTTATAACCAGTTTCAAAATAATGATAAAACCACTCCTGAAAGTTCATATGAAAAATATTAAAGAATCAGATATAAATTCAATAAAGAATATTAAGTAATGATATTATGCTTTCGTACTTAGCTCTTGCCTATTCTATAGTTGCTGGGATAATGTCTTGCCTTTTATTTACTCTGGGAATTTTTTTAGAAAAAGAAAAAAAGAAATCTAGATTGTTATTATTATGGGGTTGTATGTTCTTAGCGAGTTCATTTGCCGGTTTAGAATCTGCCTTCTATAATGAAGGTTTAAACATTTTTGAGTTAGTGTTGAAATTCAATTTTCCTTTAGTCGTTTATTTTTCCATCTGGTTTGTATTCATAATATGGGTATTCGAATCAAGAAAAGAGAGAAAAATCTGGATTATTTTGTTGATATTATTGATAATAACCGTTTTAATAGCCATGAATTGCATGAATTGTATCAGAGCGTAAAACTTTTAATTACGAAATCCTATAAAATATTAAGTAAAATGAGGAGTGATTAAATGATAAAAAGAATTTTACCTTTGTTTATGTTGATTGGCGTAATCGTAGCTTCTGGCTGCATTGGACAACAGCAGACAACACCAACTGGAACGAATGGTTTAGTTATAACAGATTTTTCTCCTGATGCGACTACTTTAATGGCTGATGATACTGTAAATCTCAATTTAGAAGTTCAAAACGTGGGAGGTGCTAAAGCTACTAATGTTAATGCTAATATTTATGGTGTAACACTTGGAACTGGTGATTTCGACTGGAAAATGACATCCGGAGAACAAAATTTCCAATTGACTAATCAATTACTTCCGCCGGAACAAGGTATCCCTGGAGAACTTACAACTTATGTTTGGACTCTTAGAGCTCCAAGAGGTATAAAATCTGATACTGTATATAGTTTCGATACAAGAATTGATTACAAATATTCGACAGATGTAACTGGTATAGTAACTTTCGTCTCACAAGATTTTTGGAATTCGTTGTCTAAATCAGAAAAAGATGCCTTGGCTTCTAAAGCTGGTATCTCGCAATTAACTCAGACCGGTGGTCCACTTTCAGTAACACTCTATGCTGGAGTAAGACAAAGACCTTTTGTTGTTGACCCAAACCAAACTGAATATTCCTTGAGGATTACTATAAACAACGTTGGTAGTGGTGAACCTGTAGATACGATAAAACTAGTTTCAGCGTTGACTTCGACTGGAATAAGAGTAGTATGTCCGGACACAGTATATAATCCTGGTGTAAAATTATCTAGGGGAAAGACAGCAAGTTTTTCTTGTAAGCTCTATCTTGATAATACAGGCATAACGAATAAACAAGATTTCACAATATCTTTGAGTTTCAACTATGATTGGCGTATAGACAGTTCAACAGATATAACTGTTCAGAAACCTTTGACATAATGGGCCTGAGCGGAGTCGAACCGCTTTCCCCACCGTGTGAGGGTGGTTTTAGTTCTTCAGTCCTACCATTAGACTACAGGCCCTTTAAAATCAATCAATCTCTTTTGTGGATAAATTTTTAGATTTTTCTGTTTTTCTTCATGTTGTTTGAATTCTTCCTCATCGAATACAGGTTTTCCATAAACCCCGTCATAACCTGGGATAATCTTTATTTTTCCTTCCCTGTTTTTCATTATTACATCAACAAGTTTTTTTTCAGCTACTTTCTCTAGTTCTTCTCTAGGAACATCTAACAGAATATTAAATTCATTTTCGAAATTTTGGATGAGCTTGTTATATACTGACCATGATGATTTAGAATATAAAGAATCTGTTCCTGTAGCGACATTTATTAATTCGAACAATGGCAACAAATGTTTGAAAGGTATGACATCCTTTGGAACGAATCCCTCTTCTCTGTCGGCCAATTCTTCAACTCTTTCTTCAACACCTACTGTCAATTTCCTGTGACAGACAGGACATATGTCATTTAATTTCAAAGCTTGTTTTGGCGATAGACTGATATTATGATTCCTGTGACCAGTCCAATGATACTTGCCATAGGCTGGGTTTACCTCAACAGTAAAAAGAAACCTGTCTTTATCTTTCTTTCTAATAGTATCTAGAATCTCCCAGTAAGTAATCTCCTTTAAATTAAAAACATTACATTCTCTACCCAGTCTCCAAGGCCATGCACTGTGACAATCTGAATTTGACATCAAGGCAAACTTATCCAGCGAGGATAATCGCCAGTTCATTTCAGGGTCGCTCGAGAGCCCCGTTTCCAGAGCATAAATGTATTTTATTTGATCTTGATAACAGTCTTCAACTCTATCAAACCCTGATTTAGAGCCGAAAAGAGAAAACCATGGTGTCCATACATGTGCAGGCACAATCAAGGTATCGTTATAAATGCTTGTGATTGCCTCAACAAATTCTACACTATTTTTTTCGCTTAACAATAATCTACCATCGATGTCGAGTTTACCGCCCATTTTTTTCAATTGTTCATTTATTTGGTCAACAATATCAAAACTAGGAACATGAAGTAAATGATGAATTTTTCTCATTTTGTTATCTTGTTCATAAACAGTACTTACTTCTGTAGTCAGCATGAATTTCATGTCATCAAAAGAAAAAATTCCAGAATCTTCTATTGGTTTGAGTTTATTTTTTAGTTCTTCGAGCCATCTAGGATGAGTAAAATCCCCTGTTCCAATTAAGTTTAGCCCTTTAATCTTACCGAACTTTGAAAGGTTTTCCAAATCCATGTTTTTACTTGTTGCACGTGCATACTTACTATGGATGTGTAAATCTGCGAATATTTTCATAGAGAGGTGTTTAGTTTTAGAAATTCTTAAAGGTCTCTAATACCTTCAGGAACAACCTTGAACACACACTCTCCAGGTGGAAGGTTAGGGGAGTCCATCATCTTTGCAATCCTTTTTTCACCCGAAGATTTCCTAAGATATATACGGTATGTTGATTGATGTGCTAACACGTGACCTCCAATAGGCGTCGTGGGATCACCAAACAATATTGCAGGGTTGGCTAAAACTTGGTTAGTGACAAAGACAGCTACATTCATAGAATCAGCAAGACGTTGTAAGTTATGCAATAGTTTATTCAATTTCTGTTGTCTTGGCGCCAATTCTCCCCTACCAACATAATCTGACCTGAAATGAGAAGTGAGAGAATCGATAATGAGAAGTTTTATGTTCTTTTCTTTTATCGTATCTGCAGCTTTATCTATCAGAAATATCTCATGGTCTGAATCGTATGCCCTGGCAACGAATATGTTCTTCAAAGCTTTGTCAGCATCTAAACCCATTGATTTTGCCATCTGGATTATTCTGTCTGGTCTAAAGGTAGCTTCTGTGTCTATATACAGGCAATTTCCATCCAAGCCGCCTTTCTCTGGTGGTAATTGAACGTTCAAAGAAAGTTGAAATGCAAGTTGGGTTTTACCTGAACCGAAAGCTCCATAAGCTTCTGTTATAGCTTGTGTCTCGATTCCACCTCCTAGTAAATCATTCAGGGCCTTACTTCCAGTTGTAATCTTAATGATTTTTTGTCTCTGTTCCCAGACTTTATCAGCAGAAGTAAAACCTATCTCTAACATATCTCTTGTTTTGTTGATGATCTTTGTAGCAGTAGCCTTACCTATCTCCAGAATGTTGGCAAGTTCGCCAGGTGACGCAACAGCAATTGACATAGGATCAGAAAATCCAAGCTCTTTTAATTTTTCAGCTATTTTAACACCAACACCAGGAATATCTTCCAAGTTGATTTTTTTATCTTTCATCTTAGACACCTGCAATAAACTTAATTTCATTTATAATAACTGATTAAAAAATATTAATACTCTTCCTAGAGTAAAGTTGTGATGAATATTCTCATTTAGAGAACTCTTTCAATTCATTTATAAGTTTTTTACTCTCTTCTTCTATGTTCAACTCTTTCACATCGTTAACTATCATCTCTAACGTTTCAAAAATCTTGTTCTTCTGTATTCTCCCTCTCATGATTATTTCATTGCCCAATGCATTCTGCCTTATCAAGTTCATCGCTTCATCTTGAGACATACTAGAAAGAGTGGATGGCTCTAAACTAGTGATAGCTTTTGCTTGATCTCTGAAAAATACCGTCCTTATGCTGTCAGTCCCATCATCAACTATTCCAGAGATTATCAAGTTTGTCTCAGGTTCAACTTCTCCATGTTCTGGACATTTATATCCTTTTTTTGTTTTCTCAACTTTTGCTCTACATTGAGGACATGTTTGAAACACAGGATTGACGTTGAAGATTTGCACGATACTACCTCTTATCTCAAAATCCCCTTCTTTTGCGTCCTTAATAGGAATTCTTTTTAACATGGTTCCAATGACTTGACGTGGAATCGATTGATCATCCTCAATTTTTTCTATTCTCGATAATCTTGATAATCCTAATTCAACACCACCAAAGATGTTTTCCTTAGCGAATGCATTCTTAACTTCAATGACGTCTCCTTCACTTATTTTTCCTTCTTCAATCATACTAGCTTGTTTGTCCCATAATGTCAATCTAATTTCACCGGTGCCATCTGTCAGAATAAGGTTACAAACTTTGCCTTTATTTTTATCTTTTCTTTCGAATTCCCTCATATCAGAAATCTGAATCACTCTTGCTTTGATGCTAACGTTTTTCATTCCACTGTTGACATTGTTTATCTTCAGAACTCTCTTTTCTGGTATCAAAAGGTTTACTCCTAAATCTCTTGCTACAAGATGACCGGCCCCTTCAAGAGAAACTAACCCTGATAATTCTTCGTGTTTCTGTTTGATTTTATCATACAATTGTTTTCTAGAATATTTCGTGTTCTTTTCCAATTCTGATAGAATTTCTTCTAGCGTGAGCATGTTATCACCTATAAAATTATAAAAATAAAAATAAATGATTAAAAAATTACTCTAATTTTCTTCTTGCCATTCTTACATCTGCTGCTACTATCGTCTTTCTGCCTGCATGTTTAGCTAACATTAGAGATTCGGCTGACAAATCGTGCGCATAATCTGCTAAGACATGAGAAAACTCTCTCACCGCAGACTTCGAAACCCTCTTTGCTCCAGCTTTTCTCAACAATCTTTCTAAAGGAGCTAAAGGAATGTCTTTTTTTGGTTTTTGAGCCATGAACTCATACCTCCATATATTTTTAAAGAAAAAGCAATTATTTAAACATTTATTTCTTGATAAAATAAGAAATTAGAGCTTCTAATCGAAAATAACTTTATACAACTTTGTCTCTGGGTTGGAATAGACTAACTTGAAATGTTTTAAACCCTCACCATCGTAAAAGAAAGTCTTCGTAAATACACTGTCTTTGATAGAAGGGGCAAAATATATTAAATTCCTGAAACTTGGATCTATCCATATCGAGCCATCCACTCTTTCTAGGGTTGTGTTTAATTTTGTCAAATCTATCTCCTGTGGTGTGGATGATCCTTGCGGGAAAAGGGTCAGATGATTTATAACAAATCTATTGTTGTAGATTGGAATGAAACTATTACCTTTTTGAATAATAGCTATTTTTAAACCTGAATAATCGTATATGTAGACTGGATTGCCATCTTGGTCTTGTTTTACTTCCGAGTAAGAGAATATCCAAGGACACCAAACCCACACCCCATTACCTTGAGAAGCAAACTCTCCGCATGATATCTGACCTGGCTCTGTCTTTGGAGTAGAGGCACAACAAACTCCTGGGTTTGCTTGAAAATCTTCATTGGATTTGATTGGCGCTCTATAGCCACCGAAATAATTCATCCAAGTGAATTTCCCTATTAAATCATTACTTGAGATAAAATACATTTCACTTATTGGTTTGCAGGCTTCATCGGGAACTATATTACCAAATTTTTGTTTAACTTCTTGGCATTGTTCTGGAGTTAATTGTCTATATTTTTTAAGGATAGAGATGGCTTCATTTTCATTACTTGTCGACATAATCTTACCCATGTCTTGAATTCTCACATTATGGTTGTAAGGCACACATTCATCAGGACCACAATGTGCTCCATCTGCATGCACGCGTAAACCAGTATATCCAGCCAAAATATGACCTGGGTCCCACCATGTAGCAACGAGTGCTTTAGGATCAGCATTTTTTTTCAACCAGTCCATCATATCTATCCAATTTTGACTTACCTCCATACCACTTGCTTGTGAAACATACATCATAGCATCAGAAACGAACATTAAAATCATGAATAATATCAAACCGAAAACAGTAGAACGGTAAAAAATATTTACATTACTAAGCAATTTAATCAAATTACCAATCACATAACCACCCGAAATAGCTACAACACAAGAGAACAATAAAGAGAATCTAATACCATGTAAAATTAAATAAAAAGTACCAGCCGCCCACAAAAACAAGAATATTTCTTCAAAACTGGAATGTTTTTTTCTGTACAAGTTATACAAAACTAAAAATGGGAGCCCTATCAACATGATTAAAACTGGGGTGAGACCTGCTCTTCCTGCGATACTCATAAAACCTTCTCTTGTGAATATATTTATTGGTTGAAGTTCTGCAACTGAAACATTTACTAATAGTCCTTGACCTCCCAAAAAACCAAGTCCAGCCATTAAAACACTAAAAATAGTACCTAAATGCAAAAAATATGTTAAAACATTTAGAATGATTATAATTACAAAAAGTGGTATCAACAAAATTTTCAAATCATTAAAGATTTTTCTTAGATTTATCTTAAGTCCGTTTTCACGCATATCTTCGATTATTCTGAATATTAAAAAGAATGGAATAAACATAATAAGGAATATAAATAAATACCAACCGAACCACCAGTTATATATGAAAACTAGGGATAAAATTATGGCTGTAATAATGTATGGTATTTTTCTTTTTTTCAAAGCCAAAAAAATCGATAAAATTGATATTAAAGTCCAAAAAACTACAACTACATCGGTATCACTATAACCAGCCATCGATACACCGATAAAAGTCGGCGACAAAGTTATAAAAATTGCTGTTGCAAAACCCCCCCATTCATTTGATAATTTTTTCCCAAGAAAGTATGCTGGTATTGCTGATAGACCAACCATTATTGGTGACGAAAGTTTTACTGCATCCATAAATGTTATCTTAGAAAAAATTGACAATATTTTGTAGAAAAATATCATTGTATACTCCCAACCTTGCGTTGAAATAACAGGTCTACCTGGAGGGAAATAAGATAATAAATCCCATTTTGGTAGAATGAGATTATTTTCTAATAAATTTTTTGCATATCTATAGAACCACCATGGGTCATAATCAAGAATTAGAGGTGAAGACATAGTTCCTAGTCTAGATGAAAATGCTACGTAAACAATAACAAAAAGTATTGCAAGAGTTAATAACTGTTTTTTGGTTTTTGAAAGGTTCATGGAAATGTTCATGAAATCACTTTTTAACTTTATATTCTTAATTTGAAGATATAAATACGAGTTCCATAGGAGTGGTTATTTGTTGAAAGATAAGCCCTTAGTAAGCATAATAATAGTAAATCATAATGGAAAGCATCATCTGAATACATGTTTTAATTCTATACTTAAAACAGATTTTCCATCATTCGAAACAATTCTTGTGGATAATCAATCTACTGATGGTAGTATTGAATATGTCAGAGAGAAATTCAAGTGGGTGAAGGTAATTAAAAATGATAGTATCATTTATCCCGAAGCGAATAATATCGGGGTAAATAATTCCATGGGAAAATATATAGTATTCCTTAATAATGATACAGAAGTTGATAAAAACTGGTTAAAAGAATTAGTGAATGTTATTGAAAAGTATCCAAAAGTTGCCGCCTGCACATGTAAAGTTAAATTGTTCTCAAATAGATCATTGTTAAATTCGGCTGGCATGGAATGCGATATATATGGATTTGCTTTTAGTAGAGGTCTTATATGCAGAGATAATTTTGAAGTAGACAAAGGACAGTATGACAAATTAGAAGAAGTTTTTGCAACATACTCAGCAGCAATGATGATAAGAAAAGATGTTTTTGCAAAAATTGGTGGTTTCAATAAAGATTTTGGGTTTCATTATGAAGAGATAGATCTTTCTTGGAGAGCCAGGTTAGCTGGCTATAAAATTTTATATGTTCCAAGAGCAGTCGTTTATCACAAAATGGGTGGTGCTAAAAGTGTCTATACTGTTAAGAATAAATATTTTATAGAAAAAAATAGGTTGAGAACGATGATTCAAAATTATAGTTTAAGTATGTTATTTAAGATTTTGCCATTTTATTTTACTTTGAAATCATTAGAATTTTCATTATACATAGGTTTCAGAAAATTTAACGATTCATTGGAAATTGCTCTAGGTGTTCTCAATACAATAAAAAAATTACCGAGAATTCTAAGAGAAAGGAAAAGTGTACAGAGATTTAGAAAAGTCAAAGATGATGAAATAGTGAAATACATGAAAAGATACAGTATCGAACTCTCTATGTTTTTAAGAGGATATGGAAAATATGTCTTAAGTTGATAAAATGAAAATTTTAGTTACACATGAATTATTTCCACCTGAAGTTACTAGAATGGGGGAGAGGATTATGTATGAGATTGCTAAAAGACTTCAGAAGGAAAGGTTTGAAATAAAAGTGCTGACCACAGGTAATCCAAAAATAAAAAGATATGATAGGATAGAAACCATCCGACTACCCATACATAGATACCTTATGAACTTAGCAATTCTTTCTGTATATAAACACGCGAAAGATTGTGATTTAATTCTAACTAGCAATTACAATGCATGTTTTCCTTCTTTTGTAGCAGCTAAATTGCTTAAAAAACCTGTGGTATGCCTAGCTCAAGGAATGTATGGTAAAAGATGGTTACTGATGCGTGGACATATCTTTGGTTCAATTTCAATGATAGTAGAAGAATTTCAGATTAACCATGATTATGATAAAATAATATTTTTTAGTAAATATGGTAGGGATGCTGCTTTGGAGATTGGAGTGAAGAAAGAATCAACACAAATAATTAAACCTGGTTTTGATAACAAAAAATTCTATGCTGGTAAAAAAGAACCATATGTTTTGTTTGTTGGAAGATTAGCAAAACAAAAGGGGTTAGATTATTTAATAAAAGCTGCAAAAGAATTGCCTAACATTCAGTTTAAAATAGTTGGTGGAGGGGAGGATGAGAAAAGGTTGAAATCTATTGCGCCTAATAATATTGAATTTCTTGGTTTTCTTCCAGAAAAAGAACTGACTGAAATATATTCAAAAGCATTAATATTTTGTCTGCCTTCTGTTGGTGAAACATTAGGGTTTGTTTTGCTTGAAGCTATGGCCTCTGGTTGTGCAATAGTCTCAACTGTACCGCTTGATTATGATGGTATTAAAGTGAAAATAGCAGATTTAAAACAGTTGAAAGGGGGGATAAGGTATTTAATCGATAATCCCAAGAAAGCAATTAAGATGGGTAGAAACAATATGAAAAAAGTTAAACAGTACAATTGGAATAATTTTATAAAAGGACTAATAAAGATTTATAGAGAAGTTTTGAGTAGTAGATAAAAATGAAAATATTTTTTATAAATCCAGGTAATTTTGAAACACAACAACCTCCCCTCTGTTTGGGTTATCTGGCTTTTATTTGAGAAAGTATGATAACGACAAACATAAAATGAAAATTGTGGATGAAGAAACAAAAGTAATTGCAGAAAAAGAAATAGATAATTTTAACCCAGATGTCATTGCCATCACTTCTACGACACCAGCAATATGCAGAGCTATTGAAATTATAGATTATGTGAAAAACAACTATCTAGATACCACAATAATCATAGGTGGAAATCATGTTACGCCCATACCAGAGCAGAGCGCCAAAGAAATCAACGCCGATGTGGTTGTAGTTGGGGGAGGAGAAATAACATTTTTTGAATTGATGCAATTGTTAAAAAAGGAGAATTAAAGCATAATAATTTAAAAGATGTTAAAGGCGTATGTTACAGAAAGAATAACAAGATTGTGTTAACCAAACCAAGACCGTTTATAAAAAACTTGGATATTGTGCCATTTTCCACAAGGGATTTGTTCAACATGGAATTTTATTTGAATACAGAAAGCATAATGAGTGGGAAAATATGGAAGTTGACACAAATAATGACTGGTCTTGGCTGCCCTTACAACTGTGTGTTCTGTACTTGTCCAATTGCCCATAAACATATAACAAGGTTTCATAGCCCAGAATATGTTATCAAAGGAATAGAATATTTGATAGACAAATACAAAATAGGGGCGGTAAAAATTATGGATGACATTTTTAGTGTTAACAAAGATGGAGCAAAAAAAATTTGCGAAATGATAATTGAAAGAGGTATAAATGAAAAAATTGGTTTTGGTATCCAGTCACGAACAGATCAGATAAGAGAAAAGGATAAGAGTTTATTGCAACAACAAAAAAACCAACAAGATGCTTTTCAGATGTGTTTACAGATGAAGAGTTAGTGAATCTGTACAGAGAAGTAATGGGAGTAACCATTGAAGGTTATTCTTGGAAAATAAAATTAAAAAGAATAATAAGACATCCAATAAAACTAATAACAGTTGGTGTTCCTTACTTAAAATATAAAATAAAAAGTATATTAGGCTAGCTAAAGCTTACTAACTATTTGTTTTTACAAGTTTTATTCCAAGAAAAGTTCCAAAATCTTTTTTCGACAGTTTAAAATTTATAAACAAAGGTAATGCCAAAATTCTTAAAATAATGTTTTTTATAATATGTAGATTAGAATATTCCAAATCAAAAAATAATGCAGAAATTCTATTCACATAATATCTCGTTTCTTCTATCCTAAATTCTTTAAACAATTTTTTAATTTGAAGTAAACTGTATCCTCTTCTGACATGCCCGAAAAAATTCATCAAGGATTTTTCTGAAGGTGTAATAAATTTCATGAAATTATAATATGGATATTTCCAAAAATTTGATGGTGTTGTAATTATTAAATTTCCATTTTTCTTCATTACTCTGTTTACCTCCTCTATAATTAATTTTTCATTGGATATGTGTTCTAAAACATCAAGAAGAAGTATTTGGTCAAAAATTGATTTTTTAAATGGTAATTTTTCTGCTTTTGCAATAATATAATCAAAATTTCTTTTTTCCTTTTCTAAATCTATGGCTATAATACGTTTTCCACATCTATTTAAAAAATTCGATATACCACCATCACCACATCCAATATCTAGAATAAAAGATTTTTTCTTGTTTAAAAGGTCAAGTGCAGTTAAATAGCGTTGTATGTATACGCCATATGTTGGTATTATACCTGATATATTTTTGATAAACATAAAATCACATTTTAAACATTCATTCAAAGTCAATTAAAATTTATATATTTAGTTATTGTTTTTATTCTAGAGAAAAATGAAGATTTGTCTAGTCAATCCTGAAAGATTTACATCCCAACAAATGCCACTCGGTCTTGGATACGTGGCTTCATATCTAAGGAAACATGATGAAGAAAAACATGAGATTAAAGTAGTCGATGAAAATGCTGGTGATGACACAGAAAAGGAGTTATTAAAATTTAGTCCAGATGTGGTTGGAATAACTTCAACTACACCACAAATAACAAAAGCAATGAAAATTACAAAGTTTATTAAAAACAACCTAGACATTCCAGTAATAATCGGTGGTGTACATGTTACTTTACTTCCAAAAGAAACTCTTCTTGAAGGAAATTTTGATGTTGGAGTTATGAGTGAAGGAGAAATCACATTTTTTGAATTAATTCAACTCCTGAAGAATAGAGAGCTGAAGGAAGATTGTTTAAAAAAAATAAAAGGAATTTGTTTCAAAAAAGATAAGAATGTTGTAATCACAGAAGAAAGACCACTAATAGATAACCTTGATAATATACCATTTCCTGCCAGAGAATTGTTTAACTTAAAATATTATTTAAAACCAGAAGCTGTTGTAAGGGGTGTTATAAAGAAATCTACACAAATAATGAGTTCAAGAGGTTGTCCATATAATTGTGCCTTTTGTTCCAGCTTTGCTATTCATAGAAGAAGATTTAGAACACACTCTGCTGAATATGTGATTAATGAAATAGAACATTTGATTGAAAATTATAAAATTGAAGCCCTATTCTTTCAAGATGATGATTTTTATGTTGATAGAGAAAGAGTCAAAAAAATGTGTGACCTCATGATTGAGAGAGGCATAAACCAGAAACTCGTTTGGTCGGTTCAGATGAGAGCGAACTGGTTAAACCCAAAAGAAATTGAAACTTTAAAATTATTGAAAAGAGCTGGTTGTGTCCAAGTAGAATTTGGTTTCGAATCTGGTTCACCAAAAATTCTAGGTTTTCTGAAGAAAAATACTATAACTGTTGAGCAGAATCACCAAGCAATAAAAATCTGTAAGCAAGTTGGTTTAAGAGTTTTTGGGAATTTTATTATTGGCACAGTTGGTGAAACATGGAAAGATTTGGAAATGACCAAGAAATTTATTCTAGAACACAATAAAGACCTAGATAGTATGGGTATTTTCATAGCTACACCATTACCAAAAACAGAACTCTGGAATGTTTGTGAAAAAAAAGGTTTACTGAAAGGGTTAAAGTGGGAAGATCTCAAGATGGATGTAACTCAAAACCCAAGGTCTTTCTCAGATGTATTCTCAAAAGAAGAACTGATGAAAATATACAAAGAGTTTACTTCATTGTCAATTGAAAGATACTCGCTAGGTTTCAAAATAAGAAAATTTATTTCGAATCCAAGTAGATATTTGCCGTTTATGATCCCATACTTTTCTTATAAGATAAAAAAAGATAGATAAGAATATTGTTAAAAATTAACTAAGTTTTGATTTTAAGATGAACAAATGTTTTCTTAACAATCTTGCTGTATATGATCTACCTTCCTTTAATGTAAATGTTATCAAACCTTTGATACCACCTTTGTTAAATGAGTCTCTTAAAAAACATTTAATCATTCCACTATTAAATCTTGACACCAGATCCAAAGATTTTTTGAACATTTCATCTATATCTTTTTTTGAAAGATCTGGATAGGAGACTACAGATTCTTTGTTGCCATCATATCGACTGAAATCTTTTGTGACCAGATAACCATTACTATCACACCACTTATAGAACTCAGTTCCGGGATAGGGTGTGACAATAGATATCTGCATACTGTCAGTGTTCAAGTTTGCTGCAAATTTTAAAGTTTGTTCTATTGTTTCTCTTGTGTCACCAGGTAAACCAATCGTGTAAGTGGCATGAGTTCTTAACTTGAATTTTTTTGCCAACTTAACAAATTTTTTTATTTCATCTAAGTTTAACCTCTTCTTTATATTTTCTTGAATTGCTGGTGAAGCAGTCTCAACACCAAATTTCACACCAACACAACCTGAATCTACCATTTCTTTTAAAGTTTTTTCATTAATCTTTGCATGCCCCATACAACTCCATTGAACATCAAGATTACAATTTTTTATTTCTGTACAAATATCATGTACATGTTGAGGATTTAGAGTGAAACTATCATCATCGAAATAAATTTCTTTTGGTTTGTATTCTTCTAGAATTAATTGCATTTCATCAACAACATTCTCAGGACTTCTGTATCTAACTCTTTGGTTATAGTATATTTGCGGTAGCACACAAAAAACACATTGGTATGGACAACCTCTACTAGAAAGCATTTGCTGATTTGGAACTTCAGCAAAAGCTTCATTATATTTGTCCATAGGGAGAAAATGTCTTGCCGGCAATGGTAATGTATCTAAATTTTCTATTAATAGTCTTCTCTTATTAATTCTTATTTTATCATCTTTTCTGAAAGCTAAACCCAAAATATTACTGTAATTTTTTGATTGTAATTTTTTTGCAAGTTCTTCTACTGTTAACTCATACTCGCCTAATAAGATGAAATCTATAAAGGGGTTTTCAGATAATATTTCTTTACATAAAGCAGTTACATGTGTGCCTGTCAAAGCTATTTTACATCCTATTTCTTCCTTAATTCTCTTCATGAGTTGTAAATCTTTTTTGATTGTTAATGTTGAAACTTCTGCAACTAAAAGATTTGGATTTTTTTTGTTAACGTATTTAATGAAAGAGGCATCATTCATATCAGTTGCAACAGCATCAACCAAATCTACTGGTATATTGTCTTTTTCGAGTATTGCTGCTGAATAAGCCAAAAACCATGGAGGATACAAGAAAGATCCTTTCGTTTTAGAAGTACCTGCCCATCTGGAAGATCTACCTCCTTCTTTAAAAGGGGGATACGCTAGTAAAATCATATTAACCGATAAGATTTATTGAAAAAAACATATTAATCTTCTTTATGGTCAAATAATTTTTTTATTTATTAAAAATATGCCATAAATTATTCCTAAATTCCATAATATCGTATATATTGGTATTAACACAAATGCAACAGGGAAAGAAGAAATTCCAGTGATTTTTGCTATTCTTATTGAAAGAAATAAATTTTCTAGAAGAAGTAAGAACAAAAATATTGGATTGATGAACGATAGAATCAAAAGTAAGAAGTATACCATATAAGGTACAGTTGTAATAATCCAAGTTTTATTTTTTATTAATGAAAGTGAATGATATTTTAAAAGATAAGGAATAACTTTTCCGAAATTAATTCTTTTCTTAATAATCTTACGGAAACTATTTTGTTGAGCTGAGAGATAAACTCTTGTTTTGACTTTAGGGTTAATCATCAATTTATATCCTTTGTTTTTTAGTTTAGTCGACATATCTATACAGTCTCCAGAAACTCTAAGTTTCTCGTTAAAATAATTAACTTGTTTTAGGGTTGTTTTTCTGAAAACATCAGATCTTGTTGGTAACCAATCTATTTCGGTCATTTTTTTTGGTCTTGAAGCGATATAAGCACCGCCAAAATAAAGATTAACTTTTTCTATCGGAGATGGTTTACCCTCTATTTGTGGCATCCTAAAACTAGTTACAGCTGCCACATTTTTGTTTTCAAGAAGTGTATTTACCATATCACTGATCCAATGTTTTCCAATTAATTCCGCATCAGAATGAAGAGTTACCAAGATACTTCCTTTTGAAGCTTTAATACCTCTATTAAAAGATCTTGCTATACCAAGGTTTTTTTTATTTGTTATAACTTTAGCTCCCATTTTATTTGCTATTTCAGCAGTATTGTCTGTAGAAGCATCATTGACAACAATGATTTCCAAATTTTTGTAATTTTGATTTAAAACAGATTTTATACATCGTCCAATATTTTCTTCTTCATTTCGTGCAATTATAATAACTGATACTTTTTCCATAATTACCATTTTTTGAAGATTAAATCAAATATACCGAATATCATACCAATGGTCCAAGCTATGTTACGCAATACGTATAAGATTATTAATAGACCTATATTCATTGGATCCTTAGTGAATTTTAATATATCAACAAAATAAGAAATAAATAAAAAAATTAAAAAAACTATCGCAATATTGATGAATGAGTTATAAAAAATTGAAATAAGAGTAAATAAACAAAGAAAACAGAAAATAAATTCTTGCAATATCATTATCAGTTTAGATAAGTGATCACCTGCTATTCTGTTCTTATGTTTAAGGTACAGTAATGGCATCGCCTTTCCATATCTAAATCCATGTTGTTTAAGAAAACTTTTTATCGTGGATCTGTGATAATGATAAACTATTGCTTTTGGTACATAATGCATTTTTCCAAGTTTTGTTAATCTATAACCCCAGTCTGTTTCTTGAGCAACATCAAATCTTTCATCAAATTTTATTTTTTTAGCATAACTTGTTCTAACACATAAATTCATAGTCGGACCTCTTAGAACAAATTTTGGTGCATGTTTAAATCTATCCTCTAATTCTATACCAATTAACTTTTGTAGTCCTTTTGCTGTTTTGGGAGTTGAACAAAAACCAGTAGTAGCTATGATGTCTTCTGATTCAAAACCAGAAATAAGATTTTTAAGCCAATCCTCATCTACAACACAATCAGCATCTGTCATCGCAATGAATTCAGTATTTGTTTTTTTTATCATGTAGTTATGTGCAGTTGCTATATTTCCTCGAATTCTATCTAATTTAATTTTTCGAGAATATCTTTTTTTTAATTTTTTTAAAATTTCAAAGGTACCATCATCAGAATAAGCATCAGTGATATAAACTCGAAAATTTGTATAATTTAGCTTCAAAAGAGATTTTATACATTCTCCTATTGTATTTTCAGAATTTTTTACTGTTACTAAAACTGTGATAGATGGCCACTTCATTTACTCATCTTTTTGATATCAAATAAGATAAATAATCTTTTGTAGCAATTAAAAGTCTCTTCATTTCATTAAAATTTAAATTATGAGTAAATGTTTGCCAGGCAAGTTTAGGAGAAGTATAA
>Ga0315296_10000310_pt1 | contig 45038 bp, 38 predicted proteins | sample YL17G14_18_MG_FD_203921 | JGI IMG/M metagenome (GOLD analysis project Ga0315296, IMG submission 203921) | Sediment microbial communities from Yellowstone Lake, YNP, Wyoming, USA - YL17G14_18 | ecosystem: Environmental > Aquatic > Freshwater > Lake > Sediment | place: USA: Wyoming | collected... | reverse complement strand
CCAACGCCACGGACGTGACTGACTGGGCCCCTCTCTTCGCCTTCGCCCTTTCCCTCAACGCCCAGGGGGTCTCTGTCTTCTACCCGCGGGTCGACGCTAGCGTGGTGCGACAGGCCCACCTGCGAAAACTCTCCTTCTACACTTGGACGGTGGACGAGGTAGAAGACATGCGCCGCCTGCGCGACTGCGGTGTGGACGCTATCACCACCGACTACCCGGACCGCCTGCGCACGGCCCTTAGGGAATGAAGGGTATGTCCGGGCCTGGGCGGGGGTGGCCGCGATGGCGCCCCGCAGGGGTGGCCCTGAGCCCTGTGGGCGTTGGCCTGCTGGCCGTCGTTGCCCTGGCAGCCGCCCTTCGCCTGGCCTGGGTGCTCTACGCCAAGACAGAGCCCCTCTGGTTCTTCGACCCCTGGAGCTACGACCGCCTGGCCACCTCCCTGGCCGAGGGTCACGGCTACGTGAACGAGGTCGGGCAGCCCACCGCCTACTACCCGCCGGGCTATCCGGCCGTCCTCGGTTTCGTCTACTGGCTGGTCGGCCACCGGCCCGTGGCCGGCGAGGCGCTGAACGTTGTCTTGGGCACTCTGACCGCCGGGCTCGTCTACTGGATAGGGTCGCGGGCCTTCGGGAGACCGGCCGGGCTGCTGGCGGCCCTGGCCTTCGCCGTCTTCCCCAGCCAGATCCTCTACGTCTCTCAACTGCACTCAGAGGTCGTGTTCACGGCCTTCTACCTGCTGGCCCTTGGCCTCCTGCTGGCGGCACCACCCCCGGGAGACCGCCGGTGGATCCCTTTCTGGCTGGCCACTGGCCTCGCCATCGGCGTCGCCAGCCTCATAAGGCCAGTAGCCCTCTCGCTGCTGGTAGTCATACCCTTCGCCTTGAGGCCCCGAGGCGCGCCCTGGTCGGCTTTGGCGCGCTGCACGCTTCTGGCGCTGGTGGCCGCAGTCGCAGTGATGACACCTTGGGTGGTGCGCAACGCCGTCAGGGTAGGGACGCCCACTATCGCCACCAGCGCCGGCATCGACTTCTGGGTGGGCAACCACGAAGGCGCCCCCGGTCTGTGGAGCACGGCATCGCCGGAAGTGTTCCCCAGAGTTTCCACAGACCTCCAAGAGCAGGAGCGGCACGACTACCGCCGCGGCCTGGAGCTGGGGTGGCGCTTCATCCGAGAGCAACCGCTGGATGCCCTGGGCCTTCTGCCCCTCAAGGCCTACCATCTCTACACCGACGATGCCAGCGCCGTCACCACCGCCGAGACCTGGGGGCACACGGTCTTCCTCTCAGAAGGAGGGCGTCGAGTCCTGCGCAGCCTGACGGACGGCTTCTACTACTTCGTGGTGGCGGGAGCCGTCGCCGGCCTGATACTGCCGGTCGGAGGGGCACAGCGGCGGCGATGGCCTCTGGCCGCCGCCCTGGGCGGCTGGACGCTGGTGCACCTGGCCTTCTTCGGGGAGCCGCGCTTCCACCTGCCGGTGACGCCGGTCATGGCCGTCCTCGCGGCGCCCGTCTGGCTGTGGGCGGCAGGCCTGCTCCAGCAGCCGGTCGTGTCGAGGTGGCGCGCTCTCCGGCCGTCAGTCGCCCCCGAGGGCGACCGGGCGGCGGCCTCCCAACCTTGACCCCCTGAAGCTGGCTCTGCTATACTTCGGGCTTGCTAGGAGTGTAGCTCAGTCTGGTAGAGCAGCGGTCTCCAAAACCGCCGGTCGGGGGTTCGAATCCCTCCACTCCTGCCAGTGGAGCTCACCCAGGCCGAGGTGGTGGAATAGGCAGACACGCGGTCTTGAGGGGGCCGTGCCTTCGGGCGTAGGGGTTCAAATCCCCTCCTCGGCACCAGGCGAAGAGAGCAGACATCGATGGCTGGGCTGCCTCGGTGGCCGGACCATTGATAGGGAGCGGAAGTAGCTCAGCGGTAGAGCACCTCCTTGCCAAGGAGGGGGTCGCGAGTTCGAACCTCGTCTTCCGCTCCAGGGCGACGTGGCCAAGTGGTTAAGGCGGGGGTCTGCAAAACCCCTATCGCCGGTTCGAATCCGGCCGTCGCCTCCACCCGACCTCACCGGCTCAGAACCGCCTCGGTTCTGAGCCCGTTCTTTCTGACGGGTTGGCTGCCAGGTGGTGTGGCCTTGGGGCCTCCAGAAGGGCATCTAGCGGTGGAGGGCTGAAGGTCATTGGGATAATAGGTCGACACATCGAGGGAGCTAATCTCCGAAGGCCAGGCTTGAGCCTGGCTGCCGTGCCAGCCTAAAGGCTGGCCTTCGGGAACCATGCGGGCGGGGTTCCTTGTGTCGAGTTATTCTGTCCATGGCCATAAGCCCTCCGCTACGACGGTGACGGCGGGTTTGAGTGCCGGGGTGGCGGAACTGGCAGACCTGCCTGCCGGCAGGCAGGCGCAGCGGACCGAAATGTTCTATGTCTACGTCCTCAGGAGCCTGCGGGACGGCGGCTTCTACATCGGTTTCACCTCCAACCTCCGACGACGCCTAGCGCAACACAACGCTGGCCAGGCGCGTGCGACGCGGAGCCGCCGACCCTTCGAACTGCTACTTAGCGAGACCCTGCCCTCAAGGCAGGCAGCCAGGAGCCGAGAAAAGTACTACAAGAGCGGAGTCGGCCGAGAGTTTCTAGGGAGTTGCTTCCCGCAAGGTTGAGTGCCGGGGTGGCGGAACAGGTATACGCAGCGGACTTAAAATCCGCCGTCCCGAGAGGGACATGCGGGTTCGAGCCCCGCCCCCGGCACCAGCGACCCCACCCTAGAGCCACCCCCCAGGAACTAGGGACTAGGAACAAGGAACAAGACCCCTCCCCCCAGTTCCCAGTTCCTGGTTCCCTCTCCCCTCTGGCACTTGCCTCGCCGACGTTAGCGCCCCGATAATTGACGAGAGATGACTCATCAAACGCGTGCGCCCGCCGAATCCACCATGCGCCACTCGGAGGCGGCCGACCGCGGCGCCACGCCCAAGCCGCCCGTCGCCGATGTCGACTTCAACCGCACTCCCTTCACCGTCGCCTGGGAGATAACCCGCGCCTGCGCCCTCAGGTGCGTCCACTGCCGCGCCGAGGCCCAGCCCAAGCGCGACCCGCGCGAACTCACTACCGAGGAAGGCTTCCGCCTCATCGACCAGATCGCCGAGGTCGGCGGGCCCATCCTGGTGCTCACCGGCGGCGACCCCATGATGCGGCGCGACATCTTCGACTTCGTCAGCTACGCCGCCCATGACCGCGGACTGCGCGTGGCCCTTGCGCCCAGCGCCACGGCCCTTGTCACCCGCGAGCGGCTGCGCAGGGTCCGCGACGCCGGCGTCACCCGCACCCACATCAGCCTGGACGGCGCCACCCAGGAAAGCCACGATGCCTTCCGCCAGAGCCCCGGTTCCTTCCAGCGCACCCTGGAGATCATGGACGACCTGCGCGACCTGGGCATGTCCCTCCAGATCGGCGCCACCGTCAGCCGCTACAACCTCCACGAGCTGGACGCTATCGCCGAGATCGCTGCCCGCTACGGCGCCGTGATGCTCAACTTCTTCTTCCTGGTGCCCACCGGCCGCGGCAGCGCCGAGGACATGATCTCGCCCGAGGAGCACGAGCGCGTCTTCAACTGGATGTACGACCTGGCGAAGACGGCCTCCTTCGACGTGCGCACGACCGCCGCCCAGCACTACCGGCGGGTGGTCATCCAGCGCCGGCGCCAGGAGATGGCGGAGGCGGCGGCCCGCGGCGAGAAGGTGGCGGCCGGCCCCGGCGGCAGCATGCACCTCACCGGCGCCGGCTACAGCTTCGCCGAAGGGTTGGGCCAGTCCACCATGAAGGGGGTCAACGACGGCAACGGCTTCGCCTTCATCAACCACATCGGCGAAGTCTGTCCCAGCGGCTTCCTCCAGATCCCGGCTGGTAGCGTCCGCCGCCAGAGCTTCGTCGAGATCTACCGCCGCTCGCCGCTCTTCCGGGAGCTGCGCGACTACACGAAGCTGAAGGGCCGTTGCGGCGTCTGCGACTTCCGGGACGTGTGCGGAGGCTCCCGCGCCCGCGCCTTCGCCGTCACCGGCGACTACATGGAGACGGAGCCCTACTGCATCTACGTGCCGCCCGCCTGGAAGGAGGCGGCAGCCGAGACCTCCGTTCCCTCCGGCGGCAGGAGCTAGGGCATGGCCGGCAGCCGCACACCAGGCAGCCAGCGACGCCCGCCTCGCCGTGCGACCGGCGTCCCCGTCCAGCTCGACCGCCGCGACCGCATCCTCCTCAACCACGCGCAGGGCGGATTCCCCGTCGTCTCGCGGCCCTTCGCCGCCCTGGGCGAGGCCCTGGGCATGAGCGAGGAGGAGGTGCTGTTCCGGCTGCGACATCTGCTGAAGGCGGGCGCGCTCAGCCGCTTCGGGCCCATCCTCAACGCCCGCCAGATGGGCGGCGAACGCACCCTGGCCGCCCTCCACGTGCCGCCGGAGCGATTCGAGGAGGTGGCGGCCATTGTCAACCGCCTGCCCACCATCTCCCACAACTACGAGCGCGACCACCACTACAACATGTGGTTCGTCGTCTCCTCCGACGATGAGGCAGAGGTGGAGCGCACCCTCCAGACCATCGAGCGGCAGACGGGGCTGCGGCCCCTGAACCTGCCCGCCCTGGAGGAGTACTTCGTGGAGGTCAACTTCCAGTTCGGCTCCGAAGGCGAGCCTTATGCTCATTGAGATAGTAAGCCGACATGTCTCAGCAGTGCGGGGACAATGAGTGGGGTCCGTAGGGGCGAGCTTCAGCTCGCCACGAGCTTCTCGTGAGTGCAGCACGTGGCGACCTAAAGGTCGCCGCTACGTATGGCCACTCCTGCCCCGCCTCAATGAGAGAGCCTGGCTCCAGCCCGCCTGAAGCCAAGCCTTCGGAGGAGGTGGAGTGAAGTGCTGACGGAAGAGGAACGACAGGTCCTTCTCGCCATCCAGGACGGCCTGCCCCTGGTGCCCGAGCCCTACCGTGAGGTGGGGACCCGTCTCGGCATGAGCGAGGAGCGGGTCATGGAGCTGGTGCGCTCTATGCTGGCGGAGGGCAAGATCAAGCGTCTGGGCGCCGTCCCCAACCACTACGCCCTGGGCATCCGCGCCAACGGCATGGCCGTCTGGGACGTCCCCGACGACCGCGTGTCGGAGCTAGGGTCACGCCTGGGCCAGATGCCGGAGGTCACCCACTGCTACCGGCGTCCCCGCCGCCCGCCTGACTGGCCCTACAACCTCTTCGCCATGGTCCACGGCTACACCAAAGAAGAGGTGCTGGCCGCCGTCGGGCGCATCGCCCGCGAGCTGGGCATCGACGGCCTGCCGCACGAGGTCATCTTCAGCACCCGTCCCCTCAAGAAGCAGGGCACCCGCGTGCAGGCCCGCCCCGGCCTACAGCACCGCCTCAGCCACTAGCCACTTGCCGGCTCCGACGCGATGGCCCGGTTGGGGTTCGGTGTGCGGTCGTTCGCCGCGTCGGTGGGTGTGGCGCTGTGGACGATGTCAGGGGTGCCAGCAGGGTTCGTGTGGGGGACTCGGCCTACCTCCCGTTTGCGATTCTGTTGATGACATCGTTTATCACCAACATCTGAATCATCCTGTTATGGCGCTTGCAGTGCAAGACTTTGTCTACCGCATGCATGGCACGGTCAGCGTCGCCCGTGTATTCAATGTCAACCACTTGATAGTCTGTTATCTCGGGCTTGAGGGTGTCGTCCCAAACGATTAGAAGAGATATGTCTTGCGGGAGTTTGGTCTCATTCTCAAAATCGTCGATAACCTCGTTTACATCAAGTTTGAATTCGACATACTTGAGGTCGGAGTCGGCAGACGGCGTGGGCACCTCATCACGGCCACGTTGCATTATCGCCGCTCGCCCGTCGTAGCGAGCCTTTTGGCTTAGCGAGTAGAAATGATAGCCTTTGAGATGCCCCTGCCCAAGGAGCTCGAAGAAAATCGCGATTAGTGCGTTCTCGTCTCTTGGCACGCGCTTGAAGTTCAGGAGCCCATGCGCCAGTTCTGGACGCGAAATGACATCTACGTCTATGGAGAATTGGTCTTCTAGGTCATCGCCGGACGTGGTAACAACCTGACTCCCAACAATAGAAATCGCGACGTTCCGGAGCGTCGCACGAACGGCATCGGCAAAGTAATCAGAAACGAGCCCAACGAGGCGGGGGTTGGGGATTGTCTGTTTGCCGTAATTCAGCTGTGCCTTGACGTTAGCTATGAAGTGAATATTGTTACTGACGTAGCTCGCTTCGCCTCCGCGGGTCGGACCGGGCAGGACGTGAGCGCTGGGTATCCCGTCGGCGGCAACGAATTGGCGTGGCGGGCCGACCACATAACGCCCCAGAACACCTCCAGAGCCTACAGCAACGTAGATTCCGCGTAATGACGAAAAGAGGGACCGGTACTTGGCCTTGTCGATGGGTCGTCGTAGATTGGGGTTCTCGAGTAATGATGCGAACTGGTCCTCAGACGTTAGCGCGGCAGTGTAGATATAGCTGTCGCTGTAACGGCCAAGGACGCCTCCGGGGGGCAATGCTTGGCCGAGGACCGTAGGCCGGGGCATACCCGAGCGGGTTCGGTCAACAGCCTCTCTCACGTCCCAGTGCCTGTTGGGAAAGGTGATCGTAATTCGCCCGTTCTGGAGCTCTTGCATGAGCTCCGCCGGGACAATGCCGGTCGGAGTACCGTTGGCAACTATCGCAAGAGATATGGCCATCTGCTTGTGCTCGCCGATGCCGAGAAGCGTATTGACATCGCCAGCATAGGTGTAAGACCGGAAGTAGCTCTCAAGAGCCAGTTCAATTCTCTTCCTTGGGGTAGAAGCCAGGGCTTCATGGACGCGTGGAAGCTGCTCGGAGAGAATCGCATTGACCACTTCGCTTACCAAGGGCCCGCGAAACGAATAGGAAACGGCTGTACCTGGAGGGTCCTTGCATGGGGCTGGCTCGCAGATTTCGAATTCCGGGTTGTCTCCTTCCAGGTACTTATCGGCGTCGTCGATTCTAGCTTGCCAGCATTTGCCGTCGCTTGAAGCACTCAGGCTAAACGTGGACGTGGAAAGGATGACGGCCTTAAGGCCGACACCTTGGCGACCATTTAGACACCAGTCTGTGTCGGAATCCTTGTCGGTTCCTCCAAAGCCGAGCAGATCTGTGTTGTACGGGAAACCAATCCCGTCATCCTTGACAAGAACGGTCTGGTTAACCACGTCGAGCTCGATTTGCACCGTGCCCGCCCTGTTGGCCCGGCGGATAGCGTCTTTCGCATTCTGGAGGGCTTCGTGGACGACCTTCCATTCCGTTGGATAGGTTTCAACAGTCCTAGCTGCCAGCTTCCTGATGTTGTCGGCGGTCATCAGGGTTTCAATTGGTATCTTGGACATTGCGGGTGCCTCCGGTACGGGCCAGATGCCCCAAGGTGCTGCACAAAGAGTAGCGCGCGAGTGTCGTTTTGTACAGGGCGGGCAAGGCCGCGTGTTAGGCTGCTGCACCATGCAGACCCACCTTCCCCGCATCTCGTTGACAGCCCCTAGGGCATGACCTACCATCACAGGTGACACCAAGGGGTAATGGCCGGGTTCCTGCTGCCGCTCGGGTTCGGTGGCGCTGGCAGCGGGGACGCGAGGGGTGGACCCCAGGGGGGCCAGTTGCGCGCCCGCGCGTGGAGAGGATGGAGCTTCAGCCCCAACCCCCACAGTCAACCTCGCCGGCGCCGGAAGGCATGCCCAGCGCGATGACAGCCCGGGGCTGATGCCTTGGGCTTTCTGCTATCGGGCTGCGGCTACCTCCGAGAGAAGCAGCCATGTACGGAACCCTCGCTATCGCTCCCAGGTCCATCCGAGACCTCGCGCCTGTGGTCGGCGAGGAAGAGCTCGCCGAGCTTGACCGTCTGGCCCGGCCTTTGCGCGGCCTCCGCATCCTCAACCTGAGCATCACCGCCTTCGGCACCGGCGTCGCCGAGCTGCTGAGCGCCTCTGTTCCCCTCATGACGGACCTGGGCCTGGACTGCCAGTGGCAGGTGGTGCGCACCGGCGAGCAGTTCGCCCCCGTCAACCGGGCCATGTACATGGCCCTGGGCGGCCGTCAAGCCACCTGGTCTCGGGAGATGGCCGATGTCTGGCAGCGCTACAACGCCATGAACGCCGACCTCCTTACTGAGGACTTCGACGTGGTGGTGGTCCACGACCCGCAGCCCGCCGGCATCCGCTCCTTCGTCGATGAACGCCGGCGGGCGGCGACCCGCTGGGTCATGCACTGCCACCTGGACATCTCCAGCGCCCGGGAGGACGTCTGGCTCCTCCTCCGTCAGCATGTCGAGCCCTACGACGCAATCATCTTTGAGGCGGAGAGCTTCGCCCCTAGCGACGTACGGGCGCACGGCATCGAGATCATCCGCCCGGCCATCGACCCCGCGGGGCCCCGGAACATGGACCTGTCCCCGGAGGCTGTAGCAGGCATGACGGAGCGCTACGGCATCGACACCGCGCGCCCCCTCCTCTGCCAGCTATCGCCCCTGGACGAGAGCTGCGACCCCATGGGGGCCATCGATGTCTACGACCTGGCGCGGGAGGCGGTCCCCGGCCTCCAGCTCCTGCTGGTGGCCACGGTGGTGCCCGAGGAGCCCCTGGCTCGGGCCAGCTTCGACGAGGTGGCCCGCAGGGCCATGGACTATAGCGGCGTCTTTGTCCTCTCGGGCCTCAACGAGGTGGGCAACGTCGAGATGAACGCCTTCCAGCGAGCGGCCAGCGTGGTCCTCCAGAAGGACCTCCGCCGGGGCTTCGGTCTCTGGGTCTCCGACGCGCTCTGGAAGGAGAGGCCGGTGGTGGCTGCGCCGCGAACCGGCCTCCTGGAGCAGGTCATCGACGGGGAGACTGGCTTCCTGGCAGAGAGCACCGAGGACTTCAGCCGCCGCGTGGTCGCGCTCCTTCAGGACCGCAGCCTGGCGGCAAGACTGGGCGCTGGCGGCCGCCGTCACGTGCGAGAAAACCTGCTTATCACCCGATACTTATCCGATTACCTGCGCCTGCTCGGCCGCCTCACAGGGGCCTTGACGTAGGGTCGGACGATAGCCGGAGAGAGAAGAGCAGGATGCTCGGTTCCGTCCCCACGACACCGAAAGCGCTCCAGGACTACGCGCCGGTGATCGGCGAGGAGCGCGTCCGGGAGATCCGCGACCTTGCGGCTCCTCTCGCCGGCGCCCGCGTGCTCCACATCAACGCCACCGCCTTCGGCGGCGGCGTGGCCGAACTCCTGGGCTCCCTGGTCCCCCTCATGAACGACGCCGGCCTCCGGGCCGGCTGGCAGGTGATGAACGGCAGCGAGGAGTTCTTCCAGGTCACCAAGGCCATGCACAACGCCCTCCAGGGCATGCTCATCGACTGGACGCCGCACATGCGGGAGGTGTGGCTCCACAACAACCTCCTCAACGCCCAGCTCTTCGATGAGGACTATGACTTCGTTATCGTGCACGATCCGCAGCCGGCTGCCATCCTGGGCTTCATCGCCGAGCTGCAGCGCCGTCATCCCGCTGGCTACTGGCTCTGGCGCTGCCATATCGACCTGACGCACGCCCAGGTACAGGTGTGGGATACCCTCCGGCCCCACCTGGAGGGCTACGACGGTGCCATCTTCACCCTGGCTGACTACGTGAAGGAGGACTTGGGCGGCCCGCAGACCTTTGTGGTGCCGCCCGCCATCGACCCCCTGAGTGCCAAGAACGCGGAGCTGCCGGAAGACGTGCAGCAGGGCATTCTAGCCCGCTATGGCATCGATCCGGCCAAGCCGCTCCTGGTCCAGGTCTCCCGCTTCGATCCCTGGAAGGATCCGCTGGGTGTCATCGAGGTCTACCGGGCCATCAAGCGGGAGATGCCTGACCTCCATCTGGTGCTCATCGCGTCTATGGCCCATGATGATCCCGAGGGATGGGCCTGGTACGAGCGCACAGTGCGCCGCGCCGGCGACGACTATGACATCCACATCCTCTCCAACCTCAACGGCGTGGGGAACGTGGAGGTCAACGCCTTCCAGCGGGCGGCGGACGTGGTCATCCAGAAATCGGTAAGGGAAGGTTTCGGGCTGGTGGTCTCGGAGGCTCTCTGGAAGGGGCGGCCGGTGGTGGCCGGCAACGTGGGAGGTATACCTCTCCAGATAGTGAACGGGAAGACCGGCTACCTCGTGAACACCGTCGAGGAGTGCGTCCAGAGGGTGCTATCCTTGCTCAAGGACTCTGAGAAGGCGCGTGAGATGGGCCGCGCCGGCCGGGAGTTCGTGCGGGATAACTTCCTCATCACCCGCTACCTGCGGGACTACCTGCGCGTCTTCCGGGAGATGAGGGGCATCGAACCACTGCGCGGGGAGAGCGCCGCCACGGCGGCCCGGGTGCTGGACTAGGGGGTGGTTTCGGTGAAGAGGGTAATATCCCTGATCCTGGCCGGTGGTCAGGGAGACCGGCTCAGCGTACTCTCAGAAGAGAGGGCTAAGCCAGCCGTGGTCTTCGGCGGCCACTACCGCATCATCGATTTCACACTCAGCAACTGCGCCGACTCCGGGATCACCCGGGTGGGAGTCCTCACCCAGTATCGACCCCGCTCCCTGAACGCCCACATCGCCATCGGCCGCCCCTGGGACCTGGACCGGCAGGGCGGCGGCGTGACCCTGCTCCAGCCCTACCTGGGGCGGGAAAGCTCTGACTGGTACCGCGGCACCGCCGACGCCGTGTACCAGAACCTCTACTTCATCGAGGAGTCGCGCGCCGACCAGGTCCTTATCCTGGCCGGCGACCATGTCTACAAGATGAACTACGACAAACTCATCGCCTTCCATCGAGAGAGGGAGGCCGACGTCACCGTCGCCGTTCACGGCATGACTCCCGAGGACGCCAGACGCTTCGGCAACGTCGTCCTGGACGAGAACGACCGGGTGGTGAGCTTCCACGAGAAGCCCAGGGCACCCGTGTCCAGCCTCGGCTCCATGGGCATCTACGTCTTCAATAAGGACATCCTCATCGAGCAGCTCCTGTCTGATGCCCAGCACATCGAAAGCTCCCACGACTTCGGCCGCGACATCGTTCCTGGGCTAATGGAGGAGATGCGGGTCTTCGGCTACCGATTCGAAGGCTACTGGCGGGATGTGGGCACTATCGAGGCCTATTACGACGCGAATATGGACCTGCTGGAAGACCTGCCGGAGCTAAACCTCTACGACCAAGAGACGCCCATCCTCACCAACGCCACCGGCCTGCCTCCTGCCAAAGTGGGACGCCACGCCTACGTCAGCCGCTCCCTGGCCAGCGCGGGTTGCATTATCAACGGCCACGTGGAGCACTCCATTCTCTCCCCAGGCGTCTACGTGGAGGAGGGTGCGGTGGTGCGTGACGCCATCGTCTTCAACGGCACCTACATCCAGTCCGGCGCCATCGTCGAGCGCTCCATCCTAGACAAAGAGGTCCAGATAGGCAACAATTGCCACGTAGGCTTCGGGGATGACTTCCGGCCCAACGAGGAACGGCCCGACATCGTCAACTGCGGGATCAGCATCATCGGCAAGAGGGTCAAACTGCCGCCCTTCCTGCGTGTGGGCCGCAACTGTGTTGTCGGGCCGGGCGTCGTCGTCACCGCCGCCGAGGACAACTACCTGCCCAGCGGCACCACCCTGCGGGCACCGCATCGCGAGGGCATCTTCAACGTCTAACTCCGCCTGGGGCTGGGCGGGCGCACCTCAAGTAGAAAGGTGATGATGCGTAAAGGGGCCTTTACTTTCGTCCTCCACAGCCACCTGCCCTACTGTCGCCGCGCCGGCCGCTGGCCCCACGGCGAAGAGTGGCTCCACGAAGGAGCCGCCGACACCTACCTTCCCCTCTTGATCGCCCTTCACGACCTGGCCGAAGAGGGCTGCCATTACCGCCTCACCGTCGGCCTCACGCCTGTCCTCTGCGAGCAACTGGCCGACGCTCACGTGCTGGAGAACCTGGAAATATACCTCCGGGAGCGCATGGAGCGGGCGCATTGGCACGCGGGACATCTGGAGCAAGAGGGGGACCTGGCTCGCTCCGAACTGGCTCGCTTCTGGGACAAGCACTACGCTTTCCTTCTCGACACCTTCATCAACCGCTTCGGGCGCCAGATAGTGCCGCCCTTCCGCCGCCTCCAGGACCTGGAACTGATCGAGGTGTCGACCGGCGCCGCCACCCACGGCTACCTACCCCTCCTCGAGAGGGACTCCGCCATTCACGCCCAGGTCGCCGTCGGTGTTCAGACGTACCGCCGCCACTTCGGCCAGAGCCCCGGTTCCTTCTGGCTCCCGGAGTGCGCCTACCGCCCCACCTATGCCACCGACGCGGGGAAAGGTTATGTCAAGCCGGGCCTGCATGAGTTCCTTGCCGAGCAGCGTATCCTCTGCTTCTTTGCCGAGACCCACGCCATCGAGGGCGGTCTCCCCGTGGGCAAGGCGACGGGCGATGCCATGGGCCCCTACGGCGACGTCCCCCGCCGCTACCTGGTGCCCCTGGGCCAATACCCGGAACCTACCCTCAAGACCACCTACCTCCCCTACTGGGTCTCGGACCCCCGGGTGGCTGCCATCGGGCGCAACAACCGTACCGGCCTCCAGGTCTGGTCCGCCGAGCATGGCTACCCCGGTGACTACCACTACCGGGAGTTCCACAAGAAGGACGGTGCTTCCGGCCTCCACTACTGGAAGGTGACCGGGGCACGGGTCGACCTGGGGGACAAGGAGCTCTACAACCCGGCACGGGCGCAGGAGCGCATGCACGACCACAGCCGCCACTTCGCCAACCTGGTCGAGGACCTGGTGCGCGACTTCTATGGCCGAAGCCGCTTGTTCGGCATCGTCTCCGCCGCCTACGACACGGAGCTCTTCGGTCACTGGTGGTTTGAGGGGGTCGACTGGTTGCGGGAGGTGCTGCGCATCCTCTCCCGTAGTGAGGACGTGGAACTGACCACGGCGTCGCGACACGTGCGGGAGCACCCGCCGGAAGATGTGCTGGCCCTGCCCGAGAGCTCCTGGGGTCAGGCCGGCAACCACTTCACCTGGATGAACACCGACACAGAGTGGGTGTGGCCGCTCATCGGCGAGGCGCAGCTACGCATGGAGAGGCTGGTGGCCCGCTACCCACAGGCGTCGGGGCCCCTGGCCGACGCCCTCAACCAGGCCGGTCGCGAGCTTCTTCTGATAGAATCCAGCGACTGGCCCTTCCTGATCACCACCTGGCAGGCACGCGACTACGCCACCAACCGTTTTCAGGACCACCTGGAGCGCTTCCACCGCCTGGCAGACATGGCGGAGTACAACCAGGTGGACGAAGGTCTGGTGGCCCAGTATTTCGACTTGGACCGCGTCTTCCCCGACCTGGACTACCACGATTTCGCCGACCGAGAGCGCGTGGACCAGCGGGCCTCAGTCACGTAGGGGAGGGCCGGCCCCTCCGCGAGTGCGAAGGAGCCACAAGTATGCCGGTAATCTATTGGGCACCCCTCCTGCACTTCTATCAGCCGCCCCTCCAAATCTACGAGGTGCTGGCCAAGGTGGTGAACGAGTCTTACCGGCCCCTGCTGGAGGTGCTGGAGGAGAACCCCCACGCCAAACTCGCCGTCAACATCAATGCTGTCCTTACCGAACTCCTTTGGGAGCATGGCTTCCAGGACGTCATCGAGCGGCTGAAGGCCCTGGCCCAGCGGGACCAGGTGGAGTTCACGGGCTCCGCCAAGTATCACGCTATCCTGCCCCTCATCCCCCAGTACGAGATGCGGCGGCAGATCCGGCGCAACCACCTCACCAACCGCTACTTCTTCGGCGACCTCTATGATCCCCAGGGCTTCTTCCCACCCGAGATGTGCTACAGCCCGCAAGTGATAGAGCCGGTGGTCGATGGCGGCCACCGCTGGCTTATTCTTAGCGGCGTGGCCTGCCCAGTGGGCTGGCCCATGAACGCCATCCACCAGATCAGTCTGGATGGCGAAGCCATACTACCCGTCTTCTTCCGCGACGACATCCTCAGTAACAAGATCAGCTTTCAAGGTATCGACGGCCAGGGCTTTGTTGAGCACCTGCGGCAGCTCAAGGCGCCCGCCGGCAAGGACTGCTACGTGGTGACGGCGATGGACGCCGAGACCTTCGGCCACCACATCGAGAGCTGGGATCGTCTCTTCCTGGCTGAGGTGTACGAGTCTATCCTGCCCGAGACCGGCGCCTACCAGGAGGTCCAGGAGGCCCAGCCCCTGGCCGCCGGCCACCGCCGCCTAGTCGCCATGCCCCAGGAGCCATCCCTGGGCGAGGTGCGCATCGTCACCATCAGCGAACTCTTGGACCTCTTCCCTGCCGGCCAGCGAGTCCAGCCTTACCCCTCTTCCTGGAGCACCACCACCGACGACTTGAAGGCCCGTAACTACTACCCGTTGTGGAAGGACCCTGCCAATAACCTCCACCGCCTGCAATGGGAGCACACGGAAATCGCCCTGGGCCTGGTGCGGAGAGCCCAGGAGGTGGCCGACAACGAGGCCAGCCAGCGACATGCCCAGATCGCCCGCGGCCTCTTGGACCCCGCCCTCCATAGCTGCCAGTACTGGTGGGCGAGCCGGCGCCCCCACTGGGACGTCAACATGATCAACCGCGGCCTGGGCCAGCAGGAGGAGGTCATCCTCAACGCCTTCCGCGCCGTCAATCTCAGCGGCGTGGAGGAAGCGGTGAAGCGGGAGTGCTACTACCGCGTGGTGGCCGCTCGCGACATCTGCAACAAGATCCGCGATCAGCTCTTCTGGGACAGAATCTGAGGCTGCCCTGTGCACTGGGCCAACTTCCTGCACATCTACCAGCCGCCCACACAGACCGAAGAGATCACCCGCCGGGTGGCAGACGAGTGCTACCGGAAGCTGGTGGACATTCTCCTCCGCTACCCGAGGGCTCGCGTCACCCTCAACATCAACGCCTGTCTCACTGAGCAACTGGACAGGTACGGCCGGCACGACATCATCGACGGGCTCAAGGCCCTGGCCGAGCGGGGCCAGATCGAGTTCACGGGCTCGGCCATGTACCACGCTATCCTCCCCCTCATTCCGCCCCACGAGGTGCGCCGCCAGATCGAGTTGAACATGGAAGTCAACCGCCGTTACTTCGGCGACTGGTACGCCCCCCGTGGCTTCTTCCCGCCGGAGATGTGCTACAGCTTCGATGTGGTACAGGTGGTGGCCGCCATGGGCTTCGACTGGGTCATCAGCGACGAGATCGCCTACGATGGCAGGCTGGGCCACTGCTGGCCCGACCGCACCTACCGGGTGGAGGGTCTGCCTGAGTTCTACTTCTTCTTCAGGGAGCGTGCCGTGAGCGCCGGCCTCACCTACGGCCGCTTCCCGACCGCGGACAGCCTGCTCGACTGCCTGGCCGACCGCCGCCACCGCCCCGAGTACCTCCTCACCGGCACCGACGGCGAGATCTACGGCCACCATCGCCCGGGCCAGGAGCGGCTCCTGGAGGAGCTCTACAAGGGTGATTTCCTGCCCACCTGCACCGTCTCCGAGCTATTCCGGCTCTATCCGGAGGTAGAGACGGTTTCGCCCCTGGCGTCGTCCTGGAGCACGTGGGAGGACGAGATGGCGGCCGGCGCTCCTTACTCACACTGGCGCTACCCGGGCAACGAGCTGCACGAACTCCAGTGGGAGCTCACGAACCTAGTGGTGGAGACCTTCGCCGCCTCGCCGGACGGAGGCGTCGCCGGGCCAGCGCGTACCGCCCTGGACCAGGGCCTCCACTCCTGCCAGTACTGGTGGGCAAGCTGCCGGCCGTGGTGGGACACAGGTATGATCGAACGGGGAGCCGCTCTTCTCCTCGACGCCGTCCGGGGGGCCGCTGGAGTGCTGCCGCCGGAGACGCTGCGACGGGCCGAAGCCCTGCACGACGATATCGTAGCGACGGCCCGGCGCTGGCAGGAGAGCGGCCAGGCGCGGCGCCTGCGTGAGGCGTACCTGCGCGAACACCCCCAGGTCGACGCCAAGCAGTTGACCTTCTCATCGTAGGTATTCCGCCCATGGGCCAGATCTATCTCGGCCTCGCCATCCACAACCACCAGCCCGTCGGCAATTACCCCTTTGTCTTCGAGCAGGTCTATCACGACGCCTACCTCCCATTCCTGGAGGCCCTGGAGCGGCATCCAGACGTCCGCATCTCGCTTCACATTTCGGGCTGCCTGCTGGACTGGTTGTTACCCAACCAACCGGAATACATCCGGCGGCTGGCCGCCCTCTGCGCCCGCGGCCAGGTGGAGATGATGACCGGCGGCTACTACGAGCCTATCCTGCCCATGATCCCGGACAGCGACAAGCTGGGGCAGATCGGCAAGCTCTCAGAGACGGTGCGGCGGCTCTTCGGGCAGGAGCCGGCGGGCCTGTGGCTGACGGAGCGCGTCTGGGAGCCGCACCTGCCGGCACCCCTGGTCCGCGCCGGCGTCCGCTGGACGCTGGTCGACGACAGCCACTTTCTACGGCTGGGTATGGCCGAATCCGACTTGGACGGTTACTTCATCACAGAGGAGGAAGGCCTGCCCCTGAAGGTCTACCCCGGGAGCCAGTTCCTCCGCTACGCTATCCCCTGGGACCCCGTCGAAGATGTCATCGAGTACCTGCGTGACCAGGCCTCCGAGGAGCCCGGTCGCATCCTCGTCCTGGGCGACGACGGCGAGAAGTTCGGGAGCTGGCCCACCACCTACGCCCACTGCTGGGAGAAGGGCTGGATGGAGGACTTCTTCACCGCCCTGGAGGAGAACACGGGCTGGCTGAAGACGATACCCCTCGGCGAGCACGCCGAACGCTACCCAGCCCGCGGCATCGTCTACCTGCCCACCGCCTCCTACTCAGAGATGATGGAGTGGGCGCTGCCCACCCCGGCCCGCGTCGAGTTCGACCGCCTCGCCCGCGAGGCGAAGGATTCCGGCCGCGAGGACCTGCTGCGTCACCTCCAGTCCGGCTTCTGGCGCTACTTCCTGGTCAAGTACCCGGAGGCCAACGCCATGCACAAGCGCATGCTGCGCGTGCACCGAAAGGTGGAGCAGGCCGCCACCCGCGGCGACGCCTCGGCGGCTCGCGATGCCCTCTGGAGCGGCCAGTGCAACTGCCCCTACTGGCATGGCGTCTTCGGGGGCCTTTACCTGCGGCACATCCGCTGGGCCACTCACCGCCGGCTCATCGCCGCCGAGCGGCAGGCGGACCGCCTCCTGCACGGCAGAGCTGGCTGGCTGGAGGTCCGTCGCGAGGACCTGGACTACGACGGTCAGCCGGAGGTGCTGGTCCAGACCGCCGACCTCTCCCTTTGCTTCCATCCCCACCTGGGGGGCATGCTCTCGGAGTGGGACGTGCGCCGCCAGGACTGGAACCTCCTCAACGTCCTCAGCCGCCGCCGCGAGGCCTACCACGAACCGCTGCTCGAGGCGGAGGGCGCAGCCGCCGGCCTCCGCCAGCCGACCGGCGACGACACCGGCGCCGTGCACTCCATCCACGATGAGCTGAGCGTCAAAGAGCCTGGGCTGGCCGCCCTCCTGGCCTTCGATCCGCATCGCCGCGGCGGCCTCCAGGAGCAGTTCCTGCCGCCGGAGGCCTCCCTTCCCGACTACGCCGCCAGCACCTTCGCCTCAGCCGGTGACTTCCTGCTCGGCCCCTGGCAGGTGTCCGTAGAGCGGACGAAGGAGGAGGTCACCGTCCGACTGGAGCGTCACGGGCGGCTCACGCTGGGAGACCAGTCGTTCCCGCTGCGCCTGGAGAAGGCGGTGACGGTGGCGCGCCGGGGCCAGCAGGTGGCGGTGCGCTACCGGGTGGAGAACGAGGGTCAGGAGGTCTCCTTCCTCCTCGCCAGCGAGTGGAACCTGAACCCCATCCAGGCCCCGGACGGCGACGACCGCATCCAGACGCTTCGCGTCAAGGGCAAGAAGCGCTCCCTGGCCCATGCGGGCCAGGCCGAGAGCGTTCGGCGGGCGGCGGTGGTCGGTGGTGCCGGCGTGGCCCTCGTCGCCCAGCTGGCCCAGTCTTGCACCCTCTGGCACTTCCCGGTGGAAAGCGTCTCCAACTCAGAAGGGGGCCTGGAGCGAGTGAACCAGGGCGCCTGCCTGGCCTTCCTCTTCGACCTTCACCTGGCGCCGGGCGAGAGCCGGGAGCTGTCCCTCACCTGGACGGTAGAGGGATAGCACTGCCTTTGCCGAGGACGCTCCTTTTCGCTATGATGGCGTCCACGCGGCTCTGGCGCGCCGGCATCGTTTCGAGGCAATAGATCAGGGGAGAAGACTCATGCCCAAGGCCCTCGTGAACGGCGTCCGCATCTACTATGAGGTCTACGGCCAGGGGGAGCCTATCCTGCTGATCATGGGCCTGGGGGGTAGCGCTCTAGCCTGGCAGAGCCAGATCCCCACCTTTTCCCAGCACCTGCGCGTCATCGCCTATGACAACCGCGACGCTGGTCGCAGCGACAAGGTGGAGGCCGAGTACTCCATGGCCGACATGGCTGACGACGCCGCTGCCCTCCTGGACTGCCTGGACATCGGCTCGGCCCACGTTTACGGCGTCTCTATGGGCGGCATGATCGCCCAGGAGCTGGCCCTGCGTCACCCGGGGCGCGTGCGCACCCTCGTTCTGGGCTGCACCAGCCCCTGCCTGGTGGCCATGCCCCCTTCCGAGAAGGCGGTGCGCGACATCATGGAGGCGGCGGAACTCCCTGTCCGGGAGGCCTTCGAGCGCACCATGTGGACCGGGTACAGCGATGCCTACCTGGCCGCCCATCGGGACGACCTCTGGCTGCGCGTCCAGGTGGAGGCCGGCCTCACACCGCCCCTGGAGGCCTTGCGACGCCATTATGCCGTCGTGGGTGGGTTCGACGTGCGGGAACGAGTCGGCCAAATCCGTGCCCCCACCCTGGTCATGACAGGGGACCAGGACCCGCTGGTGCCGCCGGAGAGCTCTCGCTTCCTGGCGGAGCACATCCCCGGTGCCGAACTCGTCGTCTTCCCGAAAGGCCGCCACGCCTTCAACGTCGAGTTCGAGGAGGAGAGCAACGGCGCCGTCCTCGACTTCATCCGCCGCCGCAGCGGCATCGCCACTTAGCGCTAGGGAGGAGTAACTGTGCGCGACCTCGTGATGCGAGCTCTGGACACTGCCCGTCAACAGGGCGCCGCCTACGCTGACGTGCGGGTCGTGCGCCTCGTCAGCGAGTCCATCACCGTCCGCAACGAGAACGTGGAGGGCCTCACTGCCGACGAGAGCCTGGGATTCGGCGTCCGCGTCATCGTCGATGGCTACTGGGGGTTCGCCAGCAGCTACAACGTGACGCTGGAAGAGGCCGACCGTGTGGCTGCCCAGGCGGTGCGCATCGCCCGCGCCTCGGCCCGAGTGCGCGGCCCCAAGGCGAACATCGGCCCGCCGGAGGTCCACCGCGATAGCCACCACACCCCCTACCGGAAGGACCCCTTCGCCGTTCCTCTGGACGATAAGATCGCCTTTCTCCTCCGCGCCAACGAGGCCATGATGAAGGTGCAGGGCGTGGTGATGGCGGAGTCCAACGTCTACTGCCAGCGAGAGGAGAAGACCTTCGGGAGCAGCGAAGGCAGCTTCATCGAGCAGGCGCTGGTGGAGACGGGCTGCGGCATCGAGGCCACCGCCGTCGACGAGGGGGAGGTGCAGCGCCGCTCCTATCCCAACAGCGTCGGTCGTCAGCAGGGCACCGAGGGCTGGGAGTTCGTGGAGCGCTATGACCTGCCGGGGAACGCCGGCCGCGTCGCCGAGGAGGCAGTGGCCCTTCTCCGCGCCAAGCCATGTCCAGCGGGAGTCGCCACCGTTATCCTGGACGGCAGCCAGGTCGCCCTTCAGATCCACGAGAGCTGCGGCCACGCCATCGAGCTGGACCGGGTGCTGGGGACGGAGGCCGCCTTCGCTGGCACCAGCTTCCTGACCACCGACAAGCTGAACAACTTCCGCTACGGCTCCGACATCGTCAACATCACGGCCGACGCCACCATACCGGGCGGATTGGGCACCTTCGGCTACGACGATGAGGGGGTACCCGCGCAGGCCATCCCTGTCGTGCGCAGCGGCCTGTTCGTGGGCTATCTCACCTCCCGCGAGACGGCGACCGCCCTGGGCCAGCTCAGCAACGGAGCCATGCGCGCCTCCGGATGGAACCGCATTCCCCTCATCCGCATGACCAACGTTAATCTGGACCCAGGAACCTGGACCCTGGAGGACCTCATCGCCGATACGGAAGAGGGCCTCTACATGGAGACCAACCGGAGCTGGAGCATCGACGACCGGCGGCTGAACTTCCAGTTCGGCACTGAGATCGCCCGCGAGATCAAGAACGGCAAGCTGGGCGACCTGGTGAAGAACGCCACCTACACGGGCATGACGCCCCAGTTCTGGGGTAGCTGCGACGCCGTCTGCAACCGGGACTACTGGGTGGTCTGGGGAACACCCAACTGCGGCAAAGGACAGCCGGAGCAGGTGGCCCACACCGGCCACGGCGCCGCCCCCGCCCGCTTCCGCAACGTACAGGTCGGCGTCATGAAATAAGACGAAATAGGTATTGTTAGACTATTGACAAAGGATCAGACAATGGCTATCCTTGTTATACTCCAGGAAAGAGGAGGGGAAGTCGGAGTTCATGGCGGAAGAGCTTCCGGCGGAGGTGTCCAAAGTCTACGAGCGGGGCCAGACGGTGGTTCCCAAGCGGATCCGCGAGGCGCTGGCCATCGAGAGCGGCGCCCGTCTCCAGTGGCAAGTGCGCGAGGGGGTGATCCAGGTGATCCCTGTACCAGCGAATCCCGTTCAAGCCCTACGCGGGCTCCTGAGAAACACCGGCTATACCTACGCTCGCTTCCTCCGCGAGCGGCAACTGGAGCGCGAGGCCGAGCGAAGGCGCGAGGCGGCGGAGTCACGTACGTCCTTGACACCTCCGCGTTGATCCGTTTCCTCCGCGATGAGGCAGGGGCAGACGACGTACAACGTATCGTTGAAGGGAAGGAGCCTGTGCTCCTTCCCTTCATGACGATGATGGAAGTGAACTACGTCTTGCGGCGAACCCTATCCCCGTCTGAGGTGGAGCACACCATGGCAGCGCTGCGTGAATGGCCGGTGATCATCGCCGAGTCTAGCCCCGAATGGGGTCGGAGGGCCGCCGAGGTCAAGGGCCGAGGCGGCCTTTCCGTGGCCGATGCCTGGATAGCCTCCCTGGCCCTTCTCCACGACGCGGAGCTGGTGCACAAGGACCCGGAGTTCGACGCCGTGGAGGGCCTGCGCTCCCACCACCTGCCGGACTGACCCCCTGTCCTACAGCCAGCGCAGTCGGTATGATAGGAGCGCTGCGACTCAAGTCCCGCGGCGGCCTTCTCGGTGCCGCTGCCCCGAGGGTTGCGGTGGAACGACAGCGTTTCGAAGAGCTGGTATCCGAGGCCCTGGAGGGGATGCCGCCCCGCTTCGCTGAGCGCCTCTCCAACATCGACGTGGAGGTGCGCGACTGGCCCACCCTTGGTGAGATGCGGGCAGCCGGCGTCCCGCCGGGCCGTATCCTTCTGGGCCTTTACCGGGGCGTTCCCCAGACCCGTCGCAGTCAGGGGTACAACATGGCCTTGCCCGACCGCATCTTCATCTACCGGGGGCCCATCGAGAGGGTCTGCCGCAGCGACGACGAGGTGCGAGAGCGGGTTCGCCGCACAGTGCTCCACGAGATCGCCCATCACTTCGGCTGGAGCGACGCCGAGCTGGCCGAGATGGAACGATAGGTCATCGCAGTCAGTCAATCTCTGCACCGAAAAGGAGGAGGAAAAAGCTATGGCCCTGGACCTGAACGCGGTTGGAAAGCCTTTCAAGCCCACGACCTTCGAGTACACGGACCGGGAGGTGATGCTCTACGCCCTCGGGATCGGCGCTGGCCCCGACGAGCTGGACTTCACCTACGAGAAGAACCTGAAGGTCTATCCCACCTTCGCCGTCATCCCCGCCTTCGCTGCCCTGGCGAGCCTCGGCCAGGTACTGACCTTCAACTGGGCCATGCTGCTGCACGGCGAGCAGCGCATCGAGCTCAAGGCTCCCATCCCCACCAGCGGCAAGCTCACCACCGTGGGCGCCGTCCGCGCCATCTACGACAAGGGCTCCGGCGCCCTGGTGATTGTTGACGCCGAGACCAAGGACGAGGGCGGGAAGGTGCTTTTCGTTAACAGCTTCGGTGCCTTTATCCGCGGCGAGGGCGGCTTTGGAGGAGAGCGCGGCCCCAGCGGCCCCAGGAACGTGCCTCCGCAGCGCGCCCCGGACGCTACTGTGGAGATGCAGACTCGCCCCGACCAGGCCCTCCTCTACCGCCTCTCGGGGGACCGCAACCCTCTGCATGCCGACCCGGATTTCGCCAAGATGGCGGGCTTCGACCGGCCGATCCTGCACGGCCTCTGCACCTTCGGCCACGCCGGCCGGGCCGTCCTTAGCGCCTTCTGCAACAACGACCCGGTCCGTCTCAAGGCCTTCGAGGTGCGCTTCTCGGGCGTGGTCTTCCCAGGGGATACCATCATCACCGACATGTGGAAGGAGAGCGACACCCAGATCATCGTCCAGTCGAAGACGCAGCGGGGCGACGCGGTGCTGGGCAGCGCCGCCGCCACCATAGCACCGTAGCGGCGACGCTGGCCGGTGCCCGAGTAGGGGCAGGGCTCGCCCCTGCCCCTACGTATCCCGTTCCGTCCGGCAGACGCCCACCATAGCAGGCGCGGACGTGGAGGGACAAGGCATGTTGGGGGAATCGCAGCTCAGGAACCTGGCGGACCGCATCCTGGGGATGAGCAAGGCGGACCAGACGGAGGTCCTCGTCTTCTCGGGCTCCTCCGCCCTCACGCGCTTCGCCAACAACTACATCCACCAGAACGTGGAGCAAGAGGACGCGGACATCCGCCTGCGGGTGGTGCTGGGACTCTCCTCCGGCGGCGCCAAGATCGGCGTTGCCTCCACCAATGTCCTCTCCGACGAGTCGCTGCGGGCACTGGTGGAGCAGGCCACGGAGATGGCGCGCCGCCAGAAGGAGAACGTTGACTTCCGTTCCCTGCCCGGTCCTCAGCCCATTCGCTCCGTCGACTCCTTCGTGGAGCGGACAGCCCGCTGCGGTCCCGAGGAACGCGCTGCCGTCGTTGCCCGCATCTGCGACGCCGCCGTCCGCGCCGGCCTCACCGCGGCGGGCGCCTTCCGCACCGGCGTCGGCGAGGTCACCGTCGCCAACTCCCTGGGCGTCTTCGCTTACCACCGCGAGGCTACGGCCGACATCAACACGGTGGTCATGGGCGAGACCGGCAGCGGCCATGCCGAGCGCGTCTCTCTGGACGTGGCCGACATCGACGGCGATGAGGTCGCTCAGGAGGCCGTCGATAAGGCTCTGCGCAGCGCCAACCCCGTGGCCCTGGAGCCCGGCGAGTACCCGGTGATCCTGGAGGAGTACGCCGTCGCTGACCTGCTCGACTTCTTCGCCTACCTGTCCTTTGGGGCCCAGGCCTATCAGGAGAAGCGCAGCTTCATGTCAGGACGCCTCGGCGAGAAGGTCATGGGTGAGAACGTCTCCATCTGGGACGACGGTCTGGCCCCGGACACGATCGCCAGCCCCTTCGACTTCGAGGGCGTGCCCAGGCAGCGGGTCGACTTCGTGACGGCGGGGGTGGCTCGCGGCATCGTCTACGATACCTACTCGGCGGGCAAGGAGGAGGGCCGCCAGTCGACGGGCCACGCCCTGCCGGCTGGCTACACCTTCGGTCCCGTGCCGGGCAACATGTTCCTCGGCACGGGTGACGCCACCAAGGAGGACATGCTGGCCTCCATCGAGCGCGGCGTCTGGGTGAGCCGCTTCTGGTACACGCGGCCCGTCCACCCACTGACGGTGGTGGTGACGGGCATGACCCGCGACGGCACCTTCCTCATCGAAAAGGGGCGCATCACCGCCCCTATCAAGAATCTCCGATTCACCCAGAGCTACGTGGACGCCCTGAACGAGGTGGAGGCCATCGGGCGGGAGACGCGCCTGCTGCCCGCCATCGCCGGCCACAGCCGGGTGCCCACCCTCCGCCTCCGGCGCTGGAACTTCACCGGCGCCACCGAGTTCTAGGACGGCCGCCGGACAGCAGGCGCAGAACGGAATCTCACCCCTACGCCTTGCCCGTGCCTTGACAAGTCGCGCTCCCGGCACTACCTTGTGCGGGCCGTCGTAAGCCTGCCAATGACGGCCCAGGAGTCCTAGCCCGGCGACCGGAGCCGGAACCCGTGCGGTCAGGGGAGGACCCCGACGGCGGAAGCGGCCGGCGGCTGGTTTTCAGGTAGCCTGCTGTAGAGAGAGGAGATGCCTCATGAGGCAGCGCACCGCAATCACCCTCGCACTGGCATTCCTCATCGCCCTCGCCCTGGCAGCCCTCACTACGACCTCGCGCGTACGGGCCGAAGAGCGCACCGTCGGCCTGAGCCCCGGCTGCAACATGGTCACCCTTACCTTCGCCACCGGCACCGGCGCCGCTACCCTGACCACCGCCGTCTCTCCACCTGAGGCTCTCGACGCCGTCTGGCGCCTCGACAACGCCACTCGCACCTTCCAGGCCTTCATGCCCCAAGCACCCCAGGCCAGCGACCTCACGTCCCTCAACCTCCTCGACGCCGCCTTCATCTGCGTCGACGCTGCTGCCACCATCGCCATGCCCACGGTGGCGTCTGACCCCGCAAGCGCTCCCATCTCGGTCAACCTCTCGACCGGCTGCAGCGCTGTGGGGCTGACCTTCCTGGACGGCACCGCTCCCTCCGGGGTGGCCGGGGCCATCACGCCGGCCGGGGCCTTTGAATCTCTCTGGCGTCTCGATAATGCCACGGGTTCTTTCCAGGCCTACGTGGCCGCCGCCCCGCAGGCCAGCGACCTCACGAGTCTGGCCTTCCTGGACGCCGTGTTCATCTGCACCGTAGGACCGGCCACCCTTATGATGCCCGCCGTCACGACACCCAGCGCCACGGTTCCCACCGGACCTCCGGGGGATGTCAGGTACGTGATGGAGGCGGCCGTGCCCCAGATCGTGGACCTGCCCCAGGCCTTCCAGGCGGTCTACGAAGACTTCGAATCCTACTCGCCGCCGGGTCTCCTCTACTACTACGATATCCTCTACGGGGACCCCCTGGGCTACGATGCTCCGTTCGAGACCCCTGCCTACATCGCATTCGACCTAGCGCTGTTTGACACGGTAGGGAATGCCAAGAGCGCCATGCAGCAATTCAGGTCGTTGTCAGCCGAGGAATGGAAAACAGAACTCCAGCCGCGGTACGGCGGCTCGTTCGGGCTGGAGATCGACTCGGTCACCATCCAGGAGGTTGAAGCCCTGACAGCGATAGGGGAGGAAGCGGCGTGGTCTCGCTTTAGGCTTTATCTCAGGCCGGTCCAGACGAACGATTTCTTCCTGCCCTTCGCGACGGATGTGATCACGATCCGTCGGGACCGGATCCTCGGTCGGGTATGGGTAGACTGGTCGTGGGGACCACCTGGGCCCAAGTTCATCCCCGAGAATCTGGCCAAGAAGATGGACGCCGGCATCCAAGAAGCGCTCCCCGAGCTTCTGGCAGCGGTCCAATAGGAGCGGAGCAGGCACGGAACGCGATGAAGAAGACGGCCCAGGCCCTTGTCGCCGCGCTGGCCCTTGCCGGCCTGGGGCTGGGTTTTGCCGGGCTGCCCGCTGAGCATCTCCCCGGCGGGGCGGCGCTTAGGTCCCAGGAGGTTGTGCGGCCACCCGGCGCGGCGGTACCCGATGAGGTCCTAGTCAAGGTCCGGCCGGGCGGGGCTTCTGCCCGGCATCTGATAGACAAACTCATCGGCGCCGAAGAGGTAGGCCGCCTGGAAGCCCTCGGCGTCGTGCGTCTTAGGCTCGAGCCAGGGATGCCAGCGGGCCTGGCGGCCCGTCTCTACGAAAGCCTGCCGTTCGTGGAATATGCAGAGCCCAACTACGTCCTTCGCACGGTCGGCGTGCCGAACGATCCGTTATACGGGCCCAACCAGCGCTGGTACTACCAACTCATCGAGGCGCCGGCTGCCTGGGACCTGGGGTCAGGTGCTCAGCCAACGGTAGTGGCTGTGCTGGACACGGGAATCGACATCGACCACCCGGACCTGGCAGGCAAGATCTGGGTCAACCAGGCTGAGATAGAGAACAATGGCCTCGATGACGACGGAAACGGCTGCATCGATGACACCCACGGCTGCAACTTTGTGGACCCCAGGACCGCTGACCTGGCCTGCGTCTCACGGCCGCCCGGCCCCAGCAGCGATGTCACCGACGATGACGGGCACGGCACCTTCGTGGCGGGTGTAGTGGCCGCCAGAACCAACAACGGGCAGGGGGTCGCGGGTACAGCCGGCGTCGTCGTCGTGATGCCCGTCAAGGTCCTCGCCTGCACCGGCGGTGGCACCGCCGCCGACATCGCCGCGGGCATCCTCTATGCCGCCAGGAATGGGGCACGGGTCATCAACATGAGCTTCGGCGGCCACCTCGAGTCAGACACGATCCGCGACGCCATCAAGGCAGCCCACGACGACTTCGGGGTCGTCCTCGTATCCGCCAGCGGGAACACCGATATCGGTGAGGTCTCCTTCCCGGCCGACCTCCCCGAAGTCATCGCCGTCGGCGCCTCCGATCACCACAAGCCGGACGAAAGGGCGCAGTTCAGCAACTGGGGGCCCGAGGTAGACGTAGCCGCCCCAGGCGTCGATATCACAAGCACAGTTCCCTCGAAACTCTGCAGCCGAAACTGGAAGTGCATAAGCAGCCTGCCGTACTCGCAGGCCAGCGGCACATCTTTCGCGGCACCGCTGGTCTCGGGCCTCGCGGGCCTGCTGCTTTCACGGAACCCCAGCTTGAGCAACGAGGACGTGCGAACGATCATCAGGTCTACCGCTCAGCCCCTACCGGACCGCGACTTCCCTAACTGGGCTGGAACCGGCCGCATTCGCATGAAGCAAGCCCTGGAGTTCAACCTGGAGGAGAGACCGACCGGAGGCCTGAGCCCCGGCTGCAACATGGTCACCCTTACCTTCGCCACCGGCACCGGCGCTGCTACCCTGACCACCGCCGTCTCTCCACCTGAGGCCCTCGATGCCGTGTGGCGCCTCGACAACGCCACTCGCACCTTCCAGGCCTTCATGCCCCAGGCACCCCAGGCCAGCGACCTCACCTCTCTCAACCTCCTCGACGCCGCCTTCATCTGCGTCGACGCTGCTGCCACCATCGCCATGCCCACGGTGGCGTCCGACCCCGCGAGCGCTCCCATCTTGGTCAACCTCTCGACCGGCTGCAGCGCTGTGGGGCTGACCTTCCTGGACGGTACCGCTCCCTCCGGGGTAGCTGAGGCCATCACGCCGGCCGGGGCCTTCGAATCTCTCTGGCGTCTCGATAATGCCACGGGTTCTTTCCAGGCCTACGTGGCCGCCGCCCCCCAGGCCAGCGACCTCACGAGCCTGGCCTTTCTAGATGCCGTGTTCCTCTGTACCGGAGGACCGGCCACCCTGGTGATGCCTGCCGTGGCCCCCGCGGGCTGACCGTGCCGTTCGGCACCGCGCCAAGCCGCAAGTGATTTCCGGGCCCTGCGCGAGGGCCGCGAGCTTTACCTGGGCTGGTGCCCGGCGAGGAGCGCGTCGTCTTCTGACACGACCTGGAGACCGGCTTCGCCGGCGGCCAGCCTCTCTGACCCCCATCCCAGATTCCTTGCCCAGGCCAGGGCTGCTCACGAGAAAACCGCTGTGGTATGCTATTCGTAGACTATATAACACCCATTGGGGGCAAATTACCCTACAGGAGGTCACTGATGCGAAGCAAGAGGCTTCTCGCGTTCACGTTTCTGGCCATCTCCAGCCTGGCCCTGGTCGCCGCAGCCTGCGGCGGCGGGAGTGAGAAGACGGCGGCTACACCGACTCGACCGGCTGCTGCCGCCAGCCCAACGCGGCCCGCCGCCTCGCCGACGGCGGGGGCGGTGGCTTCGCCCACCGGGACTCCCGCCCCGGAGGCGACGACGGCGCCTGCCGCCCAAACCGTCGAGATCGCCGCCATCCCCCGCATGAAGTTCGACAAGGACACCATCACGGTGAAAGCTGGCAGCCAGGTCACGTTGAAGTTCACCAACAACGACACTGGTGTACCCCACAACTGGGCCGCCTATACTGACTCGACTGCCTCGACGCCTATTCCTGGCGCCAAGACGGAGATCTGCACAGGCCCCTGCCAGACGCAGATCACCTTTACGGCTCCCAGCCAGCCCGGGGACTACTTCTTCCGCTGCGACGTCCACCCCGCAGCCATGACGGGCACTCTCGTCGTCGAGTAGTGACCCGGGGCAGCGTCACGAGCGCTGTGCAGGTCCCTGTCGGGCGTGTCACTCCCAGCTCTCGCTCGGGCGGGAAGCTTGCTGGCTACGTTGCGTAGCCTGTAGACCCAGCGGCATCTCCCGCCACAGGTCCCCTAGCGTTAGCACGCCCAAAGCCCTTATGCTCACCATGGGCGTGCTCCTTTTTTTGACACCTCCGGTGGCGACTCTGAGACTGGCCAGCGTCAGGAGAAGGAACCAATGGCGACCATTACTGTTATCGTGGGCGATGCGCCCTACGGAAAGCAGCGAGTATACACCGCGCTCAGGTTCTTGCTGGTGGCCCTCCACGAAGGACACCAAGCGAACCTCTTCCTCGTAGAGGATGCCGTCTTCGCGGCCAAGAGGGGACAGCAGCCGCCGGAGATGCCCGTAGGCGAAGCTGGCATGCCCAACTGCGAGGAACTGCTGCAAGCAGCAATGAAGGAGGGGCTCACAATCAAGGCCTGCCGTGTCTGCTCCATGGAGCGAGGCCTCCAGCCAGAGCAGGTCATGGAGGGCGTAGAGATCGGCTCCATGGTTGACCTGGTGAACTGGGTGGTGGAAAGCGACAGGACCGTGTTCTTCTAGGCCCACGACGTTATCATGGGGACGCCGGTGCTCCGCAGACGGGAGACCGGTACCACCAGCAAGAAGGAGTACGGACAGCGAATGGCATGGGACCCAGGATTTGAGGTTGCCTTCAACCCGCGCTCCGTCGCTGTGCTCGGGGCTTCTACCAAGGAGCGAGGGGGTGGGAACGGGTTCATTCGCGGCATGCAGGAGATGGAATACGAGGGGAAGCTGTACCCCATCAATCCCAACACCGAGGAGATCATGGGCTACAAGTGCTACCACTCGCTGGCGGACGTGCCGGAGGTGCCCGACCTGGTGATCGTGGCCGTGGGGGCGGGACGTGCCGAGCAGGCGCTCGAAGAGTGCATCGCCAAGGGCGCTCGGAACATTCACATGTTTACGGCAGGCTTCGCGGAGACCGGCGAGGAGGAAGGAGCCAGCCTGGCCGAGCGGCTGCGTGAGGTGGCGCGCCGCGGCCGGCTCAACATCGTCGGACCGAACTGCATGGGCATCTACTCGCCGCGAGGGCGCATATCGCCCTGGGGGAAGCTGCCCACCGAGGTCGGGCCCATCGCCATGATCACGCAGAGTGGCGCGCTCGGCAGCGAATTCGTTCGCCTCGCTCCCGACCACGGTCTGCTCATGAGCAAGGTGATCTCCTACGGCAACGGGTACGTCCTGGACTGCACCGACTACCTGGAATACCTGGAGAGAGACCCGGACACGAAGTACATCGCGATGTACCTGGAGGGGGTTCAGGACGGGGCGAAGCTGCTGCGCATGGTGAAGCGGATCTCGCCCAGGAAACCCATCGTCATCTGGAAGGGAGGCCTCACGGCGGTGGGCGCCAAGGCGGCCGCTTCCCATACCGGCGCTCTCGCCGGCCAGGACGCCGTCTGGGGCGCCTTTTTCGCTCAATCAGGGGCAGTTCGGGTGGATTCAACCGATGAGATGGTAGACGTTCTTCAGGCCCTGGTGCGCCTGCCGCCCTGCGCCGGCCGTGGCGTCGCCATCATGGGGGGCGCGGGTGGAACCAGCGTGTCCGCCGCCGACATCTGCGCTCGTGCGGGTCTCGCCGTTCCCGCTATCTCCGAGGACATTCAAAGGGAGCTGCGCACCTTCATTAGGGTTGCCGGCACCAGCGTACGCAACCCCCTGGACGTGGGCATGCAGCTCAGAGGCCCCGAAGACTTCCTGCGTGTACTGGAGCTCGTAGCCGAGGACCCGGGGATCGACATCATCATCATGGTGCTTTACCCGTTCATGAGGCGCTTCGCCGGACGCAAGTGGGTGAAGAAGGTGATGGACGACCTGGTGAAATTCGGCCAAACCGCAGGGAGTCGCAAGCCATTCCTCATCGCCATGCGCAACCCGGCCGAGAACCTGGAGGCCGAGAAAGTCAGGCTGCGGATCACACAGGACTTCATCGCCGCGGGTATCCCCGTCTTCAAGAACGTTGAGCGCGCCTGCCGTGCGCTCTACAAGTTCACCGCCTACTACCGCGCCCTGGAAGGTGAAGATACCCAGGCGCCACAGGCAAGGGCGCGCGAAGTAGCAACGCGTTGACACGGCAGGTAGACCCAAGCACGGGGAAGGGATCGGTGAGGGCGCAAGCGTGGCGTCTGGCCCCCGAGGAGTCCTCTCCAGGCTATGCGCCTCAGCCCGCCGCCATCGCCTGCCGCACCTCGGCGATGGTGACCACCTTCCCGGTGTAGGAGAGGTCGCGGGTGGCCAGCCACAGTGCCGCCTGCGCCGCCGCTTCCGGTTTCTCCCACGTTGAGTAGTCGATCTCCGGGTTGCGGAACACCCAGCCCTCAGTGGCGATGTTTAGCTCGATGCGCAGGGCGTTCACCGCGACGCGGTACTGCTGTAGCTCGGCGGCCAGCCCCTGGGTCAGCTTCTCCAGGGCGATCTTGGACACGGAGTAGGAGAGCATCCCTGGCATCAGCACCTCCGCCAGGTAGGAGGAGATGTTGATGATGCGGCCGCTCCCCTGCTCCGTCATGCGGGGCAGGAAGGCCTGGGTGCACAGCACCGGCCCTCTCAGGTTCACGTTGAGCACCAGGTCCCAACGCTTGCGCGGGGTCTGGTGGAAGGGGGCGGGGAAGCTGATGCCAGCGTTGTTGACCAGGATATCGATGCGGCCGAGCTCCTCCAGGGTGCGGCGGGCTGTCTCATCCACTTGGGCCTCGTCGGTCACGTCGGTGGCGATCGCCAGCGCCCGTCGCCCCAGGGCCTGCACCTGGCGCGCGGTCTCCTCGATAGTGCCGGGCAGCTTGGAGGGGGCAGACTCCGTGGTGCGGGCAGTAACCACCACATCGGCTCCGGCCCGGGCGAATTCCACGGCTATCGCCCGGCCGATGCCCCGGCTGGCTCCTGTCACCACAGCTACTTGGTCTCGCAGCGGCAGAGCCTCAGAGGTCACGGGGCAAACATGGGGCATCCCGGCCCCAGGGTCAAGCCCCCTGCGCTCGCTCGCCCGAAGAGCCCCGCCTTTTGGAGTTTGAACCCTCATCTCTCCAGACTGTGCGACACGCTTGCGGCGCAGCGCCGAAGACATGGCTTCGCGGTGCCGATACTCTACAGGGCGGGATGATCAGCCCGCCGAGGGTGTCGGCATGACCTCAGGGGCGAAGGTGTCCGAATACAAGAGGACTACTTCGGCGGCAGGTCACGGGGTCAGACCCTAGAGTGAGGGCACGTTGACATCGCGTTCGCTTGTTATTACTGTGTCGGCGTTGGCGCTGCTAGCTGTCGCCGGCATCGCTATCATCGCAGTGGCCTTCCTCGGCGGGAGCGAAGCCAAGTCCGAGAAGCCGGCGGTGGTGGCGAGCCCGGGGGCGACTCTCGCCCCAGCCACTGTCGCGCCCACGCTTGCGCCCCAAACGCCCAGGCTGCCGACCCCGACCACGATAGGCGCTGGTCCCAAGCCCACCTTCGTCCCTCCGGAACCAACGCCTACGGCCACCCCCACGACGGAGCCTGAGTCTACCGGGGAGTCTGGCCCTGCCTCATCGGAATCGCCCGGCCCAACGCTGCCGGACCTCGTGGTCCTGAACCTCACTGTCTCCGGGGATCGAGTATCGGCGGTCATTGGGAACGTGGGCGAACAGGCGATTCCAGCCGGCGCTACCGTCGAGCTGGCGTTGGACGGCGCCGTGGCTGGCTCCATCGCGCTCACGCAAAGCCTCGGCGCGGGCGGTAACTTTACCCTCCTGCTCGCTCAGGAGTTCATATATGGACCGATATCGGCGACCGCCGTCGTGGACCCGGGGAACTTCATCCGGGAGGCGGACGAGGCCAACAACAGCCTGACTCGGCAACTGGGGCCCGATATTCCGCTGGACCTGGCGCTGACGGGGCTCGCCGCCGTGGGCGGCGACGACCACCTCTCGGTGAACGTGCGCAACAACTCGCTGGTGCCGGCTCGCCAGGTCATGGCGCGCCTCTCGGTCTATCGCTTGGATTCCAGCAGCCCCCTCTCCATCACCATCCGGCAACTCAACATTGAGCCACAGGGCACTATTGCGCTGGCTCCCGGCCTCTCCTCCGTGCGCGGCCTTTCCCTGCGAGTGGTGCTGGAGCTGGTCGGCATGACAGAGGGCAACCCGACCAACAACGTAGTGGAGTCCCTGATCCCATAGCCTTAGGGTGCCGGACTCGGCCGCGCCAGAACAAGAAGCCGGTGCGCGAGCGTAGGGCTCGCGCACCGGCTCAATCTTGTTTCCGCCTTGGTGGCGCCTGTTATTGGCCTTCCGGGAGGCTGGGGATCTCTTCGCTCACGGGGTAGGGTGGCTCGAAGTCGCTGTCCGAGACATCGCGGCTGAAGTCAGTGGCTTCCATTGACGTCTCCGCGCCTTCTACGGTCTCTTTGGTGAATAGGGGCACGGCCTCCTCGCTCAGGCAGATCTCGGACTCGCCCTCGATCTGGGACGAACGGACCGTGTAGCACTTGGCGTCCTCGCCCGCTATCTTGCGGCTGCTGGTCGACACGATGTCGACATTGGGATCGGTCAAGGTGTTCTCTAGCTCAGCGGCGATCTCGCCCGCCCCCTGGCCCGTTGCGCCGGTCGTCGCGAAGCACGAACCGCCTTCGCCCAGCTCGGGGACTTCGGTACAGAGGTAGGACTTGTCGGGAAGCATGATGAAGACAGTGTTCATCTGCTGACCCTCGGCCTCACCCTCAAAGTCGATTCTCAGGTTGTCCCCCTTCTTGTACCAGGTCATCGACCCCTCGGTCATGCCGGTCCCGCCGCTAACCTGATATGTCACCTTGAAAGTGGCCCTACCGAACTTTGCGGCCAGGTCACCAAACTCGCCGCCCCCCTCCTGAGTCTGAGGAGTTTCCACGGCCTCAGGCGTCTTGTCGGCTGGGCTGGTGGCCGCCGGGGCCGTTGGTGCACCCGGCTTCTCCTCTTCCTTACCGCCGCACGCCCATGCCAGCAGCGAAGAGATAACCACAAACGACAGTACAAGGAGCCACCTAGAACGTCGCATACCAACCCCTCCTGATTAGAACCGCCGGATCCTGCCGGAACACTCGAATGAGTGCCAGGACCGCGCCACCTGCGACGCGTCGCCTCTGCCGCTGACTCTAGGTCGCGAAAGGCCGACCGTCAAGTGTCATTTCCACGGAAATGGATGAGAGCCGGCCCGAACACCGGTCCAGCGCAACAATCCAGCACAGTGGTTGACCCCGAAAGGACACGATGCTACATTGGTCACCGAGGGCTAATTGGTGAAGGCTTCTATGCCTTTTCGCATACGGCCAGGTTCTGAGATAGCACCAGAAAAAGGATGGGCGATAGCGCCTTACGGGCGCTATCACCTCTTTTAGGGGGAGGCCGGTGCGCTTTTCGCTTATTCCCAGAAACTATCTGTTCTACGACCTCTTCGAAAAGAGCGCCCAAAATCTGGTGTTCACCAGCGAGGCCGTGGTGGACCTGATGGAGCACTTCGAGAACGTGGAAATGAAGACCGCCCATCTCAAGGAACTGGAACGCGCTGGCGACACCATAATCCACGAAATCATGGAGCAACTCCATAAGACCTTCGTGACGCCCCTGGACCGCGAGGACATGACTACCCTGGGTGAGCACATGGATGACGCAGTGGACTTCATGGAGGGAGCCACTACCGCCATGCGCATCTACGGCATCGAGCGGCCCACCGTTGCCGCCCGGGGCCTGGCCGACCTGATACGTCTGCAGACCATCCAGGTCGAGAAGGCTGTCTCAAAGTTGCGCCGTCACTCACAGCTCAAGTCGATTCTCGACCATTGCGTCGAGATCCACCGCCTGGAGAACGCCGCCGACACCCTCTGCCTGAACGCCATGGCCGAGCTCTTTCACGGCGAGGAGGGCTCGGTAGAGATCATCAAATGGCGGGAGGTCTACGACCAGCTCGAGAGAGCCACCGACAGTTGTGAGGATGTGGCCACCGTCCTGGAGGGGATCGTCCTAAAGCATGCCTAGGCATGGCTGCCGAGTGATATTGACAGAAGGGGAAGCCCGCGGCTTCCTCTTCTGTCAATTCGGAGAGGACTAGTGACGGATTCTTTTGCCTTTCTCGTCGTCACCTTCATCCTCATTCTGGGCTTCGAGGCCGTCAACGGCTGGACCGACGCCCCCAACGCCGTCGCCACCGTAGTTTCCACGCGGGTACTGACGCCGATGGTGGCGGTAGGCATGGCCGCTGTCCTCAATCTGGCAGGAGCCCTTTCCGGGACAGCGGTGGCTACCACCATCGGCAAGGGCATAGTAGACGTAGACGTCATCACGCTAGAGACAGCCGCCGCGGCGGCCCTGGCGGTCATCATCTGGAGCTCCACCGCCTGGTACTTCGGCCTCCCCACCAGTGAGAGTCACGGCATCGTCTCCGCAATCGCCGGGGCAGCGGTAGCCACGGCGGGCACCGATGTCCTCCTTTGGGACGGCTGGCGAAAGGTCTTCACAGGCTTGGGAGTGGCGGTCGGGGCGGGATTCACCGGCGCCTTTCTCCTGATGATTTTGGTGCTCTGGCTATTCCAGCGATTCAGGCCGTCGATGGTAAGACGGATCTTTGCGCCTTCACAGATCGCATCCTCCGCCTTCATGGCCTGGAGCCACGGCACAGCCGATGGTCAGAAGGCCATCGGCGTTATGGCCATGACCCTGGCCATCTGGTCAGGCAAAGGGTCGGAGGGGTTTGAGGTGCCCTTGTGGGTTATCTTGCTGGGGGCTACCACCATGGCGGTGAGCACCGCGCTGGGCGGCTGGCGCATTATCCGGACGCTGGGCATGCGGGTCACCCATTTGGAGACCCATCAGGGCTTCTGTGCCGAGGCAGCCGCAGCCGTCACCATAACAGTCACTGCTCGAATGGGCATTCCTGTTAGTACCACCCATACCATCGGCTCAGCGATTATGGGGGTAGGAGCCACCAGGCGCCTCTCGGCGGTGCGCTGGGGGGTCGCCTACAACATAATCGGGGCCTGGATCCTCACCTTCCCCGTCTGCTTCGGACTGGGCTGGGTCATCGCCTGGCTCATCCCCTAGGGCAACAAGGGGGCTCCCCTACCCCTGGTCATGGTCGGGCTCTGGCTCCAGCCCTGGGGATCAGCCGGGCGGCGCGGTCAGGCGACGACGGCGCTTGCCTTCCCGACTATGACCTTGGTGCCATCGGGCTTCTCGCACCAGACGTCAAGGTGGGCCCGCTGCCTTGGCCCTTCAGGCGTTAGCTCGCGCACAAGCCCGCGGCTGACAACGGTGTCGCTGCCCCAGACGATGTTCACCAGGCTGACGTTCATCTTGCCGCCGCAGTACCAGCCGACGCCAAAGCGGCGGGTAAGAAGCTCCGAGAGGAAGCAGATGGGCATCATCCCCTGCACGACGATGTCCGGGAAGCCGAGCTTTCGCGCCTCATTACGGTCGTTGTGGTAGTTGCGCATGGGGCCCGAGAACTTGTCGCACATCTCCTGGGTAATGGGCTTGACCAGGGGTGTCAGATCCTCCAGGGCTCCCTCCAGGGGAATGTCGAACCGGCGCTCTGCTGACTTCTCACGGTCCTTGTCGATGACCACCGCCGCCGTGGGTGTGGGGTTGCGGAGAAAGGACTGGTGGGTTCGACTCCGGCTCAGCACCCGCCCGCTGCGGTCGGAGAAGGTGACCTCGTTGACCACATAGTCGCGGCCGCGCCGGCTGTAGCGGTCGGTGATCAGGCAGCGGGCGATGACGTGGTCGCCGACCATCATAGGGTGGTAGAGCTCCCACTCCTGCTTGGCGTGGAGGTTTCCGTAGGAGCTCAGGTACCAGCCGGGGAACAGGTAGACCTCCGAGTGTCGGAGGAGGGCCGGCGCGACCGGCCCGCCGAAGGGCGAGTCGCTGCTGTACCACGGGTTGAGGTCGCCCGTGGCGGCAGAGTAGTAGGCAGCGAACTCCGGCGTCACGTCAAACTCGTGGGGGTCTCGCTGGAGGCCGACGTAGACCTCTTCCTCCGCTACAAGCTGCACCATCTTCCTCCCCCTCAACTGCATCGAGCTGTAGGACGTGCTCGAATTCTAGCAGAGGACTACGACGGCAGGAAGCGACGCCGGGCCAGCGGCACGCCATCGTTGACCGTCGAAACAGGCGATGGCACACTGCAAGCAAGCCTGCCTGCCGGCAGGCAGGTCACCAGTAACCGAGCCTGGAAAGGGAACTGTCAGAATGGAGTACCGCGATCTCCTCTACGCCCGGGACGGACATACCGCCACCATCACCCTCAACCGGCCCGACCGCCTGAACGCCATAAGCCTGCCCATGCTGGTGAGCCTCTCCGCGGCCCTGCGCCAGGCCGATGCAGACCCCGAAGTGCGCGTCATCATCCTCACGGGGGCTGGTCGTGGGTTCTGCTCCGGGCTGGACCTGAAGGATATGAGCGGCCTCTTCGCCGGCGGGGGCGCAGGGGGCGGCGCGGCTCGCTTCGACCTGCCGAACAGCCCGCCCGTGGTCCTGCACACCACTGACAAGCCGGTGCTCTGCGCCCTCAACGGCGCTGCCGTGGGTTACGGCCTAGACCTGGCGCTCGGCTGCGACATGCGCATCGCCTCCGACCAGGCGCGGCTGGGGGCCGTCTTCGCCAAGAGAGGCGTCGTGCCTGAGAGCGGCGGCACCTGGCTGCTGCCACGGCTGATCGGCTGGGCGAAGGCCGCCGAGCTGGCGTTCCGAGGGGCCATGCTCAGTGCCGAGGAAGCGCTCAAGCTCGGACTGGTAAACGCCGTCGTCCCCCACGAGCGCCTGACGAGCGAGACCCACGCCTGGGCAGAGGAGATCAGCGGCAACGCCCCTCTGGCTGTGCAGGCCACCAAGCGCATGATGCGGCTGGGGCTGGAGGAGAGCTTCGAGGCCAACGTTCACCACGTCTTCCTTCAGCTTCTCCCTCTCTTCGCCAGCCAGGACTTCAGGGAAGGCATTCAGGCCTACCTGGAGAAGCGGGAGCCTCGGTTTCAGGGATGGTGAGGTCGCGGCAGCCGTCCTGCGTTCACCCTAGCTCAAGACGCCGCCTTCAGGCCCGTTGGACCGCTACCGTTTTCTCCAGGTCGTCCCGCTCGGGCTGTCTTCGAGGATGATCCCAAGGACAGAGAGGCTATTGCGAATCTTGTCCGCCAGAGGCCAGTTCTCAGCGGTGCGCAGTTGTGAGCGCAGATCGATGAGAAGCTCGACGAAGGGCGCTATGCTCGCCACTGTGTCGGTGGGGGAAGGAGCCAACTGGCTGCTCCAGGCGATGAGCAACTGGCGCAGGCCGGCGTGGGCTTGTGAAACCAGGCTCTCTTCAACGCCGGCCTCTCGCGCCTCATCCACGGCCTTCGCCAGATCATAGATGTCGCTGGCCAGATCAGCCAGGTACGAGTATTCGCCGGCTGCTGTGGCAAGCTTCTGTCCAGCCTCATCGACTTGCTGGAGGAGGATTTCGCCAGCCCTGGCTGCGACCCTCTCGCTTGAATCGGGAGCCAAAGAAGGCCGCGGCCGGTGGCTTCGGGCCGCCGCTTGAGTCCTCAAGCGGTCGAGACTGAAGGAAGTGCCCGCCTCGAACTTCTCCTCTCGCCGATTGCGCCGGATCGTCACCTGGCCGGCACCCATCACCCTGCCCTCATTCTTCTCGAGATCCAGGATGCAGGCGGTGTACTCGTCTACCCCCAGCACCGCGGTCGAGTCGGGCAGAAGACCCTCCAGCACGTCGAAGCGAGGCTGGCCCATGAAGCAGTACCGCGTGTCGAACGTGGCTCCTTCCGCGTTGTTCCAGTGGCTCAAGATGGCCAGGTCAAGGCCGTAGGGAGCCAGCAGATCGAGTCCTTCCACCCAGTGGGGCTCCTCGCCCACCTTGTAGATCTCGTAAACCGGCAGAGTGTAGCGCCCCACCGCAATCGCCGCTGCGCTCGCCAGCACCAGGTGCGCCCCTTCGTCAATCCGCCTGGCCACGAGATCGAACACCGGCGTATCTCGCCAGTTACGAACAGCGTAGGTTGGACTACCGGGACCAGCGAAGATGTAGTTGGCGCGCTTCAACTTCCTCAGGGCATTCTCTGTTTCCCTGGCCATAGCCCGACCGGCCGCCCTAAAGGAGACGACAGAGCAAGGAACGCCGACATACTCGGCAACGTACGTGCTCGCCCTTTGGGCGATCTCGTCGGCGTTCAGCTCGAAACCGGCCGGCGTGTCCAGGAAAACGGCCCTCACCGGTTCCTTGATCTTTGATATCACCCAACGATGCACCTTGCTCATGGGCCTTGTCATCTCGCCAGAGCCCATGAGGGTGACCGTTCCCGGTGAACGAAGGTGCGAAGCCATCACGCGCTCCGCGAGATCACCACTTCCACACGTCAAGCTGTGAGGGGCACCTCGGGCTGCGTTGCCAGCGTGTGCTGAAGACTCACTGTAGTATCTTAGCATGTTGGCCATCGGGACGTGGATTGAGGTGTGGGCGCCCGTGGGCCCCTGCGCTCTCTTCCGCGGTTGACCCGGCCACAGGGCCTCAAGCGCCTCGCCTGCACTGGTCGCTCTCAGCCGTGTTATGCTTTGGGAAGACGGTATCGCACGGCCTGCGGCAGGTGCGCAGGCCGCAGACCGCTTCAGGTGGCAGTCAGAGACATCTTTGCGGGGAGGTAAGCATGCCGAACCTGAGATCCGCGCTATCGAACCTCGGAGCCCCAATGCCGCTCGGCCGCAAGATCCAGAGGCTAATCGCCAACAACTGGACCAGGGTCCGGACCAGAAGTAGCTGCTGCGGCCACTACGGCGAGCCCGGGTGCTGAGAGGCCGGTGCCGGCTCGGGTACCGAGCCAAAGCAGCAAGAGAGCGGGGACTAGTAAGATCAGGCGTTCGCCAATGCCAGGCGGTGGTCAATCAGATCAGGCCCTGGATCAGGCTCCAGACGCCGAGCCCGTACGCCGGTACCCAAACGGCGCCGAAGAGCGGTCCCCCCAGCAGCGTGAGAGCATATACCGACCGCCTCGAGTAACGCAGCAGGCGTAGCAGCGGCCAGCTCAACGGAGGCCCCAGCATCGTCATCGACGCGAGCGCTCCCAGCGACCGGCTGATCGGCCCTGCCGTCTCCGCTACCCTGCGCACCCACTTTTCGAGACCGCGGCCAGCCTGGGCAAGCGCGATAAGGATGGCGTAAACGACGGCGGCAACCGCGGCAAACTTGGCCACGTCGCCGCGGTGGTCAATTACCCACTCTCCGATTTGGTTGTCCACCGAAGTGGTGGCCGCGATCACCACAACCAGCAGGCCAGCAATCCCCAGCACGCCAAGCAACGCCTTGGCAGGTACCAGGTGCGGCAATGCCATCGCCCGTTCTGCGAGTCGCCGGAGCAACGGCTTCAGCGAGGGGCTCAGCCGGGGCCATAGGAAGTCCGCCGCAACCAGGACAGTCAGCCCAAGCCCTGCCCAGATAGCTGAGAAAAGGACGAGTCCCCAGGCAAACCCAAGGCTCCTCACGAGGAATACGATGTGACCGACGAAGAAGACCTCTCCAATGGCCATCTGCGCCGTGAGCGGAATCGAAAGCAGAAAAAGCGCCGCCATGCGACGCAGGCTTGTCGCGCTGGCAACTCTTCTATCCCCCATCGCGTCACGATTCTACGTCAAGGGCACAACCTGAGTCGAAGACGGATAACGGAGACTCTCTACTCGCTGGACTGGCCTGGACCTGCTGCTGGCGAGGGTGCCGGTAGGAGCCCTGGCGGCGCCCCTCATCGCTGGGCTACATTCCACGCCTTCTGGCGTCCGCCTGATGGTAGCAGGGACACACTGCTGTCATGTTCCTCCGTGGTAGCTCATCCTCTCGGCCGCTGCGTCCATACCTGCGGTGAGAATGCGTTCCGCTGCAAGGGGGTGTTCCCCAGCGGCCCCGCGCAGATCGACCGTCTTCAGGTAGCGGCGACAATGCTCACAGACGCTGAGGCGGTAGACGTTGTCATCGCTCGGATAGTGGGCTAGCTGTCCCGCTTCATCGTTCCCGCAGAAGGGGCAGCCCAGGCGGCGAAATGTCCATTCGCTGTCGCAGCGCGAACAAAGGAGCCGCCTGCGGCCGTTGCCCTTTCCCAAAGCAGCCATGTCTGGTTCACCGCCGCAAATCGGGCAATAGCCACGATACCAACTGGCATCATCTACCAGCGGAGCCAGGGCCTCAGCCTGTGCTCGCAGGAAAGGGCGTAGCCCGCTATTGAGAACGAAGGTGAGCAGACCGCGGTCAATTCCGACGGCGGCGGTGGTCGGAACCCGGCCACTCCGCAAGTACTCGATCGCGAGCGTCCTCAACTGGGCTCGTCTTTCATAGAGCCAAGCGTGTATCTGCGCCAGAGATTTCACCCGTTCCCGCTTGTGTTCAGCGATCGTAAAACCGATGCGCGCGCAGAGTTCGGCCAGGCTGGCCGCATCGGCGTCCAACTCGTCGGGTGACATCAGAGGATGTCCCTGCTCAAGCCGGGCGTGGGCCTCGACAGCGGTCAGGGCGGGCTGGTGTGGCGGCACTTGAGCGCGGTCTTGAATCTCGAGAAGAGCGCAACACAGCTTGATCGTGTCGGCCAGCTCAGGGTGCTCCTCTGCTCCTTGCTCCAGCGCCTTGGCGATCTCCGAGTAGCTAATCATCGGTCACTCTCTGGTCTAACGGCTTCATCATGAAGGCAAAAGGCGGCCCAGATAGGGCCGCCCTCCGCTTTCTCAATACCAGCCATTCTATTCAGAAGCAGGGCTGTGAGCCCGCTGACCGAACACGGGCAAATAGAGCGCCGCGAGGTAGAAAACGATGGCAAGCCCGGCCCAAAGCCCTGCGGTGAACACGAACTCCAGCACGTGCGGCACATACGAGAGGGCGTCGCTTGGTCTTGCCCACGCGACTAAGCCCACATCGACCCGGTTAAGCATCAGGCCACCGACGACCATGAGCGCCGCCACAAATCGCCATCGGTTGTCTTGTCTGACCGACCGAAGAGAGAACAGCAGCATGGGGAAAATGACGCCCACCGTGGTCTCCAGCAGAAATATGGCGCTGCTGCGGCTACCGTCGAAGAGCAGGCCAAACTCACGGGCGCCGGCCAGCTCGGCGATCTTCACCACCAGGTAGATGCCCAACAGGTAGGGAATCGCCTTCGCCAGGGTAGCGAGCAGGTCTGACTCCAGCCCTCGCCCAAGCGCTCTGGAGCTGAGCGTGGAGGCTACGATAACCATGGCTGGCCCCACGTACACCGATGACATGAAGAAGAACAGCGGAAGGAGGGGAGTGTACCACAGCTTGTCAAGCTGGTCCGGGACGTTGAGGAACAGTGAACCCAGGGATGACTGATGAAGGGTTGACAGCACCGTCCCACCGATGACGAGGGGAATTGCCACTGCGTGGATGACCCCCTCCGACCGTTTCAGGCCGAACCGCTCAAAGAGCGCCGGGCTGAACTCGAAGAGCATCACAGTGGTATAGAGCATCACGCACCAGCCGACCTCGAACAGAGGTGATTCGGGGTTCCAGTACATGATGAGAAACCAGATGCGCTCCGGGTGTCCCAGGTCGATCAGAAGAGAGATGATGGAAGAGAAGTAGCCGAGGAGCCCGATAAGGATAGCCGTCCGGGCGAGCGGGCGGAGCCTCTCCTGGCCGAGGACGTACACCGCGAAGGCCGTCGTGAAGCCGCTGGCGCCCAGCGCAATGCCCACCAGCGTGTTGAAGCCTTTCCACAGCCCCCACCCGTAGTTATCGTTCAGGTTGGTCACCGTCCCCCAACCGTAGATCAGACGAGTTACCATTATCCCGACAGCAAGCAGCGCGAGGATTGCCAGGGCGACCAGGGCAGGTGAAATGGGCGGCAGTTGAGTTAGGGCTCGCCACGGGCGCTCCTGACGGGGCCCTTCGACGGATGCAGCTTGATCAGTGCTCGCGTACGTCATGAAAACGTCTCCTTAGCCCCTCATTCCTTGGGAGCCGCACCACTCTTCTGTGCCATCTTCTGCCGTCGCTTGACCACCCAGTAGAAACCGGTGAGGCCGGCGATTAGGCCCGCTGCGGCGATGGGAGTGGCGAACATGGCGTCCTCGGCGCGCTCAGAGATAGGTTTGTCTCCTAACTTAGGCAGTCCCAACTCTTCAAATGGGACGTGAGAGATATAGAGAAGCGAGGTGCCCCCCGCCTCTGTCTTGCCGTACACGTGGGGAATGTATGTGTCAGGGTGTCTTTGAATCCGCTCCTCGGCGTAGGCGATGAGCTCATCGCGCTGCCCGTACTTGAGAGCCCCTGTGGGGCATGTCTGGGCACAAGCCGGCTCTCTCCCTGCTCCCAAGCGGTCGCTGCAGAAGGTGCACTTCCTGATCCACGGGCCGGCAACTATCCCCTGGTCCCACTCAAATGTAGGGATCTCGAAGGGGCAGGCCAGCATGCAGTAGCGACAGCCAAAGCAACGGTCTGCGCGGTAGAGCACCGGGCCGTCCTCCGTCTTGTGCAGCGCTTCCAGTGGGCAGGCGGAAGCGCAGGCCGGGTGCTCACAGTGCATGCAGGCGTGTCTGCCAAAGGCCCACACTACCTTGTCGCCCTGCTCCACCTCGTTGAACCTCATGACCAGCCAGGTCCTGGAGGAGAGCCTGGGCGGGTTCTGGTAGCTGCCGACGTTGCTGGTCTCTGTCGCCTCCAAGTCGTTCCACTGCTTACAGGCGACCTGGCAGCCACGACAGCCCGTACAAAGGTGGGCATCAAACAGCATTGCGTGGCTCATGTCCCTACGCCTTTCTGATATCTACCAAGAAAGCCTTGTATTCCGGAATCATGGCGTTGGCGTCCCCCACATGGGGCGTCAGGTCGTTGGCGATGGCTCCGGTGGCCAGCCCCTGCCAGCCGTAGTGCCACGGCATCCCCACCTCGTGCACCTTCTGGCCGTTTATTTGGAAGGGTTTCCAGCGGGCGGTGACAATCGCCACCATCTGGATCTCTCCCCGTGCTGATGACACGATCACCTGGTCGCCGTTCTTGATCCCCTTCTCCTCGGCCAGCTCCTTGCTCATTTCGATAAACATGTTGGGCTGGCATTCGGCCAGCCAGGGTAGGGTGCGCGACATGCTGCCGGTCTGCCACATCTCGGTCAGGCGGTAGGTAGTGCAGACAATAGGGAACTTGTCTGCCGTGCCCACAGCATCGCCGATACCCTTGTCGGCGTCGGTGTTCCAGATCTTGATCACGGGGCTACTCTGTACGCTGGACATCTGATTCTTGACCGGCGATTCAACAGGCTCGTAGTGCTCTGGGAAAGGTCCATCTTTGCAGCCTGACGGGGTAAACAGCCAGCCCTTGCCGTCAGACTGCATGATGAAGGCGTCGGTGCCCGAATGGGTGCTGAGGCCGGTCTTGGCTGGGTCGGCCTTAGCCGTCGGAGCCTTGGTCGCCGGGAAGTCCGGCACGTCGTAGCCCACCCACTTGCCAAGGATCGGGTTCCCCTGAGCGTCCTTATTCCCTGAATCTGCGCTCGCATCCCACCAGATGACCTTCTTGTTCTCTGCCCAAGGAGTACCATCTGGCCTGGCAGAGGCACGGTTGTAGAGGATGCGGCGGTTGGCGGGCCAGGTGTAGCCCCAGTAGGGATAGAACCCCATGTCGCCGGGGTCCTTCTGGCCACGACGCTTGACGGCCGGCATCTCGGTGCCTGTGCCGTCGTCCGTAGGATAGAAGTAGCCGCTGTCGATCCAGCAGCCGCAGGCGATGGTGCTCGGGTCAGCGGCGCTGGCGATGGTCGCAAAGCCGGGCAGGAGTTCGCCCTTCTTGACCAGTACCTTGCCGGACGAATCCTTGACGTCCTCCACGGCAAAGCCGTTGATCTCGCGGGCGACCAGCTCCACGTCCGGCGGGTCGCCGTAGTCCCAGACTAGGTCAAGGAGGGGGCGGTCCTTAGCCTCTGTCGAGCCCTCGTAGAGGTCCTTGAGAAGCTTGGCAAGCTGGTCGAGGATCCAGAGGTCCTGCTTAGTCTCACCGGACGCCTCCGCCACCTTGGGCCGCCACTGCATGCGACGACCGCTGGTGACGATGCTCCCCGCCTTCTCGATGGCGTCCACCGCCGGCAACAGGAACACTTCGGTCTGAATGTCGCTGGGGTTCGCGTCAGGGCCCCTCCAGAAGGTGGCCGTCTCTGTCTCGAACAGGTCCATCAGCACCAGCCAGTCGAGCTTCTCCAGCGCCTTGCGCTCCAACCGGGAGTTGGGGCCGCCCACTGCCGGGTTCTGGCCCATGCAGACCAGGCCCTTGATCTTGCCGGCGTACATCGCCTCGAAGAGGCTGATCCAGGAGCAGTCGCCGCTGCTCTTGGGGACGTATTCATAGGCGTAGTTATTGGCGGCGCTGGCCGCATCGCCGTACCAGGCTCTCATCAGGGACTTGAAGAACGCTGGTCCGTTAGACCAGTAGCTTGTCTTGCTGAAGCGCTTCGAGTACGTCTCGAAATCGGTCTCCTTGTCATTTGGGGCACCGAGGTAGCCGGGAAGGTAATTAAACAGCAAGCCCATGTCTGTGGAGCCCTGGACGTTGGACTCGCCGCGCAGGGCGCTGATGCCACCGCCCGGCATGCCGATGTTGCCCAACAGAAGCTGCAGGACGGCCATCGACCGCACGTTCTGGGTGCCGACG